>OBUQ01000480.1_pt1 | contig 31596 bp, 24 predicted proteins | sample 1494951 | NCBI WGS metagenome assembly OBUQ01 (sample SAMEA2579938, study PRJEB22360) | human gut metagenome | biome: human gut; feature: human-associated habitat; material: faeces | place: Denmark | collected 2008/2010
TAAAATATTTTTTGATTTGGCTAATTTTTACTTGACTCTATATAGTTAGTCTCTCTAGCTTAAGGGCATTCAGATACTTTTCTGCCAGATACTTGAACTGCTCTTTTTCCTCCGCTTCAAAAACTGAATTTGCAACCTGTAAAAGATGGGTGTGCCCATTGTCAATTTGAGCTAACAAATGGAGGCCGTCTTTTGTTAGAGAAGTTAGTAATTCCCTACCATCTTTCTCACTTGGCTTCTGTTTAATATAGTTCATTCTTTTTAATTCCTTTAATGCCTTTGACAGCTTTGTACGATTTATTCCAAGTAAAATACTAATTTTGGATGGCAGCAGCTCGGACTCTGAATTTAGAATATTTAAAATATCGTATTGAAGCCAACTAATCGTTTGAGGATTAATCCTTGCTCTTTCTGCCACCAATTCACATTGTAAATTTTTTAATACATTCTCTAACTGAGTCAATTATAAGTCCTCCTTCAATATAGTTTCTATAAGGAAATTATATAAAAAAAGAAACTATATGCCAAGTGTTTTGACCTAGAAATCTATTCATTAGAAGATGTTCGTTTGCTGAAAAAAATGTTTTTTGCAATAGATTTTGATGCCATTTAAATCCAAAAATAGTCCCATGGATGTACAGAGAATTTAGAAAACCTCAGGAGTAAATCGCTCCTGAGGTCTCTTTGACTAGTCGTTCTCTTTATTTCCGATCACTGATTCTAAATTCGTAACCAAGTACATTCTTATAATATTCTGGATACATCTCTCCACCGCATTTTTCGTATACAATACCCCAGCGAATCAATTAGCTCATTTAGTTGCTCTTTTAAAAAGAAAAGCTCATAAAAGTAGATATTGATTATTATTTAAAAACTGAATTAACCTTTCAGAGCAGTTATATCCTTGTCCCCAGCAAGTATTAATCGAGTCAAATATTTCAACAGCCGCTAATTTTTCCCGAATTCGATTTATAAGAGATGATAAAGCAGATAAATTAGATTTTGTAACTCCATTAACCGGCCAAACAAGTTCACACATTTCCTCCCTTGTAATAATTTGATCTCCTGCACGATATAATTCATCGAGAACTTTTTTTTCACGTCCAGAAAAATGAATGCCCTTATTTACTTCTTTCTGTAAAGGATTCATATATTGAATACCTGAATTTTCAGGAATCACATTTACGTGACGAGTAATATTGAATTTATCTCTAATTTCTTCTATGGAAGACAAACTACTGATCCAATCCTTAGTTCCCGCCTTGTTATACTTCGCACGTACTTCCGTAGAAGCATTTGTTTCAACTTTTCTAAAAATTACGCTTTTAGATTTCCTCAAAACATAAGAAAAAGCATCTATTTCACTTTCAGATATTGTTTCGCTTAATACGATAATTTTGAAAAATTTGAAGACACTATCTAAATGAGGATTTAGTTTAATATCCTCTATAAAAGTAGCAGATACAAGCACTTCATAATTTAGACTCTGTAATTTTTTTTGGAAAGGCTTCTCTGACAAAATATTCTCCGTTAATAATAGAACACGTTTCATTTTTTTCTTATCCCTTCTTTTTAAATTGCCTTATCTACCATGTTTCACCCACACATAATAGGTAATTCTGGAGAAAGGACACACTAAAAGTCTAGTTTCTGACCTTTAACTAAATGACAGTTTTATTTTAATAATATTGTTTATTTATGCCCCTCCTTTCACGAATGCTTCATTTTCTGATATAGATTTGCTTTTTCCACTATCAAGAAAAAATTAGCTAAAGTTAAGGATAATCAACTATAAATAATCAAATGTCCTTCTTCGCATTAAATAAAAAGCATATTTTTAACTGAAATATATTATCCAGCTGTTTTATTCAACAAGATTATAACAATTAATTGTCTATATTTAAAATTGACATATATATTGCAAAGAACAATCACTTACTTAACCCTATAGTTATATAACCTGACATCACAGGTTTACACATCAGCATTTGTGGTTTATTATAGTAAAATTATTCGTTATTAAAATTAATCTAGAACTCTTTATTTCTATTTTGTAGCTATTTTCTGTGTATAAAATGGGAATTAAAGTTGTAAATAATATGATAATTTTAAAATAAAGCTCTGCTAATATAATTAATATTTTGGAGGCATAAATGGAAAGATTTTTGTTAAGCGAAGAATCGAAAAAAAAGATCACAGTAATAAAAGCATTGCATTGTTTGGATAGTGGAAGTTACTCTATATCCTACTTTAATCAACTGTTACCTTTTTCTAAAAAGACTGTTTATTTTCTTTTGGAGGAAATCTCAAAAGAATGGGAGGAGCTTTTTGACTACTGTTTATTAAATGAAAAAAATAAAATTAATTGGACCAATAACTTTCTAGATATGAATAGTTATTGTCAATATCTTATAAGAAAATCTGTTCCTTACCAGTTCGTTTTATTTTTACTTCTTCATCCTGAAAAAAATCTTGATGACTTTAGTAAAAGCATGTTTACAAGCTCCTCTTCTATCCGTAGAATCATAAAACCTTTTGTGATTTTCTTGGAAAAGTTCGACATCAAAGTAAGACTTTCCTCTATGAAGGTCATAGGCAACGAATTCGAAATTAGAATGATGTTACATTCTGTCATTTGGAACGGATCATCAGGCCAAGATATTATCAACCTGAATCTCGACCCTTCGGATGAATTAAAGTTACTAAAAATTATCGGTATTCTTGATTGTCCAACCATCAATACAAACGAGTTGTTAACATTACTTACAGTTACAAAGCTCAGAATAGAACAAAAATTTTTCGTGAAGGACTTACTATTCGATGTTTCTTTACTTGAAACAGATGTAACAATCAAATTGAAAAACTTTCTATTAGAAAAAAAAGTTCCAGACAGCCATTTATCAGAGGAACTCTTTTCGTTATTCTACCAACTTTACTGTCATTTGCTTTTTTTTGATGTCGATGATATACGGTTAAAATACATAAAAAACTATTATTTAGAATTAGAAAAGAAAGAAAAGTCCCTTACGATGTGTTTGTTTAACGAGCTACTTGAAGAAATAAGATTGAATGTTGAAATTGAAGAAGATAAAAACTACGATATTATATTAGCAAACCTATTTATCATCGTCTTCTCTTTTACAATCAAACAGCGAGTGCTGCCTACTATAAGTGAATTTTCTAAAAACGAAATAATAACCCAACAAGAAGACTATAAAGCTCTTGACTTTATAAAAAAAAGACTGAAAAAAGTTTCTCGTAGGAAAAATTTTCACTGGATAACTGATCATTTTAAAGATTTTATTGTTTATATTTCCTTCGCGATTCTCCCTTACATCAATACAAAAAAGAAGAAAGTGAATGTAGCAATTGTGCCGTTGCCTAATCATATGTTAATAAATGGAATCAAGAGATTTCTTTCTTTGTTTTCCTTTGTAGAGCTATCATTTGCTGAAGAAAATAGTCCTGAAATTGATTTATTCATCAGCACCTTTCAACGGCATGTCCCAAAAGACTGTCGCAATTGTTTTTTCGTTGATATACGTGGATTAAATAGTCGCTCCAAAAATGAACTTTTCTCTGTGTTACACCAAATTTATCAAGAAAAAAATGGTGTGTTTGCGTCTGAAATTGATTAGGGTTTATAGTTGTTGAAAAAACGAAGCTCCTCTGTTCTCTAGTACTGCTAAATCCTCGAATGAAAAATTATATTTGAAAATAGCATTCGATGACTGAAAGAACGTTTTTAAATGAGTTAATTCCAAACTATTCCGAATGAAATTTCGTTCGGTTTTTTTAATTATTTTTCTCCTTATCAACTTAAAACCATTAAAAAACTGATCAATGACAAATAATTCACGTCTTCGATCAGTTCATTAATAACTTTTGATTCAAGTTTAGTTAAGTGTTCGGTAAAAGCCGCACTCATCTCTTTAACTTCTGAGTCTTTTTGACAAAACACAGGAATAAAACGGTACATAGAACAAACATGCAGCTTCCCACAATAAACCCATAGGGAAGATAGTTAAATTCTATCTTATGCTGGCCTTTCGGAATCTTCAAACTAACAAAAGCATCATTAAAAGGAATAATCTCTGTTTGCTTGCCATCAATATACGCTTTCCAGCCTTTGTCATAGGGAATAGTCGTCAGCACGGTCCTTGCTTCAGAGAAATTACTCTTTCCTCGAACTGTACGACCGTCTACCTGCATATCCAGACCATTTTGTTGGATTGCAACAGCAGCCTTTTTAAAGGTCGTCGTATTTAAAAACATCACTTTTGGTGCAATTAAATGGAGGTCGTCTGAAGTATAAAAGGTCGTCGCAAACCGAATCTTTTTCTTTTGGGGATAATAGCCAATATTGTGATACTGTCCATTTGCCCCAATTAAGCTTCGCCGTAGATAACGATTCACATTAATCTTAACCGAAGCCGTCCCCAGTTCAGAGAAATTGGTGGGATAAAGGCTGACATAAGCTTGCGTATGTGACGGCACCTCTATTTCCCAAACCAATACTTTAGGCTGTCCCTTCTCTTGAGGCGAATAGGCAACTACATTTCCTTTTTTTTCAATAGTGACGTTGCTTTGACTGACTAGTACCGGCTCTTTAAAGCTAAAATACTTCTGATCTAACCCAGACAGCTGATTGAATAGATTCTTTTGGTTCACTAGGTTACTGTCAGGGACCGTTTTTAAGGCGTAGATATCCTTTTCAGCCGCGAATGCCAACGGAAAATTCAACGAGTTTTCATACAGGTAATGATCCTCTAGCTTATTGATTTGTTTAAAGCCAAATTTTCCAAGAGTATCCTGCTTGATGTTATACTTCATTCCTACAAAGCTGTCCATCAATAGGGTGTTATTCAAATAGCGAATAGTCAAATTGGACCCTCTTGAACGATAGCCTAAGGTATGCAGGTATCCGAAGGTATTTCGATTCCGAATGGAAGAAAACATACTGACACCATGATAGCCGTATCGAAAACTATCATTAGAGGTAAGGGCGTCTAGGTTTTCTAAACGAAAGAACGTGTCATTTTCTTCCTGCGTTTGATCGACTAAGCTCTTTACTTGATCATAATTTTGATTATAGCGAGCCTGCGCCCCATAGCCCCAATCATTCAAAAGGCCATTGATGACCCCGTGGGTATTCACAGCAGCCTCAATCGTCATTAGCCCAAACAACCCAATAGTCAGTAGTTTAAGGGACCAGCCCTTCTCCTTTCTAAAAAACAAACACGCAAAATAAAAGAGTAAGAAAATTGCCGTAAGAAAAAAGTTCTTTGCAGAAATGTATTGATATTTATTAACACCATGGCTAACTGAAGCGACCGCGGTCACTGCTAGATATCCTAAAGGAAAATAGGTAAAGAACGCTTCCTTTTCATTCACAAGCTCCCAAGCATATCCTGCCAGTACGATTACCAAAAAAGAAAATAAATAGGAATAGCGAAAATGAAACATATTCGGCGAATCCATCCCATGCCAGAAAAAATTTAAGGGAACTAAATAGAAGCTGGCAGTTAGAATAAGAAAAATACTGCCATACGCGATTTTCTTCTTTTTTGAAATGCGCCGACTCACAAAATAGTACACACATAGTAATAGGGGAAACAACCCAATATAAATAAATGGGATAGAGCCGTTTTTAGTCGTGTCATAGACACCGATCATATTCTTCATGACTAAATCCCAAAAACCAGAAGCGGAAGTTTTCAGTCGAAAAACCTTTGCTAATTCTTCTCCATTCATACGCAGGTCTAAAACAGTCGGCAGGATGACAATCATCGAGGCACCTCCTGCTAGCAGTGAGGTAACAGCATAGGTGAGAATTGATGATTGATAACGTTCTCGATTCGTCAACAGTCGAGCGATATAATACAAAACTGAAAAAACGCCAATCATAAAGCCCATATAAAAATTAGATAAAAACAACAATAAATAGGACATAAAAAGAAGCGGCGATTTCTTCTGGTCCATCACCCGATGAATGCCTAAAGTGATCAACGGCAGATAAATAAAAGCATCTAACCACATCAACAGCTCAGAATGCGCGGTGATAAAGGACATCAGCGAATAGGACACCGACAATGCCAACTGACTTAATCGAGAGATTCGATAGGTCTGGTTGGCAAAAAAATAGAACGAGACTCCTGCTGTACCGATTTTGATCAATGTAATGAAATACATTGCAACAGCAACCTGTTCTTTAGGAAATAATACCACTAGCGGTGTAAAAAGCCCTCCTAGATAATAGGCAGCCAGGGCCAAATAGTTTAAGCCTAATGACCCACTCCACGTATATAAAAAGCTCTGTTCTCCTGCTAGGACATCCCGATAGCTTGCATAAAAATTGGAAAATTGACCAAATGAATCACTGACTAACACCGTTTTTTCTCCCCCAGGATACACCCCTATCGTAAAATAGACAGCTGCCATGATCCCAGCCGGAATGAAAAAACTAGCCAACAGAAACAGGAAATTTTTCTTCAAATAGTTTTTTGCTCTCAACACGGACGTTCCTTCTTTCTTTATTTCTTAAACGATTTCTCAATAAAAAACACCATGACTAATAGAGTAATCATGGTGAATGATTCGATTGCTATGGTTAGCGCTTCTCCTACCATCGGCCTCTTCTAGGACGCCCGGAGGTATAGGGATAGCGCTTAGCATCCTTAGGAATATTATGAGGACAATCGTCTGTATTCTTCTCCCAAGGATATAAGCCATTCTCATCTTTTAAATACTTTTCAAGTATTTGTTCTTCCTCAAGGGCTTCATCCACTGATTTCTTTGTTTTTTTAAGCCGAATATATCCGATTAGAGGAAGGCCTAATACTAAGAAAAGAACGACCGTGCGAATAATAGTTAAGAAGCTCATTTTTTTCTCCTCCTATTTACAGCTATTCATCAGCAAGAACAGCCTAATCATGTATTCTAGTTAGTCTTTTTGATAAAAGTGAACTAATTTTGAAAAAATCACTGTGGGAAATTGAGCCTTTCAATAGTATAAGAGATTGGTCGTCTAGTTCCTGTAAAATTCCCTGTAGTAAATTTGGTAAACTCTCGTACCAAATGCTCTTAATAGAGATTGCCTGAACCACTGGCTTCATTAGATCCCCATAGCCTATCAAAATATCTGCATTCGCGTTTTCTATCTCTGGAATAAGACTTTGATGCAATCTTCCAGCTTCTTTTCCTAAATCCGCTACCTGACCCAAAACCAATAGTTTTTTTCCATTGTAATAAATACTTTTTTCCTTAAAGCTTTGTATTGCGTTAATCATGGCCGGAATGGAGGCATTATGAGTATCGTCAATAACGGTTAATTGTCCTTTATCAGATGAATATTCAATACGCTCCATTACTTTAGGCAATGATTTAAAATCAGCAAATTTTTTGATGATTGCTTCGATCGAATAACCCATTTCATGTGCCGCTAAGATAACTGCCAATGAATTTTCGATCATCCCTTTACTCGCAGTCCCCAAGAAGTACGTATAGTTGTTATTCATGAAATTAATCGTTACTTCAGTCGTATGCTTTAACTCTTTACAACATACCAAGGAAATATCTGCCAAAGAGGTTTCCATGCTATAAGTTTTAATATTATCCGTTTGCTTTTTTGCCTGCTGGTAAGCAATCGTAAAGGATTTTTTCGGAATGTCTCTGTTAATAATCGCTAATCCGTTCTTTTTTAATCCTAAAAAGATCCGTGCCTTATATTCAGCTAGATGCTCTAGTGAAGTAAATGTAGCTAAATGTGCTGCCCCAACTGAGGTTAAGATCGCTATGTCGGGTTGTATTATCTGCGTCAAAGGACCAGGGTGCCTATTATTTAGAGCATTTAAAGAAACTTCCAAGTTAACAATCGTAGGATCTTTTGCCATTTTAGTTAAATACAACGGAATAGCAAATCGTGTATTGTGGTTTCCTCGATTACTCAAAACAGCTTCTTCAGAAAATACATGATCAAACATTAATCGTGTACTGCTCTTTCCAACTGAACCCGTTGTCGCTATTACTTTACTTGCTCGATTCTCACAAAGATATCGTCCAAGGCTCAACATAAAAGACCGGGTATTCTCCACAATGTATTGTGGCACCTTATCTTTAAGCTCCTGGATAGGTTCTTCTGTAATAATCAATTGAAGATTTTCATGATATTGTTTTGCGATTTCATTCCCATCTGGCCAATTTACTAAACGACCATTTATCTCTGAACGTCTATCTTTACTAATTGACAGAAATGCGGTTTTTTCAGCAGTCTTAGTCTGTACATATTTTTTTTCGTACTCAAAATTATTTATTGCAAGATCTTGTGCAATTTCTTCATTAAGGAAATAGCCCTCAAAACGTTTAAAATCTTGATAATATAACATCTACTTCTCCCTTTAATTGTCCTTTTCATTAAATGATGCACTGTTTGCTAAAAAGTTTGGTTTTAGGAATCACGTCTACTAGCAATCAGACTTTTCGATAATAGCTTGATAGTTAATCAACCCCGATAGAAAGTGTTCTGCGTCATCGATCCGCATCCTGCATCTCGCATGTCTCGCATAAAATCCCCCTGAAATAACTTCAGGTTGAGCAAAATACATCGCCAGCTCAGGCCACATGGTCCCCGTTCTCATTTCATGAAGCGCTCTTTTTTCCATTACTGCTACAAGCTTCTGATAGTCCTCTTCGACAATTATCGTTTTTCCAAAAGCTGTGTTGGAAAGGCGGGTATACATTTTTACGGCAGCAGCTAATAGCTCTAGCATTGTTGGATAAGCAGTATCACGGTTGCTAATAAAATCTAAATTTTCAATCGCATTTTTAATTCCAAATTCAAAATATTTCTGCTCAGGGAGGTAGGTTGTCAACTCGTTGACAGAGTAGCTAAGCCAATGGTCATGAAATTTTTCATAATGATTTGCAATAAAACGATTCATCAGCCTTTCCCCTAAACGAAGCCAGCGCTCATCATTCGCTAATGGGTATGCCCGCATAATGGCGAATAACGCTTCGCCATCATAATAAATAATTCGAAATCGTTCCTTCACCTGAAGCTCACTGGTTAGAACGTGAGCTGTTCTTCCACCTTCATCAATAAAAGCTTCAATTCCTTCTAAATAATTCAACATCAATTGATGATAATGCGAATCTTTCGTTACTGCTTCATATTTACTAAGGGCAAGGATAACCATGGCTTGTGCGCCGAGTTTCAATTCGATGCCTGACGAAGTCTGTTCTGTAACAAATAGATGCCCCTCTTTTTCAAGCGACAGATTTTCAATTCCCCATACTAACCCTTGATCAATTTTATCCAGAAGATCGGGATCTTTTGAATACTCATATGCCTCTAACAACGCATACAAGCTCGAAAAATGACGAACACTATTGTATCCAGGAATTTTTTTTCCATATGCTGGATAATACCCATATATGAAGGAACCGTCGGCGCTTATTTGGTTCTTTAAATAAGCTGCACCTCTTTTAATAGCATCATCGAGAAAGGACGCTTGATTTGTTGAAGCAATTTTTCGAATCCCCTGACCAAAAAAATCAGTCGCTAAAGGATAAACATGCCTTTCTTCAAGAAAAACGCCTGCTTTTGAGAAAAATGCCCAGTTATTCTTAAGAATGGAGTCAAAGTTGATTGACGTTAAATTGTATTTCTTCTTCAAATAACTCAATAAATTCTTTTCATTAATCTGCAAACGAGCACTATTTTTACCAATGATATGTTCTGAGTGAGGAACCAAAAGAGCATTGCCTACTATTTCTTCAGGTAATACGCTGTACTTATTACCAAATTCAATCCCAAACGGAAAATAATTGTTTCTTTTAACTTGCTTGATTTCTTGAATCGCTTCTTTGAATGCTTTTTCTTGACGATTGATCATGAGTTCAATTTTCACCCATTTAGGAAGTTGTTGAAATTTGTCTATGTATCGTTTTACTTTTAGCCAAGCCTTATCAAAATTGTTGCCTTGTATTTGCCAAACTGTCGCTCTATTCAAGCCATCACAGGTTGTAATATAGAAAACCGTTTTCTCCTGTGCATTTGATGAATAAGCAAGCAGCTGCTTTCTCACCTGTTCTACTACTTGATGAATCTCTCTCACACTCTTCTCCCCTACTTACAACTTAAATCGAACTGCTTCCAGAAAAGGAAGCAGTTCGTCAGTTACTAATCTTTTTTATTCCGTTTGAAGTATAATCCTAAAGTTGTCAACACTGAACCCAGTCCTAACGCAGACAATCCAAGTCCGCTCACATCCCCAGTTGAAGGAAGCTTTTTGCCAGTTTGGGTGCCAGTAGTAAAATATTTGGTTTGAGTAGATGTTCCACCACCGTTTGTACCACCAGAACCAGTTCCCTTACCATCTCCTGAATCCGAGTCACTGTCCGAGTCTGAATCGCTATCCGAATCTGAGTCCGAATCGCTATCTGAATCCGAATCGCTGTCTGAATCACTGTCGGAGTCCGAATCACTATCCGAATCTGAGTCACTATCTGAGTCTGAGTCGCTATCTGAGTCTGAGTCACTGTCTGAATCTGAGTCGCTATCCGAATCTGAGTCGCTATCTGAGTCTGAGTCACTGTCTGAATCTGAGTCGCTATCCGAATCTGAGTCACTGTCCGAATCTGAATCACTATCGGAATCTGAGTCGCTATCGGAATCCGAATCGCTGTCCGAATCCGAGTCGCTATCTGAGTCCGAATCACTATCTGAGTCCGAGTCACTGTCGGAGTCTGAGTCACTGTCCGAGTCCGAATCACTATCTGAGTCCGAGTCACTGTCGGAGTCCGAATCACTATCCGAATCTGAGTCACTATCTGAGTCTGAGTCACTGTCTGAATCCGAGTCACTGTCCGAGTCTGAGTCGCTATCTGAGTCTGAGTCGCTGTCTGAATCCGAATCACTATCCGAGTCGGAATCACTGTCCGAATCTGAATCACTATCCGAGTCGGAGTCGCTGTCCGAATCTGAATCACTATCCGAGTCTGAGTCGCTGTCCGAATCCGAGTCACTATCCGAGTCTGAGTCGCTGTCCGAGTCTGAGTCGCTGTCCGAGTCTGAATCCGTTTCGTCAGGATCTCCGGCGTTTACATTTGTTACGATGCTGGACTTCAAGTAGTCCATAAGTTTACTATTCGTAATTTCAAGCGTTGCAGAAGCATTCACATTCAAGACTTCAATGTCATCATTGAACAAGCTATCAGTAAAACTAACTGTTTCAAGGCTAGCCAATCTTCTAATTCTCGTGTCATTCGTTACAACAGATTTTTCGATTGCTACATTTTTTAAACTTGGAAGATCTTGAATATATAGATTGTATTTAAATTCAGTATTCGTAATTGTTACATTTTCTAAAGTATCGATATCTTGTATATAGGATGTAGAATCCGTCACACTACAAGAATTGATCGTTAAGTTAACCAGTAAAGAATTATCAAGCTTCAAGTTATCAACATTCATATTTTCAAGAGTCAGATCGCTAGCTCCTGCTGGAATCGTATAGGTACCGCCGCTCCAGCTTAACTTGATGTCTCCATTACTTTGAGTCACGGCGTCAACTTTTGCTCCAGCTGGAATTGGTACGATTACAGGTTCTCCATTAGATAATTGGTAAGTCGCTTGACCTGCTACCACGTTGTTATAAGGTACCTGTACCCCCGGCTCGGCAATCGCTGCATCATTCCCAAAGTATCCTGTTGTTCTACCAGAGCTAGCACCATGATTTAAGTACAATTCTCCGTCAGTTGGAACATTCAATTTACAATTGTTGTAATAAAGGATGCTTCCGCCTGAACTTGTTGATGCGTTTGCATAAAAATTGATGTCTTCATTAAAAGTACAACTGTTTGCAGTTGCAACCTGTAGACTACTGTTATCTCGTACTGTTAGTTTTCCATTGAAGGTTGAATTTTCAAATGCGACTTCATTCAAATCAGTACAGCTTCTTATATCGAAGCTACCATTAGCGGTGACATTGTTTCCAGTGACGCTTTGCATCCTATCAATCGTAATCTCAGATCCAGCCGCAACAAAAATATTATCTAAAACTACTTTAGTTGGGTTGCTCTCACTTGCAACTTGAACACCATTTATAGAAATTGTTAATTTGGTGGTTGTTGAAGTAAATTTCACTTCTTCCCCAGAACCAACGTTGATAACTTTCGTTTCACCCGCTGAATTTACATAGGTTACCGTCCCGGTTCCGGTAATCTTGGCGCCGACTTCCTCTTCTGCTGCATACGCCTCTAAAAGACTTTCAGAAAACAGCCCTCCGCTAATGGCACCACAGGTCAGTGCACTAAAAACAACTGCTTTTGTTAAATGTCGTTTCTTTTTCTTTTGATTCATTAACCTTTTGTAGTCTTTTCTTTTCACTTTTTTTCCTCCCTAGAATTTCTAGTCCAAAACAAACACTTTTTTACTTTATATCCGCTAACTCCACATATATTAACGAATAACAGCTGCATTAATTTATAGGATTTTTTAAAATACTATTTTTTAAAATCTTTTAACAAATAAATTTAGAAAATCAAATATAAAAATGCAACCTTTATACTAAAATAGTATATCAATAGTTTAATTTTAGTGAAATCTGCTCTATAAATTACGATCAACACAAAAAAATAACAACAGAATATTATGTGTCGCTTCAAAAAGCCTATAAGATTAGCATTTGAAAAGAATATAAAGAGAATAGTCAAAATAAAAAATGAATTATTTTTTACTTATTACCCAGCATTTATCTATTATTCGAAAATTTTTTGGACAACAATTTAGGAACCCTCTTAATGATCCGTCATTGTTTCATTAGCTTTTAATAAATTCAATTTTTCGAGTAAAAGCTATTCAGATTTGTGCTACAAAAGGGAATGAAATAGTAGCTACGATTTACCTATTAAAAGGATGCTTCTTCATAAAATTAAAAAACTCCTTCCCCTTCAGTAATGACACTTAGTCATAACTGAAGGGGAAGGAGTATTGCTATTCATTACTGAAACTTAATTACCTCATGCGACAGGGATACGGCATCTGCTTCTTTTGCATTAAATCCAGTGAGTCTGAAAGATAAATCGAAGGCTTCAAAAGTTGTTCGATACTTCTCCAACTGCCATTGCCCACAGGAATAGCTTCCTAATGCATTTTGTTTGTAATCGACATTCATGACAATGTACTCTCGCTCTTCTAACTCACTCGTATGCTTGGCATGATCCAGATCCGATTCCTCGTAATAAGAAGTACTGAAGTTGAATCCAGTGGTTGCTTCCGCGAAAAGGCCTTGTCCGCGATCATCTGTAAGAGCTACCCAGCTTGTATCCATTCTATTTCCATTGGCTTGAGGAACTACATAGTTCGTAAACATTTTTTCGACGGTTGAGGTGTAAACACCAAGATAGCCTGCCTCTTTTGAATCGGCATAATTCTCTCTTGGACCGCGACCTAAGTATTTCACTTGATCCAAGTCCTTGTTCAAGTGCATAGACACGCCTAATCTCGGAAGCATGTTTGGTGCGGTATCAATCTTTCCGCTTGGTGTTCCTTTTAGGTCAAAGAGAATGTCTCCGCTACCATAAATCGTATAGGTGTAGACACACTTGTAATACCACGCGCTATTTGTGGTGGAATTGATCGTCTTCACACGGACTTGCACCGCTTGATCGATTTCTTCCCACTCAAAAGAATTCACGATTTCATGCTCTAAATGAAGAAAATGCTGCTTCTTCATTTCATCGATAATTTCCATATCGTTACTGATCGGTGCTCGCCAAATCGTGAATTTTGGTCCCCGTTCAATGATTGACTGACCGTCTTTTACTAATTTTTGAAGCGTTCCTCGAACCGTATCAAAGGTTGCGGTAAAGTTTGTCCCTTCGACACTCAGCAATGTTGCCGTCTCATGAACGCTTATTTTACCGTTTGGAACAACTTCTATACCCGCAGCTTTGATCGGCAGCTCAAAGCTGGCTGAAGCTAGTTCATATCCTCTCACTGCGTAGGCTGTCGTTGCTCGTAATTGGTAAGAAATATTCAAGAAATATCGTGCTCCTGCTTTCGGTACAAAATCCAATTGATAAGGCAGCGTGAGTTTTGTTTTCTCCCGTGCTGGAATCGATGGCAAGGAGATCTTGCCATCTTCGATTAAGGTTTCATCTTCGAAAATCGAATAATACAAATCAAAAATCTGCAGATTCTGGAAATCGAAACGGCTTAATAGCTCAATTTCCCCTTTACTCAAATCGATCGCTGTGGTTTGGACTGGCTCGATAACTTTTTTGTATTCGTACAGACTTGGAGAAGGGGTTCGATCCGGCATTAACATTCCATCGATGCAAAAATCCTTATTTGATGGATCATCACCAAAATCGCCACCATAGCGATAGTATTTTTCCCCATCATCAGTATAGGATTCAATCCCGTGGTCAAACCATTCCCAAATAAATCCACCTTGCAATTTATCATGTTCATAGAAAAGATCTTGATAGTCCTTTAAGTTACCTGGACCATTTCCCATGGCATGACAATATTCACATAAAATATGCGGCTTTTTCGATTCTTCGATAATTGTTCGCATCAGTGGTTTCTTTGTTGGATGCTCTAGCCAAGTGTACATCGTTGAGTAAATATCTGCCGCTTCTACCTCAAAATCCCCTTCGTAGTGAACTAAGCGAGTAGGATCCATTTCTTTTGCGACCTCAGTCATTTTGATAAAATTATGACCAAAAGCAGACTCATTTCCTAGCGACCAAAGAATGATAGACGGATGGTTTTTGTCTCGTTCGATCATTCTCACCATTCTGGAAACATAGGCCATTTCCCATTTCGGATCGTTGCTGATCCAATCGTATTTTCCTGTTAATTCGAAGCCATGACATTCCAGATCTGTTTCATCAATAACATACATCCCGTATTCGTCACATAGATCGTACAAATAATAAGAAGCCGGGTAATGACTGGTTCGAATGGCATTGATGTTGAACTGCTTCATCAAAATAATATCCTGTTCAATTTCCTCTTTTGATACGACACGACCATTTCTAGGATGATAATCATGGCGATTGACTCCTTTGAATTTGATTGCCACACCATTGACTAAGAACACTTCTCCCGCCAGTCGAATATTTCTGAAACCAACCTTTTGCGGAATAACTTCAATGAGCTTGTCGCCTTCATAAACGGAAACCAGCAGTCGATACAGTTCTGGTGTTTCCGCCGTCCAATGAGCGACATTAGGAATTTCCGCTTGAAGGAAGTCGCCCTTTACAGATTGAGTGAAGACTTTTTCACCAGTAGGAGCCGTCAACTCGACCTCGAGGCGTTGCCCTTGTTCTTCACGGAATTTGACCGACAGCTGGAGCAGACCATTTTTATAGTCCTCATCCAAATCAGCGACAACCTTGATATCGTTGATACCGGAATAAGGAACGCCAAGCAATTCCACATCTCTAAATATTCCACTAAGCCACCACATATCCTGATCTTCTAAATACGTACCATCCGACCATTGATACACTCTCACGGTTAGATCATTTATGGCATCCTCTTGAACAAACTCGGTAATATCAAATTCCGCTTCATTTCTAGCACCCTTGCTGTAGCCCACTTCATTCCCGTTAACCCAAACGTGAAATGCTGAATCAACACCACAAAAACGAAGAATGATTTTCTTTTCTCTAAAGCTTTCATCAATCACAAATTGTCGCTTATAGATTGCTGTTGGGTTTTCAGTTGGAACATAAGGTGGATTGATTGGAAAGTTGTACCATAAATCGGAATAATGCATCTTTCCATAACCTTGCACCTGCCAATTGCCGGGAACTTTGATATCTGCCATCTCCTTCGTATCAAAATCCGGCGCATAAAATTTGCTTGGACTGTATTCCGGCGCATCCACCAGTAAAAATTTCCATATCCCATTCAAATTTTTAAAGGCATGTGTGTATTTATTTTCATTCAACAATGCCTTCTCTTTCGTTGGAAAAGTTAGAAAATGCGCCCGCGGTTCTAAACGATTGATCTGATCTAATTGATAGTTTTCCCAAATTTTCATTTTCCTGTCACCTCTACATTTGTCTCTTCTTTAGTAAGCAAGTTTGTCTTTCTTTCATAACGATTCCAACAGATCCACGCAAAGCCCATAAATATTACCAGCCCTACGATATTGTAGACCAGCATGCCGATTGGACTTGCCTCACCCGCAGGCAATGTGCCATTTACCTCTGCAATGATTAACTGAGGATCTGGAACCGTCGACATAAAGAAGACAAAGATAAATATCAGCAGCAAAACAATTCCTGCCGCAATGCCAAAGGGGCGACTACCAAAACGGAAGCTGCGAGGCATCGCATCCTTTTTCAATCGTAAGCCAATATAGGCGATCAATAAGAACAATACCGGCAATAAGGATGTAGATGCTGTCATATTGATCAATGTTGAAAGAAAACTGTCCATGTTTCCAATTCCCAATGCAGGGATGATCAAAAGTAATGTTACGATAAACCCTTGAACAACTAACGCATTTGTCGGATTTCCTTCCTCATTCGTCTTCACTAGCCATTTACCAAATACACCTTCTGGAATTTCAGAGAAGAAGACTTTAACAGGAGCTGCTGTCCATAGCGCTAAAGAACCTAAACTCCCAATAAAAAGAATCAATCCTACTAGTCGTACCATCACCCCGTTTGGTATATGAAAATGCGTTCCTAAGATTTTGAAGATATCAAAGATGCCATTTGAGAAATTGCCTTTTAAGACTTCTGACGGTACAATAAAACCTACTGCAACCGCTCCTAAAACGTACATAATGCCGACAATAATCGTTGCACCGATCATCGTACGGACAAAAGTGCTGTTCCCGCCCTTCACGTCTTTGATGTAAACACCGATACTTTCGCCTCCGCCGACCGCCTGTAGAATCCACGCCATCGTCATGAAGAAAGTCCAGTTGAAACTTGGGGTGATTGACTGCATCGTAAAGTCCTGTGCAGGTTCTTTACCAAAACCAAATACAACCACAAAAGCCAAGACAACAAAAGCTACACCCATAAATAGCCGCGCACTACCAGCAAAGCTAGTTACTTTGGAAATCCATGAAACACCTTTAATACAGACCCATGTCATCAGCCAAAATAGCAAGATTGAAATAATTGCAATAATCACCGTGCTCTTCCTGCCTTGAAACACATTTCTTCCAACAAAAGCATAAGACCCGTAAATCAACGTATTCGGCAACAAGGAGCAGAAGAAAAATAGATTCACGAAAAAATAAGACCAAGCGCCTAGGAATGCCCACTTCTCTCCCAGAACTGATTGCAGCCAGCTGTGGACTCCAGATTCCTTCCCTGAATTGGCTGAAGCGAATTCCGCAATCATCAAAATAAATGGTAAAAAGTAAAAGATCGTACCAAATAAATAGCCTGGAATTGTTGCTAGACCAATTTGGATACTATTGTTGACAATACTTGGAAATGCAAAAACTGCCGAAAAGGTCATCAACATTAATGCAACCGACCCCAAGCGCTGTCTTGAATTAGAGTTCTCCATCTCAAACATCCTTTCAATATTTATTTACACATTGATTTTATAGCGCTTTCATGATATAAAAAATAAGAAATGTTTCCAAAAACTTGTAATAATGTTGCCTATTCAAAAAATGTGAGAAGGAGACTACCCATGTACAGCTCATTACCTAGCGATATCAGCATCTTGATTAACAACAATCAAATAAGCTCGGAGTTTCATATTTGCGAAGTCGGATTTGAGAAATGTCGCTCAACCAAGCCAACAGAGTACGCTCCTATCGATTACTGGGTAATTCATTATTGTGTCGAAGGAGAAGGATATTTCTCGACGCCCTCTTTTCCTGAAAGAAAGATTACAGCAGGTGATTTTTTTATCATCCCTTCAAATTGTAAAAATGTTTATTATCCAAATCGTGAGAACCCTTGGCACTATCGCTGGGTAGGCTTTTCGGGAAAACGAGTAGACCAATGCTTCTCCAAACTAAATTTAGCTAAGAATCACTGCGTCATCAGCCATTCCTTCGATCATCGTATCGACGTCTTATTTCAAAATATTTACGAGGCCTTTAAACAGGAAAATCATTTCCGAACGATGGCCTCTTCCTTCATTCTATTCGATACCATCGACCGAATGAACTTAAAAAAACAAGATTATTCGCAAAGTGAGCAGCTCTTTAAAAACATCCTGAATTATATCGATGAGAATATATCAGAAAACCTAAGCGTAAACCAAATCTCAGAGGCAAACAGCATCGATCGGACTTATCTCTACAAACTTTTTCAATCTTACAAAGGCATTGGTCCAAGTGAATACATCCAGGATTTGAAGCTGCAAAAAGCCTGCTCCCTGCTGCGAAAAAGCTCCTTGACGATTACGGAGATCGCCTATGAAACCGGCTTTTCATCCTCTTCGTATTTTTCAAAGTTTTTCCATTCTAAGCTCGACATTTCCCCCTCCACCTATCGGAAAAAGTTTATTATCAATTAACTGCGAAAAAAGCTGCGGAGAATCTCCGCAGCTTCATTAAAAGAATCTAAATTGGTTCAATCCAATGAATAATATAACAATCTATTCTCCTTACATAATGAATCTTTCAATAAATCATCTTTTTTTCTTACTACCGAAACTAGCTGTCTAGGAAGAATTCAGATCTAAAATCTTGAAATCTCTGTTTCAAAATTAAAAACTATCAAATGACACTTAACAGTTTTTTCGTCAAAATTTTTAGTTAGATAACGTATCGCCTTATGACAAAATCATATGCTTCAAGCACTAATGATTGTATTCTTCTATTTATTTGAGATTTTTTCATAAACTTCCTAAAGGGACGATAAACTTCAATCCCAACACTTGAGAAAGTAAATATTTTGTGGTCTGTTTTTTACTTTGCGAGAGAATTTCTTATCTATTCCCTGATGAACAATTAGATAGTCTCTATCTTATTAATTAAAATTTCTTTGCTCTTTAAGAAATACTATTTCCAAAAATCGTGATTTTATATTCCTTTTCTACTCTTTATGTCAGCCCAGCAATAATTAAACGCAGTTCTGTTAAATGACTCAAATTTACGGAGCTTCGTTTTAATTTACAATCATGATTTTTATCGAATAATTTATGATACATTAATAATATAATGTATCGCAGAATATTAAGGAGGAACAAACTATGACCATCAACCCAAATCAACTCAAGAAATTGAATTCACTCATTTTGACTCTTCAAAAACAATCGGTTACTTTAGAATCTGTTACACATTATCCTGGATTAAAAAAGGATGGCACTGAGAAGAAAACAAAGTATTACAAAAAAGCATATAAAGAAAAATATAAACAGCTATCAGCAATTGAAGCCACTCTAAACGACGTGATTAAAATACTAGTTCCTCATTCGTATCCTACTCAAATTGATTCCTTGCTCTCAGAGATTGGTAAGATGAAACCCCTTAAGAAACCGATAAATTCGTCAGAGTATTCCAAAGAAATTGACCTCTATTCAAATAGCCTCCATAACATTCAATGTCAGATTTCAAGAGCAAATGGTCTATTACCTCTCATTATTTTTGACCTGAATAGTATGTACTTAGACTATTACGATAATTTGTTGGCTAAACAAAATTCATTAATATCCGATAATAAGAAGCTAGAAAGTCAAATAACGGCTTTACAAGAAGAGATTGATCATTTGAAAAGCAAACAACCTCAACCTAACAGCGAAAATAAAATTATTTTTACAGTCAAAAAAGAGCATCCTCGTGGCGGATGTAAACTTACTGATAAGCAAATTGAACGATTGCTATTAATTCGTGCTAAGCGGGGAAAGTATGCTGATATGACCCTTGGCGAAGCGATAAAATCAATCGCACAAACTCATCGTACGTATTACAAAGTAATTAATCGTGATTATTTATCTGAGAAAACCAGACATCGAATCGAAAATATCGCAAAGAAATTAAATATAGAATTGCCAGAAATTTAGTCTTTTTCTTTACAAGTGACAGGCAAGTCGATAGGTGAACACGATGAAATAATCAATACTGCTTCAAGCGCTGCTTAAAAAAAGAATTATTTTCGTTTTTCTATTTATACATTTTGGGAAAGGTTGTTACCTTTACTCTCTTCGATAAGACTAGTAAAGTTTCAGGGAAAAAATAGTAGTGCAATACCATTGTCATAGTATTGCACTACTTGTCTTAATCTGTTTGACAAAGAGCCAAATTGTATTTTACTTCCTTTTTTACATAGAAAATTCATTTTGATAAGGAATGGATGGTTGGGCGCCATACCGTTGAACAGTTAATGAAGCAGCTTTACTACCGTATTTTATAGCTTCTTCAATATTGCTTAAGTCACGGGATAGTTTTGAAGCTAACGCACCAATAAATGTATCACCTGCGGCTGTAGTATCCACTGCTTTCACTTTAAATGCAGAAACAAAGCCATGTTTTCCCTCTGAAATGGAATAGAAAGCTCCTTTACTGCCTAACGTAACAATAAGTACTTTCACGCCTAAGTCATGAATTTCTGAGGCAGTATTGACTAAATCTTCTTTAGTAGTAACCTTTTTACTACAAATAGTTTCTAATTCAATTTCATTCGGTATTAAGATATCCGTATTTCGGATAATTTTTTCTGGTAGATACTCTGGAGCTGGTGCCGGATTAAGAATTGTGAATACGGATGAATCTCGTGCGACTTCAAAACTTTTTTCAATACTAGAAATATTGGTTTCTAGTTGGGCAATCACATAATCACTTGCAGAAATCAATTCTCGATTAGCCAATACATGCTCATTCGTAATATTTTGATTAGCCCCTCCGTATATCACAATGCTGTTTTCACCATTATCATCAACAGTTACATAAGCACTACCCGTTCTGACACTTTCCAAATGATCAATACCTGAAGTATTAATCTTATCTTGTTCCAAAAGATCAACAAGAGCTTCGCCTCCATCATCGTTACCAACTGCACCAATAAAATTCACTTCTGCACCAGTTCTAGCTGCCGCAATTGCTTGGTTCGCTCCTTTTCCTCCGCCGTTAGTAAATACTTCTTTTGAATGGATTGTTTCCCCTGGCTTTGGAAATTGTTCTGTTCGAATCGTAGTATCCAAATTGATACTTCCTACTACTGTAATCTTATTCATCTCTGCACTTCTCTCCATTTGACTTCACTTACGTTGTAATTGTTCTTAAATAATCTTACGAAAAATAATTGATCGTATCCATCGTCAGTTTTCTAAATCTATCTAAATCAAGATCAAATGCAACATGAACATTCTTTTCTTTTTTATAAACATCATCATAGTCAACGACAGTACTTCCTAATGATAACGTGTCACTAGTTTCTACTTGAACATTCATTGGATATACTGTGAACATTTCAGGGTCGATGACATAAGCGACTGCACAAGGATCATGCATGTGTATTCCTTCCACGTGGTTTTCATCCGCCCAAAATGGACGTGTAGTTGTTAGATTGAAAAAGTCTAACAGGTCAGCCATAGTAGTGGCTACTTGATTTCCGATAGCTCGAATTTCTTTTATATCTTCTTCAAACAATTGTGCTTTTAATGTTACATCTAAACCGAACATTGCAACTGGAACGCCCGATTTAACAACGATATCGGCTGCCTCAGGATCAACATAAATATTGAACTCTGCATGAGGAGTCATATTTCCACCAAAACATGCCCCTCCCATAAAGGAGATCAGTTCGATTTTTTCTTTTAATTCAGGATGTGATAACAAGAAAATCGCAATATTAGTTAATGGCCCTGTTGCAATTAATGTGATTTTTTCTTCAGATTCTCTTAAAATTTTTGCGATTAAATCATTTGCCGAAATATCCAAATCTTGTATAGTGGACTCTGGTAATTCTGCTCCATCTATCCCTGACTCCCCGTGTACATCGTCTGCAATAATCAATTCCCTGCGTAATGGTTTATCAGCGCCTTTTGCCACAGGAATATCATCACACTTCGCCAGTGTTAATAGTCTCTTTGCATTTAAGTAAGTTTTTTCCGGAAGCTGATTACCTGCAGATGTCGTTACTGCTAATAAATCAATATTATTTGAAGCAATAGCCATCAACAGAGCCAAGGCATCGTCGTGTCCTGGATCACAATCTAAAATTACCTTCTTTACCATTATAAATCCCCCAATATAACTTATTTACTTTGTTCGATCTTTTGACCGTGTGTGTAAATCATTTTTTTCGTAACTACAAATATTACTAAAGCTATTAATACAATAACACCACCGATAAGGAAGACATTCGCATAAGTCGAAGCAGCGCCTTCAGCAGAACCAACTATACTACTGCTTGACATAACCCCTGAAGACATCATCCCACCAAATACAGCCACTCCTACTGAGCCAGTAATAGCCTGAACCAAATCATTTACACCTAATACACGACCAGACTCTTCAGGAGCAACTGTCAACGTAGCTGTGTCTACGATTGGTGAATAGAAAAATGACGTTCCAAAATAGTAGATACATGGGGCAAATGCTAATGCCCAAACTTTACCGTGTGGAATTGCAAATGCAATTGCCAGTAATCCCAAGCCCATAAAAGATAAAGCCATTATGATTGCTGCTGAACGTCCAATTTTCTTAACGACAGGCCCACAAACAAATCCTAAAACAGCAGCTAATAAAATAGAGCCTACTAAAAGTAACGAAACTTCTGCAGAATCAATGCCAAAAACATTCAAGCCTATCGCATTTACACCCGCATTCAAAGTATAACTAAAGAAATAGCCAATAAAGATAACTGACATAGTAGCAATTAGTGCAGGATTTTTCAAAAACTCCGGTGTAATAAACGGATTTTTCGCTTTATTAATGTAGACGAAAAACAATACTAGTGTTACAACTGATGAAATTGCCCAAAAAGCATTCATGTCTGTAAAGAACATGGTCATTGCTCCTGCAAATGCACCGATTAACGCAAATCCAATCCAATCGATATTTGCACCTTCTGCATGTTCATCTGGTAAGTTTTTAGCCAATGATGGAATGAACAGAACCGATAAAATTGGAACAGCAAACAACCAACGCCAGTCTATTTTTGTAATATACCCAGCTGCCACAACTCCTAAAGCAGCTGAAAAACGAAATACTGCTACAAAAATTCCGTAGTAAATAACACGATTCTCTTTAGCGATGTATTTAGAAACCAAAACTAAAAAGACAGAACCCGCTACTTGCCCTCCAGCTGACTGTAAAACACGCGCGATTACTACCGCCCAAATACTACTCGGACCAAACCCAAATCCGATAATAGATCCTAAGACAAAAATGATTACTCCTAATAGTGTCATTTTTTTCAATGATACAAAATCACCAAGAGCCCCATAAACAACACACACAATTCCCAAAATAATTCCAGGTATTGACGTAATAAGTGGCGCTAAATTGGTCGCACCTAACTGTTGGCCAATATTAACGAAAATCATTCCAAAGGCTTGTTGCTCAAGAATACCAAAAGTAAATATTAGCAGAATCAGAGGTATAGCTTTCTTAGCCATACGATTCATCTTTTCAAATTCCTTACTCCCTTCTTCTGGTATTGGAACACCAACTATTTTTTCTCTCTCATTTGTTGTATCCATTCTTTATCCCCACTTTCTTGATATTATATAAAAGGTGATTTCACCTATTTAACTATAATTGCTGTCTTTTTTCCTCAAAGCATTGAATGAAGTCCGTTTTATTGAAGACAGGCTTTTTTAGCTCTAAAGTCTCACCTATCCGTGTGATTGGTGGTGGACTCACATGACTTGCTTGCAGAATATCAGGACTTGAGAAAATTACTTTCTTATTCGCTTTCCTCAATATCTGCCCTTTTGCCATCACAATTATTTGATCAAAGTTGTTTACAACAAACTTCATATCATGAGTAATCGTTATACATAATTGATTGTTCTCCCTCAACACCTGAATAATCTTTGTTAAACGCTGATTTCCTTCTAGATCTTGTCCACAAGTTGGTTCATCTAAAATAAGAATTTTTGGATTCATCATCAAAATCGAACCAATTGTACAAAATTTTTTCTCCGTATCATTTAGGTCAAATGGATGAACAGATAATTTATCCGTTAAACCAACTAAATCAGCTATTTTTTTTAGACGTTCTTCAATTTCTCTTTTTGATACTCCTTGCTGTTTTGCACCGAATTCAAACTCCTTTTTTACACTTTCCAAAAAAAGTTGACTATTTGGATTTTGAAAAACATAGCCAATTTTCCTAGACCAGAAAGCTGTTGTATGATTCGTAATAGTCTCACCATCAATCAATACTTCTCCAGCGGTTGGTCGGAGCAGACCATTTAAGTGTTTGACAAACGTAGTTTTACCAGCGCCGTTCTGACCTATGATCGCAACTGGTTCTGTTCCTTCAAAAACAGTGTTGATTCCATTTAGTGCAACTTCTCCAGAAGGGTACTCATGGTATAGTTCTTTAACTTCGATCCTCATTCTTTAAAACCTCCTGTAACATGCTAGCCGCTGTCTTTTCGGTTAAAATTGCTGAATCAGGACTGTACTCTTTAGTTATTTCATAATAGTCTGGTGCGGATACTTTATAGTCAACTAAATTGGGTGTGGTAAATACATTTTCGGGCGTATCCCATAAAGCAATTCTACCCTCATGTAGAACAATAACTCTGTTAGCTAACTCAGCAACTTTTTCCATATCGTGATCTACCATTATGATTGTCATTCCTTTTTGATTAAGTTCATTAACCGTTTTCATTATTTGCTGACTACCAACAGGGTCCAACTGAGTAGTACATTCATCAAGAAGTAAAATTTCTGGTTCTAAGATAATTGCAGCAGCTAAGGCAACTCTTTGAACTTGTCCGCCTGAAAGTTCCAAAGGATTTCTGTCTAACAAATCAGTAATTTGAACGACTTCGGCTACCTTATTAATTTTTTTCAGCATCTCTTCTTTTGGCAGTCCCCTATTTCCTAGTCCAAAGGCTAGTTCCTCCATAACCGTATCAGCAGTGTACGATAACTGATTAAACGGATTTTGGAAAACTAACCCTACTGTTTGAGATAATTCTCCAACCCCAACTTCTGATGTACTTTTACCTTTAATCTCAATCGTTCCTTCATAATGACCTACAAAATAGTTAGGAATTAAACCTGCTAAGGCATTGCACAAAGTTGACTTTCCTGCACCATTTCCACCAATGACTGCGATAAAATCTCCTTGTTGAACATTGAAGTTGATTTTTTTGAGTGCCTCTTCATGAGCTTCGTTATAGCGATAAGAAAAATCAGTTACCTCAATTATTGTATTCATTTGTTTTCCTCCTTATCTGCAAAAACGAATAAAAATGGTAAATAATAAAAAAACTCCAGCGAACCCTTTTAAAATGGTATCGATTTTACGATGATTTACTTCAACAAAGCTTGTAGGCTTGACTCCCTTAATGCTGAATCCTCTTGTCTCTAAAGTCATTCCTCTTTCTTGAGCATCTGTCAATGATGAAAGAACAACCGGACCAATTAATGGTAAAAACGCTTTCGTTCTTTGCAAAAAATTACCTGTCACCTCAACTCCTCTAGATTCCTGTGCTTCTTGGATATTTTTTACTTTTCTTTGCATTTGAGGGACAACATTTAGACTAGCTAAAATTAAATAACCTATCTTCATATTAAGTCCTGACTGAGTGAGAGCGGCAACCGTTTCAGAATTCTTAGTTGTCTGCATAAAAAGATAAAATGTAGTTAGAAAAACTAACAATGTGGATGATACTTTTAAGGCATAAAGAGTGCCTTCTAAACCAACTTGAGCAAAACCCAAATCAGCGATCATTGTTATATTTTTCGGACTATATAAACCTTGGATAAATAAGAGCATGAGCGTCACAGGAACACCAAAGCCTAAAATTAAAAGTATCACTTTTTTTCCAAGGCCCATAAAATAAGCAAGTCCTAAAATTATCAATAAAAGTATGTAGCCTAAATATGGGAAAGGATAGACCATACAACCAACCCCAAAGCTCAGTACAAGTAAAAGTTTAGTTATTGGATTTAAATCACGTGCGTTCCTATATAGTTTATTTTTAGTATTCACTGATTCTTCCCCCTCATTTCTTCGCCTTTTCATTTATTAACGAAGCATGATCTAATGGAGCATATTGGCTCGAAAATCTTTTTGGTATTTTCTTTACTAACCAATAAACAATCAAAAAAACGATTCCTTTATCAATAAGATTTTCTATCAGTGAAGTTGAAAAAACAGAAAGGACAATCTTTTTAGTTGTTGCAATTAAAGCTGCCGTCGCAATGGAGCTAGTATTAATTCCTGTTGCTCCACCATATACGAAGATAGTTATTAGTGATGAAGCAAACGAATTTGTCAAAGTACAAGCTAACCAAGTAAAAATTGCCCCGAGAATATTTTTAAAAAATCCAGCCTTCACTAAATAACCTGTAACTAATCCGCATAAAATACTAACCAATGCATAAGGAAAAAATACTGGATTAGTCACAATTGCTAAAAATAAATTTGTGATTAGCCCGCAAAGAGCAGCTACCCATGGCCCTGACAGACAAGCTACTAATACCGTTCCGATCATGTCTAAAAAAAGGGGTAGTTTTAAAGTAGAGCACAATGTTCCTCCAATTAAATTGATTCCCACAGCAATTGGTATTAGCACAAGTGCCTTTGTTGAAAACTGTTTTTGAAGAAATGTTTGAAAAGATTTATTCATGATCGTTTCCCTCTTTAATATGTGATAAAATCAATCAAAGAAAACATTTTCGGAAAACGTTTTCCTTGAATAGAAGTTATCATCCGAAATTAAATTTGTCAATATGTTTTTTCCATTTATCAAAAAATAGTTCATATTTTTGACTAAACACTCTTGACCCTTTTTGAACTAGTTGAGTATGATGGGAAAAGAGAAGTCGAGTTCAAAGGAGAAGCTTATGAATATTAGAGATATCGCAAAATTAGCAGGTGTTTCCGTTTCAACAGTGTCTAAAATCGTGAATAAGAAAGATGCCAGTATTAGCAACGAAACTCGCGAAAGAGTATTAAAAATAGTCCATGAGTATAACTACACTCCCTATTCATCTGCCATTAATAATGCTACAAGTACAGGTTCTATTGGTATATTGCTTCGCTCTGATAGAACTGTCGATCAATCATTAAATGGGATGATTGAATACGCGCAGCAAAAAGGATACAGCCCCATTATTTTCAGTAGTCTGGAAAATCACGAACAGGAGCTTAAAAATATTACAGCTTTATGTACAAAACAAGTGGATGGAATCATTTGGGAACCAATAGATGAAGATAGTTTAAAAAATCAAACTCATATAGATACTTCTAGTATCCCACTTGTATTGGTCGGCTATTTGAAAGGAATCAATAGCTTTTCTCTTCCATATGAAAAAGCTGGTTATTCTCTCACAAAGCAACTAATTGAAAAAAGGCATAAAAAAATCGCCTGTATAACAGGAGATAGTAGAAATAAAGAAGCTTTTATCACCGGTTATAAACAGGCTCTTTTTGAGCACAATATAAAATTTCATGATTCATTGCTTATTGAATCCTTGGATAATACAATCAATGATTTTATTATTGAAAAACAACTATCTGGTTTCGTTTCTGCTGATTTTTATAAATCCATTGAATTGTATAACCTAGCTATTCAAAGTGGGTTAAGCACACCAAAAGATTTCTCATTGGTTTCTATTCGTAATGATACAGAATTAGAATTTAAAAACTTTCAAAATAAGCTCTCCACCGTTACCTTCAGTAACAAACGTTTTGGCGAGTATACCTGTCAAGCTCTTATGGACTTAATTAATAAAGACTCCGAACTGAATCCTTATCAGGAAGAATTAGTATTAAGCAATACAGAATCATTAGGGCTTCCTGCTGAAAGTGAACGACCAAAGATTCTTGTAGTAGGAAGTCTCAATATGGATACGTATCTTTATTCTTCAAAACTCCCTCATAATGGTTCAACAAATTTCTTATCTAATCTGAGCAAACGACCGGGAGGAAAGGGACTTAATCAAGCCATTGGAACTGCGAAGCTCGGTCATCAAATTCGATTAATAGGATGTGTCGGATCTGATAGTGACTCGAATACTATGTTTCAGGAACTTAGAAAAAACAACGTGAACACGAAAGGTTTATCTCGTTCAAATGATGCCGAAACAGGTCAAGCATATATTTTTGTGGAATCTACTGGCGATTCAATGATTTCTATTTTACCAGGAGCTAACGCTGAATTATCTCCTTCAATACTCGAAAAAAATATTGATTTATTTTCTAATGTCAAATACTGTCTTGTTCAAACTGAAATTCCAATAGATGCAGTAGAAAAAGCTTGTTTGTTAGCAAAAGAAAAAAATATTGAACTTATTTTAAAGCCTTCCGCGTCAAAAAGCATTTCTGATTCAATTTTGAAAAAAATAGATTATTTGATTCCGAATGAAGAGGAATTATCTGCTATGTGCCCTTCTTTTGAGACGATGAATGAAAAAGCAGAATATTTGCTTTCTAAAGGCGTTCAGAATGTGATAGTTACCTTAGGGAATCGAGGATGTTTCTTAAAAAATTCCAAGCAAGAAAAATTATTCCCTGCAGCTGATTTTTCTGTCATCGACAGCACTGGAGCAAGCGATGCTTTTATCAGTGCCTTATCCGCCTATCTTTTAAGAGATTACTCTTTAGAAAAGGCTATTCAAATTGCTAGTTATGCAGCCGGGTTCCTGGTCTCTCGTGACGGAATAACCACTGCTTTAGTTGATCGTATGACATTAGAAAGTTATATTGCAAAAAAAGACCCTAATTTATTGAAAAAAGAGTAGGAAAGAACATAGCTACATCTGATATTCACATAAAGCTTTTTCTTAATGATTAAGTGCCAGAAGAAAGATTCTAAATTTCCTCTGGCACTTATTTATGTTGACGACTTAATCGATATTCTATATATGATACATTAATATATTAAAGTATCATTGTTAAAACAAGATAATTCGACTATTTCGTTGCTCAGAGGAATCTTTTGATGGTTTGTTGAATGTGTGATTTGGCACTCTGTCAATAGCTATTGACAGATGATAAAACAGCATAGGTTAGCTCTATAAGAGTGAATTATCGTAGGCTATTTGCCCTTATAAACTTTCAGTCAAAATTCACGGTCCGATTTTTTCTTAATAAAGTTCATATGCAACTGATAAGCATAAAAAGTGTATTATCATTTAAAAAATACAACTTTCCTCTATTAAAAAAAAGATAACTTTAAATTTCACGGTCAGAAATCCAAAGTCATCTTTTTTTGATTAAACGAGACTATTTTCACTTTTATTTGTTTCTATTCCCACGACATTACTCCGTAGCTTCCAGTAACACCTTGCATTAGGAGATTATCTGCGTAACCTTCAATGAAATTTGTTGCTTCAGCCTCAGTCGAAAACAAGCGACTCCCTTTTTCAATATTTACAGACGGATCATCACCTTCGGTCACATAATACCATACGGTATACTGTACTTGTGGCTCTGGTGTAGGTGTTGGATCTGGAGTTGGGGTTGGTGTAGGAACAGGTGCGGGTTTCGTCGCCTCTCCATCATTGTTTGTACCCCCAGATGAATTTCCAGGATCTACTTTTCCTTCATTTTGGTTTGTTCCTTCGCTCGAAGAAGTAGTGGTAGATCCAGTAGGCTGACTATTTGATTGACTTTGTGCGTTCGATTCAGAAGAAGGCTGCACCGCCTGCCCAACAGATTCACCAATCGGCTGATTAGGAACTACTTTATCCGCTTCAGTAACTTTTTGTTGATCCGTTACTACACCATTCTTATCTTGCACAGTAACAACATTTCCTTCGAAAAGAAGTTTATTTCCAGCAAATATCAGGTTATAATCGCCTATGCCGTTTAATGATGCTAACTTATCCATAGTAATGTTTGTCGCCAGTGATATACCACTTAAAGTATCTCCCCAAACAATCGTATATTCACTTTTACCTTCTACATCCTTTTTGATTTGTTCAATAGAGCGTGCTTCCCATTTTCCGTCTGCTTCAGATGCTTGAATTTCTTTCCCATCTAATGACAGAGCCCCTCCTAGTAAAACGGCACTGAAAAACATACACAGTCCTAAGTTCTTGCCTATCTCTCTTCTTTTTTCGATTTTCCTATCTAATTTTACATCCATTCGCTTTCTCATATTAGAGTCTTCATTCCTTTTCATTTTTATCTTTTTCGGTTGAAGAGATCACACAGATTTTTGGTCTGTAATCATTCTTTTCTAATTTCTTGGACAAATCTTGACTTTGGTTTTTGTAATGTTCACATCCCATTTTGTAATACTCAACTTGACGCTTTAATTGTTCCATTTCTCGTCTCATCTGTACATTTAAACGTTCAAGCTCCAAATTTTTGTGCGTGAGTAGTCTTTTTTCAATGCCGTCAATGCCTTTACTTTTTTCTTGACAGCCTTCACAAATCGTTACAAGACTTTTATCAATAGAAATTTGAGCAACTGAATAGTTTCCACACCATTCACAAGTCATCTCACTAGCAACTTCAGCTTCGTATAAAACATTTTGAACTTGAGAAGGTAGCTCACAATTTTTTTGGTTCGTAGAAATACACAAAATCCCCTCTCTTCTTTCAACTAGTTCAATTGAGTAACCTAATTTATACAACTCCTTCTCTGCCTTTGCTAAAATTTTGTACCATCCGTGACCGATTTGATGACCAAATCGGATTAATGCAAAATTGCTCAGATTAGAATAATTAATTGTATTTTCTTCCATTCGAAACTCCTCCTCTCTTATTTTCTTTTGAAACTACTCTCAATAATAGTGTTTGGGAGCATTGAGAATAATCCTTATAAAAAAAGAATATCACCAAAAAGTGTTCTGTGCAACACTTTTTAATGAAACTAGTGTTTCATAAGCTACTTAAAGTGTTCCAGAAACCACTTTATTCTATTACTAAAGGAATGGTGTATATGGAAAATTATGAATTGAGAAAATTGATTGCAGAAAGAGTCAGGTATTTTCGCCTAAAAAAAGGAATGAGCCAAGAGAAGCTTTCAGAAAAAGCAGAGTTAGAAATAAAATATATTAATAAACTAGAAAATCAAAAATATAATTTAAAAATAGATACTTTAGAGCAGGTTATTAATGCATTAGACATATCGTTCGATGAGTTTTTCAATTTGAGATTTTCTTCAAGTAGTGATGAAATAGATGAACTATTAGATGTCATCGCAAATATTCCAAAGAACGATCAACTTGTTATAATCAAATCAATATTGAGTTTAATAAAAATGTCTAGTGCTGAATAACTCAAGATAAAAAAGATCTTGCTCTCTCATCGGCTAAAGTCTGCCTATTTTTGAAAAATAAGAATTCTGAAAATTATAAAATTATATTCCTTTTCTGAATTTTATGTCAGTTCTATAAATGAAAAACGAAGTTCTGTTAAATGACTCAAATTTACGGAACTTCGTTTTACTATGTAATCATGCATTCTTTCTACTGATTTATCCATCACTTCAATAATTATATATTAATA
>OBUQ01000483.1_pt1 | contig 31229 bp, 26 predicted proteins | sample 1494951 | NCBI WGS metagenome assembly OBUQ01 (sample SAMEA2579938, study PRJEB22360) | human gut metagenome | biome: human gut; feature: human-associated habitat; material: faeces | place: Denmark | collected 2008/2010
GTACTCATGGTGGGCGAAATTGGGGAGGCTGGCCCCGGCAAAAAATTCCGTGGAAAGGTTGGTGAACATCCGGCTGCCGTGGCCGAACCATGGGGCCTGGTCCGCCAGCGCCCACGCCAGTCTGGACAGGTCCAGACGGCTCCCGAAGGAGAACGTATCCAGCAGGGAGGCCAGCTTTCCGGCTCCGTTGGCCAGGTCCAGCACGGTGTAAGCCGCTCCCAGGAAGAGAAGCAGGATGAACAGGATGGCCGCCGTATAAAATTTCCTGTTATTGCGGAAAACGCTGGAGGTATAAATGAAAAAGCACAGGGTGACGCCAGCCAGCGCATTCGGAAAGGCGGCGCGGGAACTGCAGGTGAAGGAAACGAGAACGAGCGCCAGCCCCGTGAACAGGCTGATGCTCCATTTCCTGGCGGAAGCCATGCTGTACGCGCAGAGGAAAAATCCCGTGACGGACAGGAAATGAGCGGAAAAATTCTTGTACCCGAAGAGCCCGATGTTGCGCAGCTCCGTTCCGAACAGGGAATAATCCGGCCTGAACCAGGAGGCCTCCGTACCCGTCATGTTCTGGTACCCCCACAGCAGGGCGTTCAGCAATCCCAGCGTCGCCGCCAGCACGGGAAGAACGCTCCTTTCCCCATTCCCGGCTCCGGCATACGCCCCCGCCATGAACATGGCCATGGACGTGACGATGAGGCCCAGGTCCGCCACTCCCTCATAGTAAAACCAGGGTGAAAACCACGCCCGCAGGAGGAAATAGCCGCCTCCCAGCCCCAGCGCCAGCCATCCCGGCAGCCCGGGGCTGGGAATCTTGTACCCCCGAAGGATGCAGAAGCAGAACAGCAGAAGGGCCGCCGCCAGAAGGCAGGCGGGAAGAAAAAGGGTGTGCCACTCTCCACCTGCCGCCGCCGTCGCCAGAAGGGTGTAAAAAAGGGCCAGCAGGGCCATCAGGGCTTTTCCGGCGGCGGTTTCAGCAACGCGTGGTGCGGAAGGCTTGCTGGGGGCGGGGTCTGGCATGGCTGGGAACGGGCTGGATGACGGCAGGGAAGGTAACATTATAAACGCGGGACCCCCCCTTGCCAAGAGCAAGCTTCCGTACAGGACGGGATGGATGCGGCGGCCCGTGCGTTAAAACCGGATGGGCCGGAAAAGGGGGAGGAAAGGGAGATAAAAGGAATGGAGTGAAAAACGGCTTTCATGGAAGGATGGCATGTACCCCCTGTTTTGAAAGAAGGCTTTCAGGGAGCGCCGCATGCTTCTGAATGAATGCACGGACAAAGGCCGCACTTTCAAAAACCGTATTCCTTCATTCTCTTGAACATTCCTTCGCTGGCTCCCGGTTTCCTTTCGGCTGCGGCAAAGGCCTGCTGCTCTTCTGCGCGGCCTTCCGTTTCAAATGTGGAGCTGAAAGACCAGGTATCCGGCCTTCCGCTTTCCCGGCCCGTTACGCCTGGATGCCGAATTTGCGCTTGATCTCCGGAATGGAATAATTCACCAGCGTGGGCTTGCCGCCCGGGGTGCAGTACGGCACTTCGCAGGCCAGCAGTTCCTTCAGGATGGCCGGGGCGCGGTGCGGGGAAATACGTTCCTTCCAGGCGGATTTCCTGGCGATTTCCCCGATGAAGGTTTCATAAGCCATGCGTTTGGCGTTCCGGCTGAATTCGGACTGGGTGAGGCGGTCCACCAGCTCCAGCAGGAAGGTGCGGACATTCTCCAGTTCCAGCAGGGCGGGGAGGGATTCTATCCTGATCGTATTCTGGCCGAAAGGCGTGACGGTCATTCCGGCCTGGTCAAAGTGGGGTGCGAACTGCTGGATAACGGCAAAATCCCGCGGGTCCAGGTCCAGCATCACCGGGTCCAGAAGCTGCTGGGACGGCATGGGCGCTTCCCGGTGCGCCCGCAGCCGTTCAAAGATGATGCGCTCCCGCGCGGCCCTGGGATGCATCAGCACCAGGCCCTCCGGCGTTTCAAATAGGGCGAATTGCTGGCGGAGGGTTCCCATATAGGTGAACCCGGCGGTGGCGTCTCTCTCCGGAGCGGCCTTTCCGCTGGCGTCCCTTGCGCCGCCGCCCTCCGCCTGATGCTGGAAATCCAGTTTCCCCTGGGTGGCGGGAACCTGTTTCAGGGGAATGGGGCGGAGGGGGGGAAGAGGAACAGCCTCCCGTGATTGCCTGCTGGGGGCGGGGGAAGAAAGGGAAGGGAGTTTGGAGGAAGGAGCGGGGGCCGTGCGGGGTTTTGCCGGAGGGAAGGCCTGGGAATTGTCCGCCCGGGAGGGTGTTTCCCCATGCGGCGCGGCGGAAGGCGGTTCCGGAGGGGCGCCGTCCGTCGCCGGCACGGCGGCGGAAGCGTGAATTTCCTGCCGGGCGTGTTTTTGGAGGGTGTTGGCAATCGCCTCCACAATGGTATTAACCACGTCCGCGGAACGGCGGAACCTCACTTCCTTCTTGGCGGGGTGCACGTTGACGTCCACCAGCGCGGGCTCCACCTCCATGTACAGGAAGAGCGCCGGATGCAGCCCGGTGGGAAAACCGCCGTAGCCGTCCCGGATGGCCCGGTTGATGAGCTGGTCCTCCACGGGGCGGGTGTTCATGAAGACGTACTGCCCCTTTCTGGTGCGCCTGGCCTCGGAAAGCGGGAGCAGGAAGCCCGTGACGGAAATGCCGGGCCCGATGGTCGTTTCTATCGGAATCAGGGCTGCCGCCGTAGCCGCATCCGTCAGCGCGGAGATGCGGACGCGCAGGTCCGCCGTGGCCGGAAGGTCGAAGACGAGCTGGTCGTCCCGCTTGTAGGTAAAGCGCACCTGGGGATAGGCCAGGGCATGCAGGCGTATCTGGTGCTCCACATGGGAAGCCTCCGTCTCCGCGGATTTCAGGAACTTGCGGCGTGCCGGGGTATTGTAAAACAGGTCGGAGACCTCAATGGCGGTGCCGGGGGAGACGCCGGAACTTCTCGGCTCGTGCTCCAGCCCGCCGTCGATGCGTACTTCCCAGCCCTCCAGCGCCTGCTGCTGCCTGGTGCAGAGCTTGAAGCGGGAGACGCTGGCAATGCTGGGAATGGCCTCCCCGCGGAAGCCCAGGTGAGTGATTTCAAACAGATCCTCCAGGGAGGAAAGCTTGCTGGTGGCGTGCCGCTTGGCGCACAGGCACGCGTCTTCCCGGGACATGCCGCAGCCGTCGTCCGTCACCTTGATCAGGCCCACGCCTCCGCGGCGTATCTCCACCCGCACGGATCTGGCTCCGGCGTCCAGGCTGTTTTCCACCAGCTCCTTCACGACGGAGGCGGGGCGTTCCACCACCTCGCCCGCCGCCACCTGGCTGGCAAGAGTGGGGGACATGACGTGGATGGAGGGCATGGCGGTGACGGATTGGGAAGGGAAATAAAGGAAAAAGGGAGCCTAGCCGCCGGCGACGATGGAGACGATTTCCACCCGGTCTCCGGGAGAAACCGTAATCCGGGAAAAATCCTGCGGCAGGAGCGCGGAGCCGTTGTGTTCCACGACGACGGGTTTGCCGTTCATGTTCAAGAGTTCCAGAAGCCGGGAAACGGAACAGGGTTCCGCCAGTCCATACGGGGCTCCGTTCAGCGTAATTTCGTTCTGGGCTGCCATGGCGGAAGTAACCATACCACAACGGGTGGAAAAATCCAGAAACATACCGGGGGGATGGCGTAAAAAAGATTCCGGTTCAAGACGGAAGGAAAAGAAAAAACTGGCATCGCGTACGGGACTCGAACCCGTGTTGCCCGCGTGAAAGGCGGGAGTCCTAGACCGCTAGACGAACGCGACATTAGGTTTGCAGGGACTGCGCGACGGAGTAAACACAACCACCGCGCAAAAGGCAAGAACTATTTAACCAAGGCCGCAAAAAAGCGTACTTACGGGAGTTCCCTCCCTCATTCTTGAAAGTGTGAAAACAACCTGATTCACCAATACCAAGCCAATACAAAAAACTTGCATGCCAAATAATGCCAATATATAACGGCGGTATCTGCTACAAAAACTATGCGCTATCTGCTATCCATCCTTACTATCCTAGCCATCATTGGAACAGTCTGGTACAATAACCATTTGACAGTACAACACGACCAGAACGTAAATGAACTGAACTCTCAACTGGAAAAGCTACAACTCACTACAGAGCCCAAAATCAATAATCTGGAGAGAAAGATAAAGGAATCTTATGACACTCTTGACCTGGAAGAAGAAACATTCCGGAACAAGAGGGATGCGTTAGAAACTATCCTCAAACAAACACAAGCACAACAGGAACGAACAGCACAACAGAACGCGGAACGGGCTTTACGCCGTAAAAAGGCCGCTGTGGAAACAGCACTAGCTAACCGTGAATTAACTGCTAAGGAATGGGAAGTCACGCTGGCGACTTTTAAAACACGACGGGCAGAATAGCTAAATTACTTGATAAAAATAAACAACAGATAACTCTTAATAATAGGAAACTTGCTGACATCATTAAACGTGATACGGAAGACATAGCAAGACGGGCAGACGCTATGAGGTCCGCCGCCCGCGCATCAATGGCAAGCGGAAGGGCTGGAGGCCGTGGAACCTCTTATGCGATCATTGAAGCCAAGGAAGCCATGGAAAAAAAGCACAGGAACATGAACAAAGCGGTTGCCCTGCAAAACAGAAAACTCATGGAATCCATAGATACTATGGAAAAAGAATTGGTCCAAATGGATCGGGCGGAAGAAAAATTTATGCAATTGAACTCTCCGCATAATAAACCAGTTGCACACCTTGAACACTCTGAAGAATTCGTGGCAAAAGTGCCCGTAGGAGAAAAAGCACACCAGGACCTTCTAAAACTCCACGAAGAACACAAACTCTCCATTAAAAAGCTTCAGAACACAATTAACGACCTACTGGACGCAAAAAATTCTTTAGAAACCAGGCTTAGCGACGTCCGCCGTGACATCAACAAGCAAAAAATGGATATTCAAGATAAGCATCAGCAAAGACTGAGAAACGCTCAATTCACAGGATACGCAATCATTGGAATTTTAGCAATTCTTACGCTCATTTCTTTTACAAATAGATACGCCTGATAAGTCACATTGCCTTCCCCTCTCTAGTCGTGTCCTCACAGGGTACGGCTTTTTTGTTGTCTAAACTCTAACTCTAACTGTCACTTTTGCCAAGGAGTGCAGCACTTCCTGTGTCCGGGCAGCAGCTTGAGAAGCCAAGGGGCGGCGGCCTGGCGCAATGGCGGAAGCTACCGAATGACCATTAGCCGGCCGTCAATGCATTCTTGGGGGATTGCGGCAGAATGGACCCTGACCATAACGGCCTAAAAGTTCATCGGCCGCAGGCACGCCTTTCCGGAACGGATTATGATGCCTTTTGGGAGTTCGTGGAAGATGAAGGCGGCGTGTCCCTGGGGCGGGAGCGGGATTATGACTGGATGCACTTTCAGTTTGCGCGGTTGTAAATAAATTGTAATAAAGGGGATATTCCTGTATATCCGCATTGCCGGGTTGGTTCCGGACTAAAGAAAGGAGGTGTAACATGTGATACTTAACCCCGAATTAGTAGTACGGCTGATGGAACTTATTATTGTTCTGACTAGCTAAAAGAAAGCCCCGGCCTGGTGACGCAGGCTGGGGCGATTTTTTAGAGGTGTATGCGATACACGAACTAGTAGTAATGCCAATATGTGCTAGAACCACTTTTTGTCAAGATAAATATTATCAGCTTTTATCAAGTAATTTGGAAAGTGTATTTCTTACTTCGCTTTTTTCCGCGGGAGTCCCATTTGACGGTGCGGCCGTCATTTAACTGGAACGTCTTGCCGCCATAAGTGGAATTGAGCAGGAAGGAAAAGCGTTTATTGGAAGCTTGGGTGAGCTTATAGCGGGGTATCTTGCTTTCGTGTCCATCTTCGTCCTTTTCCGTTACAGATCAAGGTTGAGTTCCGGGTGTTTGCGGGTGCGCGGTTTGGGGGCGTCCTGCTTCTTTTTTTTGCGGGATTTCTTTTGAGCCTTCCGGCTGGTCCAAGATACTTGTGCAAGCTTGCGCAGGGCAGTCTTCCCGTATTTCCCGATAAGAGCTTACGCTTGATCGGGTGTTAAGGAGTCAAGAAAATCGTTGCAGGCGTGCGCCCGCATGGATGATGCGGAAATGGTATCACTGGTCAGGAGAGCAAGGTCAGAATGCGACAAGTTTTCTACGGATTTTGGACAGTAGAGTTTGGCAAGCTTGTAAACGTTCCGGGTAACGCGTTGCGGGTGATGGCCGTTGCGAAAAAGGATAGTGAAAATACCGATAAGGATATGCAAACGGGCATCCGCTATTTCTTCTTTTACCACGTCAAGTTGATGGTGGTTTAGACCGCATTCATAGAGTGCTTTTGAGAGTTCCGGGAGGATGGGCGTGGCGTCAAAAGGCGCGCTCCATTGCTCCTGTGTTTCTCCGTGCGCATGCAACAGGTAGTCAAGCACGTCTCCTTGAGCGTGGATAACAGAGGGGCTGGAACTCATACCGTACCCCCCCTTCCCGGGACAAGACTTGCTCCGAATGTGGAGCTAAAAACAAGAGGTTTACTACGTTTCTTGCTACGCTAAAGGCGTAAACGTTTGAAAGTAAACATGGAGGCGGGAGCGGGAATCGAACCCGCGAATAACGATTTTGCAGACCGTCGCCTTACCACTTGGCTACCCCGCCGCTGATGTTGTGCGCGAATACTAGGGGAAAGAACCGCGGGTGTCAATCTCGTTTTTGGAAAAGATGCGCTGTTTCTGCGGAAGGCTGTCCGGGAATCCGGCCACCTTCCGGATGGGGCGGCATTGCTTTCAAGGCGTCTTCCCGGGAGACGGCGGCGTTGATGGGCAAGTTCCTGGTTTCCTGCTTTTCCACATAGTGAATGACAAGGCGGACGCGATCATATTTTTCCGGGAAAGTGCAGGTGAACGGGTGGAATTCGATCGGCCCCGAACGGCATCGCGCCATTTCTGTTTTCACGGGGATCCTGTGTCCCTCCCGGTCAAGGAATACCATGCCGGCATAGGGGAAGCTCACAGGATAAATGAGCCCGATGCCCCATGTGTTGGTTTCCGTATACGGATTCACCCTTATGTCCAGATGCGGGCATTTTTCCAGATTGGCTACGTCCGTCCCTTCTTCAAGAAAGGAGGAGATGCAGAGAGGGATGGAATACGCGGCGTTCGGACGGAGATCGATTTCCGTTTCTGGCAGAGTGGCCAGCCGCGCGCATTTCACCGGCACCTTTCCCTTGATCTGGATTCTTCCGTCTTGGGGGAAGGGGCGGTCCTTAACCAGAAGGCCCAGGGAGAATATGCCTTTGCCTGTTTCCTGTTCATAGGAATGATGGGAAATGCTGATGGACGTGTCTTTCAGAGAAATTCCATTTCCGCTTCTGATGCTCAGTCCTGTTGGACTGGCAGCTGCAGAGAGTACGGCGCGGGGGGAAGTGTAACTGCCGGTGAATAGGAAATAACGGTATTTCGGAAAGAAGCTGGTTAGTTGAAGCTTGATGGCCTTTCTGCAGAATGTTTCATGCTGCTCCCCCCTTGAAAGGGAGGGAATGAGCAGGAGGAAAAGGACCGGAAGAAGCTTCATGGATGGCTGATGAACGAAAAGGGGGAGGGATACGGAGGCGCCTCCCGTGCAAAGCCGGAGCCGGAAAGATGGTTTATGGCGGTTTTTAACGGTTGGACAGCAGCTGCTTCATTTCCGGAAGACGGAAGTGCAGCGGAGGAAGTTCCTCCTCAAACGCGGCTGATTTTTCTTTCCTCAGGGCTTCCGCCCGTTCTTCCAGTTTCCGGGCTTCAGCCAGGATTTTGCGTATTTCCTGCCGCCCGCGGCCTATGTGGGAAACGGCCCGGGACGGGTCCGGCGTGAATTCCGGACCTCCCTTGAGGTATTTTTCAAAGTATTGCTGGTAGCGTTCCGCCAGTTCCCGCCCTCTGGCAAAGAGCTTGCGGTCTTCTTCCACATAGGCCGCTACGGCGGGGTCCACGTCTTTCGTGCTCAGGTCCGCCAGTTCTTCGTCCCGCTCCCGCAGCAGGTCCGCCGCGTCCCTGCTGCTTTCCGCCAGGCCGGGAAGGGTGGGATTCTTTTTCAGCTTCAGGAGGCGCTGCACCAGCGCATCGCTTTTTTCCGAGTATTCCGTATTGATGTCCGCCGCCTTTTTCCAGTAGGAGACGGTGGGGTCACCGCAGGAGGCCATCAGGAAGGCGGCCAGAAAGGGGAGCGTGCGGCGCAGGAAAGTAAGGGAAGTCATGTTCCTTTTGTAGCATTCCCGTGACAGGAATCAAGGCTGTTTTACGGGTCCCCGGCTTCTGTTTCTCATGAAAATATGCTGAATCTTAATCGGTTCCGTTTCTGGAACGTTTCTTTTCCGCCGGAGGCGGCATTTCCACCACGCCGCTGCTGTTTCCGGGCGTCAGCAGGATTTCCACCTCCAGGGGCAGGGACGTATCCGCCAGCAGGCCTTCCGGGATGGAGATGCCGATGGGGGCAGAGCTTTTGCCGGGCAGCACTTCCTGGGGGGAGATGATGTCCAGAATGAGGCGTCCGTGCTGGAGAATGTTGATTTTGCTGATGGAGAAGGCGTCCTTCATGCCCGTGTTATGCAGCGTGACGCCCTTGAGCTGGGATGGGGCGAACGGTCCCGGAACGGTGAAGCGCAGGATGGTGGATTCCCCCCTGGCAAGCGGCAGGGGAAGCCAGTACGCCGCAATGGGCGCCTCGGGGTTCAGGCTGTCCGTCAGGTAGGCGGATCCGTTGAGACGTTCCATCATCAGGCCGGAAAGCTCCGGGGAGGCGGGCACGCCCCAGCCCTGGGAGTACATGAGGGAGAGCAGGTACAGGGCTTCCTGGTCCCGGTACTGGACCGCCATTCTCAGGAACCGCGCCGCCTGGGCGTAATCCCGGGAGGCCAGAGGGGGCTGTTGTGGCAGGCGGGGAAAATAGGAGGGGATGTCCATGAGCAGGATGCCCAGCTCCTTCATGGCCTCATAGCATCCTCCGGTGGCGGAACGGTAGAGCCATTCCACCCCTTCTTCCGGCCTGGGGCCGCCGGGGCAGTCAGGAGACATGAGGAGTTTCCCCAATACCTGCTGGGCCACCGGGTAGCCGGCTTTGGACAGTTGTTCCAGAGCCGCCAGCATGTCCGGCGTGGCGTTCGCCAGGCCGAGAACGTTCCCGTGCCCCGGGGAAGGCGTGGTGACTGCCGCCACGAGCCCCTTGTAGGCAGGGTCATGCATCAGGGCCGGTTCCGGCGCCGCGGGGGCGATGATGAAGCGGATTTTAGGGAAGGCCTCCTCCGTGCGTTCCGTTTCGCTTTTGAAGCACGCCATTTGCATGGGGACGGCCTTGTGGGCGGCGGTTTCAAAGGCGTATGTGTAGGCGCGGTCCGTGGAGAGCTCCGGCAGGGCCGGGAAGAAGAAGGTGGAGGTGGATTGCCCCGGCACCGTGAAGGAGGGGACGGAGTTGACGGAACGGTCCACCAGGGCTCCGTTGGAGTCCCGGATGGTGAGGTGCAGTTCCTCCCCTCCGGTGGCCGGAGGGATAATCTGGAGGTAGATGCAGGAGATGCGCAGCTTTTCCGGCAGGATGGAGGGGATGCCGGAACGGGTCAGAATCGTATCGTCCAGGCGCAGCTGGAATTCCTTCAGCGTCCGCGGTTCCAGCGCCGCGTCTTCCGTCATTCTGAGCTCCGGGATGCGGATGGAAGCCAGGTCCCGGGGTGGGGGGGCCAATTCCTTCCCGTTGGCGGCAGGCTGCTGGATGGCCTCCTTGATGGTATTGATGGTGGTGCCCATGGGGGCCTTTTTCAGGTAGTCCATCAGGTAGAACGCCGCTGCGCCCAGCAGCAGGGTGCAGACGCTCCCCACCATCAGGAACATCATGTGGCGGTTGCGGCGGAGGGTGCGCGCGGACAGCCTGCGGGAGGCGGAATGAAGTCCGCCCGGCCCGGCGGTGGCCTTTTTGTTCCCGGAATTCTTCTCCGCGCAGGGATGAGGCATTCCTTCCGGATGAATGTGGCGGATGTCCGCCGGGGATACCTGAATGGTGGCGGAGGATTCTTCCCCGGAAATGGCGCAAATGTCGTGAATCCATTCACGGGCCGTCTGGTAACGGCAGCTGGTCTGGGGAGCCAGCGCCTTGTCCAGCGAAAGCAGGAACTGCCGCGAGTAATAGCGGGTGAGCACGGGGTCGCTGTGCAGCGGCGGCATGCCGTCTTCCGCCAGGCGCACTTCCGCCCGTTCCGGCGGGTGGCCCGTGAGCAGGGCGTAAAAGGTGGCGCCTACGGAATAAAGGTCGCTCCAGGGGCCGATGTTCGTTTTCCCCAGCGCCTGTTCCGGGGAGGAATACCCCTGGGTAGTCAGGACGGTGGCTGCATGCAGCTTCAGGGCATGGCGCGCCGCGCCGAAGTCGATCAGCACGGGCGTGCCTTCCTCCGTCAGCAGGATGTTGCCGGGCTTGATGTCACGGTGGTAGATGTGCCTGGAATGGAGGTAGTCCAGAATCCGCAGCAGGCGCGTCAGCAGGCCCTTGAGTTCGTCCTCCGTGTAGCGGTGCCCGGTGCTGTGGAGTTTCTCCCCCAGGTAGTCCAGGGAAAGCCCGGTGATGTTCTCCATGGCGAAGTAGGCGGTGCCGTTGGCTTCAAAAACGGACAGGATTCTGACGATGCCGGGATGGTTGAGCTCCGCCAGCGTCTGGGCCTCGCTCAGGAAACTCTTCAGGGCCCAGGTGTAATTTTCCAGGTCGTGTTCGTTGTTGGGGCGGATGTGCCCGGTCAGCGGGTCCCGGTAGGAGCAGCTGGAGGGAAAGTTTTCCTTGATGACCACGTTGCGGTTCAGGAACAGGTCCTTGGCCAGGTAGGTGATGCCGAAGCCCCCGCTGCCCAGGACGCGGATGATTTCATACTGTTCCAGGCGCGTGCCGGGGGCCAGCTCACGCTGGTAAACGAAAAAGGCGCCTTTTTCTTCCGCGTGGGGGAGAGGGGGGCGTCCGGGCAGAATCTGTTCCAGGCCTGTCGTTGGAGCGGGAGGCGGGACTTGCCCTGTCGTCCGGGGCTGGTCGTCTGGCTGGCCTTCTTCTGCTGGCATGAGGGAAAGTTCCTGAAACGGAGCTGAAGGCATTCTTATATGCCGGGTGCGGCAAGTCAAGGTGAATGCCTGTTTTCCTCCGTATCAGGACTGCCGCCTGTGCGTAGTATCTAAAACGGCGCAAGTGGAATGGAAGGAATAAACCTAAAGGGAGAGATGAAGGCGGGGGATTCTTTCTGCCTTGTCCTTCCTGTACGCCATGTTCATGAAGTCCGTTCCCGTGAAAGCCGTTCCTTCGCGTTTTCAGGACTTGTGGCGCCTGATGAATTCCCGTGCGGCTTTCAGGTAGGCTTCCGCCGCCGTGCCGGAAGGATCGTGTTCAAAGATGGTGTGGCCGAAGCTGGGCGCTTCCCCGAGCCGGATGGAGCGGGGAATGACCGTCTTGTACAGCATCTGGGGCAGGTGCTGTTCCACCTGGTCAATGACCTGGCGGGAAAGGTTGGTGCGGCCGTCGTACATGGTCATCAGCACCCCTTCATGCCTGATGCGGGGATTGGCTCCGCTGGCGCAGATCTGCGCCGTCACGTGCAGGATTTTGGCCAATCCTTCCAGCCCGAACCATTCGCATTGCAGGGGAGTCAGCACTTCGTCGCAGGCGGCCAGGGCGGAGGTCATCAGAACGCCCAGGGAGGGCGGCGTATCCATGATGCAGTAATCATAGGCATCCGACTCCCGCAGGGGAGCGAGCGTTTCCCGGAGCCGGGTCAGGTGGTTGCCGGAGCGGGCCAGTTCTATTTCCACGCCGGCCAGGTCCATGGTGGAGGGAATGATGTCCAGCCGTTTTCTGCCGGAAGGCAGGATGCACTCTTCCGCCGGAAGCTGGCCGAGCAGGGCCGGGTACAGGCTGGGCATGTCTTTTCCGTCAATGCCCATGCCGCTGGTGGCATTGGCCTGCGGATCCAGGTCAATGACAAGGATTTTCTTCTTCAACTGGGCCAGGGCGGCGGCCAAGTTGATGGCCGTGGTGGTTTTTCCCACTCCCCCCTTCTGGTTGGCGATGGCGATGATTTTCATTCGGGAAAAGGGTGCGGGGAAAAGGTAGCATAACGGGAGGCCCTTTCAACCATTTTCCCGGAGAGGCGGGGCGGCCTGCGGGCTTCCCTTTAGGGAACGGCTTGTTGCGTGGAACGGAGGAGCAGGGGAAATCTGCTGCTGCGGGGGCGGTGTGCCCCGGCGTCAGGGTGCCGTGGGAACGGCGGGACGGTCGGAAGACAGGATGAGGCGGAAGCCCAGCGCGTCATCCCGCGTGTTTTCCGGCAGGGGGGTGCGGATGGAGGTGGTGAGCTGCTTGGGGCGGAAGGAGAGGTAGCTGCCTCCGCGGGCCACTCCGTAATTGCGGATGGGGAGGGACTCCGGCCCTCCGTAGAAATCGTCCACCCATTCCATGACGTTCCCCTCCAGGTCGTACAGGCCCAGGTGGTTGGGCGGGAAGGTCTTCACGGGGGCCGTGTACGGCTGCCCGTCCTCATACCCCACGATGACGCGGGAGGAAGGAAGGTAAATCAGGGCGGACTGGTCCGCAAAATTGCCTGTTCTGTCCGGCGGCGGCCAGGAGAACCCCCACGGGAACACCTCCCGGGAGTTTTCATGGGGCAGCGTCTTTTCATAGGGGGAGGACCCCTTTTCATCCGTCAGGCGCACCCAGGAGCTCCATTCCTCGTCTTTGGGCAGGCGGTAGGAGTCGTGCTGGTCGATCAGGCCCTGGGCCCGCTCCTTGTTGGTGAGCCATTTGGCAAAGGCGCGCGCGTCCTGCCTGCTGACGTTCACCACCGGGTGGTTTTCCCCCTGGGGGAAGCCGGGCCGGGCCGGAGCCTTCCTGCCCGTGGCTTTCAGGAACTGCTGGAAGTCCTTCACGCGCACCTCATGGGACATGACCAGCGCGTTTCCTCCCACGGGCGCCAGGTCCATGCCCAGGCTGTTGGTCCAGGGCGAGCCGAAGACGACGGACTTGTCCGGCTCCAGCTGGAGGGAAAGGTATAAATCCTGCGGGTCCAGCCCCCGGCGGCGCATGGTGGCGTGCCCCGGCAGTTTGATTTCAATCACGTAGGGCACCTGGTTGACGTATTCCTCAATGGGCGTGCGGCCGATCAGCCTGTTGTTGAAGAAGACGCTGGCGCCCGGCGGATTGGTGGTGACGGTGATAGGGACCTGGAACACCCGGGTGACGTTCAGGACGTAGGCGCTGTGGCCGTCTGCGCTGCCGGACGTCTGCGGCAGCGGGTCCGCATTGATGGAAAACTCCTTGCCCAGCAGTCCCTCCCGTTCGCATTTCTTGTTCAGCCACGCCAGGTAGGCCGTGATGCCGTCCTGCGTGAGCAGGGCCACGTCCTTTTCCGGATGGCCCGGTTCCGCCTGCTCCCTCTTCATCTGGTAGTTTCCCTTCTGGTGGTCCTCCTTCAGGAACTTGTTGAACAGGGCGGCGGTGAGAGGGCCTTGCGCCACATGGCGCGTTTCCGCGGGAATGTAGGTGACTCCCTCCGTATCCTTCCACGGCTGGCTGTCCGTGGGGGGATGGTATTCCTTCAGCACGCCGCCCAGGGCCAGCGTGGAGCCGCCCTTGACGGTTCCCGCCTCCTCCTTGTCCGCGAAGCCCGATTTCTTGATGGTGTAGGCCACGGAAGCGCCGGAGGGCAGTTCAATGGGGCCGTAGGGCGTTTCATCCAGGTAATTGCCGTCCGCATCATAAACGGACGCTCCCGCCGGGGAGCTGGTCACCAGCACGTACCCGGTCCGGGACTCCTCCTCCGGTGCGGAGGAGTGGGTTTCCGGGCGCACGTCCGCGGCAGGTTCCTCCGCGGGATGCTGGCTATTGTTGAGCCACAGGGCCCCCCAGTAGGCGGTCAGGGCTCCCGCGACGGCGGCGGCCAGCAGCTGGAGGGTGCGCCTGAGCTTGCGGCGCTTCTTTTTCTTCTGGAGACGGAAGCGGGTAGGCACTTCATACCCCCGCAGAACGTCTATTTTCTCCGCCAGCTCTTCCGCGGAATCAATGGCGCACTCCTCCACGCGGGGTTCCGCCGCCTGGCAGATGATGGTGTTGAACGCCTGCCACTTCTTACGCACGGTGCCTTCCGGCAGATCATCCGGAAGCGCGGGAAAATCCATGCGGTCCTTTCCCGTGCTGATTTCATATAAAACCTTGGCCAGCGCGTAAACGTCCGCCCGCCGGGTGCCGGGGCCGTCCGGGGGGATGAACCCCTCCGTGCCTACAAAGCTGCGCTGGTCCAGATGGGCCACCAGGCCGATGTCCGCCAGCTTGGGCCGTCCGTTGACGAAGATGACGTTCGCCGGCTTGATGTCCCGGTGCGTCAGGTTCTTGCTGTGCAGGTACAGCAGGGCGTGGGCAAGCTGGCTGCCTACCTCCAGGCAGTAATCCAGGGGCAGCGGCTTGTTGCCGGAAAACTTCTTGTCCGTCTGGAGCGTGCGGGGAATATACTCGTCCGGCGTGATGTGGACCCCGGTGCGGGCGTCGTCGCCCAGCTCCATGACGTAATAGTAAAACGGGGAATCCTGGTCGTGCCTCCCCACGTGCAGGATGTGGACCAGCCCCGGATGGTTGCGGGCGATGGGCTCATACTGCAGAATGCCTTCAAACTCACGGTTGAACGTGCGCTCATCCTCAAAATCCTCACGCCAGACGATTTTCACGGCGCGCCACGCCCCGGTCAGGGACCTGGCCAGCCAGACCTCCCCGTATGCGCCGCTGCCTATCTGGCGCACGACCTCATGGTCCGGAATGGAAGGAGTGGGACGCACCACCCGTTTGACGGGCAGCGTCGGCAGATTGCCGCCGGGCATGGGTGATGCGTCCGAAGTCATGGAGGGTACGGGAATCAGGAAATAACTCCCAGGTTCTTGCCCACCTTGCAGAAGGCTTCAATCGCCTTGTCCAGCTGTTCGCGGGTGTGGGCGGCGGAAATCTGCGTGCGGATGCGGGCCTGCCCCTTGGGAACGACGGGGTAGAAGAAGCCGACGGCGTACACGCCTTCGTCCAGAAGCTGGGCGGAGAAATTCTGGGACAGCACGGCGTCCCCCAGCATCACCGGGGAAATGGGGTGGTCCTTGCCGCCGATGGTGAAGCCCGCGGCCGTCATGGCGTCGCGGAAATACCTGGTATTCGCTTCCACGCGGTCGCGCGCTTCCGTGGACTGTTCCAGCAGGTCCAGCACCTTGATGGAGGCGGCCACGATGGCGGGGGCCACGCTGTTGGAGAACAGGTAAGGGCGCGCCTTCTGGCGCAGGACGTCCACCACTTCCTTCGGGCCGGAAACATAGCCGCCGGAAGCGCCCCCCAGGGCCTTGCCCAGGGTGCCGGTAGTGATGTCTATGTTGCCGAACAGGCCGCGGTATTCGTGCGTGCCGCGGCCCCGCTTGCCCAGGAAACCCGTGGCGTGGCAGTCGTCAAAATGGACGATGGCGTTGTACCTGGCGGCCAGCTCGTGAATCTTGTCCAGCTGGGCGATGATGCCGTCCATGGAAAACACGCCGTCCGTGGAAATCAGTTTCACGCGGGCTCCGGCGGCATCCGCTTCCTGAAGCTTGGCTTCCAGGTCCGCCATGTCGTTGTTGGCGTAGCGGAAGCGCTTGGCCTTGCAGAGGCGCACGCCGTCAATGATGGAGGCGTGGTTCAGGGAATCGGAAATAATGGCGTCGTCCGCGGTCAGGAGGCCTTCAAACAGGCCGCCGTTGGCGTCAAAGCAGGAGGGGAACAGAATCGTGTCTTCCGTGCCGAGGAACTGGGAAAGGCGTTCCTCAAGCTGGCGGTGCAGGGTCTGCGTGCCGCAGATGAACCGCACGGAAGCCATGCCGAAGCCCCATTCGTCAATGGCTTTCTTGGCGGCCTCCATCACTTCCGGATTATTGGCCAGGCCCAGGTAATTGTTGGCGCACATGTTGATGACGGAGCGTCCGTCCTTCAGCGTCACCTGGGAATACTGCTGGGAGGCGATGAAGCGTTCTTCCTTGTACAGACCTTCCGCACGCAGTCCGTCCAGGGTGGAAGTGAGGATATTTTTGAATTCAGGGGTATACATGTCGAATAATGGAATATGAATTGAAATAGCCAGCAAGTGGACGATCAAGGATCACACGGTTGCTCCCGCACCTTTATCATTATTGGTCCGTGAAGAAAAGCTTAAAGAACACAAATTGAAGGCCGGGAGAGGACGGGACGGAGAAGCGGAAACTCTCCGGTATCCCATAGTGGCAGGGAAAAACGGAAGCCGGTCAAAGGGGTGCGTTTCCTGAAGAAAAAGAACAGGAAAAATACTCACCGGTCCGGAATGCACGAACGGCAGGCAGGGACGGGGAGGAAGAAGTTCTCCGGAGTATGGGAAATGCATTTGATACACAAAACAGGTGTCAGAGTGCGCTTGAAAAAGTGAAGGCCGGTTCCAACCTCCGGCCATTAAACCCATCATACCCGATCATGAAACTATCCCGTATTTCCTTATGGAGCCTGACCCTGGCAGGATGCCTGCCTGCCGTGCGCGCCGAAGCCTGGAACCAGTTCCCGGAAAGCGGTCCGGAAACCACGCTGGATTCCATGTGGGCGTCCGCGGCTTATGTGCAGACGCTGGTGGAAGCCTCCTCCGCCCAGATAAATATCTCCCGTTTCCGGCAGAAGGGGCCGTCCAACCTGTGGGCGGGCGCTCTGGGCAGCTTTGGCGCTGCCGGAATCCGGAACAATCAGCCTTCCTTTGACTACTCAGCCGCCGGCTACGCGCTGGGGTATGACTACGGCACGTATGGAGAAAAATCCGGTTCCCTGCTGGGTCTGGCGTTCGGGCAGATGTTCGGGCACCAGAACATTCAGGAAATGCCGGACTATCCGGACGGTCCCCTAGAGGGAGACCGCTTCCGGCAGTCTGCGTGGATGGCCAACCTGTACGGCGCCTTCTTCCGGGAAACGGGCCCGCGGTCCAGCCTGCTTCTTGCCGCGAATGCGGCCTTCGGCAGTACGGAAAACAAATGCCGCCACAGTGATGCGTGGGGAAACGCCTCCAGGTGGGACTCGGAAACGTTCCAGGTGGGGCTTTCCGCCTCCTGGCGCTATCAGGTGACGAACTCCTTCAGCGTGACCCCCTTTATGGGAGTAACGTATGTGCACGGAGCCAACAAGGTGGACAGGGATGACCGGGGCGGCTACGGCGATTCCTCCTGGTGGGGGGATGACTGGTGGGATGACGACGACTGGGACGATGACGATGATGATAACCAGCGGCGGGACAACCGGGGCACGTTTGACAACGTGTCCATGGCGATGGGGGTGACGCTGGAACACGTTCTCCGTCTGTCCGGAAACACCGTATGGATCAATGCCCTGTCCGGGAGCTACTGCCCGGACATCTACCGGAACGATCCCCATTACACGTTCCGGGACGGCTGGTGGGAAGGGGATGAATACCGGGAATCCCGGTACAAGGGGAAGGGTTATTCTCCCGGAAAGCAGTCATTCAAAGTCAAGCTGCTGTCCAGAATGGTCTTCAATGACAGATGCTCCGTCTTCGCCTCCTACCAGGCGCACTTCAGGGAATCCTTCCTGGAGCACCAGGCGGCGCTGGGCGTCTCCGTCTCTTTCTGAACATTAATGCCGCCGGGGGAAAGCCGAATGGAAAAGAATTAGGCTTTCTCCCGGATGGCTCAGAGGGAAGGGGAGGCGGAGGGCGCCTGTTTTTCCTTGCCGGGGCAATCCCCGGTTTTCAGGGAAAACTCCAGCATCCGGTCCCCCTCAAACGTGAAAAACGCCTCAAACCGTTTCCCGTCCAGCATGGCGGGAAGCCAGAACCGGTCATCCTGCCACATGAGATCGTAGGGAATCTCGTCCACCGGGCACCAGAAAGGCTCCGCCTCCGGCGTTTCCGAAGGGGTGCCCTTGAAGGAGGAGGCCATGAACACGTGGCAGCGGATTTCCGGAATGGTGCCGCACGTGAAGGAAAAATTCAGCACGCCCATTTCCCGGGCGTCCGCAACGTCAATGCAGAGTTCCTCCCGGACCTCCCGCAGCACACACTGGAGGGCCGTTTCCCCCGGCTCAAACTTCCCTCCCGGTCCGTTGACCTTCCCCGCGCCGATCCCCCTCTTCTTGCGTATCAGGAGAATCCTTCCGTCCTGCACCACAAACATCAGGGTGGCGAGGATATCAGGGGTCCACTGGGCGGGCCATTGAAAGCCGCTGCTTCTGTCTTGCATGAGCGCATGTTACAGGATGAGAGGGAAATCATGAAGAAAAATGCGAAACAAGCCCGGTAGAGGCCGGTTCCGGCGGAATAGGCCGTACCGGTAAGGTAGAAAGCCCATCCGTGCTGTGAATCCAAGAGCATGGGAACAAGGTCTCCGGATGGAACCGGACGGGGCCGGTCTTATTCAGTCCGTTCCTTCCAGCAGGTCTTCTTTCCTGACGCGGGAACCCGCAAGGGCATAGGCAAGCATGACCACCTCACAGAGGAAGACGAGCATCCATGACCAGCGCCAGCTTCCCAGCGCGTCCGTCAGCGCTCCCTGGAGGAAGGGGAAAACGGCGCCGCCGAACACGCCCATCATGAAAATGCCGGAAGCCTTGGCAGTGTATTTTTTCAGCCCCACGGTGGCGAGCGTGAAAATACAGCCCCACATGACGGAATGGAACAACCCTACGGAAACCAGCACCCACAGGTTATGGGTGTAAATGGCGACCAGCGTCAGGATGGCCGCCGCGGAGGTTGCCGCCGTCAACTGGACGCGGGGGGAGATATGGTTCAGCCAGCTGGAAACGATGCGCCCCACCATCAGGCCGCCCCAGTACAGGGAGGCCAGCAGGGCCGGAATGCCCAGGTCCACTCCCCACACCACCAGGTTGCTGGAGCCCAGGAACAGCAGCGGTTCATCCGAATTGCTGAGTTCCAGGGCGTGCAGGTTCACGTTGATGCCCACGGATACCTCCGCGCCCACATAAAAGAAAATGGCGATGACGCCCAATGTCAAATGCCGGAAGGACCAGATGCTGCGTTCCAGTTTTTCTCCTTCTCCGGCCGTGGTGTCCCGGATGTTGGGCAGGTAAAGGCGCTTCGTCATCAGGGTGACCAGCGCAATGAGGACGCCCAGGATAAGCAGCGGAAGCATCAGCTGCCGCACGTGGACGCTCTCCATGGGCAGTCCGGCGAACAGGATGCCGGTCACGAAAAACGGCGCGATCGTCGTTCCGAAGGAGTTCACGGCGCAGACGATGTTGAGGCGCTGGACGGGCTGGGTTCCCTTCAATTCATAGGACGTCACGTAGGGGTTAATGACGACCTGCAAGACCGTGGCGGAGGTGCCCATGGCATAGGACCCCGCCAGAAAAATAAAATAGCCGTAGGGAATGCTGGCCCCGGCGATCGTCGTCCGCAGGTCCCCGAACTGGACGGTGAACCATGCGGACAGGAAAAAGACGGCCAGCCCGAGCACCATGAACAGGAGGCCCCGTATCAGTGTGGTCTTGTAGCCGTAACGGTTGATCCAGCGGGAGGCGATGTTTCCGTTCACCAGGTACGCCAGGAAAAAGAAAAAGGGAATCAGCGTGATGAACGTGTTTTTCAAAGCGCCTGCGTCCGACAGGAAGGCGCTTTGCAAAGGCCCCTGGAACTGGCCGTTCACGGTGGACAGGAACCCGACAAGGAAATAAATGAAGGTCAGGGCAAGAAAGGGGCCCAGGCGTGAATGAGGTTGTGTTTCCATGGGGAGGGTGAGAGGTGAAAATGCTGCGGAAAGGAAAAGACCGGGAAGGTGTCTTCATGCAGCCCGGAACAGGAGACGGGCTGCATGAAGGATTGTATGACTACGGAAGAACCAATTTTTCCAGAACGGGGAGCACGCCGTCTTTTTCAAGCTTCTCCACCATGCCCAGGTACTGGCTGACGAACTTGTCCGCCGCCTTCAAATCCGTGCTCCGGAAGGGGGAGAGGGCGAGGAAATCCAGCGGGTCGCCGCTGGCGATCAGCTTCCGGTCCTCCTTGGTCAGCCAGGGTTCGTTCACTTCATAAGCCTGGCCCCGGTCGTCCTTCCCGTGCTTCAGGTAATGGCGGTAGGCGGCCACGAAAAACGCCAGGCGTTCCAGGTCGGCGCCGTCCCTGATCATCTTCGTTAAAACGGGCATCACATACACGGGAATCTTGGAAACGCCGTCAAAGCACAAGCGGCTGATCTGGTCGCTCACCGCCTTGTTGCCGAAGCGTTCCAGCAGGGTCTTCTTGTACAGCTCCAAATCCGTTTTCCCCGGCGGCGGAACGTAGGGGCCCGCGTCCCGGTCCATGAAAAGGCGCAGGTAGCGGGCGAACCGTTCATCCCCTACCGCCTCGTCCACCCGGCGGTACCCGGCCAGAAAGGCGGGGTAGGACAGCAGGGAATGGGACGCGTTCAGCAGGCTGAGCTTCATATTCTCATAAGCGGAAACGTCATCCGTAAACTCCACGCCCACGGCTTCCCAGTCCGGGCGCCCGGCAATGAAATCATCCTCAATCACCCACTGGATGAAATCCTCCGAATAGACGGGGGCGGCGTCTTCCACGCCGCTCTGCGCGTCCAGTCGCTTGACGTCGTCCGGCGTAACGGCGGGCGTGATGCGGTCCACCATGCTGTTGGGGAATGTCACGTTCTTCTTCACCCACTGTGCCAGTTCAGGGTCCTGTGCCTTGATAAAAGAGGTGAACGCCTTCCGGGCCGTGTCTCCGTTGTGCTGGAGGTTATCGCAGGATAGAACGGTTACGGGGCCTGCGCCGTCCTTGCGCCTCTTCCGCAATCCGGCGGCCAGGAACCCGAAAACCGTCCGGGGATGGCCGGGGTGTTCCAGGTCATGTTTCACGTCCTTGCTGTCGAGCATGAACTCACCAGTTTCCTTATCCAGATTGTATCCCCCTTCCGTAATGGTCAGCGTGATAATTTTAGTGCGGGGGTCCGCAATCCTGTCGATGACCTTTCCGGGATCCTTCGGCCCCCACGCCAGATCCACCAGGGAGCCTATCTCATAAAACTCGTCCTTGCCGTCGCGGCCGCAGACCGTCAGTGTGTAAAGGCCGTCCTGGCTCTTCAGCGCCTTGTAAAGGGGCTCGTCCTGAGGCAGCAGCGCCACTCCGGAAATTCCCCATTCGTCACGGCCGCCCATGCCCAGAAGCTGGTTCGTGTAAAACTCTTCATGCGCGCGATGGAAGTTGCCCACTCCTATATGGACTATCCCCGGCTGAATGGTTGTCCTGTCATAGGGGACGGGAGCCCCCGGAATCTTCGCCTTGCCCTGTCGTTTCAGTTCCTTCTTCATCATCTTAAAATGAGGTATGGTATTTGCCGTCTCATACTAATGGGCATTTCCGGAGAGGCGGGTGTTAGGGATATGCCAGACTTTTTCCCTATCCGGCGGATTGATCACGCGCCGCAGGGGACCGTTCACGGAAAAATCCCGGATTTTTTTACGGGCACGGTTTCCACAAGGCGCGATGGGACCCCGGCAGTACGTCCTTTGCCGGCATGACTGGAATGAACCTCTTTTTCCTTTCCCGGAACAGGCGGCGCGTTCTATGCTTTACTATCTCTCCCGGCTTTCCTTTATGCCGGAAGGACCACCTTCAACATTTGGAAAAGCATGTATGACGTCGTAGCCCTCGGAGAACTGCTGGTGGACTTCACCCCCTGCGGAGTGAGCGCCCAGGAACTGCCCGTTTACCAGGCCAATCCGGGGGGAGCCCCCTGCAATGTCCTCTCCATGCTGTCCCGGCTGGGGCGCAGGACCGCCTTCATCGGCAAGGTGGGGCATGACATGTTCGGGAAAATGCTCCGGCGCACGCTTCAGGAGGAAGGCATTGACGATTCGGGGCTGGTCTCTTCCCGGGAAGTCAACACCACCCTGGCCTTCGTCCAGATTGACGAACATGGCGACCGTGATTTTTCCTTCTACCGCAATCCCGGCGCGGACATGAAACTGACCTCCGGGGAGGTGGACATGGCGCTGGTGGAAAACACGCGCGTATTCCACTTCGGGACCATCTCCATGACGCACGACGACGTGCGGCGCGCTACCAGGCACGCCGTCAGCCATGCCCGGGAAAAGGGGGCCCTTATCACCTTTGACCCCAACCTCCGGCCTCCCCTCTGGCCCAGCCTGGAGCTGGCCCGGGAGCAAATGTTCTACGGCTGCGGCGCGTGCAGCGTCATGAAAATAGAGGTGGAGGAACTTCTGTTCCTCACCGGTTGCGCCTCCATGAAAGAAGGGCTGGATGCCCTGAAAAGGGAATTCGGCAATCTCCGTCTCATCCTCGTGACAGGGGGCAGGGAAGGAAGCTGGGCTTCCTATGGAGACACGCTGGTTTACCAGCCTACGTTCCTGAAGGTCAATACCATTGACACGACGGGCGCCGGAGACGCCTTTTTTGGTTCCTGCCTGGACTGGATTCTGGAAACAGGGCTGGAAAACCTGACGGAGGGACAGTTGGCGGACATGCTTTTATTCGCCAACGCCGCCGCGTCCATCGTGACGACGCGCAAGGGCGCCATCCGCTCCATGCCGAACCGCGAGGAAGTCCTGGCCCTGATGGCAGGGGGCGATTGAAGGGCATCGTAAATACACAACTTCCCTCATTGGTTTTTACCTGAACTGTTTCCAGCGAGTAAACAAGAGGGAGGACCTTTCATTTCTTGCAGCACATTCCCGTTTCGTGTTGATAAAAGTTGTATAAATATACTGCGGTTTGTCTTGCAATTGTCGATAAACAAAAACCGCAAGCGCTTATGAACAGCAACTTGCGGTATAAAAGGGATGGTGCTCGAGAGGGGACTCGAACCCCTACGTCTTATCGACACTAGATCCTTAGTCTAGCGCGTCTACCAATTCCGCCACCCGAGCATGGGTGCCTTAAGGCGGGGAGTTTTTAGCGCAGAGGAACGAAGATATCAAGCTTTTTCTTCTTTTTTATCCTTTCGATTCCGTTTTTTGAAGAGGGGTTTTCTTAGCGGACCGGGAGGGAGGTAGCCACGGGCATGATGGCCGGGCGCAGGGTGACGGCCTTGGTGTCATATTTTTCCGAGGGTTTGAAGAGCCAGCCGGGATCGGTGCTGACAGCTTCAAACCTGGTCGGCTTGAAGATGGGCAGCCTCAGGTTGGAACCCAGGGGGTAGCCGTATTTGCCCGTGTACTTGCCGTAGACCCTGTATTCATAGTTGTTGTCATAGGCGTAGCGCGGGCTCCCGGCGTATTCCGGCAGGCGGTCCGGAGTCCGGCAGGAGCTTTCATCCATGATGACGAGCTGGGCCGTTCTCCAGGTCTGGCCCGGCTGGCGCAGGTACCCCCAGAAACGCGTTGCCGGCACATGGTAACGGCGGCCGACGAAGTAGTTGCCCCTGGGTTCGCGGGCGATTTCCGCATTGCGGGCGTTGATGCCGGCGATGTCTTTTTCCAGGGAGTTGCACTGGGTCAATGCGGGAAGGAGGACGGTCCCCAGCAGGGGAAGCAGGAGTTTGTTCATGGCTGTGATGGTGTTTTTTTCTTGTTTAAGAGCGTTTGAATGGCGGAGGAAGCCGCGAAGAAGCCGAAGGTGCCCGTGATGTGGGTGATGGAGCCGAATCCGGAGTCACAGCCCATTTTCCCCTGGAATTCCGGGTCGCGCGTGCAGGAGGTTTCTCCGTCGCAGGTGGGGTAGACGGGAGTTTCCTGGGAGAAGACGCAGGGGATTTTCAGTTTCCGGGCTTTTTCCCCCAGCGGTAGGCCGTAGTCTTTTTTGAGCTTGTAGCGCAGGCTGGAGAGCAGGGGGTCTCCCTTGGTGCGGGAGAGGTCGCCTATTTCTATTTTGGCGGGGTTGACGCGTCCTCCCGCGCCGCCGCAGGTGACCAGCGGCTGTTTGCTGCGGTAGCAGGAGGCAATAAGATGGGCCTTGGGAATCAGGGAGTCAATGGCGTCAATGATGACGTCCGGTTTCGTCTCCAGCAGTTTTTCCGCATTGGAGGCCGTGTAGAAGCTGTTGATGGAGATGATTTCCGCCTCCGGGTTGATTTGCCGGAGGCGGCCATGGCTTCTGTCTTGGACTGGCCGATCGTGGTTTCCAGAGCGTGGATTTGCCGGTTGGTATTGGTGATGCAGAGGTCGTCCAGGTCCATCAGGATAATGGCGCCGACGCCCGACCGCGCCAGGGCTTCCGCCGCCCAGGAACCCACGCCGCCAATGCCGACGACGGCCATGCGGGAGTTCCTGAGGATGTCCAGCCCGCTCCTTCCATACAGGCGGCCTATGCCGCCGAATCTGGCTTCATAGTTCATGGCTGCGTGTTTGAACCGGAGTGGGGAATTAAGGAGAAGACGGGTGCCAGAGGGCCCTTCCGTTTTTCCATCGTGAAGATATAATAGCGGGGGGAAGCCGTTTGTTCCGGGCGGCAGGAGGCGGGAAGGCCTGCGCCCCGGTTCCAGCAGATGAGGCAGGTGTTTCCATGCACAGCAATCAGCATGTCCCATCCACCCCCGTTTTGCTGGGGGATGCCGTCTTTTTTATCCTGGTAGCGTACGATGCCGTCCTGCCGGACGGTAAAGAGGACCATGCGTCCGCAGGAGGGCATGGCGATGGCAGCCGTATTTCTGCATGCTACGGCCAGCCTTCCTCTGTTCCAGGAGAGGGTGACGGGCTGCCGGTTACCCCGCTTTTCCGTGAGGGTGAGTGAGGGATGCTGCCGGAGCAGGCTGTACTGGAGCGCCGGCTGTCCGTCCGGTGTGAGGAAGCAGGATGCGGGAAGCCGATGCCAGCCTTCCCTGTGGGCCATGTTTTGGTAGTCCCTCACGGCGTTTCCGTTGTGTCCGGAACATCCGCAGAGCGCCGTCAACAGGCATGATAAGAGGAAGGCGGTGGCAGTCTGCATGGTCAGGGGGCCGGTTTTTCCACGATTTTGCTGATGCGGGCGATGTTGAGGGCCCTCCCGGTGGCTTCATCCACCTGCACGACGGCTCCGCAGAGGCGCACGGGCCAGTTCGCCACAGGGAATTTGGCCGGCATGGAGGTGCGGAAGCGTTGGATAATGGGTTCCCGTTCCCGGCCCAGCACCCCGACGGCGGGGCCGCACATGCCGGCGTCCGTCAGGTAGGCGGTGCCGTGTTCCAGAATGGTTTCATCCGCCGTCTGCACGTGGGTGTGCGTTCCGATGACGGCGGAGACCAGTCCGTCCAGATTGTAGCCGGTGGAGGTTTTTTCACTGGTGGTTTCCGCGTGCATGTCCACAAAGATGACCTGCACGCCTTCTTCCTCCCTGAGTCTTTTGGCTTCCGCTTCCGAGATGAGGAAGGGGTTTTCAAGCGGCGGCTGGATGAAGGAACGTCCCTGCACCTGCATGACGGCTATTTTTCCCCTGGGCGTTTCCACCACCACGCTTCCGTGTCCCGGTGTCCCCTGCGGGTAGTTGACGGGGCGCAGCACGCGCGGTTCGGAGTCCAGCCAAGGAGCCAGTTCCGCCTGGTCCCATACATGGTCCCCCGTCGTGATGACGTCCACTCCCGCATGCAGCAGTTCCTGCGCCAGACGGGGCGTAATGCCGCGCCCTGCGGCCGCGTTTTCACCGTTGACGATGACAAAGTCCGCCCCATGCTCCTTTTTGAGTTCCGGCAGCATGTGCTTCACGGCGGTGCGGCCAGGTTCGCCGACCACATCGCCTATAAAGAGTATGGTAATCATGAAGTGGGACGGGACTGGTGCGGATGGCGGTTTTTACTGCTCTTCCTTGGTGACGGGAACCACCAGCACGGGCACGGGGGATTTCCGCATGACGGAGCTGGCTACGCTGCCCAGAAAGACGGTGGAAAGGAAGCCGTGGTTGTGCTTGCCCACCACGATCATGTCAATGTGGTGTTTTTCAGCATAGTTGATGACCGCTTCGCTGATTTCAAATTCGTCTTCCACAGCCTGGATGATGGTTGCGTCCGTCAGCCGGGAGAGTTTTTCCGCCGTTTTTTGCAGATGGTTTTTTGCGATGGAGATGACTTCGTTTTCTTCCGTCTGGTCCATCACGGGGACAGGCACTTCATCCGGCAGCACGCCGGAGACTTCATAACAGATGCTGGGTTCCACAATGTGGAGCAGATGGATGATGCTGTCGTTGGGGCAAGCCAGTTTGCCGATCTGATGAATGACGGCGTCCGTGGCGTTGGAGAAATCAATGGCTACCAGAATATTCTTCATATCTTCCTGTATAACATTCCGTGCTTTTCCATGCCACTAAAAAACGTGTGCTGTCCCCGGTTCTCCCGGCATTCCCTTCCCGGTTCAGATCAGGCCCACGGCTCGGCGCACCCTGTCCAGCACTACGGAGGCCGTTTCCCGCGCCTTGCGGGCCCCTTCTTCCAGCGTCCGGTGCACGTAGTCCTGGTTGGCTTCCAGTTCCGCCCTGCGTTCGCGCGCGGGACGGAAGTATTCCCAGTAGGCGTCAAAGAGGCGTTTTTTGAAGTCGCCATAGCCGCAGCCTCCGTTTTTGAAGTCGCGGACCATGTCTTCATAGCCTTCCGCAGAGGCGAAGAGCTTGTAGAGCTGCAGGATGACGGAGCCTTCCGTGGGCTTGGGGTCTTCCACAGGGGTGGAGTCCGTGGGGATTTTCATGATGAGCTTGCGGACGGCTTTTTCCTCACCGAAGATGGGGAGCGTGTTGTTGTAGCTTTTGCTCATTTTTTGCCCGTCCAGTCCCGGCACGATGGCCGTGCTTTCCGCAATGAGCGCATCCGGCAGCTTGCAGGTGCCTTCGCCGAATTGTTCGTTCATTTTGCCTGCCAGGTCGCGGGTGACTTCCAGGTGCTGCTTCTGGTCCTTGCCTACGGGCACTAGGTCGGAGTCATACATCAGGATGTCCGCCGCCATGAGGACGGGGTAGGTGAAGAGGGCGTTGCTGGGGGAGAACCCCTTGGCGATTTTGTCCTTGTAGGAGTGGCAGCGTTCCAGCAGGCCCACCGGGCAGACGGTGCCGAGTATCCAGGCCAGTTCATTGACTTCCGGCACGGAGGACTGGCGGAAGAAGACGCATTTTCCAGGGTCCAGGCCCACGGCCAGAAAGTCCGTCGCCAGGTTTTTGCAGTTTTCCCGCAGGGTCTCCGCGTCGTGAACGGTGCTCATGGCGTGGTAGTCCGCCAGAAAGTAGTAGGATTCTCCGCGTTCCTGCATGCGGACGGCTGGTTCCATGGCTCCGAAGTAGTTGCCGACATGCAGCTTGCCGCTGGGTTGAAGTCCTGTGATGATACGCATTGCGCGCAGGATTTTGCCTGTTCGCGCCCGGCAAGTCAAGAAAGGGGAGAGTCAAAGACTGGCGGGGAGGCTGGCCGGGCGCCTCGCCTGTTCCGGTATGCGTCCTGCGTTTGTTCTCTCTCTCTTTTTCATGCCTGCCCGGAGCGTTTTCTTGGGCATGAAGAGAAGAAGCGGCGGCGGGAGTTTATTCTCCCCCCGCTTCCAGCGCTTCCAGCACGTTGTGCACGCCGTCCGCAAAGCTTGGGTAGAGCGGCTCCCAGCCCAGGGCCAGAAGGCGGGAGCAGGAGATTCTCTGGCTGGAAAAGCCGCGGCGCGCTTCCGCCTGGAGCGGTTCGGGCTGTGGCGCGGGCATGCCCAGCAGTCCGGAGAGGTAGGAGTAAATTTCTCCCAGCTGCATGGGGGTGCGGTCCGTCAGGTTGTAGATGCCGGTGGGCGGTTCCCGGAGCGTGCAGAGCAGGTGCAGGGCGGCCACGGCGTCATCCCGGTGGATGTAGTTGATCCACCTGTCCATGTTTCCGGGGAGGGCCGCGCCCTTCTTGCAGTATTGGGAGACGAGCACGCAGCGGTCCGGCCCGTAGAGAGCTCCCAGCCGGACGACGGTGCCTCCCGCGGCCAGAACCGCCTGTTCCGCCTGAATGAGGAGGCCGCTTTTTCCGGAGGCGGGGTAGACGTTATGTTCCTCCGTGATCCAGCGTCCGTCCGTGATGCCATAGACGGAGGTGCTGGAGCAGAAGATGACCGGCGTTCCGGGGAAGGCTTCCAGCGTGTTCTGCGTTCCGCGGATGTAGAGGCTGCGGTAGGCTTCCTCTGAGCCTCCTCGCGTGCTGGCGCACATGACGATGATGTGGGGGGAGGGGATGCGGGCGGCCAGGCTGTGCATGGAGACTCCCTCCGTGACGTCCGCCTCATAAATGGCTTTCTGTGCGTCAATGTCCGCCGTAAGGGCCGTGTGACCGGCTTTCCGCAGGCTCTCCGCCAGCGCTTTTCCCAGGTAGCCCGTTCCCAGAATGAGGACGGCGCGGGGTTCTGTACACAGAAGGCCGGTCATGAGTCTTTGCGGAGGTGTTTGAGTTCCAACAGCGTTTCAGCCCGGGAGACATCTTCCGGCCAGGTGATTTTGGGATTTGGCTCATGGTTGTGCACCAGCCGCGTGGGATGGCCGATGAGCTGCAGGGCGGTTACTTCATCCGTCACCTGCATGTTCCGTTCCGTGACTTCCACATACGCATCCAGCAGGAGCGGGTATTGGAAGACCTGCGGGGTTTCCATGCACCACAGGCCGTCCCGGTCCACCTGCTCCGGCAGGGTGAAGCGTTCTTCGTCCGCGCGCTTCAAGGTGTCCGTCACGGGATGCGCGGAAGCGGCCGCTCCGCATTCCCTGGCAGTCTGGATGCAGCGGGAGATTTGCTCTACCGTGATAAGGGGGCGCGCTCCGTCGTGTACGGCCACAAGTTCCGGCGTGTAGAGAAGGGCTGCCAGGCCGTTCTGAACGGATTCATGCCGTTCCGCTCCTCCGTCCACGCGGGTGACGGGTATTTCCGTCTCCAGATCCGCTGCATCAATGGCGCGGAAGCGCTCTTCCGGGCAGACGACCACGATTTCCGTGATTTCCCGGCAGTTGGCAAAGGCCCGGATGCTGCGTTCCAGCACCTTGACGCCGTGCAGGGGGGCCAGCAGCTTGTCAAATCCGGCGCGCCGGGAGGACCCGGCCGCTACAATGATGGCGGCACAGCATTTCATGATAGTCTGGCTGACACCATGCGGGCCAGTTCCTTGCCGTTGACCCTGCCGGCGGTGCGTTCCTGCATGAGTTTCATGACCTGTCCCATGTCTTTTTTGGTGGAGGCTCCCGTTTCCTTCAGGACGGCTTCCAGCATGGCCTCCGTTTCCTCTGCGGTGAGTTCAGCAGGCATGAATTGCTTGAGGACGGCGATTTCCGCTTCTTCCTTGTTGGCCAGTTCCGGGCGTCCGGCGGAGCGGAATTGTTCCGTAGAGTCTTCGCGCTGCTTGATTTGCTTGCGGACCACGGCCAGTTCTTCCGCTTCCTCCAACTGGGTTCCCAGGCCTCCCTTGGCGATGGCCGTGTTCGTCAGAGCCGTCTTGAGGGCGCGCAGCGTGTTGAGGGTGACGGAGTCTTTTGCTCTCATGGCGGTTTTCATCCCTTCCATGATTTGGTCTGAAATCTTGCTCATATCCCCATTAACTAAGCGCATCCCCACGTGTACTTCAAGCCGTAAATTGAAAAAGGCCGCCAGCGCGGGAAATGCCCGCCGACGGCCCGGAGAGGGAGTTGAAGAGCGGAACCGCCCGGTTTATTTTTTCCCGCCGATGGGCATGATGTGGATTTTCTTTTCCGCCATGCCCGGAACCACGATCATGGAGTCATACAGGATAAAGTCCGCCGCGCCTTCAATGGGACCGGTGGCTACCGGCGCGGAACGCCCTGTTTTCAGGTCCAGCCTGCGGATGGCTTCCGGTTTTTTGTCCTTGGACCAGTCGCTGTAGTAAAGGGCGTTGTCACGGTACACCAGGCCGTCGTATTGCCCCCGTTCCTTGGAGAGTTCCGTGACTTCCCGGGAGACGGGGTTGATGGAGAGCAGGCGGCCGCTGGGCTTGCCTTTTTCATCCGTGGCGTATTCGCAGAGGTAGATGACTTTTCTTTCCGGGTCCCAGGCCAGGCCGTTCGGCTTGTAGATGGGCTGCTTGGTGACCAGCTCCCCGTAGGAACTGGTGTTCGTGTCCACGTAGAAAATCTGGTCGGTATCCGTGGAGGAGACCATGAGCCTGCCGTTGATGAACGCCAGGTCGTTGAGGAATTTCATGCGGGAGGGGGACAGGTCCACATACCCCTCAATGGTGCCGGTTTTGGCGTCTATCTTGTAGACCATGTCCACATCCGTGCAGTACAGGAAGCCGTCCTGGTACAGGAGCCCCTTGGGAGCGTCCAGGGTGTCCACGTCCGTGATCTTTTTAGGTTCCGTGGAGCCGTGCGGGATAACGCCCAGGTAGCCGTCCTTGTCCTTTTCCGTGGGCGCCAGTTTGGCGCCGATGCAGGTGAAGTAGATGTTGCCCTCCGCGTCCGCAGCCACGCTTTCCGGGTGGCCGTCAATGGCAATGGTGGCTTTTTCCAGCGGAGGCAGCGGTTTGGCCGGCTCCGGCTGTTTTTTGGTTGGAGGAGCTGCCAGCGCGCTGCACGCCAGGCAGAGAAGGAGTAGTGTTGCTTTCATGGGGTTGTACGGTGTAAAAGGCTTGGAATTTATGGCACGGAAGCAGGAGAAAAGCAAGCCGTAGGAGCTGCCCTGCGGACGCCGTGCGGAGGTGCGCCCCGTTCGCGCATGCGTACCGGGGCGCTCCGGGTCAGATGGCTCCTGCGTCCAGATTGTTGGGCTGGGGCATGTTTTCCATGCGGATGGAGCGGTTGACCGCGTTCAGGTAGGCCCGGGCGGAGGCTTCAATGACGTCCGTGGAGGCTCCCTTGCCCACGATGGGCTTGGGCTGGCCGAAGTCCACGTGCACCGTGACTTCCCCCAGGGCGTCCTTCCCTTCGGAAGCGGCGTTGACGCTGTAGCCTTTCAGCGTGCCTTTGCGCTTGGTGATGCGTTCAATGGCCTTGATGACGGCGTCCACCGCTCCGTTGCCCGTGGAGCTGTCTTCAAATTTTTTACCTTCCTTGAGCAGTCCTACCGTAGCCGTGGGCCGGGCGTGGCTGCCTGCCACGAATTGCAGGAAGTCCAGCTCCCACAGGCCGGAGGAGGCGTGCAGGGAGTCGTCCACAATAGCGGACAGGTCATCGTCATAAACGAATTTCTTGGAGTCTCCCACTTTCTTGAAGCGCTCAAAGACGGCGTTTACTTCCTCTTCCGTGAGCACATGCCCCAGTTGTTCCAGCCTGGCCTTGACGGCGGGGGAGGAAAGAAAGGTTGGGGCTGGCCCTGCG
>OBUQ01000493.1_pt1 | contig 30434 bp, 30 predicted proteins | sample 1494951 | NCBI WGS metagenome assembly OBUQ01 (sample SAMEA2579938, study PRJEB22360) | human gut metagenome | biome: human gut; feature: human-associated habitat; material: faeces | place: Denmark | collected 2008/2010
AATTGTATTTTATATTCTCCTAGAATCCTTGTAAATAGGCGGAAACATATGATAATATTTCTTTGTTAAGGAAATTTATTCTTTAAAGGAGGAAATTATGAATAATTTTGAAGAAGAGCTCCACCTGATTCTTGAAAGTAAAAAAGAGTGTATGATTGACATTCGACGTTATTTACACGCGCATCCTGAGTTATCTTTCAAGGAACAAAAAACAGCGAAGTACATTGCTGAGTTTTATCAAGAGCTAGATTGTAAGGTGGAAGAAAATGTAGGCGGTTACGGAGTAGTTGTTGAAATTGACAGTGGAAAGCCGGGGAAGAATGTAGCGTTGCGAGCTGATTTTGATGCGTTACCAATCCAAGAGGAAACAGGGTTGCCTTTTGCATCAGAAATCCCTGGGGTAATGCATGCTTGTGGTCATGACGCTCATACGGCTTATATGCTGATCTTAGCAGAGAGTCTAATCGAAATGAAGAATCGATTGAATGGGAAAATTACAATTCTTCATCAACCTGCAGAAGAAACACCGCCTGGAGGAGCTATCCAAATGATTCAAGATGGTTGTCTTCAAGGGGTGGACCATGTGCTTGGTTGTCATGTAATGTCTGGATTTGATTTAGGAACTGTTTATTATCATGCTGGAGCAACACAAACCGGACGTGCAACATTCAAATTAAAAATCCAAGGGAAAGGGAGCCATGGATCGATGCCAAATGCAGGAATCGATGCTGTATTAGTCGGAAGCCAGATTGTTGTCAATCTACAAAGTATTGTCAGCAGACGTGTGAATCCATTTGATATGACGACTTTAACTGTTGGCTCTTTTGACGGAAAAGGTTCTGCGAATGTTCTGAAAGATGCTGTTTTTCTTGAAGGGGACATTCGCATGATGAATGAGGCGAGTCGATCAACTGTTAAAGAGGCTTTTGAAGCTGTAGTTAAGGGTGTTTGTGAAGCCTATGGTGCTTCTTTCGAGCTAGATTATGTTGACGATTATCCAGTTTTGATGAATGATCCAGACTTGACTGGTTTTGTTGCAAACTGCTTAAAGGAACATCCTTTTACAGAATTAAAAAATGTTATTGACAGTGGACCAATCGCACCTTCTGAAGACTTTGCCTATTATTGTCAAGAAAGGCCTAGCTGTTTCTTTTATATAGGGGCAACAGGAGAAGGACAAACTGCTTATCCTCATCACCATCCCAAATTTGATATTGATGAAGCATCTATGCTGATTGCTGCTAAATCAATGGCGACTATTGTTTCAGGCTATTTTAGTCAGGAGACTTAGTTATGGGGGATAAAAAGATTTTCTACGGATGGAAAGTTGTCATCGGATGTGTATGTATTACCGCGACAGTTGTTCCAATGGTTATGTCACTAGCTAACGTTTATCTTCTATCTGTCACAGAAGATATGGGGATTTCTCGCAGTGCTTTTACTTTAGTAAATACCATTACACAATCGATGGGTATAGTATTTTCTCCATTTGTGGCACGAAAATTGGCAACTGGAAATCTAAAAAGGATTCAAACGATCGCGTTACTGTTATTCATTGTGGCATATTTTAGCTTTTCATTTGCCACGGCTGTCTGGCAACTATATCTATTGGCAATTGTATTGGGAGTTGCTTACACAAGCAGTACATTGATTCCTGTAAGTATGATTATTACGAACTGGTTTGAGGAAAAGCGTGGATTGGCGATGAGTATTGCTATGGCAGGCATAGGATTGGGGGGATTCATTTTCAGTCCCGTACTGAGCTACTTGTTAGCAAATTTCGGCTGGCGTGCTTCCTATCGAATTATCGCAATTCTATTGTTGGTCATTACCATTCCCGTCTCATTGTTTGTGCTGAAAAAAACGCCGACAGAAATGGGCTTACAGGCTTATGGTGCCAGTGATAAGTCCATTCAAGCGGAAAGGGCAGAAAGCAAAGAAACGCTAAAGATCAATCAACTAATCAAACAGCCGGTCTTTTTAATGCTGGTGATTGGTATTTTCTGTAATGGGTTGCTGAATTCTGGATCATTAGGGCAGTTTCCGCCAGCTCTTGAAGAAATGCATGGGGTAGTTGTAAAATCCTCTATCATTTCGTTGTATTCTTTAGTCGGAGTTTTTGGGAAATTAATATTAGGCTGGATTGATGATCGGTTTGGAACAGTAAAAAGTACAATATTTGGATGTAGCTTCATGACATTAGCTTTTATTTTGTTACTAAATGGGCATCAGATTGTGATGGTCTATCTGATGGCAGTCTGTTTCGGATTAGGAACACCTATTGGGACCGTATCGCCACCACTAATTACGGCTCGTATTTACGGCAGAAAACATTATGCTGACGTTTATGGATTAATTAGTAGTATTTCACAGGTTGGCTTAACATTCGGTTCTTTATTAATAGCGAATATCTATGACAAAACAGGTTCCTATCAAACAGGTTGGCAATTACTGATTGCTTTAACGATTATTACAATGTTCACTTGGATATTTTCAATGCAAATACCGAAACGAAAAGGCAATACCTTAGAAGCTGAATAGTAAAACAAATACCCTTCAAACATCGTAACAGTGTTTGAAGGGTATTTGTTTTACTCAATTTGAATTACTTTTACTCCGGCATTCATGATTTCGCTCAATCCTTTTTGTGAGCAAAATTGATCGGTTATCAAGTAATCAAAGACAGATATATCCGCAATTTTGAATTTTGAGGTCAGTCCGATTTTTCGATGATCAGCAACTAGAATTTTACATCTAGTTGTTTTATTGATCATCATTTCATTAATAGTAGACTCATTTAGGATTTTAGTTGTAACCCCATCTTCTACGCTGACACCGCTGCAGCCGATGACACAAACATCTGCATTCATTGAAGAGATTGTATTTAATGCAATATCACCGACTAATGCTTCTTTTGGAAATCGCATTTCTCCCCCTGTCAGAATATAACTGCAATTATCTTTGTGAGGGGAGTAATTGACTTTTACATTGTTGGTAACAATCGTTAGATGATTGGAATGAATAAAGTCTAAGGTTTTTAATGCGGTCGAGCTTGAATTAATGAATAGTGTATCGTAATCGTTAATATATTTACTAGCTTCTCTTGCAATCGCTTGCTTGATTCTTTCTGGACCAGATTGATCAAAGTCGGTCTTATTATCATAATTGTAGGAGCAGTAACCATAATTACGGATAATATCGTTCTTTTCTTCCAATAAGTTTAAATCTCTCCGAATCGTACTAATCGATACGCCTAAAGACTGCGCCAGTTCAAGAGTCGTCATTTGTTCCGATTGCTGGAGTAGCTCTAGAATCTCTTTTTGACGTTTATCGATATTTATGAGTGAGTTCTTCATTGTTTTACCTCCTATAGGACACTTAGTCTGTATAAATGATTTTAATCATCGAGAAGTTCGTTTAAAATTCTTTAACCGCTTACATTATACTAAGAAAATCATTAAAAATGGAAAGAAAATCATATAAAGAGTAGAAAGTCATATAAAAGGGTTTTCATAGCTTCGAAAACACTTTAAGCTTTAAATGTAAGTCAGAACAAACATATGTGAGGAGCAATCATAATGAGTAAAAACATCAATGAAGTTACTAAAGAAAGCTGGGTATTAGATACCTTTCCCGAATGGGGAACATATTTAAATGAGGAAATTGAATCAGAAGTAGTTAAAGAAGGAACTTTCGCTATGTGGTGGTTGGGCTGTACAGGAATTTGGCTGAAGAGCCATGAAGGAACCAATATCTTGTGTGACTTATGGTGCGGAACGGGGAAACGTAGTCATGGTAACGGTATGATGAAAAAAAGCCATCAAATGATGCGAATGAGCGGTGTACAAAAGATGCAGCCTAACTTACGGACACAGCCATTTGTCATCGATCCTTTTGAAGTGAAAAATGTCGATGCTCTTGTCGTAACACATATCCATTCCGATCATCTTGATATCAATACAGCTGCAGCAGTTCATCAAAATTGTCCAGAAGCAAAATTTGTCGGTCCAACAGAAGTCGTTAACACTTGGTTGAAATGGGGGATTCCAAAAGAAAAGACAATCATTGTAAAACCAGGAGATGAAGTCAAAATCAAAGATATTAATGTAGTTGCTTTAGAAGCCTTTGACCGGACGGCCTTAGTAACTTGTGAAGACCCAGAAGTAACATTAAAAGGGAAAGTACCGCAAGACATGGATCAAATCGCTGTGAACTATCTATTCGAAACATCTGGCGGCAATCTTTACCATGCAGGAGATTCACATTATTCAAATATGTTTGCTAAGCACGGAAATGAACACCAAATCGATGTTTGTCTTGGTGCCTATGGTGAAAATCCACGAGGTATCACCGATAAAGTAACTTCTGTGGATATGCTTCGGATGGCGGAATTGCTCAATGCAAAAGTGGTTATTCCAGTTCATTACGACATTTGGGCAAACTTCATGGCAGATCCAAAGGAAATCACTGAAATATGGAAATTCAAAAAAGATCGTTTGAAATATGATTTTAAACCATATATTTGGCAAGTTGGCGGGAAATTCATTTATCCAACAGATAGAGATGATCTTGAATTTAACTTCTATCGCGGTTTTGAAGATGCCTTCTCAGTAGAAAATGACACGCCATTTCCATCATTCCTATAGAAGAAAGGAGCAGCAACATGCTTAAATATTTTTTTGATAATGAACTAATCAACTATTCCGAAAAAGAAATAACGGATTGGCGAGAGGCGATTGCTGAAAGCTGCCATTTATTGTTGGATAAAAAGATCATCAATCAAACCTATGTGGATGAAATTATACGCTGTGTAGAAGATCATGGTCCTTATATAGTCATTGTTCCAGGAGTAGCAATGCCACATTCTTCTGAGGACAGCGAAGGGGTTTTTGGAACAGCGATCTCATTTACGAAAATGAAGAAGCCGATTCAATTCGATAGTAAAGACGAAGAAAAAGCTGCTATTTTATTTTTTACCCTAGCCGCAAAAAATGCTGAAGAACATATGGAAAACATTCAGAACTTGTCTGAATTACTGATGACAGAAGGTCTAATAGAGCGTCTTGTTGCGACAAATTCGATCGAAGATTATCAAACTGTGATGCAAGAGTATAACTTATAGGAGGAAGAAGTAATGGGTGACTTTTTGTTAAGTATTTGGACATATTTTGCAACAAACATTTTGACACAGCCAGCTTATCTGATCGGATTTATTGTGCTGCTGGGGTATATCTTACTGAAAAGGCCTCTTTATGAATGTGTCGCGGGCTTTTTAAAAGCGACTGTTGGCTACTTTATTTTAACTGTTGGATCAGGGGGCCTAGTAAATAACTTTCGCCCGATCTTAGTTGGATTAAAAGAACGCTTTAACTTAGATGCAATGGTAACCGATCCATACTTTGGACAAAACGCAGTGGATGCTGGGCTGATGGAAACCTTCGGCCGAACATTTGGAGACGTTATGATTTTATTATTGATCGCTTTCGTTATGAATATTTTATTGGTTCGTTTCCAAAAATACACGAAATTACGCTCCGTTTTTACAACAGGGAATGTGCAAATTCAACAGTCGGCCACTGCCTTTTGGATCTTATTGTTCTGCTTTCCAGATTTAGGAAGAATTCAAGTGTTGATCTTTATGGGATTAATTTTAGGCTGTTACTGGGCAGTTGCTTCAAACTTGACGGTAGGAATTACACAGGAATTAACGGAGGGGGCAGGTTTTGCTGTTGCTCATCAACAAATGTTTGGGATTTTTATCTTCGCAAAATTAGCTGAATGGATGAAAAAACGGGATGAGAAGAAAAATAAAGCTGAAAAAATGGATAAAAAGTTAGAAGATATTGAATTGCCAGGTTTTTTGTCAATCTTCAATGAAAATATGGTAGCAACATCTTTACTGATGCTTTTCTTTTTTGGAATCATTTTATTGGTGTTAGGTAAGGATTACTTAATTCAGGCAGAATTCATGCAAGAAGGACAAAGCTTCCTATTCTATATTATGACTACATCGCTGAACTTTGCTGTTTATCTGGCTATCTTGCAATTAGGAGTACGAACTTTCGTTGATGAACTGACTCAATCTTTCCAAGGAATTTCCAATACGATTTTGCCAGGCGCGGTTCCTGGGATTGACGTGGCTGCTACCTTTGGTTTTGGCTCACCTAACGCAGTGACAATTGGTTTCTTATTTGGTGCTTTAGGCCAGTTCTTAATGATCGGATTGCTAATTCTATTAAAATCTCCAACAATTGTTATTGCAGGATTTATCCCGTTATTCTTTGATAATGCAGTAATTGCTGTTTTCGCAAATAACCGTGGAGGGTTCAAAGCCGCTTGTCTATTTCCGTTTCTTTCGGGGATTATCCAAGTCGGAGGGTCGGCGCTATTTGCAACGTGGATTGGTATGTCAAAATACGGCGGCTATATCGGAATGTTCGACTGGGCGACAGCTTGGCCAGTATTTACAGTCATCATGAAAGTCTTAGGTTATATTGGAATCGCTGTCGTTGTGGTGGGGCTACTGATCATTCCGCAACTGCAATATCGGAAAAATCCAGAAGGCTACTTTATGATTGTGGATGATTACGAACAATATGCAGAGAAATATCAAGAGCAAAATTAATAAAAAAATAAATCGTTAAAACGAATAAGGAGGAAGTAATAATGAGAATTTTAGTATCTTGTGCGAACGGGTCTGGTACTAGCTTGATGATGATGAGAAGTGTGGAAAAGGCAATGAAAGAATTGAATGTGCCAATCACAAAGATTCACCATTGTGCGATTTCTGAAGGGAAAAGTTCCGCAACGCAATACGATGTCGTTTTTACTCCAGTAAACTTTTTAAATATGTTTACTCAAGCAGAAAAAAAGGTGTGACAGTAATCGGAATTAAGAACGTAATGTCCGCTAAAGAAATCGGCGAAAAATTTTCGGAATCAGAGTTATATCAAAAAACTAAGTAGAAGAGGAATTTCATAATGAGTAGACCAAATTTACAAATAGCATTGGATCATAATGATTTAGAACACGCATTAGCAGATATTTTTAAGGTAGGAGCTGTCGTTGATATTATTGAAGTAGGCACGATCTTGTGTTTACAAGAAGGACAAAAAGCAATTCGCTGTATTCGTGGAATGTTTCCAGAAAAAAAATTAGTCGCTGATACCAAATGCGCGGATGCTGGTGGAACAGTTGCGAAAATGTCGCGAAGGCTGGGGCAGACTTCATGACGGTTATCTGCTGTGCGACGATTCCGACGATGAAAGCAGCGAAAAAAGAAGTGGAAGAATTACAAGTAGAGCTGTATGGGGATTGGACCTACCAGCAGGCTGAAGCTTGGCGTGAGATTGGAATCAAACAAGCAATTTACCATCAAAGCCGTGATGCTTTGCTATCTGGTGAAACTTGGGGCGAAAAAGATCTATCCAAAGTCAAAAAGTTGATTGAAATGGGCTTCAACGTTTCAGTTACTGGTGGGTTAGATGTAGATACATTAAAATTATTCGAAGGAATTGATGTGTACACCTTTATCACAGGACGAGGAATTACAGCGGCTCCCGATCCAGTACAAGCCGCTCAAAACTTCAAGGATGAAATCATCCGAATTTGGGGGCAATAAAATGGCTCAAGTCGGAATTTACGAAAAAGCCTTACCTCAAAATATTTCATGGAAAGAACGTTTTTACTTGGTAAAGGAAATGGGCTTTGATTTTATAGAAATGTCCATCGATGAAACCGATGAACGATTGGCGCGTTTAGACTGGCCTGAAGAAAAAATTGCGGAGCTGAGAAACGATATGTTCGAGACAGGCGTGCGAATTAATTCTATTTGCCTAAGTGGACATCGACGCTTTCCTTTTGGCTCTTCTGATCCAAATAAGCAAAAAATCGCAAAAGAGATTATGAGTAAAGCCATTCAATTAGCTCACAATTTAAGTATTAATGTTATTCAAGTAGCAGGATACGACGTATACTATGAAAAAAAATCCATAAGTTCTAGGGAAGACTTTATCGCAGGAATGAAGGAAAGTGTGAAGGAAGCTTCAAATTACGGTGTGATTCTCTCTGTTGAAATTATGGATGATCCTTTTATGAACTCTATATCAAAATTTTTAGAGATCAAAAAACAAATCCATTCACCTTACCTTCAAGTGTATCCAGATTTAGGTAATTTATCTGCTTGGCCGGAAAATGATCCAGCTCGAGAATTGGAAAAAGGAATCGACTGTATTACGTCCATTCATTTGAAGGATACCTATCCTGTAACCGAAGACTCCAGTGGACAGTTTCGGGATGTTCCATTTGGGGAAGGCTGTGTCGATTTTCTAGGGTTATTAAGAAATTTGAAACGACTAGAATACGATGGGACGTTTCTAATCGAGATGTGGAGTGAAAAGAGTCAGGATTTTGTGACAGAAATTCAGCAAGCGAAAAGATATCTTTATGCAAAATTAAAGGAGGCAGGCTATGATGTCGCGTAATGAAGTCATTGCCGCAATGAAACAGCGAGTTTTTGAGGCGAATTTAGAACTGCCTCATTACGGTCTAGTCAAATTAACTTGGGGTAATGTCAGTGAAATCAATCGGGAACTAGGGATCATTGTGATCAAACCAAGCGGAGTAAAATACGAAAAGATGCAGGCAGATCAAATGGTCGTTACGGATTTAGCTGGGCATGTGTTGGATGAAGAAAGTCTTAATCCATCCTCTGACTTGCCAACACATGTGGTATTATACCAAGCATTTGAAAAAATCAATGCCATCGTTCATACTCATTCAACAAACTCGGTCATGTGGGCTCAAGCTGGACGTGATCTGCCCGCTTATGGAACGACGCACGCCGATGCTTTTTATGGTAGGATTCCCTGTACACGTCAGATAACGGAAGCAGAAGTGAAAGAAGCGTATGAAGTAAACACTGGACAGGTAATTGTTGAGACATTCAAGAAAAGGAAAATCCATTCAGATGAAGTACCTGGGGTGTTAGTTTATGGGCATGGTCCATTTACTTGGGGCGATTCACCGATGAAAGCAGTGGAAAACAGTTTGATTTTGGATGAAATTTGTCTGATGGCGAAGGAAAATAAAAAAATCAATCCAGGCATCTGTGAGATTCCACAGTATTTGCTGGATAAGCATTATTACCGTAAACACGGAGACCATTCATATTACGGGCAAGGTTAAGCAAAGTAGTCAAACCGCTCTCTTTTTTATTGATGAGTGATCAAATTGTCTCTTAGATTGACAAGTCGTAGTTTCTTTGCTATTTTATTAGCAATCAATAAAACGCGATGAGAAAGAAAGTAAAATAATTAAATCTGCGAAAGAGAGTTCCTGTTTGGTGAGAAGGGATGCAGCTTGATTATTTGAAAATGGCTTTTGAGCGGATTTCCCGAATGTTTAAGGAAATACGGATGCCCCCGTTAACAAGGCACAGTCTCCAAGAAGTTGATTTTTGGGTACTGATTGAGGTGAAGTCTGTGAGGATTTTACGAGTAAAGGTGGTAACGCATGTTCATGCCCTTAGCAATTTTTTTGCTGAGGGCATTTTTTGTGTCTGCTTTTTTGTTAAGGTGACGATCTTGACAACTAAAAGAACTTACAAGACGAGCTTTAAAATGATGTAAGAGCGGAAGGTGGAAGATTTATGGCAGGATTTTTAGTGGTACAGACGGATTTTGGATTACAAGACGGTGCGGTTAATGCAATGTATGGAGTGGCTTATCAGGTGGATCCGACATTGAATATTAATAATTTAACGCACGAAATCGAACCCTATAATATTCATGATGCTAGCTATCGATTATTACAAGCAGTTACTTATTGGCCGGCAGGAACAGTGTTTGTCTCAGTGGTTGACCCTGGAGTAGGTTCGACCCGTCGCAGTGTCGTTGCAGAGCTGAGAGGCGGACAATACGTGATCACACCAGATAATGGTACATTAACATACTTAGCACAGTATGTGGGAATCAAAGAAGTCCGTCAAATAGACGAGGAGTCGCAACGCTTGCCGGGATCCTCTGAGAGTCATACATTTCATGGCCGTGATGTTTACGTTTATAATGGTGCGCGGCTTGCTAGTGGGAAGGTTAGCTTTGCAGAATTAGGAACCGTGATTCCTGTAAGTGAGTTAGTGACTTTTCCTTTGATTGCCCCTACACAAAATGAAAGTAAAATTAATGGTACGATAGATATCACAGATATTCGCTTTGGTTCACTATGGACGAACATTCCTGTGGACTTTTTCAAAAACTGGCAGATTGAATATGGACAAAGCTTGCTAGTAAAAATATACTATCAAGGTGTGGTTCGTTATCAGGATGAGGTTGTTTTTGGGCGTTCCTTTGCTCAAGTCTCTCCAAAAGAAGCGGTATTATATATTAATTCATTATTAAATGTTGGTTTAGGGATTAATCTAGATTCGTTTTCTACAGTTTATAAAATAGGAACGGGCAATGATTGGACAATTGAACTAACAAAAATTTAGCGAATATAACACAAAAAATGAAAAAGGGGTAAAACTATGAATAAGAAATTTACAGTAAAACACATTGTAGCAATTGGTATCGGTGCGGCAGTCTTCTTCATTTTGAAGCGATTTGTGACGATTCCTACAGGGATTCCAAATACGGATATTGCAACAGCCTATCCTTTCTTGGCGCTATTAGGTGTAGTATACGGACCAATTGTTGCCGGTTTAGCAGGCTTCATCGGACATGCTTTAGGTGATTTAACGACGTACGGCGCCTGGTGGTCATGGATCGTCGCTTCAGGTATTCTGGGTGTTTTCTTCGGACTCTTGGCAAAACGTATTCCGATCGAACAAGGAATTTTCGGTAAAAAAGAAATTGGGACCTTTTTGGTTGGTGAAACGATTGCAAACTTAGTGACCTGGGTTGTTATTGCACCCATTGGAGATATTTTGATTTATGCAGAAGCACCGAGCAAGGTTTTCACTCAAGGCGTTGTTGCGGGTATTACAAATTCTGTTGTAACGGGAATTATAGGTTTTATTCTATTAAAAGCTTATGCACAGACAAAAACTAAAAAGGGAAGTTTAAATAAAGAAGCTTAGAACGTGAGGAAATAAAATGATCGAGTTTCGTGATTTTACGTTTCAATATGACAGTCAAGCTGAACCTACTTTGAAAAACATCAATTTGTCAATTAAACAAGGTGAAATGGTATTAGTCATGGGTCCCAGTGGTTCAGGGAAATCGACGTTGGGAAAGTGTTTGAATGGGATCATTCCCCAAAACGAGAAGGGCAGCTTTACCGGCAGCTTAAGCATCAACGGCCAACTATTCAGCGAGGCATCAATTTATGATCTTTCGCTGGATGTTGGTACGGTGCTCCAAGATACTGACAGTCAATTTGTCGGCTTGACTGTTGCCGAAGATATTGCGTTCTCTTTAGAGAATGAGATGGTCGAGCAGGAAGCCATGCGTCAAGCGGTAAAATATTGGTCGGAAAAGACCCATCTACTGGCACAGCTTGAAAAACGTCCGCAGGATCTTTCTGGTGGACAAAAGCAGCGGGTGACGATGGCAGGTGTCCTGATCGATGAGACACCAATTCTTTTATTTGATGAACCTTTAGCCAATCTTGATCCGCAAACAGGCTATGAAGCGATTCAAATGATCAATCAATTATACTTGTCACAAAAATTTACGACGATTATCATTGAACACCGTTTGGAAGAAGTATTGGCTGCGCCAATTGATCGTGTTGTTTTGATGGATGAAGGAAAGATTATTGCGGATATGATACCAACGGAATTGCTAAAAAGTGATTTGTTAGCGACCTACGGTATTCGTGAGCCACTCTATATTTCCGCGTTAAAACGTGCAGGTATTTCATTAGAAGGTTTCCCTGATTTAACGCAAGTAGATCAATTAGTTTCACCGGAGATTTCTGCAGCTTTAGCGAAATCGCAAGGGAAGTTTAAAGCAGTTGAAAAATCAAAAACACCCTTATTGTCCATAAATAATCTTTCATTTAGTTTTGGAAATGAAGAAGTCATCAAAAACATGGATCTTACGCTCTATCAAGGTGAAATGGTCAGTCTAGTAGGACATAACGGTGCTGGAAAATCCACTCTTTCTAATTTGATTACCGGCTTTTATCCTCTTCAGACAGGACAACTTCTGTGGAAGGGACAATCTATTGCAAATGAGAGTATCAAGGAGCGGGCGGATAAAATTGGGTACGTATTGCAAAACAGCAACCAAATGTTGTCTAAAAATATGATTTTTGAGGAAGTGGCTTTAGGATTAGAAAATCGTGGAGTTGCGCCTGATAAAATTCAAGAGAAGGTATTTGATACCTTGAAAGTCTGCGGACTCTATGAGTTTCGTAACTGGCCAATCTCAGCGTTGAGTCACGGACAAAAGCGTCGGGTAGCTATTGCTGCCATTTTAGTATTGGAGCCAGAACTGTTGATCCTTGATGAGCCGACAGCGGGGCAAGATTATTACCATTATAATGAAATGATGACGTTCTTGCGAAAGTTGAATCGACAAGGAATAACGATTTTGATGATTACACATGACATGCACTTAATGTTAGAACATACAAAACGGACGCTTGTCTTGAAGGAAGGCCAGTTGATTGCTGACGAAACACCTGCGGATGTCCTATCTTCAGCAAAGCTTGTTGCCTCGGCGAGTTTGCGTGAGACCAGCTTGTACACGTTGGCGCAAAACAATCATCTAACGGATGCAACTGGCTTTGTGTCGGCATTTATCCAACATGAGGAGGGGCCTTATGGCAGGAAATAATCTAATTGGCTATTTGCCAAAATCGACACCGATCCATCAGCTTAGCGGATTTTCGAAATTATTATGCTTTTTGATGATTTCCGTGGTTGGAATGATTTCCTATGATACGCGATTCTTACTCGCGCTTGCAGTCTTTTCAGTGATTCTATTCAAGACAGCAAAAATCAGCTATCGGGAGATTTCCTTTGTGGTAAAGTTTATCGCCTTCTTTTCAATTCTGAATCTACTGACAGTTTATCTATTTGCTCCAGAATATGGTGTAACCATTTATGGAACACGTCATGTAATTTTAGAAGGCATCGGCCGCTATACACTTACTCAAGAACAACTGTTTTACGAATTTAATTTATTGATAAAATATTTTGTCACGATCCCACCGGGGTTGATTTTTATTCTAACGACCAATCCAAGTGAACTAGCTTCAAGCATTCATCGAGTTGGCGGGTCTTATAAGATTGCGTACGCCTTTTCTTTGGCACTACGCTATATCCCAGATATTCAAGAAGACTTTCGAACAATTTCTAAAGCCCAACAAGCTCGCGGAAACGAACTTTCTAAAAAGGCTTCCTTGGTGAAACGGGTGAGGGGAAATTTAACGATCGCAATCCCATTGATTTTTTCTAGCTTGGAACGAATTGAAACGATCTCTTCGGCTATGGAGCTACGTCGTTTTGGAAAGAAAAAAAGTCGAACATGGTTGTTGGCTAAGCCTTTGAAGCAAAATGATTATTTAGCCTTAGCAATGGTCCTTTTTTTGTGTTCTGCAGGAATTCTTTTGCTTTTTGTCAATGGTGGACGATTTTACAATCCTTTTCGTTAAAAAAACGAAGCCTTCTATTCAATTATGAGGGCTTCGTTTTTTTATATATTAAATGCTTTTGATTTTGTAAATCTATTTTACTTAACTATTCAGCACGATTTGCAATTCCTGGAATGAATTTTAAACAGTAAAGAGCACATATTCCGACAACGATATAAATAATTTTAGCAAGAATCGCTGTACTTCCACCAGATATCGCAGCAACTAAATCATATTCAAAAAGACCTACTAATAACCAATTAATTCCACCGACAATCAACAAAATAAGCGCGATAATATCAAGGTATTTCATCTGTAACCCCTCCTTTCTGATTGGTCTAACCGTACCATAGTTGTTTAGCCGTCCCTACTTATATGCTCAAAACAGAATTATTTTTATTTTATTAGATGAAAAATAACGTTAATCAAATTAGAATAGTTCCGCATGATAAGAAAAAGCCCATTTACTTAATAAAACGAACGATTTTTAAGAAAACTACCTATCTTTATACTCAGCGCGTATAATAGAAGTAAGCAAAGTTGTCCAAGGAAAGGGAGCGAGCTGAATGTTGAATCCATTTATCAATCCGGGTCTGGAAATTGCTTTAAAAGAACTTTTTCGCGACAATGTCTCAACAGAACAAGTACATCCAGCAGTCGTGGCCGACATACGGAAGGAACGTTTGATTGTATATGTATACCCAGAATCGATAGAATTCGTGTTTGTTGAGTTGGAACAAGAGGTTTTTGATCAAGGGAAGTAAAGGTGGTATTGAAAACTAGGTTCAAGTGCTGCATCTTTTAATAAATTAAAAAAAGGTCCCAATGCTTCAGTACTTAGCATTGGGGCCTTTTCTGCGGTTTTAGGATTATGGAGACGGCGGGAGTCGAACCCGCGTCCAAACATATCGACACTTAAAAATCTACGCTCATAGTCATACTATTTGAATTTCGCTTTGTCCTCTGCCGCATGACAGGCCGCGAACATTGCTAGTCTGATGAACTCTTTTTCAACTTGCAGACGGAAAGTTGAAACGTATCCCACTTAGAATAGGACCCTTACTCGAGCACATGGGCGATACCGAGAGGATCTACGCTAACTGTTTTTAGGCAGCTAAAGCGTAAGAGTTATTGTTTTCTTTAGCAGTTATATTTAACTGTAACGTTTTTACGTAGACGTAACCTACGAAGCGCAATTCAAGCTCAAACTATGCCTGTCGAATCCGTAACGTCCCCCTAATAAATATTTTTATTGCAGAAAAAAGTATACCATTCCGTTATAAAAAAAGCAAAGAAGTAAATGAGAAATGAAAAAATTTGTATGAATTGCTGAAAAAATTGAAGAAAAAACAAATTGTTAATGAAGATACGGGTAAGGTAATGGTTCAAAAAAATGAAATAGAGTATACTAAGAATGAGAATTAGACGATATCAGGGGGTTAGACTATGAATATTTTAATGATCGAAGACAATGAATCAGTCTCCGAGATGATGCAAATGTTTTTCTTAAACGAAGGCTGGGAAGCTGAGTTTAAGTATGATGGACAAGAAGGATTAGACGCGTTTAAGGCGGACCCTGAAAAATGGGATATGATTACATTGGATTTAAACTTACCAACGATGGACGGGATGGAGGTCGGACGTGAGATTCGAAAAATCTCGAAGACCGTACCCATCATTATGTTAACAGCTAGGGACTCTGAAAGTGACCAAGTTATAGGTTTGGAAATGGGTGCAGATGATTATGTAACCAAGCCATTCTCACCGCTGACGCTGATTGCGCGAATTAAAGCGTTACATCGTCGCAGCGAACTGACTGCTGAACCGCAAAAAGAGGGAGTGTCTAGTAATGAAAGCTTTGATATTCAGACAGATCACTTCAAAATGAATTTGAAAACACGTGAAGCCTATTTAGATGGGAAAACTATCGAAGGATTAACGCCAAAAGAATTTGATTTACTGTACACGATGGCGAAGAAGCCGCGTCAAGTGTTCACTCGTGAGCAGCTGCTGGAGCTAGTTTGGGATTATCAATATTTTGGTGATGAACGGACAGTAGATGCTCACATTAAAAAACTTCGTCAAAAAATAGAAAAGGTAGGTTCACAAGTTATTCAAACGGTTTGGGGCGTAGGGTATAAATTTGATGACACTGAGGTTGGTCGATGAAATACCTTTATCAACAGTTGCTGGCTTTTGGCGGGTTGATTTTATTAATTCTACTAACATTGGGTTTGTCGTTTACCCAATTTACACGGAAGACTTTAGAGGACAATAACTATAAGGAACTGTTCGGATACGCGCAGTCGATGGAAAAAAACAATCTTTCTTTGAGTCGAGATATTCGATTTGAAGGGATGTCTAGTAATGAAATTTTTCTTTTTGCTATTAATGTGACTGAGTCCAGTCTAAATCAACAGGACGTTTCCTTTGTCTTTATTGATAAGGACAAGAATGTTCAATATCCTGATAAATCAGGAAAAGTGAATCAGCATCTAGTTAGCAATGAACAATGGCGAGCATTGAAAGCTGGACAGCAGCAAAAGGAAACAAGCTCAAAAAATGTGATGGGACAAAACCAAACGACTTCTTACGCCATGGTTCCATTTTTTACAGATGGTGTTTTCTTCGGTGTCTTGCTGGTTAGTCAGCCAGCTATGAATGTCGAGACGAGTGTAAACTCGATTGTCACTGATTTATTCAAGGCATTTATCATTGCTTCGATTATCGCGATTATTGTCAGTTATTTCTTTGCTACGCAACAAGTAAAACGAATTAATCGTATGCGCTCAGCAACTAAAGAAGTTGCCATGGGGAATTTCGATGTTATTGTGCCGAATCGAAACCGTGATGAATTTGATGATTTGGCAGAGGATTTCAATAAAATGACCATATCACTGAAGGAATCTCAGGATGAAATTGAAAGACAGGAAGAGCGGCGAAAGCAATTTATGGCGGATGCTTCTCACGAGATGCGTACCCCCTTAACCACAATTAATGGCTTGCTTGAGGGAATGCAGTATAATGCGATCCCGGAAAACCAAAAGGAAAAAGCGATCAAGCTGATGCAAAATGAAACCTCACGTTTGATTCGATTGGTAAATGAAAATTTAGATTACGAAAAGATCCGAACGAACCAAATCAGTATCCTGTTGCAAACGTTCAATGCTACAGAAGCCGTTTCTACATTAGTCTCACAATTGCAAGGGAAAGCCGAGGCTTCAAAGGACCAATTGATACTGCAGACGGAAGAACCGATTGATGTGTACGCTGACTATGATCGATTCGTACAGGTCATGGTAAACCTAATTCAAAATGCGATTCAATTTACTAATGATGGTACAATTACAGTAGCAATCAATAAATTAGAGCAGGCTACTGAGATAAAAATTTCCGATACGGGTATCGGTATGTCAGAAGAGCAAGTTAAGAATATTTGGGATCGGTATTATAAAGCTGATCCGTCAAGAAAGAATACAAAGTACGGAGAATCCGGATTAGGACTATCGATTGTTCAAGAATTAGTGCGGCTGCACAACGGAACAATTAAAGTGGAGAGTGAGTTAGAGAAGGGGACGACATTTACTGTTGTATTTCCAGATAAGCCTGAAAAAGATGAATCTACAGAAGAACCAAAAGAAGCGTAAAACCATTTTTCGGTTTTACGCTTCTTTTTCTACTATTATAAAACAGCTAGAATAATAAAGTTTAGAATAAATAAAAGATCTACAATCCAAAGAATAGGTGAAATTTCTTTTGTTTTTCCTTTGATTACTTTAACGATGGTATAGAAGATGAATCCGGCAGCAATTCCGTAAGAAATACTGTAGCAAAGCCCCATGAAGACACTTGCGAAAAATGCAGGGACAGCTTCTTCTAGATCCAACCAGTTAATATCAGCGAAAGACGCTAACATCATTACACCGACCAAAATCAAAGCAGGCGCCGTTGCCTGAGCAGGTACAATAGCGATTAACGGGGAAAACAAGCTGCTTAGAGCAAATAGGGCAGCAACAACAACAGAAGTTAAGCCTGTACGTCCGCCAGCACCGATTCCTGCTGCGGATTCGACATAAGTGGTTGTATTTGATGTACCAAAGATAGCACCAATTGAAGTTGCGATGGCATCCGCGAATAAAGCTTTATCCATTTTTGTTTTAAATCCTCGAGAACCATCATCTAATGCTTGTTCATCTTCTTTAGAGAAAATACCTGTTCGGCGACCAGTGCCAATAAAGGTTCCGATCGTATCAAACGTATCAGATAAGCTAAATGCTAAAATTGTCATTAATACCTGAGGCAATTTAGAGGAATCTGAAAACAGAGATCCCATTCCAGCTGGACCAAAGGCTGCACCAAATGTTGTTCCCAATTCTTGAATCGAACTCCCCAATGAATTTGCGTGCCAATCAATCGAGCCTAATTGAACAACGCCCATAGGGATACCTAATAAAGTAGTGATCACGATACCAATCAAAATGGCTCCGCGAACATTTTTAACGACTAAAATGGTAGTAAGTACCAAACCGATAACAGCCAATAAAATTGGCGCATTGTTAAAGTTTGCCAATGCTGGGACGATTCCGCTGTTAATGGTTACGTTGGTTGCTTTGCCGCCTTCAACAACGCTACTAGTAATAGCAGAAGAATCCGCACTAAAAGAAAGCAAGCCGGCATTTTTAATTCCTACATAAGCGACAAAGATTCCGATTCCGCCTCCGATTGCATGCTGCATACTTTCTGGAATAGCGTGAATAATCAATTTACGAATTTTAGTAACAGTGATCAAAATATTGATGATCCCGCAAATAAATACCATTGCTAAAGCCTGTTGCCAAGAATATCCTAATCCGAACACCACAGTGTAAGTGAAGAATGCATTCAGTCCCATACCTGGAGCTTGCGCATAAGGGACATTTGCGAACAATCCCATAACTAAAGTTCCGATAACAGACGCGATGATGGTTGCTAAGAACACCGCCTGAAAGGGCATCCCTGAAGCTGATAAAATCGTTGGGTTAACAAATAAAATATAACTCATGGCAAAGAATGTAGTAACCCCAGCCATTACTTCAGTAGAAATATTGGTACCTTGTTCCTTTAATTTAAAGAATTTCTCCATTATAATTAAACGCTCCTTAAAAATAAGTTCATTATATCGGCAAAAACCGAATACTTGTTAAGTATAATGAAGGAACGATCGACTTTCAAGAATTAGTTTAACAAAAGAACGAACAAAAAGAAGAATGTTCGTGTTTAGCGAACATTCTTCTTTTTAAAGGCGAAGTTAATCAGGCGAAAACAGATAATTAACAAACATAAGCAGAAAAAGATATAGGCAACGGCTTTGATTAAAGAAACAAAAAACAAGTCAAGCAGGGTTGTTGAAGAAAGTTCAAAGGAAATCGAAGAACGAACGGAGTAGGCGATTCCACTAGTTCCATTACTCAGAACAAAATTTGGGAGTTCCTTAAATTGATTCAATCCTTGATGATAAAAGGATTGAAGGATCGCTTCATAGGCAGGTTCAAAAAGTGTATACAATAGAATTAAGCAAATAGAGGCAACCATTAACCCTATAAAAAATTCTAGACCTGTAGAATAAATTAATTGTTTCATTGAGATCGCCGCTTTTCTTTGGCGTTGAATTCTAAACACAAAGAAGACCACCAGCAAAATAAACAGTCCGACCGCACAAACTAGTAATCGTTCGGAAAAATAGTGCTGCAATTGTTGAATTTCCTTTGATGTAAATAATTGAATTTGCTTGGAGGAATCCAATTGATTCAACACAAGTTTTAACATACTCAAACTGGTCAAGGCAAATAGAGCGATCAAGCAGATCACCCATGAAATCGAGAATTGAATGCGATGCCGTTTAATTGTTGTAATTGTTGTTGAAATAAGTTCCATGAATTTCCACCCCTTACTATTAAGTATAGAATCCTAATTTGAAAGAAATATGAATTCTATCGGAAGAAATAAATGTAGAAAAAAAGGCCAATCTTCACGGAATAAATGAAGATTGGCCTTTCAACTTATTGTTGGTTTTGCTCTTGATATTGCTTATATGTTTCAGTTTTGTATAGCTCTTGAGTGGATTTCTTCCCATTCTGATCATACAGACTGGTTGATTTATCCCCCAATTTATTTTCGATTTTTTCCATCTTATTCAGACCATCTTTATAGTCGTATTGAGAAGCATCGATCGGCTTCAAACCACTTGCTGAATAGAAGCGTAATAAGTCTCCGTTATTAATATTATCTGACGTGCTTAATTGAGTGGAGACTGCTTCTTTCCATTTCTCGGTTTGTTGCTGTAAGCTTTCGCTTGGTTCTGTAATTGCCATACCATTGCTATTATTATACAAGCTTCCGCTATAATACGTATATTCTGGAGTAACGTAATCTCCATCACGGAAGGCCACGATTTGGTCATGATCTTCGGATAGGAGATCTTGTCCTAATTGAATATATTTGCTTGTATCTACACCTAAAAGATGTAATAGAGTAGGGAGAGCATCAACTTCACCACCATACGTATGGTTGATTCCGCCTTTATCTTGTCCGGGAATATGAACCATGTAAGGAACCCGTTGCATTTGCGCGTTATCAAAGTTTGACCATGTTTCTTTTGATTTACCAAGTAATGGTGCTAGGTCAGAGTTTCTTGAATTTGAGATCCCGTAATGGTCACCGTACATGACGATGATTGAATTGTCATACAAACCAGAAGCTTTTAAATAGTTGAAGAACTCTTCAACCGCTTTGTCTAAATAGTTTGCTGTGGCAAAATATCCATTGATTGTTTCATCGCCCGTATTCGCCATTGGAAACCCTGCTTCATCGTTTTTGAACTCACTGTAAGGGTAATGGTTCGATACAGCGATAAACTTAGAATAAAAAGGCTGTTGCAGACGTTCCAAATACTTCACCGATTGTTGGAAGAATGGTTTATCATGCAGACCATATTGGAATGAATTTTCATCGTTTACATCATAATAAGAAGAATCAAAGAAATAGTCATACCCAAGGTTCTTATAGGTTTCTGAACGGTTCCAGAAGCTTCCTGAATTTCCATGGAAGGCAGCACTTGTATAGCCTTCAGTTTGTTTCAAGATATCTGGCGCAGCTTGGAATGTGTTCTTGCCGCCTAATTGTGAGAACAATGAACCTTGATTCAAACCGAACAATGAGTTTTCCATCAGTGTTTCAGCATCGGATGTTTTTCCAGCTTTTACTTGATGGAAGAAATTATCAAAACTAAAGGTACTATTGCTATGGAAAATGCTATTCAAGAAAGGCGTGACTTCATGCTCTTGTCCATTTTCATCCTTTAGTTTGTAGTCGATCACAAATTGTTGCAAACTTTCTAAATGAATCGTGATTACGTTACGTCCCTTAGCAATTCCGTAGTAGTCACTGTTTGGGGCAGCGTAATGATCTTTCACATAAGATTCAACTTCTTTTAAGTCATTGGGACTCGCTTCTGCACGAACTTGGTTTGTTTTATAGGTTTGGATGCCATCATATACAGTGAAGGCATTAACACCTAGGTACTTAATTAAGTAGTCACGAGAGAAGGTACGAGTCAATAATTCTGGACGATCTGCTTCTGCTAAGAACAGATTTCCTGAGAAAATCATGATTGAAAGAGCCGTCATTGCAAAGGCCATACGGGCACGAACGGGACGCTCCTCACGCTTAATCCCTTTTCTCCATAAAAGAATCGGTAAAATAACAATATCAATTAGATATAACACGTCATAGGGACGGAAAAGCCGAACAGCACTTTCCCCTAAACCACTGGCAACTTTCCCAGCACCTAAGAAGGTATTGACCGTAATGAAGTCAGTAAATTCACGATAATATACAACATTGGCGAAAAGTAAGAAACTTGCCAGTGCATAGATGACCATCATCGTGATGTAAGAGGCCTTCGACCGACGCACATATAAAGCGATCGACAATAAGAACATCGTCGACGCGATTGGATTGATAAACAGGATGAAGTATTGAGTCATACTTTCGATCCCTAAATTAAATTCAAATAGGTATGCAAAAACACTTTTCGCCCATAATAAGAATGTCAGTAACGCATAAAAGCCGAGACGTTTATTCAAAAATGCAGGAGCTTTTAGTTTTTTCAATAGTAACTTCCTTTCTGCCGCAAAAAAATTGCGATATGTTCACTTGTTAACAGTTTACTCGCTTACACCAATGCAGTCAATTCTTATTGAAATTTGAGCAATCATGCTTAAAGAAAACTTTATAAGCGAAAAATACTATTTTTTTTTGATATACTATAGAAGAAAGCAGGGATGAGAGTGAAAATAGAATTAACAAATTATGGAATCAAACGAATTCAGCAAGGCAATCCATTGATCCAAGCAGAAGATCTAAAAGTGAATATAAAAAAAATTCCCTTAGAATGGGTTCACTTTGTTGATAATAAGAATAAATATATTGCGACAGGTTATTTAGGGAAACAAAATAAAGGGTTTGGCTGGGTTATTGATCAAACGCAGCGTCCGATTGATCAGGCTTTTTTTATGGAGAAATTTCAACAGGCGATTGCGAAACGTCAGTCCTTTTTTGCAGATGAGACGACAACCGCCTTTCGCTTATTTAATGGCGAAGGAGACGGAGTTGGCGGCATAACCATCGACTATTACGCAGATTACCTAGTAATTTCCTGGTATAACGAAACAATCCATTATTTCAAAAAAATGATTGTGGATAGTCTGCTTCAAGTGTTTCCAAATGCAAAGGGAGTAGTTGAAAAAATCCGCTTTAAGAGTGAACTAGTTGAAAGTCGTTGGTTAGCTGGTGAAAAACCTCAAGAACCGCTAATTGTACTGGAAAATGGCGTTTCATATGCCGTATACTTAGATGAAGGGTACATGACAGGCATCTTCTTAGATCAAAAAGAAGTTCGCGGACGACTGACAGAAGGTCTCGCTGCAGGCCAAAAGGTGTTAAACATGTTTAGCTATACAGGCGCTTTTTCTGTTGCAGCAGCATATGGCGGTGCGTTAGAGACGACAAGTGTGGACTTAGCACAACGTAGTTTACCAAAGACACAGGAGCAATTTGAAGTGAATGGTCTGCCATTGGCACAACAAAAAATTATCGTAATGGATACATTTGACTATTTCCGCTATGCAGCAAGGAAGAATTTAAGTTATAATTTGATTGTCCTAGATCCACCTAGTTTTGCTCGCAATAAGAAAAAAACTTTCTCTGTGGCAAAGGATTATGGACGTTTAATTGAAGATAGTGTAGATATCCTTACTGAAGAAGGAATGATTATCGCCTCAACTAATGCGGCAAATCTCCCCCTCAAAAAATTTAAGAAATCAATCGAAACGGCTTTAAACAACAAGAACGTGAGTTACCGACTGACTGAAAGCTACCGTTTGCCAGCTGATTTTCCAGCTAGTCATTTTGAAGAGAGTAATTATTTGAAGGTATTGTTTTATTCAATAAAAAAATAGAAGAAAATAGGATGGGATGCGTATGATGGATGTTCAAGTAAGAGAGGTGCGATTTGATGCAGGAAAACCGAAAATCTGCGTACCGATTGTTGGAAAGACTTTCGACGAAATCATTGAACAAGCGAATGAAGCAAAGAAGGTTGCCGAAGTAATCGAGTGGCGTGCTGATTTTTATGAGGATATCTTTGATGACGATTGTCTTAATTCAACCCTACTAGCCTTAAGGGATGAAATTCGAGATATCCCGTTGATTTTCAATCTGCGAACAATGGAAGCTGGCGGACAGCTCGAAATTTCTCTGAACCAATATCGACATATATATGAGTTTGCAGTTTCTTCACGAGCAATTGATTTAGCAGATGTTGAAGTTTCTATTATTGATCAATTATCGACGACCTTTATCAAATGGATGCAAGCTTTAGATGTACGTGTGATGTTAAGCTATTATAATTTTAAGGAAACACCGGAAGATGCTGTGGTACTTTTCCGTTTGAATTTAATGGAGCATTGGGGAGCGGACATCGCGAAAATTGTTGTGTATCCAGAAAACGAGGCGGATGTATTACGTCAAATGGATATTATAATGAAAGCCCAGACTTTTGTTACATTACCCGTCGTTTCAGTCTCTTTAGGACGTCTCGGAAAATTCTCGCAAATCAGCGGCTCTTTAGATGGTTCCTGTATGACCTATGGTTGTTTAGAGGGGAAACCTTATGAGGATGCTCAGATTGAGGCTGAGAAATTAGTAATGATGATCAATGAGTTAAAATAGGAAGAGTTTTCTACTTAATGAACGAAAAATGAACTCAAAGTAAAACAGGCATCGATCTCAACTTTCGGGAGTGATGCCTGTTTTTGTTTATTTATGATAGCCTGTCGGTTAGTCCATTACATCAATATCAAAAACGTCGATATTATCCAATCCCCCGTAGATTTCATACCAAGGTTTTGCATACTTCGCAAGGATATCATTTAATTCTTCGACATTTTCACGACCTTGTGTATCCAACCATTTGATTAGCCCGTCTTTGCCCTCATCTGCGTAAATTTGTACACCATCACGCCAAGTGGCACGTCCGCCTAAAATTCCGCAATAATTCGCGCCATGTTCGCCAGCAAATTTCAATTCCTCACGGAAGATATCTGCTGGAACCCCTGCACTTAGATAAATGAAAGGCCGAGTAGCAGCTTCACCCGCTTCTTTAAAGTAGCTTGCGGCTTCCTCTTGTGTATAAACAACGGGGTCGACGTCTTTAGTAAACCCTTCAACATATTTAAATAGAACGGGCACTTCTACTTTTAATACATCAATATGATATTTCTCTTTAGTAAACTCCTTAATTGTACTGATTACTTTTTGTGGTTTTATTTTGGCAAACTCCGGAGAATGGTCGTCAGTGATTTTTGAATCATAGACGATGGGTTCTACGAATACTGGAATATCAGCAGCTAATGCTTCTGTGCCTAGACGTTCGAGAAAAGCATGTTTTACATCTAAGATCTCCTGTGATTCATCTGGATCATAGTAAACCAACACCTTCGCCGCATCTGCGCCTTTAGCTAGCAGGCGATCTAGGGATTCGTTTGGTAGAAGTTCAGGTAAACGACCAGGTGTATTGGCATCGTAGCCAGTTTTTTCATAGGATAAAATTAATCCACAATTTGGGTCCTTCGCTTGAATGCCTTTAAATCCGTATTGTTCATCCAATAAAATCGCGCTGACTCGCTTGGTTAATTCTTGAGATACCAATTCCTTGAATTCATAAACTTGATCCATAGAAAATTTTTCTTCGCCAACAGCGGCTTGCATCATCTTTTTCATAGAGCCACGTTGATCGATTGCTAAGGCTGCAATGACCCCTTGATCATTTGACAATTGTTGCATCTTTTCAAACTTTCCTCTTGAAATTCTTTTCATGATGACTACATCCTTTCCATTACATAATCAGTGTAGAACTTTTAAGAAAAAAGACCAAACAAAACGACCAATTTGTTTCCTCTCTGCTTTTTTGCTAGACTTTAGAAAATAAAAGAAGTGAGGGATAGACTTGGCGAAGAAGAAAATACAAAAAACCAATGCGATTCGTTTAGTCGAACAAAAAAAGATTTCATATAAGGAACATGAATATTCTTGGAGCGAAGATGATCTTGGAGCCGGCCATGTCTCAGAACAAGTGGGGATCGAGCCAGCACGAATTTTTAAGACGTTAGTCGCAGTAGGAAACAAGACGGGTCCTGTAGTGGCTGTGATTCCTAGTGATCATGAGTTGGATTTGAAAAAAATTGCAAAGGTCAGTGGCAATAAAAAGGTAGAAATGCTGCACTTGCGTGATCTAGAAGCGACTACGGGGTATATTCGTGGCGGCTGTTCACCAATTGGGATGAAAAAACTTTTTCCAACTTTTATAGATGCTTCAGCAGAACAATATGAGCAGATAGCGATATCAGCAGGAAAAAGAGGGCTTCAAATGGAAATTGCCCCCAGTGCCATCAAAGAGCTGACACGAGGACAATTTGCTGAATTAACTCATTAAGTAAACGCATAATAGGCGGCATGCGTACCTGCGACAAACCCTGTACAAAAAGCGGTGGTGATGTTATAGCCGCCTGTATATCCGTTAACATCTAAGACTTCCCCGGCAAAGTACAAGCCGGGGATTTTTTTACTGGCTAATTCTTTTGGATTGATTTCCTTCAGTTCGACACCCCCGCCGGTAACAAAAGACTTTTCTAATCCAAATGTCTTGTTTGCGGTCAACGTCCATCTCTTACAATAGGAGATAAATTTTTCTAGCTGTTCCTTTGATGTTTGCGCATATGTTTGTTCGTCAATATCGGCTTTCTCCAAAAAGAATAATAATAGTCGTTCAGGCAAGAACCCCGTCAACGCATTTTTAAGTTGTTTTGTAGACGCGGCTGCACGCTGGTGCATTATTTCGCTCAATTCTTCTACTGTTTTTTCAGGGAAGCTATCGAGTGTTAGAGTGACTGTTTTTTGACTACGCAACAATTGATTGACAAAGCTTGAGCAGCGTAAAGCTGCTGGACCAGATATACCGAAATGGGTAAAAAGTAAATCCATTTCGTGGCTAGTCACTGTCTTGTTTTTTTCATCAAGAACAGAGAGCTTCACATCTTGAAGAGCAAGACCTTGCAACGTTTTTTCTGCAACAAACGAATCGATTAGATAAATTGGCGATTCAGTGGGGTATAAAGGAGTAACGTGATGCCCCACGCTTTTCGCAAAACGGTACCCATCTCCTTGTGAGCCAGTCGATGGATAGGTGATCCCGCCAGTTGTTACGACTACACTTTTTGCGGAGTAGTCTCTCTCAGCGGTGCGGATGCCTTGAATTGATGAGCCATCAGTAATAATCTTTTCAACCGGCTCTTTAAAATGAAGACAGACATTTAATTTTTCTAGTTCATCCTTCAAAGTATTGACGATTGTCGCTGATTTATCAGAGACGGGAAAAATCCGTCCATGATCTTCTTCTTTTAAAGCTACGCCTCGTTCACTGAAAAAATTCATGACATCTTGGTTATCAAATTGAGAAAAGGTACTATATAGAAAGCGACCATTGCCAGGAATATGAGTAATCAGATCCTCAACGGGACGATTGTTTGTAACGTTGCAACGTCCTCCGCCGGTCATTAATAATTTTTTTCCAAGTCGTTTGTTTTTTTCGAACAAAGCGACTTGGGAGCCGTTCATCGCAGCTGTGATGGCAGCCATCATACCTGCTGGCCCTCCGCCAATCACAATCACATCAAAGTTTTTACTCATTTCATCAAACCCTCATTTAGCTATAAATTTGTTTAGATAGTTTGGATAATCATACCTCAAAAACGAACATTTTACGTTCAACTTGCAGTGTAGCATGAATTTTTTTTCACTTCTATTAGAAAATGATGTAAACTATGAGTATTAACTGTGAGGAGGAATTTGATGGAAGTACGAGAATATGTTGAACAGATTCAAAAGAACTTAGAGGCAAAGGATCCGAATCAAGAAGAATTTTTACAAGCGGTGGATGAGTTTTTACCAACGGTGATTCCGTTTTTAGAAGAACATCCAGAATACGTTGAAAAGAATATTTTAGGCATGATCCTTGAACCTGAGCGTTTGGTTCAATTTCGTGTGCCTTGGCAAGATGATGAAGGCAATTGGCAAGTGAACCGAGGCTACCGTGTTCAGTTCAATTCAGCGATTGGCCCATACAAGGGTGGACTTCGTTTCCATCCAAGTGTGAATCTAAGTATCTTGAAATTTTTAGGTTTCGAGCAAATCTTTAAAAATAGTTTGACAGGTCTTCCTATTGGCGGCGGTAAGGGTGGTTCAGATTTTGATCCGAAGGGCAAATCTGATTCAGAAGTTATGCGTTATTGCCAAAGCTTCATGACGGAATTATCAAAACATATCGGACCAAACTTAGATGTACCTGCTGGTGATATTGGAGTTGGCGGACGTGAGATTGGTTATTTGTTTGGACAATACAAACGTTTGCGTGAATATGATATGGGTGTGTTAACAGGGAAACCTTTAGGCTTTAATGGTAGTCTTGGTCGGACGGAAGCGACAGGCTATGGTGCGGTTTACTTCGTGAAGCATTTATTAGAAGATCGCAATGATTCCTTTGAAGGCAAAAAAGTTCTTGTTTCTGGAAGCGGAAATGTCGCCATTTACGCGATCGAAAAAGCACAAGCGCTTGGCGCAACAGCTATCACATGTTCTGATTCAAATGGTTATGTTTATGACAAAGATGGTATTGATGTTGAATTATTGAAAGATATCAAAGAAGTTCGTCGTGCTCGTCTAACAGAATATGCGAAAGAGCGTCCTTCAGCAGAATACCATGAAGGATCTGTCTGGGAGCTTGAACAAGCTGCCGATATTGCTTTACCATGTGCCACACAAAATGAAATTGACGATAAAAAAGCTGCAATCTTAGTTAAAAATGGGGTAAAAGTAGTCGCTGAAGGAGCGAACATGCCAAGTACGATGGCAGCAATTAAGCTGTATCATGAGAAAGGTGTACTTTACGGTCCCGGAAAAGCAGCCAATGCGGGTGGTGTAGCGGTATCAGCACTAGAAATGAGCCAAAATTCTCAACGATTGGTATGGTCGAAGGAAGAAGTGGACGGTAAATTAGATGATATCATGAAAAATATCTATGAAACTTGCCGTGACACAGCTGCAAAATATGCTGATAAAGATAATTTCGCTGCCGGAGCCAACATCGCTGGTTTTGAAAAAGTCGCTGCTGCAATGTTAGCTCAAGGAACAGTTTAATTTTTTAAATGGTTTAAGCTTGAAAAATATGCAAAAGAAACGTAAAGTATAGATTGTTACGAAGTGATTTTCAAGGAGGAAAAACAATGGCACACATTCATTTCGATTATTCGAAAGTAGCACCATTCGTGAGCGAACATGAAATGGACTACATCAAATCTGAAGTAGCTCTAGCTCACAAAGAATTACGCGAAGGTACTGGCGCAGGAAATGACTTCCTAGGCTGGATCGATCTTCCAGTAAACTATGATAAAGATGAATTTGCCCGCATTAAAAAAGCAGCTGAAAAAATTCAATCTGATTCTGAAGTATTAGTTGTTATCGGGATCGGTGGTTCATACCTTGGAGCGCGTGCAGCAATCGAATTCTTGCACCAAAGTTTCTTCAATGTATTAGATAAAGAAGATCGTAAAGCTCCTCAAGTATTCTTTGCAGGAAATTCAATCAGCTCAACATATATCGCTGACTTAATCGAAGTAATCGGCGACCGCGACTTCTCTGTGAATGTAATTTCTAAATCTGGAACAACAACTGAACCAGCAATTGCATTCCGCGTATTCAAAGAACTATTGATTAAAAAATATGGTGAAGAAGAAGCCAACAAACGTATCTACGCAACAACGGACAAAGCACGTGGAGCTGTTAAAGTAGAAGCAGACGCAGCTGGCTGGGAAACGTTTGTTATTCCTGATGATGTTGGCGGACGTTTTTCAGTACTTACTGCTGTTGGTTTACTACCAATCGCAGCAAGCGGTGCAGATATCGATGCGTTGATGCAAGGTGCAGCAGATGCACGCGAAGCATACTCAAGCGAAAACTTAGACGAAAACGAAGCGTATCAATATGCCGCACTTCGTAATATTCTATACCGTAAAGGCAAAGTGACTGAAATCTTGGTCAACTACGAACCAGGTATGCAATATTTTAACGAATGGTGGAAACAATTATACGGCGAATCAGAAGGAAAAGACTTGAAAGGTATCTACCCATCAAGTGCAAACTTCTCAACTGACTTGCATTCCTTTGGACAATATATCCAAGAAGGCCGTCGTAACATCTTCGAAACAATCGTGAAAGTTGAAAAACCTCGCAAATCTGTGGCAATTCCATCACAAGAATCTGACTTAGATGGTTTAGGCTACTTAGAAGGCAAGGATGTTGACTTTGTTAACTCTAAAGCCTATGAAGGAACATTATTAGCCCATACTGATGGCGGCGTACCTAACTTCGTATTGAACATTCCAACAATGGATGCTTACACTTTAGGTTATGCAATGTACTTCTTTGAAATCGCAGTAGGTATCTCTGGTTACTTATTGGGTGTGAACCCATTCAACCAACCAGGTGTTGAAGCATACAAAAAAAATATGTTTGCTCTACTTGGAAAACCAGGATTTGAAGATTTAGCAAAAGAATTGAATGATCGTCTATAAAATGGATGAAAGAGCTCTCGCATCGCGAGGGCTCTTTTTTTAATTGGTATAGTAAAATTAATTTACAGCTAATCAAAATTAATGATAAAAAACATAATGGTAGGAAAATGAAATCGGTTTTAAACAAATAAAGATAAATAAAAAATGAACGTCAGATTAAAAATAACCAAGGTTGTTTATGTTTGTGTTTTGCGAATTTTCTAACAATTGCGACTTTTGCCTTGGTATTAAAGCAAAAAAACTAATAAAAAACGTTTTCAATTTATTCTCATTGTGTTATTATAAAAACGTAGAATTAAAGGGGGATTTATTATGGAAACTATTGAAATTGGTCTTGCTTATGAATGCCAGGCAATTGGCATAGAAAAGGAAGTTGTGGGAGTTGTTGAACAGCTTTATAACAATACGGTGCTAATCAACGTTGTTTCTTGTGCACCATCTGATCGTGCAGCGGTCATCGAATTACAAAACCGCTTATTAGTAAAATACGAAAATATCCACGCATGCGTGGAGGTTGAATGTACCGCCTAACGTGTATGGTATCATGTGAAATATTTATTTTAACAGGAAAGAGAGGCTCTTCGTCAACTAGTGTTGGTGAAGAAATTCAATAGAATAATCGAAAAACTC
>OBUQ01000508.1_pt1 | contig 28991 bp, 28 predicted proteins | sample 1494951 | NCBI WGS metagenome assembly OBUQ01 (sample SAMEA2579938, study PRJEB22360) | human gut metagenome | biome: human gut; feature: human-associated habitat; material: faeces | place: Denmark | collected 2008/2010
CCGCATTGCTCTGCGGGTGTTCCGGCGGGGGCTCCTGCCGGTCCGGTGGGAATAGTTGCGGGCGCTGCCGTGGGCGCGGCTGCTGATGGCGCGAAGAAGGCGGCGGCTATGACTGCTGATGCGGCGCGTTCTTCTGCTGAGGGTGCGGTGGAGTATAAGTGAGCGAGGTTCGCAAGGTTCCTGGTTATGGTAACTGGCGCAGGCCAGCTTCGGCTGGTGTGTGGAAGTTTTCCGCGTTTACTACGTATTCGTTTGTAGTGCTATTCGCGGTAAGTATGCTGATTATTTTGTTTACTAACTCGCTTCGTGTTGGTGGGTCACTACTAGCGGTAGGTGCTACCGCGTTAGGGGTTTTCTCGATTCGTGGCCGCTCTGGCAGGTCTGTTGGTGACGTTTTAGGAGATAGGATGAGTTTTTTTCGCTCCCGTAGGGCTGGTACGGATAAGTATGTTTCGGGGCTGCTTAATGTGGCTTCGCGGGGTTCTTATCGACTTCCTGGGATTCTTGCTGCCTCTGCCTTGTATGAGGCGCGGGATGCTTATGGTCGCTTGTTTGCGGTTTTGCATCACCAGCAGACCGGATTTTATTCGGTGGTGTTGGAGGTTTCCCCCGATGGGATGGCTTTGGTGGATAGGGATGTGATTGATAACTGGGTGGCGCAGTGGGGACAGTTTTTAGCTGAACTTGGTCAGCAAGTGGGTCTGGTGCAGGCTCAGGCGTGTATAGAAACTGCTCCGGATTCTGGTTTTGGTTTGCGCGCCGAAATTGAGGGGAATATGGCTAGGGATGCGCACCCTTTAGCGAAGGCGATGCTTGAGGAGGTGGCGGATTCTTACCCGGTGGGCGCGGCTAGGATAGCCGGTTTCGTGACTTTAACCTACGCCGGGCAGGCGCGTTCAACCGCGCGGGCGCGCGGGGTTAAAGAGATGTGCCACGAGCTGTCAAGCCAACTGCCGGGCTTAACTTCAATGCTTTCGGGGGCGGGCGCGGGTAATGTCAGGCCGTTGGATGGTGCAGGGGTGGCCGCGCTGGTTAGGGTGGCTTATGACCCGGACTCGCAGGACGTGTTTTCGCGTGCTGCTTATGAAGCTGGCGAGGCTCCCAAGATCAGGTGGAAGGATGCCGGCCCCGGCGCGTCAAAAGCGTATTGGGATCGGTATCGTCATGAGGGTGCGACCTCTATTACGTGGGCGATGTGTGATGCCCCGCGTGGCGTGGTCAGATCGGATGTTTTAAGCTCACTGCTTGAGCCTTCTTCCCAGATTCGTCGCAAGCGGGTAACTCTGGTTTATCGTCCTATCCCGGCAGGTAAAACTGCCACGGTGGTTGATAAAGATAAGCGGAATGCTGATAAGCGTTTGCAGGGTAATAAAAAAGAGACTGCGCGCTTGGCGTTAGAGGCCGCGAACGCGGCTCAAACTGCCTCGGAGGAGGCGAGCGGTGCTGGGCTGGAAGAATTTGGAATGTTCGTTACCGCTACTGGCGGGTGGGATTGTTCGGTAGATGATGTGGCGGCGGTGGTTGATAATCTCGCGTCTGCGGCCAGGATTAGGCTTCGCCGGTGTTGGGGGTTGCAGGATTCGGGTTTCGCGGCTTGCCTGCCCCTTGGGATTGTTCCTAGTGAGTATTCCCTTCTTCCTGCGGTAATGGAGGGATAGCGTTGGCGAGCAAGAAACGGCGGGGAAAGAACTTAGATAAGTGGGGTGCCCCGGCAGCGGAATTTTCTGGACGCATGATGCGTGTTCCGCAACTGCCCGTATGGCGCGGAACGTCAGTGCAGGTGTGCGGGTTGTATCCTTTTTGTTCAGGTACGTCTGCCCCGATGATCGGGGTGCCGTTAGGGCTTAATTTGCGTACCGTGTCTACGGTTTGTTGTGACCCTATTTCCTGGTTTGAGCGGGCGAGTCTTATTTCTAATCCGTCTGTGTTTTGCTTGGCTAATCCGGGTACGGGTAAATCAACTTTGATTCGCCGTATGGCGCTTGGCCTGGCTGGGCAGGGAACTGTTCCTTTGGTGCTGGGTGATACTAAGCCGGACTATGTGGAGTTGGTTAAAGCTCTTGATGGGCAGGTTATAAGTATTGGTGCGGGAAAGGATTTGATTAACCCGCTCGATACGGGAGGCGCTATGCAGGCTGCGGGTCGTATTGGCGGTAAAGCGGGTGCGTTGCTTGCTTCGGAGGCGAGGTCGCGTCAGGTGCAGATGGTGTGTGCTCTTATCGAGTTGGTAAGGCGGGGCAGTATCGAGGCTCGTGATGAGTCTATTTTGTCGGAGGCGTTGCGCGTGTTTGATGAGAATAACCCTGGCAAGATTCCGGTTATTGGGGATGTGCTTGAGGTTATTCGTGCTATGCCTGATGCTCTTGACCAGGTGGCGCTTTCTAGGGGTAATAAGCAGCGTTATGAGCAGGTGACTGAGGATTTAGAGGCTTCACTTACGGCTCTTACTGTGGGTAGGTGGGGTCAAGTGTTTGGGCAGGCTACCACGACCGCGATGCGGCTGGATCGCCCGGTTGTTTTCGATGTTTCCGACTTGGATGGGGCTGCTCAGGATATTCAAGGTGCGGTACTGCTGACTTGTTGGTCTTATGGGTTTGCGCAAGTAAATGTTGCCCAGGCGTTAGCTAATGCTGGTCTTACTCCGCGCCGTCATTTTTTCATTGTGATGGATGAGCTGTGGCGTATTCTTCGCGCGGGCGTGGGGATGGTGAACCGGATTGATGAACTAACCCGGCTTAACCGGGCGCGTGGGGTTGGCCAGGCCATGATTACTCACACCCTAAATGACCTTGAGGCTTTGCCTAATCCGGAGGATGTGGCCAAGGCTAAAGGATTTGTTGCCCGCTCTGGGATCGTGCTGTGCGGGGGGTTGAGTGCGGAAGAAACTGAGAAAGTAGCGAGGGTGATTCCGCTTTCGAGCCAGGAAAAAGCGATGCTTATTTCTTGGCAGTCTCCCCCTTCGTGGGATGTTAGGGCTGGACAAAAGCCGACTCCCCCCGGTCGAGGGAAATTCTTAATCAAGGTTGCTGAGCGCCCTGGTATCCCTATCAAGGTACAGCTTACCAACCGGGAGCTGGCGCTTAATGACACTAACCAGCTTTGGGCTAACCGGCACGAGGCAGGTGGTGATGAATAAAAGCACTACCGGATCGCGTGGCACGTCCACATTTTGGCACGAGTGGGGACTCATTGTCGCTATTTGCGGCGGGTTCGCCCTGGCTGTGCTGGTTTGGGCAGGCTATGAGCTAGGCGGGGTATTTTCTGGTTCCCGTATGGGCGGGTTTCTTCCAGTCCAACTGCTTCTCGAAACCCTGCTAGGTAAGCGGGCATGGACGCACGCTCAGATTGGATGTACCGCTGCCCTGTTTGTGGTGACGTTTATCCTGATAGTTGGGTTTCTGTTTTGGCGTAAAGCCCGGCGCGGTAAGCGGGAACTGGTCGATGATATGGCGCGGGTGATGGCTCCGCGCGGGGTAGGTAGGGCGAGCCTAGCTAATACCCGTAAGTCCTCGAAAGCACTAGGGGTGGCTACGCCGGGGCTGCTTATTGGCCGCGCCGTTGACGGGGCTGGTGGTGTTTATGCCGGGTTCGAGGATGTGATGGTCGATATTTGGGGTCCTCGGCGCGGGAAAACTACGGCACGGGCAGTACCCCTTATTTGCGATGCCCCCGGCGTGGTGGTCGCTACTTCAAACAAGCGTGACCTGGTAGATATTACCCGCCGGTATCGGGCGAGGCGCGATAAGGTGTGGGTTTTTGACCCACAAGGGATCGTGGGCGAAAACCCCACTTGGTATTGGGATCCGCTCACGTTCGTTACTGACGCGGTGAAAGCGAAAGAACTAGCAGAAATTTTCGCGTCTGCCACCCGGTCTGCTGATGCAAAGGTTGATCCTCACTTTGACCCGGCCGGGCAGGATTTACTTGCTGGCCTATTTCTGGCGGCAGCTAGGGGAGGGTTCCCGATCTTGCAGGTGTGGTCGTGGCTGCAAAACCCGAATGATTTATCCCCAGTATCGGTGCTGAAAGCATCGGAGCATCCCGGCGATAGTGCGCTAGGTGAGCTGATAGCGGGGATGTATGCGGTAAACCCGAAACAGCGTGACGGTTATGTACAGACCGCGCGCGGGTTTTGCACTGTGATGCTAAATGCTGCCGCTATGGCGTGGGTTACCCCGCGCGGTGGTGCCCGCCGGTTTAACGTGGCCGAGTTCGTGTCTACATGGCATAAAGAGGGCGCGGCTAACCGGCAGGGAGGGCGGGAAAATAAGCAAAGCTTGTTCATGATTTCTAAGGAAGGCGAGGGCACGGCAGGTCCGCTGGTTACCGCGCTAACGGTGGCGGTGGCTCAAGCGGCTGAACGTGAAGCCGAAAGACAAGCGCGAGGTCGACTTGCGGTACCGATGATGCTGGTACTCGATGAGGCCGCGAACGTTTGTAAATGGTCTCGGCTACCCGATATGTATTCCCACTATGGTTCGCGCGGCATTATTGTGGACACTATTTTGCAATCCTATTCCCAAGGTGAAGCAGTGTGGGGTAAAGAGGGTATGCGAAAACTTTGGTCTGCCGCCACGATCAAGATTTATGGGGGCGGGGTATCGGAAACAGAGTTTCTTAAAGCGGTATCAGACCTCGTGGGTGAGTATTGGACAACCCACATATCCACGTCATATGGGAAGGGTGCGGGGGTTTCTACGTCTAGGCAGGTATCGCGCGAACAGATTTTACCCGTAGCTGATCTAGCGGCACTTCCTACGGGTAGGGCAGTGGTTATGGGGGCGGGTATGCGTCCGGTGCTGATTAACCCGGTTCCTTATTGGCGGCGCGACTATGTGCCTGCCTTGCCTGGGCTGGAGGAAATGAAAACTATTCATTTGCTTAGCGCTGAGCAGGTGGAGGACTGGACACCGCCACCTAATCCTGACCAGGTTAATACGCAGGTTTTCGCAGTTGATACGCAACAATTTGAGGAAAGGTGAGGTTAATGCATGAAAGTGATGAAACGTGGGGAGAAGTTCTTCGAGCTGTCCATTCTGGTAAGCAGAGGGTTGGGCAGGTGGCCGCTAGGGTGAGCGATATTGCTAGAGAAACGATTATTATGAGGCAGTATGCGTCCTGGTCGCCCGGTAATTTTGAGAAAATGATTACTCAATCCGGTGGAGATAGTGTCCGGTTGGGAAATATTGTTGATGGGGTTTCTGATAGTGAGCTTGAAGCCCTGATTGCTGAAGCCAATGCGTTAGAGGCGCAGGCTGATCGGTTGAAAGATTCCGGTATAGATCGCGGTGAAGTGGCGGATAGCCTGGATCAGCAGGCACGCGAGGTGATTGCTAATGAGGATGAACGGGATATTGAAGCCGATTCGCAGCTAGTGGATGATCTTCAAGCTGATTCCCGCCAGGCTCGCACTGAGGGCGTGGAGGCGGCCTCATCTAGTGAGGTGCTGTATGGTTCGAGTGAGCATAAACGCGAACTCGCTAATGGCCTCCAATCTAGCGGTGCTAGTAAGAGTGAGGCGGCGGGCATTGCGGATCAGCACGCCGCGTTTGGTAAACCTATCGCCGGGCGTACCCCTGATCCGATGCAGCCGAAGGGTAAACCAGTAAGGAGGGTGCGGGTGAGGCAGGCTCGCCGTCAACGGGGAACATCGATGACTAAATAGTAACTGGTTTGCCACTCAATCTTTATAGGGATGCAAGACCCCGTTGAGGGTGCAGTTTCTATAAATGATTGAGTGGTGAGTTTTTATGGATGATTACTGGCGTGACCGGATGCATCTGAAAATACTTCTAGAGAACCCGATGACGGGGGTGAGAACGTTTGCTATCCACCGCAAGGATTGGCCGTTGGTGGAGAAGTTTTATCATGATCGAGGCTTGAATCCGGCAGATCATATCCGTGACCACCGGGTTAATAGTGCAGGCCAACACACTTTTAAGGGTGGGCTGGGCTATGACGTGATTGATGCAGATTTGCTGGGTGGCACCGGTGATGGGCGGTTGCACAGGGAGTTTGAACGCGATACCGGCAGGTACGTGAATTATTCGGATAGGTCGTGGCCACGCGGTTACGGTCAAGAAGCTGCCGCGCGAGGCGGGGTTTCTGAGGGTGAAAAAGCCAGGTTGCGTGATATGGATAAAGCTCTTGGTACTGCCCGTAGCGCCAAGCCTGCTAGTAAGGGCGCGGCCACGGATGCCAGTCATCCTGCAAATCGTGGGGTAAAGCCTGCTGTGCGGAGGGCACCTAGCGCTGCCCATGGCCTGGCGTAGGCAGGTGCAGATAATGAGTGATGATGTTGAGGTAGTAGTCTACACAAAGCCGGACTGTATGCAGTGCAAATCGACTACTAGGTGGCTGGACAAGAACAATATCCCGTATAGAACTGTGGACGCGACCAGCGCGGTAGATCAGTTAAAGGCGCAGGGGTTTTCTTCCGTGCCGGTAGTGATGGTAAACGGGGCTGGTGGACAGATTAAGGCATGGAGTGGTTACCGGCCTGACCAGTTAAAATCGTTGCCTGCTTTGTTTAAGCCTAGTGATAATGACGCGGTACTTACTGAATCGTATTGGCCGGGAGGCGTACCCCGTTATCGCATTTGGAAGGATAATCAGGGCAGGGTACACAACTCGGACGGTCCGGCGTATCAAAATTTTTGTGAAAACGGGCAACTGTTTAAGGAACAGTACGTAAATCATGGCAGAGTCCTGGATGAGCGGGTGTTTTATGATGATAACCATTGGCGGGAAGAATCGTATGCTTATCACCCTGATGGCGCGCTAAAGGAAGTTCGGCGTACCAAGAACGGGGTATTCGATGGCGCACGGTGTGTCGAACGCTACGATAATCGCGGTAAAGCGATCTACGTAGAGTCTTGGAGTGAAGGCAAAATGATTTACTCTGGTGCGCCGCCTGTGCGTAAGAATAGGCCACCTAACCCGGTGCGGCCACGCCCCATACCTCAGCCGGGCCTGGCGATGTAAACATGCTTAAGCGCGTGCCCCCAAGTGACCCTGGGGGCACGCGCTTAAGCATGTTTATTGGGGTTTTAACGCGGTTTCAGGTCGCGTTCGTGTCTTGGATAGCTGGTAGGGTTTTTGGCCTCTTACGCGCGAGTCTGGGCGTTTTTCTACGGGTAGTAGGGTGCGTGCTTTTTTGGTGGCTTGCATGATGTCGTGCCAGGCTGCTCCTTCCATGAGCGGAGTACTACCGGCGAAAAGGATCGGTCCGGTTTTGTATCCGGCTTTTTCCCCGGCTTGTACTAGGTCGGGGTTTTGGTTTAGGCGGCAGGTATCGAAGGCGACTTTGAGGGTGCGTAGGCGGGAGGCGAGTTTTTCTGCTTCGTTGTCTGGCGGGTTGGCAGCAATGGTGAGATTTAAGTCTTGGCCTCGCTGGTTAGGGGTGAATAGGCTTAGGGGTACTACTGGGATTATTGGTCTGGGTTCAGGGTTTACAGGTGCGTCAGCAATGCCAGTATTGCTGGCATTGTCAGCATTGCCAGGGGTGCTGGTAACTGGTGATGGCATGAGGGCAGCGGTTCTGGCGTTTTCGATTCTGCGGAGCGCGGCTTTGCCTAGTAACGTTTTGGGGTCATCTTCTAGTCCAGCTAGGATTTTCCGGATTGCGTATATGGCGCGGGAGTAAATATCTGCTGCCAGGATTTGGTCACCGCCAGCCCAGCGGGCAGGCGGGCTTGGTGGGGGTGGAGCGTCCGGGTCGCCTATGTGTTTGCACAGGGCGTAGGTGACGGCTTGTGCCACGATTTCCCCGCTGCCGTCATGGTTGATTTGCGGGTTTCCGGTTTGGTCAATGATGTGACAGGTGGCGTGGATCAGGGGCGGGGTGAGTGGTTTTTCGGGTAATTCTATCGAGGATCGGTTTTCGCTTAGGCGGCCACCAGACGGTGCGGTGGCGCTGCGGGTTACTGACAGGGAGCGGCGGGCTAGTAGGGTGTGTAGCCGGTCTTGGAGCGCGGGCGGTGCTATGGGTGTGGGTAGGGCTTCTTTACGGATTTTTCGCCCGTAGGTTTGGGAGTAGGTGTAGATTTGGCAGGTTTGCTCTTGACCTTCCAAGTCTAGGAAAGTCAAGGTTAATGGCTGGGCAGTTTTTTTGATAGCTCTGCCCTTTCCTCCTGCCGTGAGGTAGTTCCAGCCTGCTCTAGTAAGAGCTAGTTCTCCTATTGCTAGGCTCGCGTTGGTTTTTGCTAGCTCTGCCTGCCAGGCTGCGATTTGGTAGGCGTTGGCAGGGGAGTAATGGTAAAAGCGCGGCAGGGAGGTTAATAGCTGTGCCCAGGTTACCTGGTCGTCCAGGGCGCATAAGGTTTGCCAGATTGGTTCACTCATTTTCGGGTTCTTCCAGGGGGGTTGCGAGTTGGTTTTCAAGGACACTGATTCGGCTTAAAGCACCTTCTAGGTCGGCTTTAAGTTGGTCTACGGTTTCGGCTAAAGATCCGATTAACAGGTTTATATCATTCATGGCTGTTTTTTCCTTTACTGTTGCTTGTTTTCTTCGCTTTGGAAAGCGAGTGCGTCTATGGCAGGGGTGAGAGGGAATTCTTCGGCCTGATAGGCTACCGCATCACTGTGTCCTCCTACGCAATGCCTAAAGCATCCGCCAGGTTGGGTCAGCGCATCCATCTCGTAGTCAAAGAACTGTAGCCATTGCGCCATTTCGGAATAAGAATCGGAAGTAAACGCGAACTCGTACCATGCCCACAAGAAGGTTATTCGCGTGTACGCTTCGGGGTGGCACCACCACTTCGGACACCATTGCCTAGAGGTGTCATCGCGCAGGTTCCGATCCCAGTTGTATCGGATGTAGCGTTCAGTAAAATCTGCCGCGTTTTCAAAGATAGTTTCCATTATTTTTCCTTCCTTTAGATTTCAAGGTCATGAGAGGTATCGCGAGGCTTTGGTGTTACCTGTCCGCCACTTGCCGGGCGCGGCGTAGCAGGTGCGGCAATGTTGGTGAAAGTTGCCCAGTTGTGGCCGTGATTGTTTGTACGGGTTACTTGGCCAACTCGTACCTGTTCTTGTTCGCCATCGTTTCGGGTTACGGTAACGATTTGTCCAGGGGTTAGGTTCTTTCCTTTTATTAGCCACTTGTCCTTGCCTTTCGTGTAAATAATTCTTCCAGCATCTATTGCTTTATCTAGCTCGCTTTGCGGCACTAAGTCCGCTATCGGGCGGGCAGTTAAGGGAGCGCCTGGTTCGGGTGGGTTGGCTTGTAGTTCGGTTAAGGTTTGACGGATTACTTCATGGATTTTTTGGGCGGCAAGTTTTTGTTCTTGTAACTGTTTTTGTGCGCGTAAATGCCCGGCCATGATGATTGAGGCGGCGAGTATTCGGCTGGTGTTAGATCGGGTGAGCCGGGACGATATTAGTAGGGTGCGGGCGAGCATTTTTGATTCACGCATTACTTGGGTTGGGTTTTGTCTACGCGCGGTTTCTCCTGCCCGGTATAGGGTAAGGGCGGCTTGCCATAATTTTCCGGGTTGGTTTTTCTCGATTCTCATGCTCATTGCTGCGAGAACTGCGCCTGCTTCTCGCGCGCGTGTAGCCCATGCCGGTGAGGTGGGGGCGGTGCGAGAAAAAGCGCGTATGCGGCGGGCGTAGTCGGGCATTATTTTTGATAGCGGAGGGGGTGCTCCGAAAGAGATTGCGTAGCCTTTTTCCCATTGCAACCGGGCGGCTTCGGTATTGGTTGTTTTTTCCCATCCTTGGTCTTGCCGGAGCGCGGGCAAAGTGAGGTGTCGTGAGAGTTTTCCGGCAGCATACCAGGGACACTCGTTATCGCCTTTTATTTTTACTGAGTACCCGGTTACTTTCCCGCCTTTTCCAAAGCGCGGGTTAATGTCTAGGTCGCTGGCGCGTAGTAGCGCCGCGAACTCAGCCTCATTGTTCGCGGCTAGTGCGGCAGATGCTACGGCGCGTTGTAGATAGCGGGATTCTTTTACGGTGCGTCCGCGTACTTTGCGGCGCTTTTCTTCTGCTTGTTTCCAATCGCGCCTAGAGTATCCTGCCCGCTCGGATTCTATTGGTTTTAGACCGAACTCGTCCTCGATTTTTCTTTTGGCTTTTATTGAGCGTCTTTTCCAGTTCGAGTCCGGGATCATTTGCCCATTGGCCATCACGGTTGAGACCGCGAAATGAATGTGAGGACTTCCCCCGGCAGATTTGCCGTGCGCGATAGCGATTACGGGTGCATAGTTTCCATCTGGTTGTTGCCATCCCATTAGGGTTGAGTAGCGGTCTACTATTTTTGCCCAGGTTTCATCACTTGGCGGGGTTTCATCCGGTTCCAGGGACATTACCCCGTGATAAAAGTTTAGCTTATCCCTACTGCCATTTTTTGCCCCTTTCCGGTTGGATTTGAACGTGCGGGTTGACCCGTACTCTTTGATATAGGTTTCAAAATCGGTAGCTAGACTTTTAGCGTCCTGTTTCGTTATCGGCGTGACCGTTTCTACAGGGGATACTTGGTTGTTATAGATCACTCGTTGATCTACGTGTTCGTTGTGTTTTCCTTCCCCCGCCAGGTACTCAAACAGGCTGGTTGCATCTCTGGCAGGAATGAGCTTTATTATCACGGCAAAAGCTCCCTGATTTTTTCTACAACTTCTGCGCAACGCTGCCGTTGCGTATCTATTACTTGAGTGAACTGGATAGCGGTTGCAGGAAAGTTCTCGTTAGCGTTCGCCCAGTGCGCTAACTGGTTCAAGTTATTGGCCATTCCAGCCAATGTTCTCTGCTGGATTCTAAGCTGAGTTACAGCATCAGCTAATCCTTCAACATCAATAGTTTTTAAGGCGTTCGGATCGGTGGCCGCGCGGCGCACTATCCAGGCAGCAATACTCATGTTTGCATCCCCGGCTGCCTGCTTTATCTTGAGGTAGTCACCCTCACTTACGCGAGCCTCAACTTTGCGTGTATATTCTCCACGCTGGTTCGGTTGTCTACGGCTCATAGGGTGCCCTTGCTCTTATCTTCTTCCACGCCTATATAAAGACCGCCCGGCAAACCCTCCCCAGCGCTAAACAGACCACTGCCGCGAACGTGAAAAGTTCACGGAAAAGTTCAAGAAAAATTTCGGGTACGTGTACCAGAAATGTTCCCAAAATTTTTTCAAAACTTTTCAGTAAAAGTTTGCGAACGTGTACCGCAAAATTTCCGGTACAAAGCCCGGTACAAAACCATGTAACAAGCCATGTAACAAACGGTTTCCCAGCGAAGCGCACTTTAGGACGTAAGTCCTACAAGGTTCCTATGCATGCATGGGAACACATCTTGCGTCCGGGACTCCCGGAGGCGAATTTCCAAAATATGACGCAGGTCATGTTATGAGAGGATTCTAAGGACGTGATTTGTGATCAGATTTTGTACCGGAACAATTTCGGGTACGTGTACCAGAAATGTTCCCAAAATTTTTTCAAAACTTTTGCAGAAAAGTTTGCGTTCTTGTACCGAAAATTTTCCGGGGAAAGTTCCGGAAAATTTCGCGGCAAACTGAGGCGTACAGTTCGAGTTTTTATCCCGTAATTTTTAGTCTGGGAGTAAGGGGTAGCGCGGGGGAGAAGTTTTACCGGCAACGCCTGCGCCGCGTTCAGGGCGGTTTTACTATCCGGCTATTGCTGCCGGATAGTAAAACCGAAAGACGTTCTGGTTATCTTCCCTACAGTAAAGACGAAGGGATCCGGTATTTATTATTTACCCCGCGCGGTGAAGCCGATTGATCTAACAGTGGCAGGTATTTTTGTTTGCCGGTAGTTACCGGTTCTGGTTCTGGGATTTACCGGAAAGTTTTTTGCGACTGAGCGCCGTTTATTTATTGACCGTGCTTTATCGAGTGGTTGAGGGTTGGAGTATGGCAAGGAAAAGCTTTACTGCAACAGAATTAGCTCAAACAACTAGAGCATTAAAAGAGGCAGAAATCGCGTTAGTAGAGGCAAGTAATCGTTACTTGCATATCTGGAAATCTTTTCCTGGCGCTGCGCGGCTGTTAACGCCGCTTGGATTTATCAAACCACCATTTACGCGCGAGCTTGAGCCAACGGGAATTGCAGTAACAGTTTCGACTGAATATGGACAACCAAACCTGGAAAATAACGGCGACAATTAGGGAGGATTTTCCAATGGGTAAACGAAAAACTATTAATGCGGAGATGCGTAAAGGATGCGCGGGATTATTCGCGGCCACGCTTTGCTGTGTAGGAACGGCATTGCCTGCTTTCGCGGCTGATACTGACCCGGCACCTGACCCAGTACCAACAGTCACGGAAAAGCCTGATCCTAAACCCGATCCGCAACCCGAACCGCAGCCTGATCCGAAACCCGAACCGAAGCCCGATCCTAACCCTGATCCGAAGCCGGAACCAAAGCCTACAAAAACAACTCCAACTACTCCAACCAAGCCTGCCGGTAACACTAGCGGTAAATCCGGTTCGGTTGGCGTGAAAAAACCAGTCAGCAAAGCTAGAAATTATTCCAGCCCGCGTAGCAGTAAACGCTTTATCCAAACTCAAAATGTTTCGTCTCAAGGTGAGCTTGCTAAAACCGGCGCGCTGGCAATGACTGGGGGGCTTTGCGCCTTGGTACTAGTAGTTGGTGGCGGCGGCACTATTTTAGTGCGTAAACTTCGCAAAAACACTCCAGAAAAACTAACCTCTACGCCTGGGGTGGGCAGCGATAAATAAACCGTTAAATGAAGCTACTCCCTGACTATATTTAACGGCTAATCCCCTCCCCTAAAGTTCCGGTGTAATACCGGGACAGGGGAGGGGAAAAATAAGCTTATCGGATGGGTAACTATCCGGTAAGAGTGCATCGAAATTATTCGATAAAACTCATGGAACAAGGGAACACAACCAGCGGGCGCGATCTTGTCCTGGGATCGCGCCCGCTGTACCCATATTCAGGCATGATTTTTCGGGCTTAGTTTGCTTTGTACGGCGGGTTCTCGGGGTCTTTCAGTTCGACTTCAATAAACCGGATCCGTTTTTCAAACCGTACCCGCTTTAGCCCGTCCTTATCTCGGTATTCTGAACGGGTAATGTAAAGCCTTCCGGTAATCGAAACATAGTCGCCTTTTTTCAAGTTCAACGCTTCAATCTGTTCGGCTTTCTCTGCCCACGCTTCGGCAACTAGCCAGATTTGCTCACCAATGTAATGGTTCTTATCTCCGATCTTGGTTCCCGGTCTTATCGGGGTATCGTTTACCAGCAGGTTAATAATCTTAGTTCCGTCCGGTTTATAACGAACTTCCGGGTCTTTAGCTAGGAAAGATAAAGTTTGAATTTTCGGTCCGTATTTACTCATTTTCTTTTCTCCTTTGAGTACATATTGTTTGTTGGTCATTACTATTAAGATTTAGCGGCATGAATAGATGTTTGGAGGGCGCGCTTAGGCCGTGTATGTGGTGAGTTCTTTAGGCTCGTTCTGGCTGTGTCCACCCAACTTTCTTTTCCCACTCTGTCTTGCTGTATTCCTTGCCCTCAAGGAAGTAGCGGGCGCACGTATCTTCGGTTTTATACCCATAAAAAATTGCTGGACCGTCGGTGCGGTGGTAGACAGACTCGCCGTCCTTATTGATCATGTATCTTTTCACCCACGCATCCTCGCCGGAACTCTCAAAATAAGTCAGCATATTTTCGGACGAGCATAGTATTCCTTGGCGGTCTCTAGACTCGAAGCACGCAAGCGCGTGTTCTTGGTCAAAACTAGCAAGGTATTCGTAGAGTTGCCCATCGCCATCGTCTATAACATAAGAAAGTTCTAAGCTCTTAGTTCCGTCATAAGCGTAACGCTCAGAGATGAATAATCCGCCGCCGCGTTTCTTGGCAAGCTCTGTTAAAGTCTGCCATTCTTCATCACTTTGGTCAGGCCAAACTTTTGAGCGCTCTCTTATACGCCCGTTTTCCCACCATGATTTTTCTGCCCAGCCTTTGAAGCCGTCCAAAGGCTCACATTCTCGGTTTAGGAATTTTTGGGAGAGAATACTGCCTTCCTTATCGCGGTATTCCTTAACGAAACCATCATGTGTAACGTAGGTAAAACAAGTTTGCTCATTGCCAATGTTCTCTTGGCTTTTCAGCTGCCACTGTCCAGATGTAACCTCATCGTGGTTCAAGCATTCGTATTCGATTAAAGCACCGTCCGGGGTCTGTTTTACCGTCTTACCAATAGTGATTTTTCTTTGTCCGCAATCTTCCGGAGGACCCAACGGGTCGTGGGGTTTAGGTTCGGGAGAAACCAAATTAGGTTTTTCCTCAGTGGTAACACTGCTGTATCCCCTGACCGGCTCGCTGGTTAAATCTTCTCCGCTACATTCTGCGCACTCTTGAAATTGGTCGAGGGGTAATCCGCAGTAGTAGCAAGTACCGTGGCTAGGACGGTAAATACGCCTGATCCGCCTGCGTAGCCCGCGCGCTTTCGCCGCGTTTGACCAACCACTAATATCTGCGCCACAACCGCACTCACACTCTTGCATTTCGGACTCCTTTAGCTAGGGCTTTGACTTTGTTTTTGCCTCACCGGGCACTGCGTAGCAGTGAACGAGAGTGAAGGCTTGTCAACCCGTAGGGCTTAGGGGAGTAAATGTGGGGAAGGTCAGGGCGCTTAGCGCGGTGACCTTTCGCATATTTACGTACCGGTGGCCGCGCTTTGCGCGGCTTGACTAGGCGTAGCGAACGTTATAATTGGGTTCCCGGTGAGGAAAAAATATCAGGTCGGGCGGGGGTTCTAAGGCGCGTTAGCGGCGTGAAGCCTGCCCAACAGCGCCCGTTTAGGGCGGCGATTGTGCTGCGTGGGTGTTCCCCTCGCAGCATCCCGCGTAGCGGGTACGTCTGCCCCGTTAGGGGTGGCATGTTTGGGGTTTTAAGTGGCAGGCCAGAACCGTACCGGTAAGGACGCTACTGGCCTGCCCGCAAAACCCCATCCGCGCGCCCATTAAGGCGCGTACAAATGCAAAAAATAAGCCGTCCCGGAGCCTTTTGACTCCGGGACGGCGAATACGTATATAGATCGCTGAGTTCTTATGCGGGAACTCTAACAGCTTGCGTGGATGCGGGTTCCTTTGTAGTAATAATTTGAATATCCCAGTTTGAGTGATTTTGGGTGCTGTCTATGGTGTCCAGATAGTCGATGACTTGCATTTTTGCGTTAGCAAGTTCTTTGACCTGAGTGTATTGGTCAGGTGCGATTTCTAGTTCCCATCCATCGTCCCAAGGGGTGGCTTTAACGGAAAGTTTCATTTTTGCTCCTTTCTATCGCTTTAAGGGCGGTTCTTGTCACGCCCGGGGATAGCTGCCGAGTTTTTACGATTACCGTGCTGATTTGTCCTTTTCTCCAGACTTCGTGATCTCCTTTGCCCGGGCGCGGCTCGAAACCGGCAGCTCTTAGCAGTTTTACCATGTCGCGATATTTCATAGGCTTAACCATTGGAATCTATTATACCTGTTCGCTAATCATTGTTACTGGAATTTTTGTGTTGCCCGGCGTTGCCGGGCAACACTTTTAGGGCAGTGCTTTTAGATGTGTTCTAGCTGGTCACGTTCGGGCTGCCCTTCATTTAGTAAGCGCAACTCGTCAATATCAACATCGTGAGAGAAACTCTCAAATGGATAGATTCGGTGGACGATTGACCAGTCCTTGATGAAGTAAATTCCGTTGTCTAGGCTTCTAGCATAATCATTTAAGGCTTGCCTATCGGTAGGCATATTTACTATTTCGGGTTCAAGACCACTATTAACCATAACGGTTATGAGCTTTGACCATCCTTTTCTGTTTTCTTGCGTAGGGCTGGTGGCTCCTGAAAGGTGGCAATATTCAAGTACAGGTGCTATTTTTTCTCGACTTCCGTACCAATGTAGGTAGATTCCGATAGTTGATTCCTTAGTAGTAATTACTGCACGATCTCCCATGATGACTCCTTTAGTAAGGGCTTTGACTTTGTTTTTGCCTCACCGGGCACTGCGTAGCAGTGAACGAGAGTGAAGGCTTGTCAACCCGTAGGGCTTAGGGGAGTAAATGTGGGGAAGGTCAGGGCGCTTAGCGCGGTGACCTTTCGCATATTTACGTACCGGTGGCCGCGCTTTGCGCGGCTTGACTAGGCGTAGCGAACGTTATAATTGGGTTCCCGGTGAGGAAAAAATATCAGGTCGGGCGGGGGTTCTAAGGCGCGTTAGCGGCGTGAATCCTGCCTAGTAGCGCCCGTTTAGGGCGGCGGTTGTGCTGCGTGGGTTTCGCCGCGCAGCATCCCGCGTAGCGGGTTTTCCTGCCCCGTTAGGGGTGGTTTGTTTTGGGGTTTTAAGTGGCAGGCCAGACAGCAGCGTTAAGGATGCTACTGGCCTGCCCGCAAACCCCACCGCGCGCCAGGAAAGATAGCGTTATTTCAGCGGCCAGGTGGCGGGACGTTCATTGCTAAAATGTTACGTAAGTATAGTTAACGCTTGGCAATACGGTTTACGGCCGAAACATTTTACTTTAGAAACAGTTTGGGTACTTTGATAAATGTTTTATAAAGAGTAGCCCTGCTGGCTGTTTCTTCTTGGATTAATGGGTGGTCGTACTCGATAGTTCCGGGTGCGGCGTGGCTGTTGGCTTTGCGCGCGAATTCTTGGGTTGGCTGGTTGCGCTGTGTTCTTGATTTGAGTTAGGTGTTTTGCTAGTACGTTTGCGATTCGGTGGTTGGAACCGGTTGCCTGGCTGTAAAATCGTGCGGCTCTAAATTCGTTCATTATGTTGGGATTGTTGACGTATGTGGAGGTGTTAATATTCCATCCTGCCTCAATGGCGAGTTGGGAGAAAAAGACAAATTGGCTACGGGTGTTGCCTTCTCTAAAGGAATGAATGGTATTAATTTCACCCCATATTTCAGCTAGTTCAATGGTGAAGTGTTCGCGTGGGAGTTCGCGTAAGTAATTTTTAGCGGCGAGTTTCTCATATTGTGCGTTAGCCGCATCTGTTAGGACTTGTCCTGCTGGATAGTAGAAGTACGCGATTTGGGGTGCGGCGGGATCACCTAGCGGATAATGCACAACATCTGCCCAGGATTTCGTCATGTGAGCGTTGGTTGGCGCTACACGTTCTTGCCCTGCCCACTCATAAACATCTTGAAAGATATACTGGTGTATACGTTTCATGTGATCATAGTTAAAATGGCCTGGAATTGGCGATTGCGCCAGTTGCGCAAGACGGATGTTTGTTGCTGCTTGCTCGGCCTTTTCTAATAGGTCTGGATCGGTTTGGCCGTATGGATTACCTGGACTGGTGAACTTGTTTTTGAGTGTAGCGGTGCCAGGTATGTAATAATCGTTCCAGGTTTTGAACTGACTGGTTTCAGTCACTTGGCCACTTGCCCAGGATTTCAGATAAACGAATTTTGACGGCTTCATCGGCGCTGAGGGATTGTTCCGCTACCTGGCGCACAATGTCGCGGGTTCTAGGATCAGTTACCGGCATATCAGCAAGATTCATAGCAAAATCAGCAAATGCTATCGCCGCTTCTGCCGGGGTTGGGTAGTCAGCCACCTCGACATATGGTGTGAGCTGATCTTCCTGACGGTATTCCCGTTTAGTTTCGCTGGCTTGTAGTTGCATAATTTTCCCTAATTCTCTGCGTTCAATATATGACTAATTATAGTATTTACCAGGGGTTATTGCTAGTTTCCGTGTAATTATAGTGGCGGTGGCCGTGACTACTTTTATTGCTTGAAGGTTATTTCTGTTTCGATTTGATAGAGGCTGCAAAGTAGATATATGGCTTGGACAAGCGGCCTCATGTGTTTGTATTCGGCTTGTTCGGGGTTAAGGATGTGGGCATATATTTCCTCGTTGTCATCAAGTAGTTCGATCATGCTGCCAAGTGATTCAAGGAAGGAGTCGAAGGATTCTTGTACCTGTTCAGTTACTGGTTCTGGTGGCATAGCTCTGCCTGTTAGCCATCTGCGTGCGGTGCGTTCTTGTACTTCGAACTTTCGTGCTAGATCGGCGGCGTTAAGTCCTAGTAGTGAGGATTGTAAAGAAAAGTTAGCTAACATGGATACTCCTATAAATCGTATTTCTTGGCGATTGCGGTAAATTCTGTGCTGGTGCCCTTGGGTGCGCGCTTGAAGCGTTCGATACCTAAAACGTGATTACCTGTGACCAGTTTTTTCCCTTTAAGGGTGTATGCCCAGTTATTTTTTACTATCGCTAACGCGGTGCGGGTGTGGAAACGCCCGTTATTTCTGGTGCCGATCCATTCCTCGAATTCTATTTTGCCTTTGTAACTGGCCGCGTTGGTGGCCGCGCTTGGCTTAAAAGTTTTCATCGCTTCTAGAATGGTTTGGTCTGCGGCGTTTTCTAGGTTGATTCCGTAGAAACTGGTGCGATTAAAGTGTTTAGAGGTGTGGTGCCATTCCTCATATTGCAGCAGGTAGTGTTTTAACGCTTTAAGACTGCAACTTTCGAGTTCTGCGCGGGTGAATACGCAATCTTCATAGCCTAGAACTTGGTTTATCAAGTCTTTTTTCGTCCACTTGGATATGGGGCGTAACCCGTCTGAATATGCAGCTAGTGCATTGTTACTCATTGAGTGATTAAAATATCCAGCCATTATTAATTCCTTACTCCAGGTGGCCGGGACTTCTTCCCTGACCTTCACCACTATTATAGCAGGTATCAGCTGGTTTTACCTATTATTTATTCGCTATTTTTGAGTTATTTTTTGTCCGGTAGGTCTAATGGGGTGGGGGGGTAAGATCTCGTATCTGTAAAGAAGTCTCAGCAAGCGTGCCCCTGTCATAGAAAGTAAGTTGATCGAATCATTGAGGTAGGAGTAGGTATGGTTCGCTCACGCTTTACGTAACTGAACGTTTGAAAATGGCTCGATGTTAAGGGCGTGGCACGCGAAAAGATATTCTTGGTAAATGCCTTTTTTATTGGCTGAGTACCTGATATTGTATCGGAATTTTTGTACTTGTTTTTGGGGGTAAAGTTCACTTATTTGTGGAGCTGTGTCGTAGGTTAGTAACCATTTCCAGTGGGCTTTTAATAGCTTGTCTGCTATTAGAGAATGGATGATGTCAGGAGCGAAACAGTTGTATAGCTTTTTACCTTGGTTAAAGTAGGGAGGGTCAAGGTAAACCAGACTGTTACTAGTTGTGTTGAAGTAGCCTTGTGAAAGAAGATCAAGGAAGTGGCTGGCCTCAAAACTGGTTACTCTTATTTTGTCGCTGTAGGCATAAAGTAGTTCAAGACGCTCTATTAGGGTTTTTTTGTTAAATCTGGCTGAAATATCGTAACTGTTGTCCTGGGTTATCCCACCAATAGGGCCGGCATTAATAATTCCTGAAACATTCATCCTGTTTAGCATTAGGAAATCAAAGGCTTTCAACCTGGTATCACGGTAGCGATTGGTTTCGTATCGTTTTTTGATTGCTTGCCAGTATGAGCTTAAAACTTCTGGATTATTGCTTTCACCATAGCTGAAGGGTACTTTTTTAATTTTATTGGTCAAGTAATCTGGTTCGTTGGTTGCAGTTTTCCAAAAAGAGTAAACTCCGTCATCAAGATCGTTGATAATTATCGAGTTTACTTTTCCTGCATAGAGTAAGTTAAGCGCTACGCCTGCTCCACCGGCAAAGGGTTCTATGTAAGTGCCGGTTATTTTGTTAGTATCCAGTACGTTCGCGATAAACTGGGTTATCTTGGCCTTTCCTCCTGGGTAGCGAAGCGGGCTTAAACACCTATTCGAAAGCCGGTACATGGTTTCAGAGTATCAGTGTTATCTTGGTTTGGCCAGAGCGTTAAATCTGGTCAGGATGTACTATCGGGCAGGGATTTGTATTTGACATACAGCTGAGCCAGGCTGGTAAATAGGATGGCATCGTTGAACAATTCTTCGGTATGTTTTTCATCAAGCATTTGAGTTGCTGAATGCGAGGCTAGATTGGATTCTTCAACACTGTCTCCAAACCTTCTTGCATTAATTACTGTGCGCGCTTGATTGTAGCCGTCAAAAACCTTCTGAGTTACAAGAAAGTTTAGAAATGAATCCTCAATGAAATGTTTAGCTACTCTCTCGACCGTTTTCTTTTGGTGTTTACTGACAGAATCAATGTCCGCAAAATCGCTAAGAGAGTTCTTTAACCCCTTCAGCGATAATTCAAAAAACACACGTATAGACGGTGCTAGGAGCATAGCTTTAAGTGTTCTATCTTCGGCAGTACCTGTGAGTTTACCAAATTTTACAAGCGCCAGTGTTAAGTTATTGACTAAACTAAACTCTGTTAGGCCCCTATCGAAAGAATATTTGTTAACAAATTTTATTCCCAGCAGATGTTCATTTTTTCCCTGTTTTAGCGCTTCTTCGAGATTGTTAGATTTCGATACGCCTGATGTTTTTCGTGACGAACCTGTTTCTTGAGAGGCTTTTCCTTCTTTGAGGCGAGAGATGGCATTATTAATGTTGGTAGCTTTCAAACGAGAAAGAGGGATTCCCTGTTCCTCGGCTACTTCTTTAACTGCGTCAGCAAATTCCTTAGCCCGGTCTAGAACCTTTGGGGTTATTTTTTCATCTTGGATATTTAAATATTTTTTTACGGCCGCGAATTCAAAAACTCTCTGGGTACTTGTTATCGCGTTACTCCCGCCCAAATAGCTTGATAGTGATTGTCCAAATTGATTTTCAAAGGGCGCTTCTAACCGGTCTGAAAACTTCTTCTTATCAGTAAAACGTTGTTTTGCTTTTGTTCCCCAGGGAACAATGCCTACTCCATCAAGAGGTCCGTTGTGTTTTCGAGATATTACTTCTCGCATTGCTTCTTGATCTTCTATTGAAGAACCATAAACTATAAGCTCAACTTCGTCGGGGAGAGGAGAAGTTAAGTCCTCTTTTAAGCGTTTTAAGCGTTTCTTGTCTGCCTTTTCTAAAAAACCATATTCTTCAGTGAATTTTAGAAGCAATAACGCTGAAAGCCGTCGGTTTCCATCATGAACTGTGTAGAATCCCTGCGATTCTACCGCTATCAAGGGATCTATCTCTGTCTGAAATCCATTTTCGCAAATACTTTCGGCCAAGTTAATCAACTGCCTGCGCGAGCGCTTGCCAGCTTGTTCTCCGCCTCCCGAATTGTAGATTGCTTCTAAGGCTGCTTTTTGATTAGAAGAAGGCTCAATACGAGGATTCTTCTGCCACAATCGAATCTGTGATAGGGAAACGGTAACTCTTTTCACCATGCCTCCTATGATATTTGCAAACTAGAAGTTGAGGAAGTTGATAGTGAGACATTCAGCCTAACATGCGCAAGCGCAGTGCGGGTGCGGCAGGTTATCGCTAGTTTTCAGGTAGGTCTAGGGGTGTGGGGTTTTGGATTTCTTGGAGTATTTGTGCGGGTCTTTTGCCTTGGGTTAGTAGGTTGTTTATTTGGCGGGCGCTTTTTTCGGTTAGGTTCTTACAGTTGAAGGTGGGGTCTTGTTCTTGCAGCCGGGCACAGACTTCTGCTTGTAGGGTTTCGTGGCGGGCGATGCTTGGGATGTGAGGGCGAGCGATGGTGTACAGGCTCATGGCGGCCAGGATCAGTACCGCAATTCTTATTAGTGTTCTTCGCATGGTTATTTTATTTCGGTAGGTTCGATGTGGGCGCTTTTTTCAGCTCCGGGTATTTCTCCTGCCCGGTTATTCCCGAACGCTACCCGCTGCCCGGTTTTGGTTTGTGCCCAGGTGACGTAACCTGAGCTTTCCAGGGCAGTGATCTGGTCTTTGATATTTTTCGGAAGGCTCATTTTGGTGGGGGTAAGGGTTTGCCCAGCATCTTTTATTTGGCCATTTGAGGTATCTCCCCAGCAGTACAGCCCGGTTTTGGTGGCGACGCAGGTGTGGGCGGCACCTATGGTTAAGGCCGTGATTTCACCTTTGCCGGTGAGCACAGCTGTTGGGGTAGCAGGCGTGCTACTTGCCTTGCCGGTTGCTTGCCCGGTATCGTTTTTTCCCCAGCAATACACGCTATCTCCGGTGGCGGCGCAGGTAGTGGATCGCCCGGTCGCGATGATGCTAATAGGTTTATTCTTAAGCTCATCTATCTCATAGCTGGTTATTTCCGCCGAGAGCGTGCCTAACTGCCCAGTATCATTCAGCCCGGTACAGGTAATACCGTTTCCGTCTGTTCCTGCCCGGCAGGTAAATACGTTAGCTCCGGCTAGGTGAGAAGAATGGATGGTGCGGGTAATTATTTTCGGTTCTGGTGGTTTTATAGGTGCTGCCGGTTTTGTGGCTGCCGCGCCGTGTACTATCCAACCGCTTGCCACGCCTAGCGCGCAGGTAGCGGCCAGGACTAGCACGGTGGCCGCGATGCGTTTTATCGGTAGGTTTTTCAGCCGATTTTGCCGGGCTGGCCGGTATCCTAGTGCCCGGGCTTTTATGATCGCAGCTGTGCGTAGCCCGGCCTGGTTGGGGCTGGTCACGGTGATGGTGTCATCACCGGTGTGGATTTCCGCGCGTCCGTTATCGTAGATTTCGATCCGATCCATTATTTACCCTTAGTTATTCTGATGGCTTTTTGCCATTTGCCGTATTTCATATCCGCTACTTTTACAACGTCACCTGCGTGAGGTGCGTGTACGAACTTCCCGCCGCCTATGAAGATTCCTACGTGGCCGGGTTTCCAGAGCACATCACCTGGCTGTGCTTCGCTTACTGGTAGTTGGGTGCCTGAGTTAGCTTGCTTGCCGCTTTGGTGGGGTAGGTTGATTCCTGCTCCTTTCGCATATGACCATTTGACTAGCCCAGAGCAATCGAAACTATTCGGCCCCTCAGCTCCCCAAACATAGGGTTTTCCGCGCTCTCGTAGCGCGGCTTCAACGACTTTGTTTCCTGACGGGTTAAGCGGCGCGTCATCACCTGCTAGGCCGCCGCCACCGCCGGGTAGGTAAGAGCAAAAGCCGCTAGTAGTGCCTAGGTCGCTGCCTGCTTCGCTGGTGGGGGTGGCGGTTGCTCCTTTCATGAAGGGTTCAGGGTTTATGGGTTTGCCGTTTTGGTAAATCTCGTAATGGATGTGTGCCCCGGTTACCCTGCCGGTAGCTCCGGTTAATCCGATGGGGGTGCCTTTTTGGACTTGTTGGCCAGGCTTTACCAAGAACTTTGATAAATGCCGGTGGCAGGTTTTCCAGGTTGCTCCCGCGTATTCGCCGTGGTTGATGCACACGGTGTTACCGCCGGTGCCCTCGTATTTAGTAGATATTACGGTGCCGGGCGCGGTAGCGTATTGCGGGTTTCCTGCCGCTTGGGAATAATCGGTTCCAGCATGAAGGGATTGCATCTTCCCGGTGACGGGATGTTTTCGCGGCCCGTAGGGACTGGTGACGTGAAGTTTGCCGGGTGCGGGAGCATCGAATTTACCATCCCAGGCAGCGGGTTTTATGGCTTTTTGGATGGCAGCTTTGAGGGCGCGGGGGTTGGTGGCCGCGCCCGCGCGCACGCCGCCGCTTGCTACGGTGACACTATTGTTAGTGGTTGTAGCGTTCATGTAGGGCATCATGCGTTGGATCGAGCGGCGAGTCTCATTAGGGATTCGCCCGTTCTTTTTAGGGGTTAGATAGGCCGGTCCGGCGTTGTGTGCGAGGATTACTAGTTGCCAATCGGGTAGGGATTTCAGGTTGGCTGGCAGGTTGGTGGCGCGGGCTTTTAGGACTTTGTCGAGGTTTTCTGCTGAGAGTTTTCCGCAATTTTGTGCGTGAATGATCGGATCATAAATGTTTGGTGAACTGGGGGTTCCCCCGGTGAGGTGTCGCCATTCTTCCGTGCCGATTTGGCATAGCCCCATATATCCTAGTGAGTTGCGGATGGTGGGGTTGAAAGAGGACTCGTAGTACATCATTCCAGCAAAAAAGTTCGCGGGTAGGCGGTGTCCTGCGCCTTCGTAGGCGGCTTTGACCCAAGGTATCGCTTTAGTGGGGGTTTGTCCCGCGATAGCCCCGCTAGCATTTCCGGTAATGCCGGATGCGTTTTGGGTTTGGCAGTATTGAGCGGCTGTGGCGGGTACTGCTCCGGCAAAGGATAGGAAAACAATGAGCATAGTGGCCATGCTTATGGGATATTTTTTGAGAAGGCTCATTTTTCGCTCCTTATGCTTTGGGCAAGATCGAGGATCAATCCGACACGGATTTTCCCGCTGGCTAGGTCGCTACTGGTGTAGCCGAAGCGGCAAAGACAGTTCCACACCCAACTTGCGTCCTCATAGTTCCTGCTAGGTATGAGGGCGGTGATTTGGCTAATCGGGTCAAGCATTGTGTGTATCCTTTAGATTTCTGGCTGGCTGATATAGGCACTGATGGCAGGAAAGAGCCAGAAATGGCAGATGATAGCGAGGATGGCTATCAGGATTAGTGTTTGTAGGGATTTTAGGATTAGCCCGCCGGGCAGGCGTGACCAGATTATTTTGAGCATGGATTTTTCCCCGCTAGTTCTTTCGGGATTCCCGTGTCTTTGGGTACCCAGTGATCGAAAATGTTGTGGACTATGAAACGTTCAGAGTTTCCGTATTCAGGGTGGCAAGTAGTCATTGTCAGGTACGCTTGGGATGGTTTGGAGTCATCTATCGGGTTGGGTTTGATAACGTCCAGGTTTTTCGGGCTGACAATCCTGGTGGATTCTACTTTGTAGATGAGCCAAGCACTTTTGGTTTCCACTATTATCGGATCGCCCGGTTTCAGGATGTCTACCCGGCGAAAGTTCGAGCCGTAGGTGCGCCGGTGCGCGGCTACGGAAAAGTTACCGATCTGGCCTGGCATAGCGGTATTAAGATAATGCCCTGCCGCGCCAGTGTTTAACACTGCCTGGCTGGTTCCTTCTTTAATGGGGATGGTCATGAAGTGCCAGGCGGGAACGTGCATGGTCGCGAACACTTCCCCCGCAGTTACTGCCCCGATTTCGGGTGGCGGGCTGGTTCGTTCATCGAGGGAAGTTATATCAGGGCAGGGGGCTTTAAAATCTTCAACCGCTTGCGCTGTTTGTCGTTCTGCTTGCAGGTCAGTTACGTACAGGTTCCATAGCGTAAACGCGGCCACGAAAATGCCAAGTAAAAGAATTACTTCCCCGATAGCGGTTACCGGGTCAAAGCGCGGTTGGGACTTATCCCGATTTACCGGCACCGCTGGTGTTGCTGGCGTAGCTGGCATTGCGTGCCATGATGGCGGTTCTGGCAGCGGAGGCGGGGCTGGCCGACAGGGCACGCGGTTTGCGGTTGTCCTTGCACGGTCTGCCCGTTCTTTACGATTTGTTGATCTAGGCGGGTAATGCATAGTTCTCGACCCTTTAAGGGTGGCCGCGCCAAGAAAAATGGGAGATTATCTTGGCGCGGCCTGTGTTCCTATTTGTTGTTATTGCTGTGCGCGTTTACGGGAGTAAAGCGCTACTGCTCCTGCTCCGGTGAGTGCCAGGGCGAACAGCAGGGCGATGGTGCTAGCGCTACCGGTCTTTGCTAGTACCGGGGTAGGCACAACGGTTACCGTTTGATCAACATCGTTGATGTCGTGGTGTTCTACAACGTGGGTGCCTTTCGGGGTTTTACCGGTGTAAATATCCTCGAACACTACCCAGTGAGTATCTGCTTTAACTTTGCAGTTACCGAAGAACGATACAGAAACTTTACCGTTACCGGACTTATCGGCTTTGAAGGTTACCGGTTTGCCTTTCATGCAATCAACCGTTTCACCGGTTTCCTTGTTCATGAGCTTGCCGGTTACGGTGTAGGTTTCACCAGGGATCAAAGAAGTGTACTCAACAACATCGTTAATTTGAACGTTGCCATCGTTTACGATCTTATCTCCGTCTTTACCGTCTGTAGCGGTGGTCTTAGCCTTCGGGGAGTAAACCGTCTGGTCTTTATCGTTGATGTCGTGGTGCACGATCGGTTCTTTACCTTCGCGAAGCACGTCCTCGAAAACAACGGTAGTTTTACCGGCCAATAGCTCAGCGCGTACCGGAATATCAATCTCCACGATGCCGTTGCGGTGCGTGGGGGTGAACTTCTTGGTAGCAGTGACCGGCTTGCAATCCTTGGCCTCAGTTTTTTGAGGATGATCTTTCAGGTACTTAACCAGTTCGCTAGAGATAGCTTTAGCCAGTTTTTCCTCATCAACGGTTTTCTTCGGGCTGGTCATCGAGACAACTCCTCGGCTTTCTGACACGCCAGCGCCGGTATGAGATTTAGCGTTTACGACCGCGCCAATACCTAGAATATCTTCTAGGCTGTATCCAGAGTTTTCGATTATGTTGTTAAGTTCGCGGCCTTCCCCAAAGCCGGGAACAATAGAGTTCAAAGCCTTGGATGAGATTTTCCCGTTCTTAACTAGGTAATCGTATGTACCATCGATTTTGATTTTGTTAGCAAAATCGGTGACTACTTTCTGGATTTTTCCGGAATAGTCAGTCACGGTTGCAGCATCGTTGCAGTCCTGGAAGGGCTGATTAGTGGCCTTGTCCATCAAGGTGGCCTGCAAGGTGTATTCCTTACCCGCAGCAAGTTCGCGATAGGTTACTTTATCTTTAATGGTCACCATACCGGTTAGTGGCAGGAACTTGTCCCCGTCTGCCTTGTCGGTGGCGGTGGTGTGGATACCAGGCTGATCCGGTACGAAAGACTCATTCGGGTCTAGCTCGCTAGTACGCAGCGGCTCTACCCGGTCATCTCCTGCAAACTCAGACACAAATACTAGGGTGCCTCGGCAGTCAATATCTTGGATATGCTCGCCGGGAGCCTCCGGGAAGTGATCCGCAATCCGGTAATCACCGTTCTTTGCCGGGATAGTCCAAGACTTAACCGGAGTCATATCCCGGGTTACGCCTTCGGCGAGTTTGGTCTTAGAAGGTACGCAGTACAGGTACTGGTCAATGGTCTTATGATCGGCCTTAATATCCCCGTAACCTGCAAAAGTGGTGTGGTTGCCAGGGAATCCTTCAACCTTTACCCAGTCGTTAAGGAAGAACTTAGCGTCCGAACCGGAATGTACCTTAATAACATTGTTCTTAGAGCTGATTTTACCGATAATCCGTTTAGCTTGGGTTTCGGTGGCTACGGTGTAGCCGTCAGTCCAGTTAGCGTGAATTAAGTCGGGAGTTTTCTGCCCCTTTTTGTCTACTGACCATACCCAAGTGTAAAAGCCTGGTTTATCGGCTTTTACGGTCGCGGTTTTCTCGCCCGGAGCGGTGAAGGTCAAGCTAGTGGTAGCTACTGGCTTCGCGCCAGCAGGAACCGCTTGGGCTTTAGAGGGCAGGGTTTCACCCATGTAGTAAACTGCGCCCTTATAGGTCACCTCAGTATTTTTAACCCATTCCGGGTTAGCGTACTTCGGGTCTGCGAAAGCCTTAAGAGTATCAGTGATCTCACCCTTATTAGAAGCCACCGAAGGCTCAGTCACCTTCGAAGTAGCCATCGGCTGAAAATCATAAATAACTTCCCAGGTGCCGCCAGGAACAGTCTTGTGACTCGGATCCGCACGGTTAGCAATCATGCGTTGTTTCCCGGCTGGACCAGTCAATTTAGTTAAAGCATCCTTATAAGTATATTTCACTGTGAAGGAAACTTTTCCGTTTCCGGTAGAACGCCAGTTAACCGTGATCGGCTTATTAGTGGTTTTACCCGAAAGAGTATTTTTACCACTGGCAGTAAATACCGCCGGCCCCTTAAGAGTCAACGTGTAAGGAATTCCTGCAATGTTGCCCCCGGCCTGGTTCTTGATTCCGATGTTATTGATCGTGCCTTCGCGTTTTCCCTCGCCGGTGTGGGTGGTGGAGGTGTAAGAGTGTACCCCGGATGCTTTAGCTTCTTGCACGTACTTGCGTGCTAGGTTAGCGGCTGCGGGGTGGTTGGCTTGTAGCCAGCCCCATACCCGGTAAATTTCCGCTTTGCTTGTTGCGGAGTTTTTGTTATTTTCCAGGTTAAAGTGGATAATCATGGAGATTGCTGCCCTGGAGTCGTTAGTATTCACGTTTTCGTATTTGTCGAGAATCCATGCTACTTGGGCAACGTTGGTGAGGTCTACGTCTCCTCCGCCGTAGTTAGTCATCGCGCCCGCTCCGGTGAGGGTTTCCTTGGTCACCGTTTGGCCGGGGGCAATAGCCAGCGGCCCCATTTCGATACACCAGGCGAGTTTTCCGTCTCCGGTTACTGATTGGTGAGCGCCTAACCAGTGTTTGATAGAGGCGCTCATCGTGGATGGCACATCATAGCCTGGTCCCGTTTTTGCGGCATGGGCGGGTGTAGGACTCGTTAGGGGTATTACTAACCCTACGATTAGGGCTAGTAGCGCTATGATTGCGCTTCGTTTTTTGGTACCAGTGTTCACTGTTACTCCTTTTATCTACCGATAGATTCAAGGGAGCGTGGCTAGGCATCTGTCTCTTAGCGGTTTTGTACCCCCGGCCTTTTGGCCGGGGGTACAGGTTTTTGTATCTATTAGGAGACAGTGGAAACCCTTCACGTTCCCATATCTATAAAGAAGCCCTGGCAAAAACTGGCAAAAAAAGAGCCAGGGCGCATCTGTTGCGCCCTGGCTCGCTGCCAGAAACTATTAACTAACAGTGCTTACCAGGTATTGCCGAATTCATCGCCACCGCCCGTAATGTTCCCGTCCTTATCCATATCGGATTTATCAAAGTATTTTTCGTAGGGTTTTAGCTTGTATCCGGAGTTGTTACCGGTCTGAGTTTTCTTTGCCGGTTTTTTGGCTGCTGGTTTGGCGGGGGGCCCGGATTGGCGTGGCCGGTTTTTCGCCACGGAACGTGCCGGTGCAGGTTTTTGCGCCTGTTTCACGGCAGGTTTTTGGGTTGCAGATGTTGCCGGAGCTTGCGCTTTAGCGGCGGCCTCTGCCTTCGCCTTGGCCTCCGCTTCTTGCTTGGCCTTTGCCTCAGCTTGAGCTTTTTCCTTCGCAGCTTTCTCGTCTTTAACGCTTTGGCTGCTGGTTACGGCAGGGGTTTTTTGCTCCCCCCCCTTTTTTTTTTTTCCCCAACCAGCAAC
>OBUQ01000519.1_pt1 | contig 27889 bp, 26 predicted proteins | sample 1494951 | NCBI WGS metagenome assembly OBUQ01 (sample SAMEA2579938, study PRJEB22360) | human gut metagenome | biome: human gut; feature: human-associated habitat; material: faeces | place: Denmark | collected 2008/2010
TTCAGTTTTCAAAGGTCTACATTGTTTGTCGCTTTGTTTCAGCAACTTTTATATCATATCAGGTTTCCATTTAAAAGTCAACAACTTTTATTTAAAAATTTTTTGATAAAAAAACAAGTTTGCTTCGTGTTTCCTTCAAGCGACTTTATAAAAATACCACAAGATTTTTCATCCGTCAACAATTATTTTTAATTTTTTTCAAGATGTTTTTCTCTCTTGGGAACATTTAATAATATAGCAATCTCCAAGCAGTAATGCAACTATTTTTTACACTTTTTTTCAATCTTTTTTATTTTTCGAACGATCATTTGAAACTCCAAAATAACGTTCGATTTTAAAACAAAAATAACGCTATCTTGAGTATAAAACTTTTTAAACTTTCGCATAAAAAAACAGCCAAGTTTTACTCGGCTGTTTTTTCTTCTACCATAGGAATAAAAATTCTAAAAATTGTTCCTTTGCCAACAGAGCTTTCGACGCTGATACTTCCCTTATAGCTTTCCAAAAGTTTATGCGCAATTGATAATCCTAACCCATTTCCACCTTTTGTGCGTGCACGGGCTTTATCTACTCGATAGAAACGATTAAAGACTTTTGCAATGTCTTCATCTGGTATCCCTTCACCAAAATCCTGAATCGCTATCTCAAACTTATTCAGTGTAGAAGAGACAGAAATATGCACTTCTTTCCGATCCGTAGAATATTTCACGGCATTGTCTAAGATAATGATCAAAATCTGCTCTAGGTGATTACGGTAGATTTTCAGCATTTTTTCCCCATCTAAATCGTCATCCAGTGTAAAGGTGAACTCAGGGTAAAGTAATTTAAAGTTGTTGAATACTTGATAGGTGACTTCTTTTGCCTTAGACGTCTCATTTCCATAATACACATCAACTTGCTCTGCACGAGAAAGATCCAGCATCTCCTGAACGAGACTCTTCATCCGAACAAGTTCTTGTAGGCTAGCTTGAATAGACTCATCCAGTATTTCTGGGTCATCTTTCCCCCAGCGGTTCAACATGTTCAAATGGCCTTCAATCACTGCGACAGGTGTTCTCAATTCGTGAGAGACATCCTCAACAAATTGCTCTTGCTGTTCGATATACATTCGAATACGGTCGATCACATCGTTAAATATCACTGCAAGGTCGGCCAATTCATCATTGGTCGTAATATCCGGAACATGGACCTCTGCTTGAGGGTCTTGCCGAATAATCTCCATCGTATCCCGTAAAATCTTCACAGGCTTCAAGAAGTATGAGGACAGTAAGAAACCTAAGAAACTGCTCAGCAACAATGAAACGATCTCTAACACGATCAGCGTTAATAATAGCTTGCTGCGCATCTCGTAGAAATCCGACAATTCATAAAAGACTTGAGCGTAGCCAATTTTTTCTCTCGTTTTTTTTGAGTATATCGGCTCAACCGATAGAAACCCGTTTTTTTCATCGACTGTCACAATAGTCGGTGCTTTATGCTTGGTTTGAACTAAGGGTTGGTAGGTCTTTTGCGTTTTGAAAATTAATTTTTTATCTAAATTGTAAATATCAAGCGAAAGCTGACGCTGTCCTAACTCCGAAATGAAGTCATCAATACGCATCATATTTCCTTCTAACGTCATGTTTTGGTCATACATAGCGTTATCTTGAGTATCTGTTTCCGTCAATGTTCGATAGGTATTCACCAGTGTTAACTCTTCGTTGGCATTCGCTAAACGAGAGGTCACTTCAGAAATTGTGCGTTCAACGTTGTTTCTTTCCTTTGTAACAATTAAGTTGACAGAGGATTTATACGTGATTACGGCAAAGATCGTAAATACAACGAATATAAAGAAAGAACTTGTAAAGGCCCACTTGATAGTGAGTGAGGGCCCTTTCAGTTCTCTTTGTTTCTTGATAAATTTTCTCATGAGCGCATAACGTACCCAGTACCGCGAACGGTTTGAATATAGCTGTCTTCGCCTGGTACATCGATTTTATTACGCAGATAACGGATATACACGTCAACAACGTTCGTTTCCACTTCTGTCTCGTATCCCCAAACTTTATTAAGTAGGACATCACGAGCTAGAACGACGTTCACATTTTCCATTAGCGTTAATAGTAATTCGTATTCACGTTTTGTCAACTCGATAATTTCATTGCCGCGACGAACTACACGATTTTCTTTTTCGATCGTTAAATCACGATAAGTAATCGTTGTTTGTTTCGCAACGTTCTTATCTCCTTCGATATCGATGCGACGGAGTAATGCACGTAGACGTGCCAATAATTCTTCGATGGCGAATGGTTTGACGATGTAGTCATCCGCACCATGATCTAAGCCAGAAACGCGGTCAATCACTGAATCGCGAGCAGTCATCATGATGATCGGCGTATTTTTCACTTGACGAACACGACGACAAACTTCCAAGCCATTTAACTCGGGAAGCATTAAATCAAGTAAGATTGCATCCCAGTCACTTTCCAAAGCGGCTTCAAGTCCTGTTCTACCATTATAATGAACTTCTGTATCATAGCCTTCGTGCTTCAATTCTAGTTCGACAAAACGAGCTAGATTTTTCTCATCTTCAATGATCAGAATATTACTCATTTTTTTAGTTCCTTTCCAAGTTGAATTTCATTAAACCTCTATCATTATAGGGCTAAACCTGTCAAAAAGCTATAGTTAGTTACAAGTATTGTTATAAATAACCTCTGCTATTCTTCGTGGTACCAGCTATAGTGATAGATTCCTTCTTTGTCTGTCCGTTCATACGTATGAGCGCCGAAGTAATCGCGTTGTGCTTGGATCAAGTTTGCTGGTAACCGTTCAGCACGGTAAGAATCGTAATAAGTGATCGCAGATGAGAATGTTGGCACAGGGACACCTGCTTGTACAGCGATAGCAACAACTTCACGAACTGCTTGTTGGTACTTGTCAGTGATTTCTTTAAAGTAATCATCTAACATTAAGTTTGCCAAGTCAGCATCCTTTTCATAGGCATCCGTAATTTTTTGTAAGAAGCGAGCGCGAATGATACAACCGGCACGCCAAATTTTTGCGATATCACCAAATGGCAAGTCCCAACCAAATTCTTTTGAAGCTGCACGTAATTCAGAGAACCCTTGTGCATAGCTCATGATTTTACTGAAATAAAGAGCTTCACGGATTTTTTCGATCAGTTCTTTTTTGTCGCCTTCATATTTGTAAGGAGCTGGACCAGATAGAACTTTGCTAGCTGCCACGCGTTCTTCTTTATAGGCAGAAATGAAGCGAGCAAACACTGATTCAGTGATCAATGGTAGTGGAACACCCAAGTCTAAAGCACTTTGTGAGGTCCATTTACCTGTTCCCTTATTTCCAGCGGCATCTTTGATCACATCAACAATCGCTTTATCTGTGCCTTCGTCGTCTTTACGAGTCAAGATGTCTGCTGTGATCTCGATCAAGTAACTGTCTAGTTCGCCTTCGTTCCACTCTGAAAACACTTCAGCCATTTCTTCAACGGAAAGGCCTAGCAAATGCTGCATTAAATCATACGATTCAGCGATCAATTGCATGTCCCCGTATTCGATCCCATTATGAACCATTTTTACATAGTGTCCTGCACCGTTGGCTCCTATGTAAGTGACACATGGTTCACCATCTTCGGCTTTTGCAGCGATTTGTTCAAAAATAGGAGCCACTAAATCATAGGCTTCTTTTTGTCCGCCTGGCATCATAGATGGACCTTCTAACGCACCCTTTTCACCACCAGAAACACCAGTACCAATGAAGTTGATGCCTGAGTTGGCTAATTCTTCATTACGGCGAATCGTATCTTTAAAGAAGGTATTTCCTCCATCAATTAAAATGTCGCCTTTATCTAAATGTGGTAGTAGTTGTTGGATCGTTGCGTCCGTTGCCGGTCCCGCTTGTACCATCAACATAATGCGACGAGGAACTTCAATTGAATCGACAAACTCCTCGATTGAAAATGTTGCTTTTAGATTACGATCAGGGTGTTCTGTTACTACCGCTTCCGTTTTTGATCCAGTCCGATTATATAAAGCCACTGAATAGCCGCGGCTTTCAATATTCAACGCTAGATTTTTCCCCATGACGGCCATACCTACGACACCGAATTGTTGTTTTGACATATTTATCCTCCTACTTCGTGTTAATGTACTTATTCTCTCAAGTGAGAAATAAGGTGGACTTTCACCACGTACAACAATCTACTGATTTTGTTTAATCATTTAGTAGATCTGTTATCCGAATTACTCAATACGATTCTCATTATATCCTAAGAAAGTGAGAATGGAAAATGAATTGTGTTTTCTATAAAAAAAACCGCAAAACGTTCAAATTGAGCCATCATTTATCTTCGAAATGACCTATTTGAGAAACTTATTAGGCACACTGGCTGAATTTCATCCAAGATAAGCCAAATCTCAAAATTGAGCCTTGTTCAATATACCTTAAAGTTTTTACAATTTCAAAGACTTTTTATTCTTCGAGCTGCGCTTTGCTCGCTTAGTTTTAAAAAAATAGACATTCGAAAATGTCTATTTCCAACCATATGATTTTACTCTACTTTCCGCCAGCTAATTGAATAAAGATGAGAAGAATCGTTGGGAAAAATGAAAAGGCCGCGTTATAGATAAAGTGGGCAAAGAGACTGATCCAGATATTCCCCCTCCAATAGTACAAACCTGCTAGGGCCGCACCTGCAAGCATCATAGGTAACATTAAAATAGGCACACTCGAGTAGTTATTATAGTGAGCCAGGCCAAATAGCACTGACGAGACAATAAGCATAGCTATCTTCACCCATTTCGTATCTTTCCAACGATAAAACAATTCATAACGAAAAACTGTCTCTTCTACAAAAGGAGCCATTAAAGGAATGATTCCAGAAATTGCTATAGGCACAACCGTCGAAAGGCTCGCAGAAGCTGTAAAGTCTATTTGAGAAAAGGCTTGATTTGTCTGAAAAAGACCTCTTCCTCCTAAAATAATTCCTCCAAATATAATTGCACCAAGAATACTTAACCCAAAATTTTTAAAGAAATGTTGCTTGTATTTTCTAAAGTCTTCAGCTAACAAATCTCGCTTTAGAATCACGGCTGTAAGAAAGCCAGTAAAGAAAATCAAGAAAACCAATACCGTCGCTAATAATTGATTTTTAGTTAGCCCTAGGACATTCAATAACGCACCAACTGTCAGTTCAACTGGCAATATGAATAAAACCACTGTATCTTTCCATGTCCATTTTTTTGTAGCGTCCATCTCTCTCATCCTCTCTGATTAAATTTTATGTTATAACATGTGTAAGTAGAAATTATTTGCTCTTTCCTCTCATTAGAAAATAGACGCCAAAGATTAAAGGTACTATTCCATATAGAAGTAAAAAGACGACGGTCTGCGTTCCATTCAGCGGATGTTCCACAAAGCTGAAAAGATCAATTAACGTATGTGTCACTATAGGTAGAAGTAAATTTTTACTGACTAAGAACTGGCTGGCTAGGAAAACACCAAGAAAAGTCGCGTAGACAACTTGAAGTATCACCAACTTAGGCGATACTTGTGTAGTAGAAAGTAAATTAAGAAAGTGAACAGCGCCAAATAAAAAACTAGAGATCATTATAGGCTTCCAGATGCCCTTTGATTGATAAACAAGTAGAAATCCACTTAAGAGAACACCTCTAAAAACGAATTCTTCGGTGATACCAGTAAGGGATGAAGTAATCAGACTAATCCCGAGTTTTTGAAAAGAAAAGTCGCCGACTCTCATGAACAACAGATCTGCCGCAATAGGAAAAATTGCTGGGAGCAGCAATAAAAGAGGAGGCATTTTTGCTCCACTCAACTTTTCAAAATGCCAGAACTTATTAAGGCGATATCTGTTTATCATCATAAAAGAAAGTACGATGAACACTACCTGAGAAAAAGCAGTGACAACAGCACCACTTGAGAAGCCAGTAATAGCTGAAGCGATACTAGGCAGAATCAGATAACCGATTATTATGACGAAATAAAAGAAGTACAGCTTCAGACGAGTTAAATGGTTTTCCATTTTTTTTCTCCATAATTTTTTACCTAAGATTAGTGCATTTAATGTTAATAGACAACTATTTTGCTTGTATATATTTGATTATCTCTTAATTTCTAGCGGATAATAAAAAAACAGTACTATACTAAGCAGGAATCGCTCGGTAAAGTACTGTTCATCACAAAAAGAAAAACCTCAAGACTCCATGGTTAGTCTTGAGGTTTTGATCTTCTCTATTAAAAAGTGCTTATGCTTCTTTAGACATAACATCTTTTCCATCATAGTAGCCGCAGTTGGCACATACGTGATGGCTCTTCTTCATTTCGCCACAGTTAGGACATTCGTTCAATCCTTTAATGGTCAATTTGTAGTGAGTACGACGTTTGTTCTTTTTAGCTTTTGATGTTTTTCTAGCTGGTACTGCCATTGGGTGTTACACCTCCTTATAAAATGAAGTATCATTTACTGATACATTTTATTCCAATCTTACTTGTCATCTTCCGATTCATTGAATAGTTCAGATAATTTTGCAAGACGAGGATCAATTGTTTCAGCGGATTCTTTTTTCTGCAGGTAATCTTCTTCGCTCACGACTTCCCAATCATTGCCCTTGGGTAAATCTGTCGCTTGCAATTCTTCTTCAGAAAAGACCTGCATCGGAATCGCTAATAAAATGTTATCTTCGATAGAATCCGTCAAGTCGATCGTATCATTGTCTAAGACAAGGATCTCTTCGTCTCGTTCTTCTTCCATTGAAGACCATTGCTCCCGTGTCATGAAGACTTCATCCACTGAAAGATCAAGTGGTAGATCAACTGGTTCCAAGGAGCGGGCTGAAGGAACAGTTACAATAGTTTTCAAACGATAATGTAAAATATATTCATTTTTTCCGACAGACAAGATACCGTCTACAGTAACCGGAGCTACTGCTAACACCTCGTTATCTCGAGCGGTCAACGCGTCATTTACATCAATCGTTTCTGAAAAATTTAGTGCTTCTTCTTTGTAGCGGCGCAATTCGCCAATCGACCATTTCATCATTCATCACCTCTAAGCAACAATCGATATTATACAGGTGGAAAAAACCTTTGTCAATGAAATTTTCTTGACACCTCGAAAGGCTTTACGAACTCGGTCAGATTTAGAACAATAAGACTAAACTATTTTTAAATTGCTTTTCAAATTTCAAAATAGTTTCGCTTATTGCTGAAAAATCTAGTTCGGTAAGCCAGACAATTTAAAAGCTTTACGAACTCGGTCAGCTTTTCTTTACGCTCTAGCATAATTAGCAAAATGGTATGCGTAGAAAAATTATTGTATTATTACTGAGCTAGCTGAGCACACAAGGATCATGGAAAATATTGACATCGTTCAATCACCCGTACTTCTCATAGAAAAGGACTGTGACAGATACTGTCGCAGTCCCTATTTCTACAGGTAACTTTTCAATCGAATGTTAGATTGCTGTTGTTTGTCCACGATATACGATACCGCGACGAGGGTCAACTGTAACTAGTTCACCATCAACAACCGTTGAAGTTGCAGTGCTTGCACCAACAACTACAGGAATGTCTTGAGCGATACCTACAACTGCAGCATGTGAAGTCAAACCGCCATCTTCAACGATCAAAGCAGCTGCTTTTTCGATTGCTGGCATATAGTCTTTATCTGTTGTAGGTACAACAAGAACCATACCGTCTTTTGCTTTTTTGATTGCTTCTTCAGCAGACTTCGCAACCACTGCGTGAGCAACGACTGTTGATTCACCAATACCTTGAGCTTGTAATAATTTAGAACCGATCATTTGAACTTTCATAACGTTTGTTGTTCCACGTTCGCCAACTGGTACACCAGCAGTAATAAGAATCAAGTCGCCTTCAGAAGCGAAGCCTAAGTCTACTGCTTTTTGTGCAGCTAAGTCGAACATTTCATCGGTTGTTGTTGGTTTTTCAGCAACCGTTGGGAACACACCCCAGTTAACCATCAAGCTACGTTTAGTATGTTCATCAAATGTCACAGCCAAGATATCAGCATCTGGACGATATTTAGAGATCATACGAGCCGTATGGCCTGATTCAGTCGCTGCAACAATTGTTTTAACGCCTAAGTTTTTCGCAGCGCGAGCCACAGACAAACCAATTGTTTCAGTTACGTTAGATTTATCAAATTCGTTGATTTGGAAAGAACCTAATTCTGACAAAGCAGATTCAGCTTCCATATCGATACGAGCCATTGTGCCAACAGCTTCAACTGGGTATTTACCATTTGCAGATTCACCAGAAAGCATTGTAGCGTCTGTTCCATCAAATACAGCATTGGCAACGTCAGATGCTTCCGCACGTGTTGGACGTGGGTTTTCTTGCATTGATTCTAACATTTGTGTTGCTGTAATAACTGGTTTGCCCGCATAGTTACATTTTTTGATGATACGTTTTTGAACCATAGGTACTAATTCAGGAGCGATTTCAACACCCATATCTCCACGGGCAATCATGATACCATCAGAAACTTTGATGATTTCATCGATGTTATCGATTCCTTCTTGTGATTCGATTTTAGGGAAAATATGAACGTGTGTCATATTTTTTTCTTCAAGGATTTCACGAATATCAAGAACGTCTTGTGCTTTACGTACAAAACTTGCAGCGATAAAGTTGATATCGTTATCTAAACCAAAACGGATATCGTCTGCGTCTTTTTCTGTGATACCAGGTAAGTTGATTGAGATACCGGGAGCATTTACACCTTTACGAGAACCTAGCATACCTGCATTTTTAACAAGCATAACTAATTCACGATTTGATTCGTCTTTGCCAATGATTTCCATGTCGATCAAGCCATCATCGAATAAGATGTGTCCACCGATGTGCGCGTCGTCGTACAAACCTGGGTAAGTAACAGCGATTTTTTCTTTCGTCCCTTTATGTTCTGGGTCCATTGAGATACGAGTTTCATCGCCTACGTTGAATTCGATATAGCCAGCGCGGCCGTAATCTGCGTCTGTAGTATCTTGAACAGTTGTACGGATTTCAGCACCTTTAGTATCTAAAAGAATACCGACATCTTTACCAGTTTTTTCTACTGCTTCACGAACCATGTTCATACGTGCAAGCTGTTCTTCGTGGTCTCCGTGTGAGAAGTTGAAACGGAACACGTTAGCACCAGCTTCAATTAATTGAGAAATTGTTTCAACCGTGTTACTTGCTGGTCCTAATGTACTAACGATCTTCGTTTTTTTCATTACGTAATACGCTCCATTCTTGATTGTTTATAATATATAGTCTTTTAACTATTATTAACGAGATTAAAATGAGATTTCGTTGTTCAGATTGTATAATGATAAATCTGGTTTGTGTTTGTTATTTTCCAATGTATCAACGATATCTGATGCAACAATGCTGTTGTCTTCAATACCAATACACAATCCGCCTTTACCTTCTAGCAATAAATCAACAGCATATGAACCAAATTTGCTGGCTAACACACGGTCGCGAGCGCTTGGTGAACCACCACGAACTACGTGACCCAATACACTGACACGTGTATGGAAGTCGCCATATTCAGCTAGTTTATCAGCAAATTCATTTCCGCCCATTACACCTTCAGCTAAGATGATCAAGCAATGTTTCTTCCCGCGATCGCGGCCAGCTTGGATCTTTTTAGCGATACGTTCCATATCAAAATCATGTTCAGGAATAACGATTTCATCTGCTCCACCTGCAACACCAGACCATAGAGCGATGTCGCCAGCGTTACGTCCCATCACTTCGATGACAAAAGTACGTACGTGTGAAGTTGCAGTATCACGAATACGGTCAACGGATTCTAATACCGTATTGATTGCCGTATCAAAGCCGACAGTAAAGTCTGTTCCTGGAATATCATTGTCGATCGTTCCGGGGATACCAACAGCTGGGTAGCCATGTTTTGTCAAGGCCATCGCACCATGATATGAACCGTCACCACCGATAACAACTAACCCTTCGATGCCGAATTTTTTCAATTGTTCGATCCCTTTTAATTGCCCTTCTTCAGTAGCAAATTCTGGGTAACGAGCTGAATATAGGAAAGTTCCGCCTCGTTGGATCTTGTCACCAACATCCGCAACATCTAAACGACGGATATCGCCAGCAACTAGTCCGGCAAAACCATAATTGATGCCATAAACTTCCATGCCTTCAAAAATCGCTTTACGAACGACCGCACGAACAGCAGCGTTCATTCCAGGAGCGTCTCCTCCACTTGTTAAAATTCCAATGCGTTTCATTTTCTCACCTCATAAGTATTCTCAAAAAACATACATCGTTTAATTCATGGTACATTCTACCAAAAAACATCCCAAAAGTCTTGGGATGTCTACAGGAAAAGCTTAGATTTTGAAAAAAGTTTTTGAAAGTTACAAGAAATCATCTTATTACGACGTTTTGTTCCCCTAATATGTCACTTAAAGCATTTAAGAGGGTGTCATTAACCCCCACCCAAAACTTTTTATCCAGCACAATCTTCCGTCGGCTTTTTTCATAAAAGATCACCACTGGTACTTTTCCTGGTGATAATTGAAGTCTTTCAGCAATCCCCCGCTGGATTTCTTTTGTATCTCGATCGGATTGAACACGTATAAATAGAGTTTTGTCACTAATGTCATCTTCCGCCGCTTGGGCAGGAACCATTTCTTCCACTAACAACTGAATCGCTTGGTCATAACGGCTACGTTCGACCTTCCCTTGAACTAGATAGACTTTTTCTAATTCGATTTCGTTCCTTACTCGACGATACGTTTGTGGAAAAACAGTTAATGAAATTTCCCCGCTTTGATCATTTCCCGTCAAGAACGCCATCTGTTCCCCTTTTTTTGTGCGAATCTCACGAATATCTTTTAAATAGAAGAGAATTTTTCCATTGCTGCCAACAGAGAGCTCTGTGATTGGCTGAAGATCCTTTTGTTTCAGTAGTTTCGGATAATTTTCGGTCGGATGTCCTGAGACATATAAGCCAAGATATTGTTCCTCATAATTCAAACGTTCGGCTAATGAATAATCCGCAGAAGGCCGTTCCTTCAAACTCATAACATCCAGCAATGACATGCTGCCGCCGCTGTATTCTACGTTTTGAATCTTTCCTTCTAATCCATCCGCCAGCTCTCTTCGATTTGGATGAAGCTCATCGAAGGCGCCAATAAAAATCAATGGAGCGATGTAATCGATCTTCAGCCAACGTGATTCAATTCTCAGAAGAAACTGATCCAAAGACTTGAAGGGACCTTCTTCTTTACGGGTCGACAAAATGTCACTAACAAAGTCACGCCGCATTCCCTTGATTGCATCTAGCCCAAACCGAATCAGCTCTTTTTCCACCAAGGTAAAGCTGTAACTGCTGCGGTTGATATCTGGCGCTAGCAGTTTCACTCCTGCACGATTAGCCTCAGCGATATACTCCCGCAGCTTTTTCGGATCATTCCGAACAGACTGCATCAAGGCGGTATAAAATGCACCTGGATAATGGACCTTTAGATAGGCCATTTGATACCCAACAAAACTATAGGCTACCGAATGGGATCGATTAAATCCATAATTGGCGAAGCGTTCGATATAATCGTAGACTTCTTCTGCACTCCTTTGACTGTGTCCGCGACCAACTGCCCCGCTAACAAAATGCCGCCTTTCTTCATCTAAAAGGTCCTTTTTCTTTTTGCTGACCGCCCGCCGCAGAATATCGGCTTCTCCTAATGTAAAACCTGCCATCTGTGCAGCTACCTGCATGATCTGTTCCTGATAAACAATAAATCCATAAGTCGGTGCTAAAATTTGCTGAACCGAGGCATCTGGAAAGGAGACCGGCTCTTTGCCATTTTTTCGTGCAATAAATTGATCGATAATCTGCATAGGACCTGGACGATACAATGCGTTAACTGCGACGATGTCTTCAAAGGACGTCGGATGAAGATTTCGCAACACTTTTCGGATACCAGCCGATTCAAATTGAAAAACCCCGCTTGTTTCTCCTCGCTGGAATAAAGCCAGTGTTTCCGGGTCATCCAACGGAACATTTTTTAAATTCAATTCCTCATGATAGACCCGACGAACATTTTGCAGCGCATTGTCAATGATCGAAAGATTGCGCAAGCCCAAAAAGTCCATTTTTAACAAGCCGATAGCTTCCACATCCGTCATGGTAAATTGCGTCAGCAGAATATCTTCTGAACCATTTTGCAACGGAACAACGTTTATCAAATTAATATCACTAATCACTACACCACCTGCGTGGGTAGACACATGGCGCGGCAAACCTTCTAAGCTCAACGCTGTCTGAAAAAGTAAGTTGCTGCGTTCATCATTTGCCACCAGTCGTTTCAATGGCTCGGATTTTTCATACGCTTCTCGCAACGTAATTTTTAATTGATTCGGGATTGCCTTTGACCAGCGATTCGCTTCACTTTGGGACAATCCAAAGACTCGACCAACATCTCTAAGAACCATTTTCGCCGCCATGGTTCCAAATGTGGCGATTTGCGAGACATGAAAATGTCCATACTTCTCATGAACATAATGCAGAACTTGATTTCGTCGATTGTCTGGAATATCCAAATCAATATCGGGCATGCTGTTTCGTTCAGGATTCAGAAATCGCTCAAATAATAAATTGTATTTGATTGGATCAACATCCGTGATGCTTAAAACGTAAGCTACCAATGAGCCTGCTGCAGAGCCACGACCCGCGCCAGAAACAATTTTACTGCGATGGACGTAATCCATTACATCCCAGACGATTAAGAAATAATCATCAAACCCCATATTATGGATGATCCCCAACTCACGGGTCAACCGTTGACGGTACTCCTCCGTTACATTAGCAATTCGCTCTGGCAATCTCTGCCAACACAGCTCCTGCAAATAAGCTTCCGCTGTTTGCGGTGTCGGTACTGGATAGTGGGGCAAAAGCTTTTGGTGCAGCGGCAATTCAAACTGACAAGCTTCTGCCAGTTTTTGAGCATTTATAACCGCCTCTGTATCATCAAATCCCGCAATAAGCTTGTCCATCTCTACTAAATAATTATCCCCCAACTGATTGGTCAATTCTTCTCGCGGCAATTGACTGCCATTTTGAATGTGACCCATTACTTTGATCGCGAATGCCTGTGTTGAATCTAAATAGGCGACTTCGTGAATCGCAAGTTTTGGAAAAGAAGCCGGTAGATCAGAGACCTTCGTTGCCGGAGAAATACCCAAATACGTTTCGCCAGTGATGATTTGCGTCAATTTTGGCAAAAAAGATTCTAAGGGTTCATATAATCCGTCTACTGGTAACACCGTTATCAGATTTTCACCATCAATTTGGTATTCAGCTAATGTTTGCGGTTTTTCTGCCATCATTCGCGTACTAGAAAGACGCATCAGCTCCTGATAACCAGCAACATTTTTTGCATATAACAAGATTTTTTCAATCGCTTCTTCAGAATAAAAATCCAATTCTAGACCAATAATTCCCATCAGCTGGTGCTTCTGGCATGCCTGAAAGAATTCAACAGCTCCGTATAATACATTCTCATCAGTAATCGCGATCGCGGAATAACCCCTCGCCTTTGCTGATTGCACATACTCGTTGATTGTTAAGGTACTTTTCAATAATGAATAGGAAGTTTTCGTATAAAGTTGTGGTAGATTCATGAGCTCCTCCTACTTCGTTTTAATGTATTTACTTTTCTCAGTGAGGAAAATAAGCCTGTTCCTCAGCACGTATATCATTCCACTATACTGTTATTTCATTGTTTACTGGGAAAAGTGGAACTGACATCCTACTTCGTTTTCGTTTTAATGTAATTATTTTTCTCGCTAAGAAAAAAGATTATTCCTCTTTATGTACATCTTTTACTTGCTTTAGAACATTCGTTGTTTCTATATAGTTACACAAGACTTTTCTTTACATTTTCAAAAAAAATGCTAAACTGAACCTAGAAATTCTTGCGAAAAGAGGTGCTCTTGATGAAATATCTAGTTACATTTTTTTGGGCTTTCGCTATTGGACAAGCCGTTTGTTATCTAGGCGGTGCCTTGCAAAGTGGATCTTATAACTTCGAATTATCTACGATTATATCACTGATCGTTGGTGTTATCGCACTTATTGCCGCACGTTTTGTTTCACCTAAAAAAGCAAATGCATAGATAAAGCAAAACCAGTTACTATATTGTAACTGGTTTTTTGTTTTTTTCATAGCTTGAAACGACCGCTAAAAAGACTATCCATGCAGGACAGTCTTTTGAACGTTGTTATATCTTCGTCTTCGTCACTAAGAGCTTGCGAAAATTGAACACGCTCAAAATGATATTCCCAAAAACACAGGCACTCGTTACAAGAAAAACTGCCGGATAGCCAAAGCCATGAGCAACAGTCGAACCCAGCATCGGACCAATGACCTGTCCAAAATTGTTGAACATTTGATTGTAGCTGAAAATTCGACTAACACCCTCGGGAGGACTGATCTTACTAATTAACGTATTGATCGACGGCATCAAAGCTCCTGTAGAAAAGCCTAGGAAGAAGCGCAAAACACCAAGCTGAAAGGGCGTTTTTACGAAAGCCATCGGAATGAAACAAAATAACGATAGGACTAATCCTGCCAATAACACCTTATGATTGCCAATACGATCCCCAATTTTGCCCAGTGTAGGAGAGGAAGCAATCGCTGAAACGCCCGCAATCGAAACAATTAAACCGCTGACCACTAATGCATTGCTGCTCGATCCGCTTAGGTCACGGATATACAAGGTTAAAATCGGACTGATGCTGGTTGCTCCGACTTGCAGAATCAGTGTACTGATAAACAAACCTATCAAAATTGGCATATAGTGAATTCTTTTTCGTAATTCCGCCATACTGATCACATCTTCTTTTTCGACTGGCTGGAAGTCTTCTTTTACCATAAATACTGTCAAAATAGTACAAATCAGCAAAATAATTCCTGTGATAATAAACACGTTTCGTAAACCAAACCATTGGGCCAGCATTCCACCGATCAACGGCCCGATCAAGTTTCCCGCCACAGCTCCAGTTGCTAGTGTCCCTAATGCCCAACCACTCTTTTGCTTCGGCACTTGCGAAGCAATCAGTGCTGTTGCGTTTGGAATATACCCTGATAACACGCCCGTCATGAAGCGCATGATTAGCAACCAATAAACATTCGTCACAAAAGCTAATGAGCCCATAGTTATCGTCATTCCCGCTGCAGCCCGAATCATCATGAGTCGGCGCCCTTTACGATCCGCCAAGCTTCCCCACAAGGGAGAGACGATGGCTGCCGAGAATGCTGTAACAGAGATTGCTAATCCGGAAAACAACTCAACTTGAGATTTCGCTGTTCCCAACTGTTCGATGTACACCGGCAAAAAGGGCATCACCAAACTAAAACTTGCACCTGTAAAAAAACAACCAATCCACGATATCAAAAGATTTCTTCGCCAATTGATTTTCATTCTATTGAATCCCCTTTCTCGCCATTTTCATGTATCTACTATAGCAGAGTCTGACCAAAAAAACTTTTCTCCTCTCTCAAAGAAGTTGAATTTTTTCTAATACTTCCATCTTTTTAAAGCGCTACGGTTGCGTTTTCTAATGGATGTGCTAGACTAAAACAAATTGAAAGTAGGAGTTTTTATGAAAAAATTAATCGCTATTGATTTAGATGGGACTACACTGAATCAAGACTCAAAAATTACTGATAAAACCGCGAGAACTTTACGCCGTGCGATTCAAGATGGTCACTCTGTCGTCATCGCGACCGGACGCCCTTACCGCATGAGTAAAAACTTTTATCAAGAATTGCAATTAACAACGCCGATGATTAATTTTAACGGCGCCCTTGTCCATTTGCCTGATAAACAGTGGGACGGTGAACAAGAAACATCCTTTAACCGCAAAATCGTGTTTGATTTGATGGCAGAAAAGAAAAATTTGAAACTAGATTTCATTGCTGCGGAAAATCGTGAAACCTTTTTTATTGACGATTTAAATTTCTTTGATCAGCACTTCTTTGCCAGTGACTTCGCTACGAATGAAAATCTCTTAACTGTAAATACATTACGGACGAATCCAACCTCTGTTCTTTTGCGCAGCCAGCCTGAAAATGTTGGCAGTGTTTCTGAAGAATTGAAACAACAATATGGCCATGAAGTTGAAGTGAATACATGGGGCGGACCGAACCCAATCCTAGAAGTTGTTGCCAAGGGAATCCAAAAGGCTCATGGGTTACGACGTGTCATTGATCATCTGAATATGAAGCAGGAAGATATTCTCGCTTTCGGAGACGAACATAACGATGTAGAAATGCTGAAGTTCGCTGGTTGGGGCGTTGCCATGGCTAATGGGACGGATCAAGTAAAATCCGTTGCGAATGATGTTACCGATAAGCCAAATACCGAGGATGGCATGGCTGATTATTTAACGAAATATCTAGACTTATAAAAAGCTGAGGGATAGAATCGACGTTGATTCTCTTTCCCCCAGCCTTTTTATGCTTCAAATAATTCCAGCGCCTTCTCCGCAAAACGCTGTCCAAAAATTTCAAACTGCGCTTTTGATTCTTCATAATGATCTCCCACTGCATCTAAAGCAACGGGGCCATGATGAATAAAGGGCTTGCCAAAAGCTGAACCGCCTGAATACACCAGCATTCCTTTTACTAGTAAAATTCCTAACATGGAGAGAATCGTGCTGTCGCTCCCTCCCTGTGCATAATGAGCGGTCGCAAATGCACCACCCAATTTTCCGGCTAATGAAAGATTGCTACTGTCCTCTAAAAGCCATTGCGAGAGGCGCCAATGACTCGTCGCCAGATACGTCGGGGAGCCAAAAACGACTCCTGAGCTTTCTTTTAAATACTCCCTATCCATGGATTCATCCACCGAAAAGGCTTTCACATCACTGCCTGTTTTTCGCATTCCTCCAGCAATAATTTCTGCCATCTCTTTTGTTTGCCCTGTCTTACTATAATAGATGACTGCTAATTTCACTCAAACCGCTCCCTTCTTTTCTTTGATGGTACCTCTTTACAAGGGATGTTTTCAACAAAAAAAGAAGCGCAACTGCACTTCTATTTCACTACTGTATATTCATCAATGGTTTTGCCATCCTTATCCTTCAAAACGAGCCAGCCATTTGTTCCAGCATAGTATAAAAAGATGCCCACCTCATTGACACTTTTCAATACAATATCTTCCGTCGTGATAAAATTCGCTATCTGATGAGCGTGATCCGCTCGTAATTTTTCTGTTAAACGCGCACTAAATCCAATTGACCCGTCCTTATTCAAAGGCATCTTTTGTGTGAGCTTAGCACCTGCTTTTAGTACCATCTCATTTCTCTTTTGCCACACAACTTCTCCCTTAGCATCGTTATAATCAATATAAAAAGGAATCTCACTGACTTTTTTGTTCCAACGATGCTGCGCCTTCGCTGGTTTAGCCTTAACCTTTTCATTCTCAAAACCAAAAGTTGTTAGAATCTCGAACAATTCCTTTTGGTACTTCGCCACGACTGAAAAATGATTTGACGCTATTTTTTGCTCTTCAAATAAGCCGTTGGTTTTCAGCGAATTTTCATTCCAAACAGCCAACATTTGTTGAGCTAATTCTCGTCCTTCAATATCCCAAGGAACACTGATGGTCACCAGCTGATTGGCTTCTTTCAAGACTTTTTTGTCGATTTTTTGATTATAATCAATTGTCTGAACCTCACGCCCTTTATAATAGAGCAGCAGTTCCTCACTATCTAGGGCTGGGACCTGTTTTAGATCTCGATAAATTACCATCGTCCCTTGTCCATCGAATTGGATTTTCGTAGTACTCGCCTCTATTTCAACTGTCAATTGAATCATCACTTTTCTCCTCAAATCTTTTTTCTATAGCTTATAAAAAAAGCATTTGGGAGTCGAACAATTTGGCTCGAAAAGTTTCAATTACTATGAAAACAAGCATTACTTCATGTATGCACATCAAATAGACCTATCTCAGGTTCTCTTGCAGTCACCACAGAAACTTTTGATGCAAAAATTTATTCCCGCTTTCGAATCCGCTCTAGTAGCCGTTTACGTAATCGTCCCTTTTTCTGAGGCGGCTCCTCTACAGACTGCTCTTTCTTTTGTCTTTCTGTAAATACATATCTCGCTGGTTTTACTTTAGTATCAATTTGAGCACTTTCTAATGAATACCCCTCTGGCAGACAAGCCAGAACTACAGCCATTCTTTGACTTTCAGTCAATTTTATTGGATCAAACCCTTCTGATAACTGCACTGTTTGAATCAGTTTTCCTGATTCAGGCCGCTCTTCTTCAATCGTTAAGCTCTCTAGTAGCTTGGTATTTTCCGTTTCCTTTTCTGTCATAACAGGTTCTGAAACAGGTTGTTGTTCTTTTTCTTGGTTCCGTTTATCAAAAATTACCGTTTCTATTTTATCGATATATTTTGCATGCTTTAACGTATGAAATTGATGGACCCCCTCTTTTTCAAACAAGCTTAACTTGGATAATTTATTTAAAGAAGATTTGATTTCTTCTGCAGTTTTACTTTTATCAACATTTCTCAAACGTAAATGGCATTTCCTTCCATTGCTTTTCTCAAACTCAGCATCTAAGGTCGTTGAGACAATCATTCTTTTCTCTCCTTTCTTTTTTTGTTAGCTATTTGCTATCGTCATGAACCTACTAGTCCTGCTAGTGGCGTTTTAATAAATTGGCTATATAAAGTTTTTAATTTTTCCAAGATATATGATTTTGTCGGGAATAACTTGATCAACAACAGACGCCATTCCTTCTTATCAAAATATTCCATGAAATAAATGTAATACCTGCGCAAAATCGCATTCGATCGTGTACGAAGAAAAATATACTTAGCTACATCCGCCAACATAAACGAAAAATCGTCTTCACATAATTCATCTCTTATTTGAAGCGCTACCAACATTTCGATCGCGCTATTACTATCTTTTGTTTCTTTAAAAAACAGCTTAATTCTTTTCTCTAATGTGACACGTTTTAGAGAAAACAGCTGTTCACGCCCTAACCCATGATCTTTCATGAACGTTCTCCTTTTCAATTGCACTGTGTTTTTAACTATAGTGAAAAAATACATCTCTCATCATTAACAACCCTTATCCTCGAAAAACCCACAAGTCAACCATAAAGGACTTGAATCAAAAATTCTACTTCAGCTTTTTTAAAATAATTAAATAATAGTAATTCTTTTTTAATTATCAAAGCTTGCTGGTAGATAAAATAATTTTTTCTTTGTTAAAAAAATGTCAAAAGGCTTGAAATGTTTAGTTGGTTTTCTAGATTTATGACCATTTGTTTGATAAAGCGTCAACAAAAATCCTCTATTCAGTCGAACAGAGGATTTTATACTTAATCAATAATTTTTTTAACCTTAAAAGGCTCGGTCTGTTCAGAAGGTTCTTCCTGATCTGCTAAATCAAATAAGATAAGCGACTCCCCTTCTTTGCCTTCTACAATCACTAATTTCCCAAGCGGATCACGATTATCTTTGACGATCTGAGCTTCTTTGATTAACTCCTTCGGGTCACGTTTTGCTGCGATTGCATTGCCTAGGTTAAAGAATACCGTCTCTTCCATAGCCATCTACCCCTCTATAAGTTTTGCCTAAGTATACCAAAAATCGGAACAACGCACTCGATAAAAGAATAGTGTTCTAAACCAATTCTTTTTTCTGGGAAATGATTTTAAACAAAATACTCTTTTCTAATAAAAAAATGAAAAAAGTTGCGAACGTTTTCTCTTCCTGATTATGGTATTCTTCTAACAAATAATCCAATGATAAAGAAATTGATGGAATAAAATGGAGGTTATTCGGATGACGAAAATACATACAAAAAAATTTATCATAAAAAGATTACATACATTCGTGAAAAAACATGAGCGAACACCTAGAATGAAAGAATTCGGCTATAAGCAACTTATCTATAAATACTATGGGTCCTATTTTGAATTTATTAAAAAAAATGGTTATGAGCATTTATACGTAGGTCGCAGACCAGAAAAGGCTTCACTACGCAGGCTTGAAAATGCAAAGGAAAAAGAGCAATTGGCCAACGAACTCCACGCCTTCGTTAAGAAGCACGATCGCACCCCGAGAATAAAGGAACTTAAACGGGGCTATAGAATTTATAAATACTATACCTCCTATATAGAGTTTATTAAGGCGAACGGATACGGTAATTTATATTTTACTTCTCCATCTTTACAAGTAGGAAAACAACCTTTGATCACCTTGAACGATATAGAAGTAATAGAAACCGTGATTACTAGACTAAACGATTTTGTTAAGAAAAATGGTCGGACACCTACCATGAGTGAACTAGGAAAGGCACATTATATCTATAAGCTTTATTCTTCTTATTTTGAATTTTTAAAGGCTAATGGTTATGAGGAATTGTATTTCAACTCACAGGCCACTAAAAAAAGAAAGTTTCAATCAACGGAATATGAAAAGAAAGTATCCAAAAAAGCGCTAGTTCAACAGCTTCACTTATTCGTTGATAAGTACGACCGAGTCCCATCTATTCAAGAATTCGGCTATTTACATCAAATAAAAAAACATTTTGGTTCTTACAAAATCTTTATCCAAAGTCAAGGATTTACACTGGATACTCCTGAAAACAATCAACCTTTATCCAAGGAAGAGCTGTCTAGGAAACTGCACACCTTTATTGTAATCGTTGATAGCGTTCCTAAAAGTTCTGAGTTCGGTCATACGGAACGAATCCAAGAGTTGTACGGATCATTCGATGCATTCCTCAAGGCCAACGATTGTGAACCAATACCCGTAGAAATCTAAACTCGGATAGTCGAAAAAAACGATTCGAATTCTTACTCTATAAAACAAGAAAGCCAGAAACATTGACAGTCCTGCTGCAAATGTTTCTGGCTTTTAATTCGGTAGAATGTAAGGAAGGTACGGGACTTGAACCCGTGCACCACATTACTGCGGCTCGCCGGATTTCGAGTCCGGTGCATTACCACTCTGCCAACCTTCCGCACCATTTATCTTACCGTTTTTCGTTTAAATGTCAAGATTTTATAATGTATCTAATACAGATGTATCCTCTTCTTCTAAGATATTCGTGATCGTACGGTTCATTAAATGAACGATTTCATCCTGAGTCGGTTCGATGATACCTGAAGACATCAGCGTCGCGATTCCTGTCACACAGATCCAAGTTCCCACGTGCAACGCATTGATTCTTTTTTCAGATAAATTCTTATATTTAGGATGCTCTACAATCAGCTGGTGGAAATAATTGTAAGAAAAGTCATGCATTTTTTTCCCGCCGCCATACTCTTGAACGTACAATGCGTTGTACAGATTGCTTTGTTCTTTTGCAAAGTAAACATAGCTCAAGCCTAAATCAATGATCGTATCACCTGTGCGAACTTCTGGGAAAATATCGTAGTATAGGTGATTGCAAATTTCATCGAGCAATGTGTTTTTAAGATCGCTCATGTTTTTAAATTCTAAATAGATTGGTTGTGTACTGATCCCCATTTTTTTGGCAATGTTTCGCGCGGTAAATCCAGAAAAACCTTCATTTTCGACAACTTCATAGGCAGCCTTTAGAATCTGGTCTTTTGTATAAACTTTTCTTCTCATTGTAATTCCTCCCAGAATGTTATTATTTTTACTGTCATTTTATTTTAATCAAAAACTGATTAGTTTTGCAACCCTTAAGCAAGATGTTATCTAAATTTACTGAATTTTTTTTTGAAATTGCGTGGTTATTCTACAATTTTTCCTTATAAAGGGAGTGTAACCGTTTTATTAGTTTAGGAAATATTCCTTTAAATTATTAAAATTTAAAAGAGTCGTTATACATTTGAAGACATTTTTGTTTCTTTAAAGTAAAAACAGTATCGCTAAAAAAAAATTCCACTGTTACTTTATTATACTTTCTCTAGCGTTCGGTGACAATCCTTATTCTTTTTCTTGTTTAATTAATTTATTTTCTCTACTATAGTAGAGAAATAGAAAAAGGTGGTTAGCTTAATGGAACAACAAAATTATGCGCAACTCGTTTTAAATACTTGCTTAAAGGCCGGAAAGATCATGATGGAATCCGGTTCTGAAGTCTATCGCGTGGAGGACACGATGAAGCGCATTGCTATTAATGCTGGTTTAGACGATATTCAAACCTATGTGACTGCGACCGGATTGATTGTTGGCTTTCCTTCTGAACAAAACAGCCAAGTCATCCAGATTACCCCACAGTCGATTAATCTAGAAAAGGTGACTGCCGTCAATCAAGGCTCAAGACAATTCGCAGATGGCGAACTCTCTTTACCTGATTTTTATTTGTATTTAGAAGAAGTGGATGATGCCACACCAGACTTTCCTTACTTATGGAAGATTATCTCCGCTGGAATTGTCAGCAGTACGCTGATGATTATTCTCAACGGGACTTGGTTCGACTTTATTCCAACATTTATGATCGGCATGGTCGGCTTTGCTGTCCATACCTTTTTCGGAAACAAGCTACGTATGAAATTCTTGAACGACTTCGTTGCTGCATTAGTTATTGGTTGCTTGTCTTTACTTGCCGTTTCTTTTTCCGTCGCTCGTGATGTTAATAGCTTGATTATAGGATCAATTATGCCACTAGTCCCCGGTTTGGCTATTACTAATGCCTTTCGTGACATTATGGCAGGACATTTAATTAGTGGTGTTGCCCGTGGGACAGAAGCTTTATTTATCGCGGGGGCAATTGGCGGCGGGATTATCGTTGCCTTTAATTTCTTTTAGAAAAATATTTTTTGGGAGGTCTCTTATGACTTTTGTTATCAATTTTCTATTCAGTATGTTTAGTACAATTGCCTTTAGTGTCATTACTAACATTCCGCGCAGAGCTTTTTTAGCTTGCGGCTTCACAGGTGCCGCAGGTTGGATGACCTTTTGGATTCTACAAACATACTGTCATCAAAATATTGGCATCTCTAACTTCCTGGGTGCGATGATGATCGGACTAATTAGTATTTTCTTCTCACGAGTCATGCATATGCCCGTCATTGTCTTTAATGTCCCCAGTCTTGTTCCATTAGTTCCTGGCGGACCTGCTTACATGGCTGTCCGATATATGATGAACCAAGAATTTACTGAGTCAATGGAAAAAGTGGTCACTGTTTTGGTTACAGCTGGAGCAATTGCGATTGGATTCATGTTCACAAATTTAATTGAACGAGCACTAAAAAGAACTCGTTCAAATTTTCAACTAAAATAGATCAAGGTGAAAGCAGAATTTTTTCTGCTTTTTAAATTACTATCAGCTCGATATTGTAAACGCTCTCTTTGATTTCCTAAAAATATTTTAAGTTTCGCCGGATATTTATAAATTACAACCTCAGACCTATGCATTTTGTGAATTTATCCTATATACTTCACTTAAGAAAGACAAAGGAGATGAATCAGATGAGTGTTGTTCAATCCAGAAGGCTATTAAATTTAATTTCGTTAATGGGTATTGCCATAACGGTTAGTTTGACTATTTACTTCTATCGCTTAGGAGTATTTAATGATATGAATTCACTAAGACAGCTCGTCGGGCATTCACCGATCGCCGGACCGCTCATTTTCGTTCTGATTCAGATCATTCAAGTCGTGATTCCAATTATTCCCGGGGGAATCAGCCTCGCAGCTGGGGTTTTGATTTTCGGTCCATATTGGGGCTTTGTTTATAACTATGTAGGGATAGTGATTGGTTCCCTCATTCTATTCTTGATGGGAAGACACTATGGGAAGCCCTTGATTATGCATCTTGTTAGTGATAAGGTATATCAGAAGTACAGTCATTGGCTCGATGATCAGCCTCGCTTTGAAAAATTGTTCGCCTTAGCAATTTTCTTACCTGTCGCACCAGATGATGCCTTATGTTTAATGGCTAGTCTGACGAACATGTCCTTCAAGAAATATAGCGCGATCATCTTTTTAGCTAAACCAGCTTCGATTTTCTTATATAGCTTGGCTTTACTGCAAGGTGGCAACTTATTATCTAGCTTACTCGTCCACTAATTTAGTGGACTTTTTTTTGTTCATCTTTCGATTGAAATTTCAAAGTTTTGGCGTAAAAAATTCATACTTTATTTACAGGAGAAACAGATAATAATGAATGACCAGCTACACATTCATCACTGTTAATTAGAAGATTGCTTGCTTTTTAAAAAGCGAATCTCTTTTAGAACCATAGGAGGAACTATGAATTCCATAAAAAAGTATTTTACTTATTTTTTCGGTACCTTTTCTTTATATAATTTTCTGCTTCTCAGCTTTGGTCTTCCCTTCTTAACAGAAGGTCTCTTTTTATTTTTTAGACAGAGTTTTTTAAATAACCTTTACTCACCCTTTTATCTACTTCTTTTTGTGGCATTGATTTTTTTATACGGTAGTCTCTATAGTCAAATCCAATCGAACGAAACTGATTTTCAAAATTTTTCTTTAAAGTCAGCATTCACTAGTTTTGGGTTTTGGTTGATTCTATCCCCTATTTTTTTCTTTCGCTTTTATCAGATGCTGCTGGTTTGGCAGCCTCTTCCGGCTAAGGTTTTATCTTTTCTATTTCTTTATCGTTGGAAAATTTTACCAGTTATAGGCATTTTTTACTTGATTCTACTATACCTTCTGTACCGATCTATTTTAGCGCCTAAATACCTTAAAGAAAATCATTCGCTAAAAAAAAGTGTTTGGCTGAGCTGGCAAAAAACACGTTATAGTTTCCCTAAGCAATTCCTACTTTTTTTTGTGATACCGATCTTCTTTTTAGTTACTAGCTTTCTGATTAAAATCGGTTTTATTTGGGCGACAAAACTTATAGCCAGACAAATTAGTGCTATGTTTCTGCTGCTCCTCTATCGTGTTCTGCAAAATGTTTTATGGACCTTCTTCTTTCTTTATTTGGCTTCATCAGATAAGGGCCCTCTTGCCAGCGAATCAAGAACGAAAGGCGCCGTCATTTGGCTTAGCTTGACCATCTTTTCTTGCTTAGGTCTTTATTCTCTTCATTATGCGCACGCTTTTCATGTTCAACAGCAAACTCCTGCGTTAACCATCTCCCACAGAGGTGTTTCTAATCATAATGGTGTTCAAAATTCGATTGAGGTTCTGAAAAGGACAAGTTACGAACGACGCCCTGATTTTGTTGAAATGGATGTTCAAGAAACGGCCGATCATCACTTAGTGGTAATGCACGATGAAGACCTGAAAACATTAGCCAATAAAAATAAACGAGTCGATGAATCGACTTGGCAAGAATTAAAAGATATCACGCTAAAGGAAAATGGCTATACGAGCACCATTCCATCATTTACTGACTACCTGGCAACGGCAAATCAATTAAATCAAAAGCTGCTCATTGAACTAAAGGTCACCGCTAAGACGAAAGAATCAATCGTGCACCAACTGATTCCTCTGAAAAAGAACCTAGCAAGACATGAATTACAAAGTATGGATCTTGATACGGCTAACCAAATGAAAAAAGAATTTCCCAAATTGAAAGTCGGCTATATTTTGCCATTTGATCTATTAGGCAGTCCCAAAAACACATTAGATTTCGTGAACATTGAATCCAGAACTGCCAATAGCGATTTGATTCAGGCGCTCCGCCATCAGAAACAGGGTGTTTATGTCTGGCCAGTTAATACAAAACAGCAAGCCTCTATGTTCCGCTTCCAACAGGTGACCGGTCTTTTATCTGATGACCTGACTGTCTTTTCTGGCTCTTCCGACGATATAAAAGCACAAACCGCTAGCATTTTATGGTTCGATTAAAACGAAAAGCAGCAACCGATTGGTTGCTGCTTTCATTTTAACTAACGTTCCAACAAACGTTCATAGGTGAAACCGGACATGGCGTATCTCAATAAGAGAAGCGCAATTCCTAACAATACTAGACCGATGGAGACGACGACCCATCCCCCAAAAACTAAGATACCAGTGAATTGGCCAACAAGAAGCAACGCCAAAGGTAAAATCAAAAAGGCTGCTTTTTGTTGTGATTCCTCGATCGTCATAGACTTAGCTGATCCTTTTACAATTAAAACGATAGAAATAATTGTGATCGCTGGAACAATTAGAAGCATCACCCACAGCCAATTAAGACTAAACGGAAGCAAGATCCCTTTAAAAATATAGACCACTACTTCAACCACAATCACGGTTAGGAGAAAGGAAGCATACGTAATCAAAATTCCTACAAAAAATGACGCATATACTTTTGCTTGGAAAATTTCTCGAATGGACAAAGGTGAATAAAACAATGTTTCCAACGTTCGTTTTTCCTTCTCTCCAACAAATGAACTGGCCGCCATGACACTTGCTGTCATAATCGGAATGATTAAAAAGAAAATCGGAATCACATTATTGACCATTAAAGAGAGCAGCTCATAAACCAACTGTTCTTGATTCAGTTTTTGGAAATCTGGTAAAATCCGTGCCATTTCAGTAAAGGAAGAGGAATCTGTCGGACTTAATAAGACGGTCAACAGCATCATGGTCGGAAATGCTACAGAAAAAATCAATGGAAGAATCGTCAAAACAGAGAAATAGCGTTTATTTTCTGTAATCCCTCGTATGTCTTTACTCATAACAGCCTTTTGACGACTACTGAACATTTTTTTCTCCCCCTTCTAATAAGGCGAAATAAATATCTTCCAGTGAATAATCCATTGGCCTAACCTGTGAGATATTTCCGCCTGCTTGAACGATTTTTTTAACTAATTGAGAAACCTCTGCTTTTTCTTTGAAGGAAAGTTCATAGGTATCCTCTTCAATTTTTTTACTCTGAATAGTTTCTGGCATCAAGTCCGTTTCAATGATTACCTTATAGTGATTAAAGATTTGTTCTCTCAATTGTTCCAAGCTTCCTAAAGCTAGCAAATGACCCTTGTCCATCAGCCCATACTCATTACAAATTTCTTGAGCATATCTCAATTGATGCGTGCACAAAAATATCGTTGTTCCTTCTTCTTTTGATAATTCTAGCAAAAGCGCATTCACACTTTTTGTACTCTCAGGATCAAGACCGCTAGTCGGCTCATCCAAAAACAACACCTTTGGTCGATGAATCAGCGTTCTCGCTAACGATAGTCGTTGCCGCATACCCGTGGAATAGCTCTTAAGCTTCACCTCTGAAGCATCCAGAAGATCTAGTTTTTTCAATAGCTCCCTTCCCCGTGTTTCGCTTTCCTCTTTTGTCAATCCAAACAGCTGACCGAAGAAACAAAGATTGTCTATCCCCGTTAAATGATCATACATTCCTGCATGCTCTGTTAATACCCCCGACTCTTGATGAAGTTTTTCAGCTTCATGGACAGGATCAAAACCAAGTACTCGGATTTCTCCTCCCGAAGGAGTTAAAATTCCGTTTAGAAGCTTAACTGTCGTTGTTTTCCCAGCCCCATTAGGCCCTAAGAAACCAAAAATTGTCCCTCGAGGAACAACTAGGCTAATCGTCTCTAACGCTCTCTTACCTCCTTTGAATGTCTTTTCTAATTGTTTAATTTCAATAGCATTCATTTACAATCCCTCGTTCCTATTCATTGGATAGAATGACTCTCTCTATATACTCTTATTGTATTAGTTCTAATCTAAGTGTTCAATGGACTATTTGTTAACTTTACGACTGTAAAATCACTCCTTACGATACTTAATAGTCATAGTTTCACTTAGAAGCAGACAAAAAGATTCGGGCCTCTTTCAAAGCCCGAATCTCTTTCGGCTCTATAATATCTAGTGTTGGTGACCCCTTCTGTTGCCAACACTTTTTCTTTTTTTTAATAAACGCAAACAGACACCTTGAAATCCTTTAGAATAAAGTCGACGAAAACCA
>OBUQ01000526.1_pt1 | contig 27266 bp, 23 predicted proteins | sample 1494951 | NCBI WGS metagenome assembly OBUQ01 (sample SAMEA2579938, study PRJEB22360) | human gut metagenome | biome: human gut; feature: human-associated habitat; material: faeces | place: Denmark | collected 2008/2010
GCCGGGGTGGGGGAGCGGGGGGTTGCGGGCTCGCGCAGCACCGCCGATTCCCGCTAGCTCCACTTTGTTGGCGTAATCCCGTTAGGGATTAGTGGCACTAAATAGGATCCCCTGGATAAACCTGAGGTTTGGTCACTCCACTACATTTCTCACCCAGCGTACGAGCTCATCGTATCCAACCGACCCATCCGCCACGCCCAGAATAGTCTCGAGAAATGAAGCATGATCAGGTTTGAAATCTATACCGGATACTCTGAGATATGTGCCTAAGAGTGCGGCACCAGTTCTCTTGTTTCCATCTAGAAATGGGTGACCGGAGATAATTCCGACCGCATATCTGCACGCCTTCTCAATTGGATCAGGATACAAATGTTCATCACCAAAGGTCTGGAAAGGCTGTGCGAGCGCGGACTTTAAAATCCCCTCATCGCGAACTCCATCGAGTCCGCCGAACCGAGCGATTGCTGCAGCATGAATAGCGAGGACATCCTGCTGCGAAAACGCAAATCCGTTCATTTGGCCAGTTCTTGAAATACGTCGGCATATTCATCCATGAAGTCGACTGCAACGTCGGCTACTTCGGTCGCGCCGTGTGCCGGTTGGATAATTACCCACGGCCGGTTATTCTTCAAAATTGTGAGGGGTTTCCCCGTCCTGTTCACTTCTGCCGTGACCCGGGAAAAATTATTTTTCGCTTCCGCTAGACCCATTGTAATTGCAGGCATCGACATTCCCCTTCTTGACTTAGCAAAATTATGGCTAATATCTTGTCCAGAGTCAATAGGTATTTGCGCCTCTCCGGCTTCGATGTGGCTGCTTGCCGCGCAGGATAAAATTAAATTAAAAAGGTTTCTCCGCTAGCGCTAGATGGTTTCGGTGGCGGTGCGCCATGGTGGGTGCGATTGCTATCGCAGGCATGACAAGGGAAAGGGAGGAAAAACTTATCCCCGCGCCTCAGGTGCGTAGGTCAAAAAACTCTACAATCCACATGCTTTCAGAGCATATTTAAAGTAGCAGAACCTCTGAGAAAACCCCCAAAAACAACAAGTTTATACACATAATTCAGGTATTGACTCTTTTTAGAAGACTTAAAATGGGCGCTAGTAGAGGGGGTAGATAATGCGGTTTCATTCTTTGCAATTCCAGATCAAGGGGAGCGCGCAAGATTGTGTTGCCAGCGCTGGGCAAGACTTGGATATTGCGGACGAATTTGCCCGTCTTTCCCGCTCATTGGGGTTTGAGGGAGTTCCAGATAGCTATGCCGGATTATGGGCCACCCAGTTCGTCTACAACGACTATTCTCTTCTCCAGGGTGATTTTTTGGCTAGAGGTTTATGTCTAGACCTGCTATGCGACAGTGATTTCGTCATCCCGTTTAGTGCGATTTTCTTGTGCCTAGGAGCAACTTTCAAACGAACAGCCAAGTGCACGGTAACGGAGCTAACTGTGGTATGTGAGCCTTATTCGGTTAAGGCGAAGATTGCTCAAGGAAAAACCAAAGCTACTCTTCAAAGATTCCACGAGCATAATAGGGAAATTAATCCCCTCCCGATTGCCCAATGCGCAACAGTTAAATACGCATGCAAAGATAAACAGGGATCGGTTCTTGCATCTGGCGAAGTCCCCTTGTCGATGTCCCCATGTTACCTGCCAGAATTGGCTTTACCGTTCTCTGGAATCTGTTCGCAGTGGGGATCAGAAATACTGCGCCATATGGAAACGATTGAGATTACTGCCAGCTAGTGCGAACCTATTCGGTGCGGCTGTAATTTTCGGCTTTCAAACGAGGGCTCCTGTTTCTTCGCGCTTCCAGCCGGATGCTAGTCGACTAACAGGAGTACGGATCCCAACGAGACTGCGGCGATTAGGACACTCAGGATTATTCCGAGGACGAGGGCGCGCCCTCCGGATTTAATCACGTTGCGCAGGTTCACTCCGGCTCCCATTGCGCCCATCGCTACCGTCAGGAGCAGGGTAGCAACCGTGCCTCCTAGAGTGCTGAAAATGTTATTGACAGTGGGGATGCCCGCAAACACTGAGGCTAGCGCTACTGCGATCAGGAATCCCACCACGAATCCGGGAATCAGGGGAGGGCGCTTGCCAGAGCTGGTTTTCTCTGCCTGTTCGTGGCGTACTTCTACTACTCGCCGTTCAACTATCCCCACGATTGCTACTACGATTGCTAGGCAGGCTACGCGTCCCAGCTTGGTGGCGGTAGCCAAATCAGAGATTGCCGGATCGTAAATGTTTGCGGCGGCCACTACCTGGCCGACCTCGTGAATAGAAGCTCCCAGCCAGACGGCTGCTTGCGTGGGGGATAACCCTAGCCCGTGGGCAGCAGCCGGCAAAGCGACGAGGGAGAGCGTCCCGAATAGGGTAACGCAAGCGATAGCAGTCGCGACCGCGTCATCGGCGTCCTCGCGACTGCGGGCAGAAACCACCGGGGATATCCCGGCGACGGCAGAAGCCCCACAAATCGCAGTCCCTGAGGTGGTGAGAATCCCGGTGGCGTGGCTGACCCGCATAAAATAAGTAAGCAGGTAACCCGCCACCATAGTGACGGCGACCGCGCAGATAATAGTCACGATGGTGCCGGCTCCTAGCGCGGCAATAGCCGGTAGCGACAGCCGAAAACCAAGCAGCACCACCCCGGAGCGCAAAATAGTCTTCGCGGAAAAACCGATACCGGGTTCGCAGACAGCAGGAATTAACTTGGTGTTGCGGACGGCTATCCCCAGCAGGATTGCCACCAGCATCGATGACAGCAGAGGAAGAAACAGGTTTATTAGCCAAGCGATTCCGGCGATCACGCACGCATATGCTATTCCCGGTAAGAGCCGTTTGAAATTATTCAAAGAAATCACTTGCCATATATACCACAAGGCCAAGACGGTTAAGCAACGAGAACGCTAAAGTTGCCTGTCTAGTGCCTTACTGATTGCCTGGTAACTACTTCGAACTTAGTCAGGTATTACCGTAATTTTTACGCCGATGCGATCGTGTACTGCCTGATACGCTTCGTGCACTTGTGAAAGCGGGAAGGTGTGGGTCACGATTTCCTCCACATTTATAGCCCCCGCTTCGAGCACTTGAATCGCCCGTTTTACATCCCGACGGCGAGCATTGGAACCCCCGGTAACCTGCAATTCTTTATAGTGAATCAGGTTAGGTTCCATTTGAGTCATCGAACCCTTCGGGAATCCCGCGAAGTAGTTTACTCGTCCCCCATCCCGGGCAAGCTCTAAGGCGTCTTGAGCGAGTTCGGAGGCACCGATGCACACAATTACTACATCGGCTCCCGCACCGTTGGTTACCTCCTTGACCCGATCCTCAAGTTCTTCAGGGCTGACCCCAATCGCGCCTAGCCGGTCTGCCACTTGGCGGCGCTCCGGGGAACGGTTAGATACAAAAACGTGCCTAGCTCCACTGGCAAGTGCCAGCTGTGCGTGGATTAGTCCGATCGGGCCGGCTCCTAGAACAGCCACTACCTCTCCCAGGTTTACTTTGAATTGATCGAGGCCGTTTAAGCAGCAAGAGATGGGTTCGGCTAGGCAAAGAGCTTTAGGGTCAAGTTCTTTGTTGGTAGTGATCAGGTTGCCTCTACGCAGGGCGCGTTCCGGTACCAGCAGGTATTCCTGGAGACCACCATCGATGGCGTAGCCAAACAGCTCTAGATTCGAGCAGAGGTGCTCGCGGTCTTGCAAACAGTTGGGGCAGGCACCGCACGATACCACGATCGAAACTGTCGCCTGTTGCCCAATGCGCAAGCCGGGTTGAATCTGCTCGACGCCCTCGCCGATTTCCACGATCCTGCCTGCAATCTCGTGCCCGGGAACCGTACCATAGGAAACCCCAGAGGTTTTCGCCCCGGTATAGAGGCGATAGTCGGTGCCGCACATGGTGTTGGCCTCGATTTTCAGTAAGACCTCATTTTTGCCCGGGGTAGGTTTTTCCTTTTCGACCAGCCGTAGATCTTCCGGTGCATTCAAAGTAGCTGCCCGCATGACTTCTCCTCTCCTTAAAGACATTTCGGAACCGCGCCCAAAAGTAACGTGAAGAAAGTAGCGCCCGGATCAGGGGCTCCGATGCCCAGTGAGTCTAGTGTCTCACGAATCTAGTAGCGGCTACTGTCATCAGTAACCGTAAATTGGTTCCTCACCCGTCACGTGAATAGTTCTTCCCTTTGCTGTCACCTTAAATGACGGGGAAGATTGATTGTCTAAGGGATGCTAAGTGGTTTACTCACCGTGCGAAGATGGCTCCTTCTGTGCGGTCGCCTAGCGGTAATCAAAGACATTTCCCTGGAATCCAGCGAGTGATCTTCCTAAGCGAGGTGTCAGGAATGTGAACTGCCAATAAAAGTTAGGTACGCCGCTAGGTTGAATCCGCTGGAAGTTACTTTAACTGGTACCTGGGAGAAATCCGTTACCACCAGCAAGGTTAAAACTGCTGATTCCGAAAAGACTCCCACGCCGAAAGCTAGCCCCAATGCTGAGCCCAAAGAAGAAATGGTAAATACCGGTTCCTCGCCCTTAGGGCTGCTGTTACTTGCAGGAGCCAGCAGTGTTCTAGGTGCGTTAGTGCTGCTACGGCGCCGGGCGTAACGCGAGTATGAGGTTTTGGCTGTAGGGCGGGTGTATGTGGTACCGCCGCGAAGCGTTTAATGCGGCTTGTGTTGGAGCTGCTGCAGCATTTCTGATTAGCTCAACGCCTGACGATAGCTTCACCCCGAGGAGTGTAACGTTTAGTTCTTGAAAACTTTGTAACTGTATTTTCTGAAAGGCTGATTTTCAGATTTCCTCAGACTAGACTCCAGACTGATTAGATAGGCTCATGGTGAAAAAAGATCGCTTGGGAATGACCCGCAGGGATCATCAATCCCTGGATGTGGCAAAGCTCTACTATAGCGGCCTATCTCAGAGCGAAATCGCTAATATACTGCATGTTTCACGACCAAATGTTTCCAAATTGCTCACTCATGCGAAGGCACGCGGGTTCGTGAAAATTCGAATAGATGATCCACGAGAGCAAGACAGAGAGCTCATCGATTCTTTACGGTCTGCTTTTTCACTTGACGAGGTACGTTTAGTGTCTCCACCTAGAAGACGCGACATTGATATTCGCAAGGCTCTGGGACAGGCGGGGGCAGACCTTTTTATGGGGATGGTGCGTGATGGAGACGCTGTTGGAGTTTACTGGTCTCGAACCATTCAGGCATTGACTGCGAGCTTACAGCGGAGATCTTTACAGCGGGTCGATGTAGTCCAGGTCGGTGGCAATCTAAGGATGCCGTCCCTGGATTTATCTACTCTAACCAGTTTCCGGGAGTTACGAGAATCTCTGCAGGCCAAGGTGCACATGGTAGGGCATCCAATCGTGTTGGAATCGGCAGGTGCGAAGCTAGCGATTGAACGAGAAGAGAGTGTCAGTAGGGTTATGGCACTTGCGCGCCGAGCACGTATCGTGCTTTATTCGGTCGGCTCAGTTAGTTCCGTGGCAACTCTGCTGCATAGTCCGCTCATTAATGAGGACGAAAGAGAATTCTTGATCGAACATTCGGTGGGGGAAATATGTGCGCACTTCATCGATGAAGACGGCAGGGTCTGTCTGCCGGATCTTAACAACCGCACTTTGGGAATTTCCTTGCCGGATTTACGGCGTAACGAGCAAAAGATCCTGGTAGCCGGAGGATCCGATAAGTTGCAAGTAGTCTATGCTGCATTGCTACGTGGTTATGCTAACCGGTTAGTTATAGATACGGTAACGGCTCGTAAGCTACATGCCTTGACGAAAAAGAAACAAGGCAAATAGCCAAAATGGCACATATGTGCCAAAAATTCGTTCTGTAGGCTGGGGCAGCAAAGTAGCGTGAGACCAGTGACAAGTCAGCCAAGACTTGCATGAAGTCGAAGGAGACGTAGACATGACCAATAAAGCAAAACTAATTGATCATACCCTGCTTGCGCCAGATGCAACAGCTGAAGCGGTAAAAAAGCTGTGCGAAGAGGCTAAAACCGCAGGATTCTGGTCGGTGTGTGTAAGCCCCAATAGGGTTTCGCTGGCTAAGCGTGAGCTTTCCGGTAGTGATATTAAAGTATGTACAGTAATCGGATTTCCTTCTGGTGCGCATTGCACAGAGGTGAAAAAATTTGAGACTGCCCATGCCGTTGCAGACGGAGCGCAAGAGGTCGACATGGTAATAGACCTGGGGGCAGTCAAAGATGGGAATTGGCGCGCAGTTCAGCTAGACATTGCTGGTGTTGTCCAAGCAGCTGGTACTGGGGTTCTAGTGAAGGTCATCTTGGAAACCTGCCTGCTAACGGATGAAGAAATCGTGAATGCATGCGAATGCGCACAACAGGCTGGCGCAGATTTTGTAAAAACTTCTACAGGTTTTTCACAATCAGGTGCAAGTGCGCATGCGGTGGAGCTTATGCGTAAAACTGTTGGCTCGAATATGGGAGTTAAAGCATCTGGCGGGATTCGAACCGCTGCCGTCATGGACGAAATGATCGCCGCAGGAGCTAACCGTATTGGTGCCTCTGCCGGAATGAAACTGTTGGGGGGGAACAAATGAGTATAGATGTGGAAACTTCGCCAAAGCAATCATTGCCTAGGCAAAAAACACCCGAAGGACAAGTAAATAACAGCCGAGGGTTGATAAAGGATAATACGCAACAGTTAGCCGACGGTTACCTTTCGCGAACCCCCATTTTTCAGTATCTCTTACTGTCGATTTGCTTCCCCATGTGGGGGATAGCTGCCAGCCTCAACGACATCTTGATTACACAGTTCAAGTCAATTTTTACTCTTTCTGACTTTGCTTCCGCGTTTGTGCAGTCAGCATTCTACGGTGGGTATTTCATTATTGCTATTCCTGCCTCCCGAGTAATCCGCTCCACCTCCTACAAAGTTGGAATCATGGTTGGTCTGAGTGTGTATATCATCGGCTGCTCCTTGTTTTTCCCGGCTTCCCACATGGCGACGTATTCAGTATTCCTGTTTTCACTGTTTGCGATTGCAATTGGATTATCGTTCCTTGAGACGTCCTGTAACACTTACTCGTCGATGATTGGACCGAAAAAATATTCCACGCTACGACTAAATATCTCCCAAACTTTCTATCCTCTCGGATCTATCGGGGGAATTTTACTGGGCAAGTACTTGATTTTTTCCGAAGGTGCCGCGCTGCATGAGCAGATGGCAAATCTTACTGCTGCAGAGTCGCAACAGTTTGCTCGGGAAATGCTACAACGCACTCTGCATCCCTATCGGGTAATCATTCTAATCTTGCTGGTAATCCTGATTCTGGTGATGATTACGCAGTTCCCAAAGTGTAAGCCTGTGGTAAATAACGCGAAAGAGGCCACGAAGGCAACCATATTCCAGACCCTAAAATACTTGGCCGGAAACCGTAGATTTAAAGCTGGTATTCTGACGCAGTTCCTTTACGTTGGCATGCAGACAGCGGTTTGGTCCTTTACGATTAGGCTCGCGCTAAATCTGGATCACTCCCTCAATGAGAGAACAGCCTCTAACTTCATGATCTTTGCGTTTATTGGGTTCTTTTTAGGAAAGTTCCTAGCAAATCTTTTGATGACCAGGTTTAATCAAGACTTAGTCCTCGTCGGCTACTCTCTTTGTGGATTGGGTGCGTTAGCGTATGTAATCTTGGTTCCTAATATGACAGCAGTTTATGCTGCGGTGTTGGTTTCGTTCTTGTTCGGGCCTTGTTGGGCAACTATCTACTCGCGCACGCTAGATTCGATCGAAGATAAACGCTATACCGAAACCGGCGGAGCGATAATCGTAATGTCTATTATTGGTGGGGCGGTTATTCCTGCAGTACAGGGGCTGGTCTCTGATCTGACTGGCTCGATGCAGATTTCTTTTGCCGTTAATCTCTTTTGTTTCGGTGCCGTATTGATGTACTTCTATTCCTCTTATAAAACTTCTCCAAAGGGTGAAATCTAATGCAATATGAAATGAATTTACCAAGATCCCTGTTTACGCAGTTAGAGACGGAAATACTGCATTCAGAGCAGTGGTCGGTAACCACGAAAACTTACTCATCCGGAGTTGCTTCACTAACTATCCACAACTCGCTCGGATATGTTGAGGTTCTGCCCTTCATGGGGCAAATTATCTGGGACGCAGAGTTTTGCGGTCACAGCCTGCGCATGGAAAACATGTTTTCAGAGCCTAAACCGGCGACCTTGATTGAGGACACCTACGGCTGCTTTGCTTTCCATTCGGGGCTGCTTGCCGCTGGTTGCCCCGGCGAGGGGGATAACCATCCGTTGCATGGTGAATTTGCATGCGCTCCCATGGACACGGCGAAATTGATTATTTCAAACAATGCCATTCGCGTAGTTTCTTGCCGCGAGTACTTGAAGGGTTTTGGTGATCACTATGTAGCCAATCCCTCGGTGACTTTGCACCAGAATTCATCCATGTTCGATATTGAGCTACGGGTGCAAAACATGTCTAAGTACGCCTCTATGCCTCTGCAATATATGTGCCATATGAACTACGCGTTCGTACCAAGCGGAAAAATTACCCAAAACTTGCCTGCAGATGCGTTAAAATTGCGTGAATCTGTGCCGGCGCATGTTAAACCAACTGAAAAATGGTTGAAGTTGAACGCAGATATAAAAGCCGGTAATCGGGACGCTAATTCCTTGGAAGGGGCTGAAGAGTTCGATCCGGAGATTGTGTATTTCGCTGATGGAGTAGACAAACTGACCGAAGAAGCAATTTTAGAAATGACCTGCCAGGACGGAACGGTATTTGAAACCCGTTTTAGTACCGAGAGTTTCCCAGTGATAACGCGGTGGATATTGCATAACGAAGATCAAAAAGTTGCTGCGTTTGCGCTTCCCGGGACATCACGTCCAGAAGGGCGCGAAGCGGCTCGTAAAGCTGGAACGTTAATTGAACTTGCCCCTGGGGAAGCTCGCACTTTCCAAGTAACTACCGGCATTAAGGAGAACTAGAAATGGATATTGCAGTAGTTGGCTCGAATATGGTCGATTTAATCTCCTATATCAATCGAATGCCCCATGAAGGCGAGACCGTAGAGGCTCCAGATTTTCGAATGGGTTGTGGCGGTAAGGGTGCGAACCAGGCCATAGCAGCTTCTCGGATGGGCTCGGAAGTTTTGATGGTCACCAGGGTAGGCAACGATATGTTTGCAGACAACACCATAAGAAACTTTGCTGAGAACGGTATCGACACCAAATTTGTTATGCGTACGGATGCTACCTCGGGGGTCGCCCCAATTTTTGTGGATCCCCAATCCCGTAACTCAATCATAATTGTCAAGGGAGCAAACGCATTGTTAACTCCCGGTGATGTGGAACGTGCCAAGGCGCAAATTGCCGAATGTAAACTGATCGTGATGCAGCTGGAAATTCCGCTAGAAACGGTATATGCGACTATACGATTAGGCAATGAATTAGGTATTCCGATTCTGTTGAACCCAGCTCCAGCCGATCCCTCACTATCGTTAGAGCAGGTAAAAAACGTGGAGTTCATCGTGCCAAATGAGAGTGAACTATCTTTACTAACTGGGATGCCGGTAGAATCCGAAGAAGATATACGTGCTGCAGGACAAGTGCTTACTCACTCGGGAATTCCGAATGTGATTGTCACTTTGGGTTCACGGGGCGCCTTGTGGATTAGTGAAGCCGGAGAACAGTTAATTGAAGGAACCTCTGACAGGGCAGTTGACACTACCGGGGCAGGTGACGCTTTCATTGGTTGCTTTAGCCATTGTTGGACGCAGACTGGTGACATTGCTGAGTCGATTCGCAAGGCTAATATCTATGCGGGCGATGCGGTAACTAAGCGGGGTACGCAAACTTCCTATGCTACGGCTGAAGAGCTAAACCTGCGTTAGTCCACCGTTTTCCTAGGCTCAGTGTGGCTGGCATGAACGGTGTATATGCGCAGTCGCATTAGATTAGCGCACGCAGCATAAAAGCTACGAGGCCATATTATTTGGTTTCTTGCCAGCCAGCTTGATAATGCCGTTACCCTTTCTCCACGGGGTAGGAAGGGTAACGGCATTATTGCTATCACGGTGAGTGAAAGCTGAGAGTAAGACTTCTGGGAAAAGCTGAGCGCTCCTTGGAGCGTACTGTTTATTGTCCTGGTGGTTTGTACTGATTAGGCTTCAGATTTTGAAGAGTTTATCGCTAAGCGTACTTGTTTTCATCAGGCAGTTTCGCGCGAGCATCAAGTAGTATCGAGGCATCGGCATCGAAAACCAACGCAACTGCCCGCTCTAGAAGGTGGCGGTGTCGATCACGTAGCGGTAGCGCACCTTAGCGGCTACCACGTTATCCCAGGCCTGATTGATTTGATCGCCAGAAATGATCTCCACTTGGGGACCGATATTTTTCTCGGCACAAAAATCTAGCACTTCCTGGGTGAGGGAGATGCCACCGATATTGGAGCCGGCCAGCATCTTTTGCCTGCCCACCAAGTTACCCATGGCGAAGGATTGGCGGTTCTCGGGTAGCCCCACAATCCCTACGATCCCTTCGGGTTTTACGCAATCTAGCAGCTGATCGATTTCCACTCCGTCAGACAGAGTCGATACCACCAGGTCAAACTGAGATTGCATGCTTTCCCAAGTCCCGTCCTCGGAAGTGGGGTGGAGTGCAACTGCCCCAAAGCGCTTCGCGTCCTCTTCTTTGGCGCGGGTGCGAGAAATGACGTGGGTTTCGGCTCCCAGGGCGGCGGCAATCTGCACCCCCATATGGCCGAGCCCTCCCATGCCCACGATGGCGACTTTCTTGCCCGGGCCTGCCCCGAGGCGTTTAAGCGGGGAATATAAGGTCACCCCAGCACACATAATGGGGGCGGCTTTTTCCAGAGGAATCGCGTCCGGTATCCGGCACACATAGTCTTGTTCCACGGTGATCCCGGTGGAATAACCACCGGCTGTGGGGACGCCGTCGCGCCCTATACAGTTATAAGTCCAGATAGTCCCGCCCTCGCCATTACAGAATTGTTCAGTTCCCGCTTGGCAAGCCTCGCATTTGCCGCACGAGTCCACGAAACAGCCGACCCCTACCCGATCACCAACGGCAAACTTGGTTACTTTCGAGCCAATTTTGGTGACGATTCCGGCGATTTCATGACCGGGGGTGAGGGGGTAGATTACCTCTCCCCACTCCGCGCGCCCGGTGTGAATATCGGAGTGGCAGACCCCGGCATATTTGATCTCGAAATAGATTTCGGTTGGTCCTGGTTCGCGCCGCTCTAAGGTTACGGGATGGAAATCCGAAGTGGCCGAATCCATCGCGTATGCTTTTACCTGTGTCATTGCTGCTCCTTGTAAGCGAGAAGGTTATTACCCTCAACCATAACCCGCCACCCGACCTAGCGCAGGGGTGGCAAGTAGGAACGGGGGGGGGGAATAATTTTTATCTGTCAATACCGTACTAATAGTGGTACGGTATTGACAAAGAAGGAGGGGGTGAATGTTTTGACCTACGCGCACGATTTATGGGAGGTTGCGGCTTATAGCCACGGGGTATTAACCGTTTCGGAGGCGATTTCTGTCGGTGTACCTGCTGTTGAGGTACGAAAATTAGCTTATAGAGGCACGCTGCGTAGCTATGGTAACGGGGTATACGTACATCATGGGGTGCCGCTCACGCGTTTTACCCAGTTCGCCATAGCGGTGGCGCTAGCTGGTAAAGGCGGGTTTTTATGGGGAGATGCGGTCTTTTCTCTTTTGGAACTGGGGGATTTTAATCCGCGTTCGATCCGGGTTGCTACCCGTAGACGGGTACGTAGAAAGTTACCGCAATGGATGCAGCTTACCGATCGCGTTGACATTGTGGAAACAGATATTACTGAGTACTGCAATCTGCCATCCACCTCGGTTAATGAGGCACTGACAGATGTTTTTCCCCAACTACCAAATGAAAAATGGCTGGCCTTAGTGCACGAGTGCTACCGTAAAGATTTTGTTACCGCAAAGGAACTCAAGGCTAAGGAAGTGCTGTATGAGCGGGGTCGTTCCTCCCAAAAACATTGCTCAACTTGAGCAACGCCTGCAAGAAGTGTCCGCTGCTCGGGGGATTACGGTTGCGCGCTCCCGGTTAATGCTGTCTACCTTGGTTGTATCCCAGATGCTTCCAGAGTTCACAGTAATAAAAGGTGGTATGGGCATGAAGCTGCGCGCGGGCGAGCCTGGAACTCGCGCGACCTCGGATCTTGATGTTTTTATCTCTGAGCAAACCCGCAGATTCGAAGAAGCGCTGCGCGTTAAGTTGATGAAAGGCTGGGGTTTCGTCCCACCATCAAAAGCACAGCTACACAATAATCCAAACAGCGCGCCCCGAACAGCTTTCACGGGGGCTTTGGTTGCTTTACCAATTCACGACCCTGGGGTGAAGCTCCCTCAGTATTTGGTGCAACCGTACCGGGTTTCATTGAAATTTCTTGGGAAGCAGTGGTCTGCGCTCAAGGTGGAAGTGTCAGCTCAAGAGATTGAGACGAGTACGTATGAGGGTACTCGCATAGATAGTGATTTATATGATTTAATGCCCGTTTCGGCTTTGGGGAGTTGAGGCCTGTAAGTTTGATTTCTCCTGAAGCTCAGTTTGCGCAGAAGCTTCATGCAGTTACTGATCTGACATATTCCAGAGCCCATGATTTGGTAGATCTGCAGGTGCTGTGGCGCATGCACCTGGACTTGGCGGAACTTAAGCAATTATGTGTACGAACTTTTTCATGGAGAAAAGCGCAAGCCTGGCCACCTCTACCTTTGCGGGATATGAGTGGTTGGGAAAGTGCATACCTGGAAGCGCGCGCTGAGACTCAGGTCAATGAAGCTACGGACATGCTGTCCTCACTTTCCGATGCGAGACAGTGGCTAGCACAAACTATTCGCACCATAGATGGAATTCAATGACCAGGTAAACGCAACAAAGGTAACACCGTGTGGCAGAAAGTCCCCAAGACTGGTCCCGCGGGGATTCCGGCGCTGGCGCTAGGGTTACTAGCCGTTGGCGCGGGCGCAGTCTTGGTTCGCAACCGTAAACAGCAGTAACCATTAAGAATAACTAAATAACAGTTTTGGGTCGCCCCTCAAAAGGGGCGACCCAAATTTATTGCTTTTCTCGCATCACGTCCTATTACCTAGTGCAAGGGGTGACGTAGAGAGAACTGATACTGCTTATCCATAATCGGTTTCAAGGCCGGATATGCCTGGTTTTGCAGCTCCGCTAGTTCCAGATAGATTTCATGGTTCTTAAGGTTCGGTTCCGAGGTGTCTCCCAAGGCAGCCATCCCTTTTGCGGCCTCTTCTACGGAAGCGTAAGCAGCAGTTTGTGCCATCGCCATCACCGCGGCGCCCATAGCCGAGATTTCTTCGGTTTCGCAGCTGGTGAGGGGAAGTCCGATACAGTCCGTCATAATCGCGCGCCATAGGGGAGAGCGCTGCCCGCCTCCCATTACTCGCACCGATTGCAAAGGCACTCCGGTAGTGTCGGCAAGGGTGTGCAAATTGGTAGCCATGGTCAATGAAATACCTTCCAGAATTGAGCGGTAGATTTCCGCTCTCCCATAGGCTCCTGCCAGCCCGATGATGGCGCCGTGGGCAATCGGATCCCAGAAAGGTGACTGGACTGCATTCCAATAGGGCATGGTCACCAGCCCGCCACATCCAGTCGCCACCTGGGCGGCCGCTTTTTCTAGTTCGGGATCGGGGCGCCCCGCAAGTGCCGGATTGCCCAGTTCGCTACGGAACCAACCCGCCAAGTGGGCACCAGAGTTTTGCACGATTTCCAGCACATATTGGCCGGGAATACCTGCCACATCGGTACGGAACACGTCGGCTATTTGGTAGCGGGGTGAATGCACCCCGGCTACCAGGGCAGTCCCCATATTTAGGTAGGCTTCTTCCATTCCGGTAGCCCCGGCTCCCAATGCTGCCGCTTGCCCGTCTCCGCAGGCAGCTACCAGTTCAATTGACTGTTTGATTCCCCAATCCGCTAGCACCGATTTCTTGATCGGGGCGATTATCGAGGCTGCGGGAACCAGATCGGCTAGCTGGTCACGTTTGATTCCGATTAGATCGAGCAGTTCCGGCGAGTAATCCAACTTCGCGGAATCCAGGAATCCCAAGGAATCAGCAGTTGCCACCGAATCCACCCATTGACCGGTCAAGGCATGAGTTAGATAGCCGTGCACCCCTACTATCTTGTGGGCAGCAGCTAGTTTTTCGGGTTCATGTTCTTTTAACCAGGCGATCTTGTATATCGAGGGAGTGGTATCGGGTTGGAACCCTGAAAGTTCATGTACTCGCCGGCTACCAATCTTTTTAACTTGCTCCGCGGCTCTGCCATCGAGCCATAAAATCCCGGGACGAAGAGGGACTCCTTCTGAATCCACCAAAGCGAATGATTGGCGCTGAATGGTAGCGCAGAGAAATTCGATGCGACTACGATCAGTGTCGCTAAGCTGCGCAACTGCCTGCCCTACCGCCTCATTGGTACTCTTCCACCAGTCGCGAGGGTCTTGTTCATAAAAGTCCACTCTTGGGGTGGACATTGCAAATTCTACCTTCGCCTGTGAAAGTACCGATCCGGCACTGTCGACAATTATCGCCTTGGTACTGGTGGTAGAGGAATCTACTGCGATTACTAAACTGCCCATGCTGATTGAGCCTCCTCGTTCCAATGCGTATAAAGGTGATTTTACTTGGCCGTGGTTAAGGATAACTGGTTACGGCTAGTTCACCAGAGAAATAAGTCGCCGAGGAATGCTGCGATCCACTTTTTCTATGATTTCGCTACTGAAGCTAGTTGTCTGTTGGGAGCAGAAAACTTTGAGGAAATCATGGGGCGGTGCGTAGGGGGATGGTTATTCCGTACTGATCTTCTTGAGCACATTCTTTCCTGGCGTTTCAGTTTTAGAAGACCGAATGCTAATATCCCACAGAATACTGCGGGATATTAGCATTCGCATTCCTCACCAGATCCTGTAATGGTGAGGTTAACTTTCGGGCATTAGCCCTATTTTTGAACAGCTTCAGATTGCCCTGAAGTGAGTATGCTGCATCAAGGTGAGTTTTCGGGTATTTAGCCCTATATTCGAGTACTAATCCGTAAAATAGGAGGTATACATAACCCCGGCGATTCAGCCTAGGCTGGGGATCGTTCCGGGGTCTTCGATATTGAGTTTACCACAGGGAGCAGGGGTGTCACAGGTGCACAACAAGGAATGGGATCGAACTATTATGGTCGGTCTTCTTTCTGAGAAGCGTTTGAGCACATATCTCGCAGCTACCGATGGTGTCCTTGACACTGCATTTGAGCTTTATGCCTGGAATACTCAACTGGCTGGGGCGATGCTAAGTGCTACTGCGATGGTTGAGGTGGTGGTGCGCAACTCAATCGACCGCACCCTGACTGCCTGGAATGCGACGAGGCACGGATATGATGACTGGTTCGCTCTCCCTGCTCTCGATTCTCGGGCTAGAGAAGACGTGGATAAAGCTCGCGCTCGTATAGAACGCAACGGTTCAACGCCTAATCACGATAAAATCGTGGCCGAACTGTCCTTTGGTTTTTGGCGATTTCTGACAAGCCGCAGGTATCACGCATCAATATGGGTTCCCGCACTTCACAAGGCATTCTCTTTTGGGGATTCAGACCTGCGCAAACGCCAGCGAGAAACAGCCAGATTGCTAGGAAATATGAATTTCCTTAGGAATCGTGCCGCTCACCTGGAACCAATTTTCCGGCGCAATATCGCCCGGGATATCGCAGAGGCAAGATGCTTGATGCGGTGGGTAGATCCGGAAGCCTTGCTATGGTTCGATGACACGCTGAGGCTAGACGATGTTCTTAAAGTTAAACCAACAATAAAACCAAGGTTGATTAACTAGGGTTATTATAGCCGAACGAGAGTGAAACAACTTAGTTAGTATGGACGATTATCCCAGCTAAGTGGGAGTTCCTTCAACGTTCGGTGCTGGGTTAAATGGTGAAGCGACGAAAAACCTCACTGATTCGCCACTGGCAGCATTCAAAACAGCTCATGTGATGCCGCAGAGATATTACATGAAATGATAATTGCAAACTCGATAGTTGCATTATTGCTGTTCAAAGATTATCTAATGGCGGAGGTAGGGGGATTCGAACCCCCGAGGGCTTGCACCCAACCCGCTTTCCAAGCGAGCGCCATAGGCCACTAGGCGATACCTCCAGGCACAAGTTTGAGTTTACCTAAATGCTCTCGCTAATGTCGATTCTGGAAATGAGGAGTCGAACACAGCCCGGTAATAAGAGTCGACGTTACTTCCGTAGAAACCGCGCCCGCGTCCTCGGAAGTTACCTTCTCGCCTCGGTGCTGACCGCACCGTTTCCAGTTAGCGCCCTCCTAAGCTAAACTGGGGGAGATCCTTCACGCGGCGATATCATTCGAACCTCCCCAGGGCCGGAAGGCAGCAAGGATAAGGGTGCGCTATCGGGTGCGTGAAGGGTCTTTTTTATCGCATTCCTCTCCAGGCACCCCGCTTATCGCTGGGCTTTAGTACAGTAGAGCCGTGAGCATCGCACTTTATCGCCGCTACCGGCCAGACACTTTCCAAGACGTGATTGGGCAAGATCATGTGGTCAAACCGTTAATGGCGGCGCTGCGCTCTGGGCGGATTAGCCACGCGTATCTTTTCTCTGGGCCGCGCGGATGCGGCAAAACCACTTCGGCGCGAATCATGGCGCGCTGTCTGAACTGCGTAGAAGGCCCTACCGACACTCCTTGCGGAAAATGCGAATCCTGTAAAGACTTAGCGACCGGGGGCTCAGGGTCCCTCGATGTAGTAGAAATCGACGCCGCCAGCCACAACGGGGTAGATGACGCGCGAGAACTGCGAGAGCGGGCAGGCTTTGCCCCGGTGCGGGATCGTTTTAAGATTTTTATCCTAGATGAAGCTCATATGGTTACCCAGCAAGGATTTAACGCCCTGCTGAAAATCGTGGAAGAACCCCCCGAACACGTAAAGTTTATTTTTGCGACCACCGAACCTGACAAAGTAATCGGTACTATCCGTTCCCGCACCCACCACTATCCATTCCGCTTGGTGCCGCCGGAAACAATGGAACAATATATGGCAAAGCTCTGCCAGGCCGAAGATATCGAACCTGACTCGGGAGTGCTGCAGCTAGTGATGAGGGCAGGCGCGGGTTCAGTACGCGACTCACTTTCGGTGCTTGACCAGCTGATGGCAGGTGCCGAGGACGGCAAACTAGCGTATGGGACTGCCGCCGCGCTGCTCGGATACACAGACAGTGCGATTTTAGAGCGTTCTGTAGACGCCATTATTGACCGTGACGGAGCCGCCCTATTCGAGGTGATCGCCAAAATGGTGGAGGGCGGGCATGAGCCTCGCCGCTACCTGGAAGATTTACTGCTACATCTTAGGGATCTGCTGGTACTCTCGGTTTCATCCGCTGAGGATACTCAGACGGTACTAGCGGGAACCCCCGCCGATCAATTAGCGGCGATGCAAACCCAAGCGCAGCGTTGGGGAACCGCCGGGATTTCCCACGCCAGCGATCTCACCAATACTGCTTTAACCGAGCTTACGGGAGCTACCGCTCCGCGCCTGCAAGTTGAGCTACTGGCTGCGCGGCTTTTATTGCCCGAACAGAGCCAGGTAGCTGCAGGTGGACACGATTCTGCCTCTTCTGGGTCTTTGAGCGGGGCTGAGGCCGCAATGGCCGCTCTGCATCGTCCGGGACGGAAGCGTCCTCAAAATACCGCAAATGCCCGACCAGATGCCGTGGCTCCTAGAGCCCCTGAAGCTCCTACTGAACCGGCTCCCGCGGCTCCTCGCGCGAACCCGGTTCCGGCGGCTTCCCCTACAGGTGGCGGGGCCCCAGAACTGGCTGCTCCGCGCCCGGAAACTATTGATAATAAACAGTCTGCTCCAGTTATTGGAAAGCAGATTACCCAACCAGAACAGGCTCCCCGCAATGAAGTAGCGGAGCAGGAACTCTCTCCCAAAGAACTGGCGGCTAGCGTTTCCCTGCGCGAGGTGCCGGAAGTAGAAAAAGGGGAACAATACTGGCAGTTACTGGAATCTTGGGGTAGGGTTTCTGCGCGTTTGCGGGACTCTGATCAGCGACTGTGGTCAACTTGCAATCGCCATCTGCAGCTTGGAGGTGCCCAAAACCAGCAAGTTACCTTGTTAGCAGATACTCCGCAGACCGTTGCATACTTGAAGGAACGGCTGGCCCCGATAGAGAAATGCTTACAGGAGGAGCTGTCAGATTCCTGGACAGTGCAGGTACTTCCGGGAAGCGATGATAGCCGTGCGCCCGCTATGAGCGAGGTGCTATCCCGGTTCAAACTAGATGCTTCCTCGCAAGTAGAGAAAACTCTGCCCCAGGAGGCACCCCCGGAAGAAGAGGAATATCCTCCCGAAGACGCGGATCCGGCAGATGGCAGTGAAGAGATTTCCTATCCAGAACCAGTGGGTGGTGAAGCAAACCCTGATCCCGTCCCTAGCACCTCCGCGGACGCCGCAAACGCAATTGCGGAAACTGCAGGTGAGACCCCCAAAGCAGCGGATAAGCCCGGGGATAAACCTGGGCAAGAAAGTGAGCCGGCATCCTCCAATGCTGACTGGATCATCGCTAACCCCAAAGCGTCAGACTCCGTTTCTAAGGAAAACGATCAGGGCGCAGAGGACGCGGCGCATCCGACAATGTCGGAGCCTGTGACACCACTTGCGGCAGCGCCCTCACCGTTCGAGGCGCCAGCGGCAGAAATGGCAGCGCCTCGCCCCGAAACCTCTATTTCGCCGGCACCTGGCAGCGTAAATGCAGTGATGGCGGCGCCCCGTGACTTTGCCGATGAACTAGTCGCTCCCAGAGCAAACCAATCCTCGGTACCCTTTGAAGCTAGTCACTCTGCGCCCCTAGCAGCGCCGCGTGAGCAGACTTTCGAGCCGGATATCCCGGCTGCTCCGCGGGGGTCGGCCGCATCAAGCGAGGACGATGAAAGTGCTTCCCCAGCACCGGGCGCACCTCCCAGCTATGAAGATGAAGATATCCCCGATCTCTCCGATCCTGATGTTTCGCTCGATGAAAGCGGCGGACGTTGGGGGGTCGAGGTCGCAAAATCTATGCTTGGTGGCAAGATAATTGAGACGGTAGATAATTCTGGCGGCAGCGGGAAAGCGGGTATTTAACTTATATGTATGACGGCGCTTTGCAAGATCTAATCGATGCTTTAGGGCGACTGCCGGGGATTGGACCAAAATCAGCACAGCGCATCGCGTTCTATGTGCTGTCGCGCCCGAAAGCCGAAGCAGAACTATTGGCGCAGGCCTTAATCGATGCGAAAGAAAAGATCCGCTTTTGTACTAAATGCGGCAATATTGCCCAAGAGGAACTGTGTTCTATCTGTCGCAATCCAAAACGAGACCAGGCGGTTATTTGTGTAGTTGAAGAAGCCAAAGACGTGGGGGCGATTGAACGCACCCGCAGCTATCGCGGTCTGTACCATGTGCTGGGAGGGGCAATCGATCCGATAAACGGGATTGGCCCCGAACAGTTGCGTTTGCGGGAGCTGCTAACCCGCCTGTCGGGTGACAGCGTACAAGAGATCATTATTGCCACTAATCCCAATATTGAGGGCGAGGCTACGGCCACCTACCTGACCCGCACCATCTCCCCCCTGGGGTTAAAAGTTACCCGCCTGGCCTCGGGACTACCGGTAGGTGGAGATCTGGAATACGCTGATGAAGTTACTTTAGGGCGTGCCTTGGAGGGAAGGCGTTCGGCCGAATAGAATTTCCGCGAGAAAACGCAAACCGCTTAATGGTGGCAAAAGTCCCAGGAAGAACCCGGGCGGGGTGCCCGATTTTGTGTGTTTGCTTACCTACCAGCAAATTTGAGACGCTAAAGCCGAGATTGCGCCAAATTCTTACAATAATTGCAGAAGACAGCTAATCGCTAGGCATACAAGGGGAACAAATGGCACTGATTGTGCAAAAGTATGGCGGATCCTCGGTTGCCGACACCCAGTCGTTGCAACGGGTTGCGCGCAGAATTGTGCAAACCCGTCAAGCCGGGCATCAAGTGGTGGTCGTGGTCTCCGCTATGGGAGATACCACCGATGACCTGATTGATATGGCGGCCGAACTTAATGCTCATGCTCCCGCCCGGGAAATGGATATTTTACTTTCTGCTGGCGAACGTATCTCTATGTCTTTACTGTCTATGGCCATCTCCGCGCAAGGAGTACCGGCGATGGCTTTTACCGGCGCACAAGCCGGTATTCGTACCGACGCTAAATACGGTAAAGCCCAGATTGTCGGGATGGTTCCGGAAAGAATCGCCCGCGTAATCCGAGACAATAATGTGGCGATTGTAGCCGGGTTTCAGGGCGTTAACGATGCCGAAGATGTGACCACTCTGGGGCGTGGTGGCTCTGATACTACCGCGGTGGCGCTAGCAGCTGCCCTTCATGCGGACGTGTGTGAAATCTATACCGATGTTGACGGATTGTTCACCGCTGATCCGCGCCTGGTGCCGACTGCCCGGGCATTGCACTCCCTCGACTATGAGGAAACTTTAGAGCTGGCAGCTAACGGCGCCAAGATTTTGCATCTGCGAGCAGTAGAGTTTGCCCGGCGCTACCGGGTGCCCTTGCATGTAAGGTCTAGTTTTTCCGATAAAGATGGCACTTGGATTGCCCAAGGTCCGGCCCCGAAATCATTGCGAGGGATTGTCCCCGCTAAAGCCCTTGAGGAGGAAAACGTGGAAGCTCCCATTATCTCTGGTATTGCCCATGATCGTTCCCAGGAAAAGCTGACCGTAGTGGGCTTGCCTGACCGACCGGGCGTGGCCGCTGACCTGTTTGCAGCGGTGGCAAAAGTCGGTGCCAATATCGACATGATCGTACAAAACATTTCCGAGGCACGCCCTGGTAGGGCTAATATTTCGATCACTATGCCGGCGGAAGACATTCCGGGAGTGATGGAAGAACTGCAGCACGAAAAGAACGTTTTGGATTTCATCCGCATCGACCACGACACCAACGTGGGGAAGGTATCGCTAGTTGGGGCAGGTATGCGCAATAATCCGGGGATTTCGGCGCGTTTTTTCCAGGCGCTATCGGATGCCGGGATCAACGTCGATATTATTTCTACTTCAGAAGTGCGTATCTCCGTGCTGATCAATTTAGATCGCCTGGATGATGCAGTGTTGGCTATCCATAAAGCTTTCGATTTAGATTCCGAAGAAACTGAAGCCGTGGTCTATGGAGGTACCGGACGATGATGAAAGAACTAACCGTAGCCTTAGTCGGAGCAACCGGACAGGTCGGCCGGGTAATGCGTACTCTGCTGGAAGAAAGAGACTTTCCCGCCGCTAGCATTCGCCTGTTTGCTACCTCGCGTAGCGCGGGCAAGCAGCTTTCTTTCCGCGGTCAGCAAATAACTGTAGAGGACGTGGAGGACGCGAACCTGGAGGGGATCGATATTGCGATCTTTTCCGCCGGAGGGTCAGCGTCGCGTACCTATGCTCCTCGTTTTGCCGCTGCCGGGGCAGTGGTAGTCGATAATTCCTCCGCCTGGCGCAAAGACCCCGAGGTGCCCCTGGTAGTTTCCGAGGTCAACCCGGAAGATATCAAGGACCGCCCTAAAGGGATTATCGCCAACCCTAATTGCACCACGATGGCGGCAATGCCCACGGTGAAAGTGCTCCATGATCTCTTTGGGCTGGAAACCTTAGTGGCGTCCTCCTATCAGGCAGTATCCGGGTCGGGGCGAGCTGGGGTGCAAGAGCTTTCTTCCCAGCTGGAAGCTAGCGTAGAGCGCTGCGAAGAACTGGCTTTAGATGGGCAAGCTATTGAGTTTCCCGAGCCTAAAACCTATGTGCGCCCGATCGCGTTCAACGCGGTTCCGGTAGCCGGAAACTTTGTTGATGACGGCTCTGCCGAAACCGATGAGGAACAAAAGCTGCGTAATGAGTCGCGGCGGATCCTGCACCTGCCGGAGCTCGCGGCCTCTTGCACCTGCGTGCGAATCCCGGTGATGACCGCGCATCTACTGTCCCTAAACGCACGTTTTACTCGCCCGGTAGATTTAGAACAAGCTCAGGCGGCATTAGAGCAGGCTGAGGGAGTACAACTAGTAGAGGTACCCAATCCCTTGGATGCTGCTGGCCGAGATGGGACTTTCACTGGACGCTTGCGTATCGATCAATCGGTTCCGGATGGAAAGGGGCTGGCGTTCATTTGTTGCGCCGATAACCTGCGTAAAGGGGCGGCACTTAACGCCATCCAGATCGCAGAGCTGGTCGCCCGCGAACTTTTGGAAGCCTAGTTCCGGCTACCTGCGGGTGTCAGGTTGGCTGCTTGCCCGCTAGGAGGAGAAAGCTAATAGATTTCACTGGCGCTGCCGCGTTCGAGGACGCGGTAGCGCCAGATACCCTGCCTCCCGGGGTAATGGAAAGGCTAGTTGCCGGGGGCTTTAACTTTAGGTTGGTAGGCTTCGGCGCTATTAACCGTTAGTTTCAGCCCGAATCCGGTCTGCAGATTCCAACAGTCAACCCCCGATCCGGAAGACTCGCAGGCGTAGGCTCCTGAGGCTGCCGCAGCACCGCTAGCGAGTACGGTCTGTGAAACTTCGTTATCTTTAACCCCTAAATCTTCGGGGGGCTTTGCGCCATCTGCTCCCAGGGTGAACTTGACGGTGGCTCCCGGGTTTTGCCCGATATTTCCGGTAAAACTAAAGACGTTACAAACCACTTCGTTGCCGATGGTGCACTTGATGGGGGCATCAGGGAGTGAAAACTCAGCGACCTGGTAGGCGCCGTTGGGTAGCCCTTTTGCTTGCCCTATCTGGTTGGTGGGAGCGGGAGCTATCTGGCGTCCCTCAGTTTTCACGTCCAGTTGGGCGCCGGCGTTACTGTTTTTTTGCTTAGTGTCTTGGCCAGCAGCGTTCTTACTGCCGGCACCGTTTGCCCCATTTTCTTGATCATCGGGAATCCCATTATTGTTGTGGTCGCGATTTAGATCGGAATCTCCGAAGATGCGCGCGATCACTCCGTCCTTCCCGTACCAGCTTTTCGAGCCGTCACCGCCGGTTAGGCGGTCTGCTAAGTTACCTCCGACCGATAGTATTAAACCGATCAACACGGCAATCACGATCACGAAAATCTTGCTTTTTCGGGAGGCGGTTTTTTCCTCGACCGGTGAAAAGTCTTCTAAATCTTCCTCGTCAGCAAGTTTAAGTTTCTCAGCCTTAGTTTTTTCCGCTACCTCAGTTTCAGCGGTAACTGCGGTTTCTGGTTCATCCGCTGGCTTCGCGGTTGTCGTTTCCGCGGTTGCTTCGAGGGGGGTGGTAGGTAAATCTTGGGTGTCTTTACTGCTAACCGGGTCTACAGCTGCGCTGGCTTTAGTAGGAGTCAGCGGGGAAGCGCTCTGGGGTTCTTCTGCTGGTGCCTTCTGGGGAGCGGGAGAGGATGCCGGGATAGGGGAATGGTTTTTTGCCCGAGCTGCCCGGTCTAGCCGGTTTTGGCGGCGTTGTAAGGCAGCGGCAATTTCCGGATCAGAAAACTCGCCTAACCACTCTAGAAGTTCTGGATAAGTGGAGGGGTTTTCAGCAATGAGAGGACGCAAAGAGGGATGGTTTTGAGCCAAATACTGCAATTCTTCCAGGGGCGTCGCCGGGTCGCTTGCCCGCTGAACCGGGTCGGTGCTCATGTTTCCTCCTTTGACTCTCTTAAGCGATTATAGATTACTGGGACTTCAAAATGATTCCCTCGGGTCCATAGTTGCCGGCTCAGCAAATAAATGCCGGCACTACCTCCTGGCTTACGGCCTAGGAAGATAAACGTGCGGCTTGCCAGATAGCAACAAAGCTGCGTCTAGCTGGCTCGATGGATTGGACAGGCGGAGATCACCATTCCCTCGCCTTCGCGGGAAGCAAACGGATTATCGTCGAGATCTAACCGGCGTCCCAAGAAACGTTTTGCGTTGGGTAGCGGAGCCAAGGTGTGGCTCGCGCCCAAGGAACGCAGCACATACGCCTGTATGCAGTGGATCAGATATTCTCGGTGAATCGGGTCTTTGGGGAGAGATCTGCCTGCTAGAGACGCATTCACCATCGAGATCGCAATGGGTAGGTTTTGGGGAGGAAGTGTGCCTTCATTAATGGCTTTTCGTAAGATTTGACGCAGTATATTTTCTACAATCTGCGCGTGAAGGCGTAGTTCGCTGCTAGTTTCATTTGATACTTGCCGGCGTAGATCTAGCCCGGGCGCTAGGTGGTAAGAAGATCCCAGAGTGAGCTGTTCCCGGATGTAAATTCGTAGCATTTTTATAGGGGAGGACACCCCCGCCAGAGCGTGGTTCAAACGCACCGAATACTGTCCCGTTTCATAGGCAATGAATGCCAGGAGCAGTGCTTCTTTATCTTGGAAATGGTTGTAGACCGCAGTGCGCCCCACTCCCGCCTCTTGAGCAATCTTCGCCATGGTTAGCGATGCAAAAGTACTGGTTTGGAGGAGACGGGAGAGGGCATCAAATAGCTGTTGGCGAGTTTTCTCGCGATGTTCTTCCAGAGTTTCCCCGATAATCCTTGGCATGTAGACATTCTTTCATTTAATGACACTTTTAATCTAATCGTCTCGAAAGATTGTAGTGGGAAGTTTTGAGGCGGACAAAGAAAAGGGGCTCCTAGCTGGTAACTAGCAAAATATTTGTTGGGAAACGCATTTTATGGGTGAGGTGGCGACTGAACCTCAGCGATAAATAATCGTATTTGACGCACTAACATATTGGCGATAGTGGTAGCTTAAAACGCGGTACTGTTAGTGGCTTTGAGGGAGGATATTTGACCAACCTATTGTTGCCACTGATTTATCTGGCTTTTATTAGCTTGGGATTGCCCGATGCCCTGTTGGGTTCAGCCTGGCCAGCGGTCTACTCAGATTTTCAGGTACCAGTTTCCTATGCGGGGATTGTGTCTATGATTATTGCCCTGGGTACCGTTACCTCCAGTCTGTTATCGGATCGGATCATTGCTTGGGTACAGCTGGCAATCACCGCAGTATTGTTCTTGAGTTTGCCGCTTAGGAAACACCATGAAGGGATAGAGGTAACTACTAACTCCGAGGGGTCGCCTGGCTCTAATGCCCCCGCACGCCCTCAATCCCTAAAGCTTTCGCAGGTAGTGCGGATTATAGGAGTAAAAGAGATGATGACCTGTTTCTTTTGCTATTCCGTCTTGGAGCAAACCGCTGCGCTTTGGGCAGGAACTTACCTGAGGCTATTTAAGGGGATGGATGCGGCCGCTGCTGCCGCGTTTGCGGGAATGTTGTTTCTGGGAGTGACTCTAGGCAGAGCTGTCAGCGGAATCTTGGCAATTCGCCTCAGCGATCAACAGTTAATCCGCTTGGGAATGCTACTGGCCGCAGCGGGAGTAGCGATTTTGATAATCCCGGGATCGACGGGACTGGCAGTATGTGGGCTTATGGCGATTGGCCTAGGGTGTTCGCCGATCTATCCCGCGATGCTGCACGCCACTCCCCAGATCTTCGGGAAAGACCGCTCACGGGCGGCCACCGGAGTGCAAATGGCCAGTTCCTATTTGGCGATTTTTATTATGCCCCACTTTTTGGGCTGATAGCGCAGTATTTATCAGTAGGCCTTTTGCCTGTCTACCTGACCTTGCCTTTGGGAGTATTCGCCTTGGTGCAGCGCCGCTTGGCTTCTATAGGTTACTAAAAGTATCTTCCCGGCTGGAAGGTAGCTGATAGCGCATATCCTCACTTCCGAAATAGCCGTGACCGCCTGCGAGCCTACCGATCGAGATAACAGGTAAATAGATAGGTGAACCTACTTTAGGAACGAGAACGTAAATTCGCATAAGCTGCACTAATTGACTGTATGATGCTTTGGCCAGTGTTTATAGTGAAATTTTGTGAGAATAAAGCTCCTTGACAGGGTGAGACGAATTGAATAAATTAGGCTTGCCTTAGCTAAGGAATTATAAGTTTTAGCTAACTAATTCGCGGACTGGAGAGAAGATGCTCGGCGCTTTACTAATTGCGTTACGTGAAGGTTTGGAAGCTGTTTTAATAGTTTCCATTCTTTATGCCTATGTAAAGAAAGTTGAGCGTGAAGATCTGTTGCCAAAACTATGGCTAGGGATAGTCGTAGGGGCGGTAGTCCCCATGAGCGTGGGTGCTTACTTGGTTTGGGGAACCTACACCCTTACCACCCAAGCCCAAGAGGCGCTCGGAGGCTTTCTTTCCCTATTCGCGGTCGCCCTCATCACCTGGATGATTTTTTGGATGGCCGAGCATTCCGCCGGGATGGCTGCCCGGATGCAATCCCAAGTCAAGGAAGCGCTGTCGAAAGGTAGCGGAGCCGGTTGGTCGCTGTTTGTAATCGCCCTGATCACCGTGGGGCGAGAAGGACTAGAAACCGCGATTTTTATCTGGCCGATGTTCAAGAATGCCAGCGACAACGAAAATGGCACCAGCCTGGTTGTCGGAATGTTGGTGGGGATAGCAATCGCCATCGCGCTGGGATACCTGATCTATCGGGGAGTAGCCCGTATCGACTTGCGGGTATTTTTTGAGGTAACCGGGTATTTACTGATTTTTGTGGCCGCCGGGGTATGCTCCTATGGCTTCCACGATTTACAAGAAGCCGGGGTTATCCCCATGACCGCACCCCTATTCGATTTCACCACTTATATTCCCACCCTGGTTTATAACGGCGGTCTCTATGACGTGCTGGTAGCCATTTTCCAGTTCTCGCCCAGCCCCACCGCCCTGCAGTTCTTTAGCTGGCTGATCTACCTGGTGGTAGTGGGGGCGCTGTTCTACTTTTACAACCGCAATAAGAAGTTGTTTTTAGCAGTGAAAAGGGCGCAAAAAGAAGAAGCTGCTACGCCGGAAAAGAGAGGAACTGACGCGGGAGACAAGGATACAGCGGCGATTGTGTCCGCTGAGGACGCGCCAGCAGGAACAATTCACAAGACCAAAACGTCAGTTGCAGTTGACTGACCGTTTTCCCGAGGGCGCGCTCGCGTCCTCGACGCAAAAATGCACACCTAAGGAGACAAATAAATGCAAATGCGTAAGATTGCCGTAGCCTTCGTGGGTACGGCGCTGGCAGTCACGATGACTGGTTGCGTAAAGAACGACAACAGCGCCGCCAGTGATGGTGCGGCGGGGAGGGCCCAAACCCACCAGGCGGAAAAAACTCTTTCA
>OBUQ01000528.1_pt1 | contig 26810 bp, 26 predicted proteins | sample 1494951 | NCBI WGS metagenome assembly OBUQ01 (sample SAMEA2579938, study PRJEB22360) | human gut metagenome | biome: human gut; feature: human-associated habitat; material: faeces | place: Denmark | collected 2008/2010
CGCCAAAGTTAAAAGACTGGGGAGGCTATCGCCTCCCGATTCTTAAACTAGCTATTTGCTACTGCTAGATTTTGCCGGATTTACTTGTCGCTAGAGAAGCCTTCTTTGATTTTTTCGGCAGCAGCCTTTAGGTTAGCGCCGGCTTCTTCGGCCATGTCCTTGGCTTTATCGGAGAATTCAGAAACCTTATCTTTGATTTCTGCACCCACCTGGTCAGCTTTGCCTTCGGCTTCTACGTTCTTGTCTCCGCTAACTTTACCGGCAGCTTCTTTTGCTTTGCCGCCCAAGTCCTCTGCAGAGTTCTTAATCTTGTCGTCCAGTCCCATGTTGTTCTCCTTTTATATTTTATGAATCTACGCGATCCGCAGATCCTAAATTGGTTCGCCAGTTCGTGGTTAGTTGTACCAGAATCGGCATTTTTATTCCTAACACTTGATCTAACTTCGCAATCGCTTGATCAATTTCTATCTTAACTGCGCGAGGGTTCGTTCCCTTGTAAACCGCGGCGGTTAGCGCCAGTCCTGGACGCTTTTTTACCTCCCATGAAGAGATTTTTAGAGAGGCAATGTCGCGACTACTAGCCACTTCGCTCTCGATTATGTCCTGGATTAACCCCAATTCGGCAGTAATCTCGCCCTGTTTGTCAGAATCCTTCCCGGCCTTATTTAAAGCCAGCGAGCGAATCTTGCCGCCGCCTTGGGAAAACACCCAGACTATTAGCAACAGGATCACTACGATCACCAAGGCTAGGGCTCCCGCTTGAACCGCGGAAATCTCTCTGCCTTGCACCTGGAAGGTTGACTGTCTAGCCAGGGTGGTAAATCCGGACTCTATTTTTGAGCGGTAGTCAAGAAGGCGGCGGTGAATCGAGGAAGAGGTAGCAGCGGAGGTAATTGAAACTCCGGCGACAAGAAACAGCAAGCCAAAAATAAACAGTAAGATCCGATTCAAGGCTCGGGGTAGTTTTTTCACTTTTCGAGCCTCCCTTCGGTAGCGACCTTAACTGCTGATTTTAGCCGCGGCCTCAGCTGCCAGGAAGCGATTTCTTTACTTGCCACCTGTTGCATTTGCGCTTGGTCCAAGGGACGCCCAGTACTAGGGATAATAGTACTTACCGAACGCCGTTTACTAACTGCGGTAGAGACGGTTCCTTGTGGCAGTCCCGCTTCTTCACGTACTAAACGGGAAATACCCGCGGCGACCACCGCGTCATCCACAACGTAGGCAACGCGTTCGTCACTTAGGGCATGTTTACTTAAAGTACCCGGCAGCACTGCTTTAGCTAGCAATAATATTCCGCAGAGGGTTAGCAGCACCCCTACGATAATCGCTAGAGGGCGGTGACTATCACTTAAAGATGCAAATCCTTGCTGCCACATATCAGCCGGGTTTACCAGCAAGGGGTCTTTCCCAGCTAACGCCAGCACGCCCTCGGTAGCTAAAAACCCCAGAGCGGCAATTATGAGGATCGCTAAAATAACGCTGCTGAAAGCGCGCGAGGAATGGGTCTGCCGCCGGACCAGATAAGAGACATAAGGACCGGATTTGCTGGATTGGTTACTCATTGCAGCTGCCTCCGTTCCTGATGCTTATAGATTCCAGTTAAACGCAGATTTACCCGTCCGACTTTTGCTCCCGCGATCTGGCCAACGCGGGTAACGATGTCACGCCGCGCCGCGTCTGCCAAGGAAAACACGGAGGTATCAGTGGTGTTAACGATATTATCTACGACTTGGGAGCTGAGGGGACAAGAAATATCTATTCCCAGTAGCCCCTGGTCGTCACGGGTAGAAACTTTGATTTGCTCACCGGGGACACTGATTCGCTGCGCGGTAGCCGCCTTCGCAATGGTTTGGATAGCGCGCGCAGACACCGTGGTGATCCCCGCAAGTTCTGTTGGTTCCTTATCGGAATTCATTAATCCTCCTTCTTAATCGGAGGTGGTAGTGTGCTTGCCGATTAGGGCTTCACCTACGCCTTTCAGATCTAGCTTTCCCGAAGCAGCCCTGCCTAATACCGCCCCGATGGCCATAAACAGGATGGCGACTAGGAATCCAAAGAATCCGTGAGCTACGGCCATATATGCCAGAAAAGCACCACAAAAAATACCAGCTATGGTGGTCATGTTTTTCCTTTCCGGTGAAGGTTACTTCAGATCCTTTTTATCTTTCTGGTCTTCGTCTTCTTCATTGTCGTCATCGTCCGGTACATGCACATCCGTAACCTTGATGTTTACTTCGGTAACTTCTAGTCCCACTAGCCCTTCGATAGCCGAGAAAATAGCTTCCCGAACTTTATCGGCTACTTCGTGTACCGGGTAGGGGTATTCCACAATCAGCACTACGTCCAGTGCGGTTTGCGTCTGTCCGATTTCTACCGAAATACCCTGGGTAATGCTTTCGGAGGCTCCGACTTTGGAACGCAAAGCCCCCAGGGCGCGGGCGGCGGAGTTGCCCAGATCGTAAACTCCGGGGATCTCTTTTATGGCCAGACCAGCAACTTTGGCAACTACCTGGTCGGCAACGGTGGTTAGCCCCTGCCCTTGATCCTCGGCAACGTTATTTGCAGGGATAAGTTCTTTAGCCTCTTCGGCGGTGGGTACTACGGTCGGGGTCTTCTTATCTTGTTTGCTATTTGCCATTATTCCTATCCCTACTTGGTTGGGTAACGTTATGCTTTCAATGGTCTATTACCAGCAATTTCTAGATTCCTGATTCATATTGACCTGCTTTCAGGGTATCGGAAGTTGCTGCTCTAAGCGAGCGTTCAGACCAATTCAATGAGCATATAGGCGGGTTTTCCCGATAGGATCGCCCTATGGCTAACCGACAAAATGAAGAAGAAACCGCTGAGCATAGCGATGATGTCGCAGATATTAGTTCCTTAAGCAAGGCTACCCTTTCACCCTCAGAGAACGGGCAGGAAAATACCACTCTCCCTGCTAATAAGGACGATCGCTCGCAGGTAGATCCCCCCGGCGACGACCAAGCAGGCAATCAGGAACCGGCGGAGGAAACTGCTACGAGCGGAGAGGGCAACGCCGAGGATGATACGGACTGTCCGGACGAGGATCCATCTACCGAGGGCGAGGGTAGCGCTGACGAAGAGTTTCAGATTCCGGAGATTTTGCCGCTAGCTGGCGGAAGGGCAGCGACAGATGAGGTAGATCCCGAAGTTGGCAGCGAAGGGAGTAAGCGGGTTTGGGGAAATCAGGTTGGCGGACACGTTGACCGCGATGAACTTGCGGACTCCGAATCTGGTACTGCTTTCAATGTTGATCAGATTGCCCTGAAGAAGACCGGTCAAACTAAGAAAACTCATTCTCGTTCCCGCACCGCTATTTCCTGGACATTGGGGATAGTAGCAATAGTGGCTGCCATTGGGATTGCGTTGTACATCAGTGGCGTTTGGCAAAAGATTTTTACTTCCACGGGCGCCTCCTCTCCCCAGGAAGGAGCAAAAGCTTATTATGGGGCGCTGCTAGATAAGGATGCGCAAACTATTTGTGCTTTAAGTTCCGAGGAAGCGCGGGGGCAATTGATACAAGCGATTAGCCAAACAACCGATGAAAATAGCTTAGATCAGTGCACGCAGGCGGTTGAGAAAACCTTTGCGCAGTCTGCGCAGTCGCCCTCGGTGAAGTTAGCAGATCTGAGGTTCCCTCCGGAGACTAAGGCAGATGTCGACGGGGCGAAAGCAGTATTGATTAAGGATAAGCAGGGTACTCCGCTGCAAATCATGGCTTGGCAGGAAGCGGACGGACGTTGGTTCTTAGCGGGACAAAAATTGCAGCAGAAAGTGATGATGAAGTATCAGCAATCCCTGGTTGCGGGCGCTGAAGGTGGCAAGTAGCGGCCAGCTAGGCTTTAGCCGTCTAGCTCGTCCTCGTCGTCGGGGAAACGTTCATCGATGTTAGGGTCTTGCGTGTCTTCGAGGGCGGGGGAGAGCTCCTCCCATTCCTCCTCATGGTTTTCCCAATCACCGCTGGGGGAGAGCACCAGTTCATCGCGGTGATTGCGGAAGGAGTCCGCGTTAGCCATATAGACATAGGCCTGTACCTGTTGGGTAGGTCCTTCCCAGGTGCTGTCTTTGTCCGGGAATACCTCTACCCGCACGATTTGCCGGGTATACATATTGTTGGGGTCGCCTTCCCCTAAATACCCTTCGTATTCGTCGAGTTCTTCTAGGGTTTCTTCAAATAGGCGTTGTTCGATCAGGAGTACTTGCCCCACAATGCCGGTGCCGCCGATAGAACGGATCGCCATCGGATAGGACGCCCCAATATATAGGGAGGCTTCCCGCAAATAGGCCGGGGCGAATTCGGTCACCGCGGCTTTCAGACTAGAGCCAAAGCCGCGAGAACCGAGTTTCAAGGTGCCGTAGACAAATAAAGGTAGGTATCGCGTGCTCATGTTCCTATTTTCTCAGTATTGAATAGTTTTAGGGCGTCTTTGGGGCGGCGTTTTGGGTTACCGTCACTGGCGGTTGGGGATAGCAATAGATATTGGCTGTTCAAAGCGGAGAACAGGGGCAAGTGGACGAATTAGGGAACAGAAAATTTAAAGTTGAGTCTATTAGGCTTAAGTTTTCGCCTCCAGAATAATTGGCTAGCACTAGAATGTAGAGAGTGCCAAAATAGAGGACGTGAGGCCGAGAAAATCTCGGTAAATAGATTTCCCGCAACTTCGCGGGGGTAAGGAGTAATCATGGTTCGCAGGTATGATCCCTTCCGTCAGATGGAAGCGATTTTTGATGACGCGATGCGCCAAGGGCCTTCCCGGGCAGCTATGCCTCTGGATTTGTATCGTGATGGAGAAAAGTTCATTGCCCTCTTTGATTTGCCGGGGGTGGATCCGGCAAGCGTAGACATCGATATCGAGGATCGCACCCTCACTATTCGTGCCGAGCGCAAATCCCCCGAAATCGCAGGTGCCCAGTGGCTGACTCATGAGCGTCCCTTCGGTACTTTCGCTCGTCAGCTAACCTTAGGGAATGGGGTGGCTCTTGACCAGGTAGAGGCCGAGTATGTGGACGGGGTGCTTAAGCTAGTTATCCCGGTGGCAGAGGAAGCTAAGCCTCGCAAGATTGCAGTCCAGCGCGGCTCTCGTCAGATCGAGGGAAATGCTGAGACTATCAATAACGCCGACTAAGAGCAGCTGATAGTGTTTTTTGGGCGGGGACGCAGGTTTCGGACGTCCCCGCCCTTAAGTTTTTTCTCTATAGTTGCTGGTGACTTCCACGGGTAGTAGCTAACTACCTTTTGTTATTGGTTTGAACGTTGATTTGCGCCGTAAACTCTATGATCTGACTCGCCACGGTGACTGGATCAAATAGTTGCAGGTGATGGCGGGAAGAATCGGCGCGCACTAGGCGGGCGTCAATGGCTCGAGCGTAGGAAGTCAACCCTTGCCAAGTTTTACTACTGCGACGGTGGGCAGCGGAAATCACCAATTGGGGGAGTTGGCGATCCAGTAAATCAATCTCTTGGAGATCTTGCCACGCCAAGTAGAAGGAGGGTTGCTCGCGGGCGGCGCCGCGGTAAATCCAGGCGAGGATCTTTTGCTCCAGCTTTTGATAGAGAGGACTCGCGCCCTCGTTGTTTCCCTCGAAGGAGGGGTCTATCTGTACGATTCCCACAGGCTGCACCCGGGAGGAAGTGGGGGACTTTAATAGTTGTGCTGCCCAAACTCGCACCAGCATTGCCCCATAGGAGTGCCCCACCAGCACCATGGGCAGCGGCTTGTCAAAAGTGGCACCCAGGTGGCGAGCAATTTCTTCCCCGCCCGCCCGCATCTCCGCCACTAGGCTTTGCCAAGTCACTTCCGCGCCCTTTTCGGGGTGCAAAATCGGGGAGCGGGTTGAGCGAGCGCAGTAAAAAGCGCGGCTAAGAATCGGGAAAGTCAGGTTCCAGCTACGCATAGACCCGCCCAGTCCGGCCTCTAACCAGATAAGTGGCTGAGCTCTCGCGGCAGGGGGTTTGCCAATCTGAATCTGCATAAAGCTAATTTAGGGTACGAAGCTACCCCGTGAGAAGGATTTACCGTCACGCCGAAACTTGCGGGGGTAACAATGTTTGCGACTGATAGCCGTAGACTTCGCCTCTCAGCTCTCAGTGACAACCATTGCTAATTTATCTCGATATCGAGTAAAGTTAAGATCAAGGACTTAAAACTAGTAGCTTTGGAGTTATTCATGGCAAAAATCAAAGTAGCCGGCCCGGTCGTCGAACTAGACGGCGATGAAATGACCCGCATCATTTGGCAACAAATCCGCAACGAACTAATCCTTCCCTATCTGGACGTGGATCTTCGTTACTACGACCTCAGCGTAGAGAACCGGGATGCCACCGGTGACCAGGTCACTATTGATGCCGCCAACGCGATTAAAGAACACGGCGTCGGGGTAAAATGTGCAACTATCACCCCTGATGAGGTGCGGGTGGAAGAGTTTGGGCTAAAGAAAATGTGGAAATCGCCCAATGGCACTATCCGCAACATTCTCGGCGGGGTGATTTTCCGCGAACCCATTATTATGAGCAATGTGCCGCGCCTGGTGGGCGGATGGACAAAGCCTATCGTGGTTGCCCGACACGCCTTCGGTGACCAATACAAGGCCACTGATTTCAAAATTCCCGGTGCCGGGAGCCTAACCATTACCTTCCAACCGAAAGATGGATCCGAGCCTATTGAGCATACCGTGGTTGAATACCCCGAAGGTGGGGGAGTGGCCATGGGAATGTACAACTTCAATGACTCCATCAAAGATTTCGCTCGCGCTTGTTTCCGCTATGGCCTGCTGCGGGGATACCCGGTTTACCTATCCACCAAGAATACGATTTTGAAGGCCTACGACGGGCAATTTAAGGATATTTTCGCCGACATCTATGACAGCGAATTCAAAGAGCAATACGAGGAAGCCGGCCTGCACTATGAGCACCGATTGATTGATGACATGGTGGCTTCTTCCCTTAAATGGGAAGGCGGATATATTTGGGCATGTAAGAACTATGATGGCGATGTTCAGTCCGATACGGTAGCTCAAGGTTTCGGTTCCCTAGGGTTGATGACTTCGGTACTAATGACTCCCGATGGGCGCACTGTCGAGGCCGAAGCAGCACATGGTACGGTAACTCGGCACTATCGCCGCTGGCAGCGGGGAGAAAAAACCTCCACCAACCCGATTGCCTCAATCTATGCCTGGACGCGCGGTCTGGCTCATCGCGGAAATCTAGACAATACTCCCGAAGTTTCTCACTTCGCGCAGACCTTAGAGGAGGTAATTGTCTCTACTGTTGAAGGCGGGCAAATGACCAAAGACCTAGCTCGCCTGATCGATGAGGACCATCCTTGGTTGGATACCGATGGCTTCATGAACGTGTTGATTGAGAATCTGGCTAAGCGTCTAAAACAAGATGCCTAAGCTAAAATCCATTTGACCTTGGGGTTTTGACAGGTGACTTAAACCGGGAAATCTCAGATCCTGCCGGTCTATTCGGGGCGGACGCGAAAAAGCAGCGTCCGCCCCGATCTTTTTCGTCTGGTCGATATCAAGAAATAGGTTAGTATTGAGTAGTGAGTTAGATGCTCAGTAACCTAGCGGAATCAGCGTCAACAGAAGGGAGTCACAGTGGCGAAGAACGCTAAGACGCAAGCGAAGCGCTTTCTGTTAGTGAGTCCTCCGATGCCGTATGATTCTCCGTTACTTAGCATGGCAATACGCACCGCCTATGAAATCGCCAAGATGGGATTTGACTTAATCCCTGTCCAGATAGAGACCGATAAACTCGATGTTGATGCTTTGGCAGACAGTGCAAAGCTAATCGGCCCGATTTTGCCGCTAGTTCCCTTTAGTGAAGAACAGAATAAGCAGTTGCAAAGTCTGGGAGTACAGGTCGAGCCGGCGATTTTTGCTACCGATTCTCCCGCCTATCCAGTGGTGGCAGCGCTATATGGCGCTTCTGGGCGGGCGATGGCGTCCCGAATGGTTTCCTCAGGTCACCGCAACTTGGTGTACCTGTGTTCTTCCGATCCCTTGCTAGAAAACCTTAACCAGTTACGGTATGCCGGAGTGTTGCAAGGGTGTATTTTCGGAGGTTGCCCCACGCCCACCATGCTGACTACCGAATACAATTCTCCCAATCTTTCCGGAGAGTTAGTACAGCTGTTTTCCAAGAACCCGGGGGTTGACGGGTTTATCTGCCATAACGATTTCCTGGCAATGGAGGTTATCCAGGCGCTGAGAATGTGTGGACGCATGGTTCCCAACGATTGTGCCGTTATCGGCGTAGGTAATGCTCCCGAAGGTCAACTCTTCAACCCGCCACTTACCTCTATCGATTTTAATCCTGAAGTAAGCGGGCAGATTTACGCCCAAGCGCTCGCCAAATTCTTGTCTGGCGAAAAAATCGATGCCCCAGATCCGAAAGAAGTTGACAAAATGATGACGCTGGTTGCCAGGGGAAGCGCCTAGGTACCAGCCTTCCAGAGGAGGAATAATGGGTCAGTCCACAGGTTCCGAACCGAAGCGTCTAGGAGTCTTAACCTCGGGCGGGGATGCCCAGGGGATGAATGCTGCAGTACGTGCGGTAGTGCGAACCGCATTAAAAATGGGTGCGCAGCCCTATGCGATCCTTGAAGGTTGGCAGGGAGCTGTTACCGGCGGTGAGATGATCAAACCGATGGGATGGTCGGATGTATCTAGTGTGCTCAATAAGGGGGGCACGGTAATTGGGACTGCCCGCTGTAAAGAGTTTCGCGAGCGTTCTGGACTGCGTAAAGCCGCTAAAAACCTGGTTCTAAAAGGTATAGATCGCCTGATTTCTATTGGGGGAGATGGCTCCCTAGCCGGGACTAATGAATTTCAAGAAGAGTGGCCCAGTCTCCTGGAAGAACTGGTTCAGGCAGGCGAACTTACCCCCGAACAGGTAGCTGGACACGAAAAGTTGCGGGTAGCCGGTCTGGTTGGTTCTATCGACAATGATTTAGTTGGTTTCGATATGACCATCGGCACTGACTCAGCCTTGCAGCGAATCTTGGCGGCTCTAGATGAGCTTTCTTCTACCGCTGCCTCCCATCGCCGCACTTTCGTCGTAGAAGTTATGGGACGCCATTGCGGATACCTGCCACTGATGAGTGCGGTTGCCCGGGGTTGCGATTATGTGTTCATCCCCGAAGCTCCTCCCGAACAAGGGTGGCAAACAATTCTGACGAAGAAACTGGAAGCTGGGCGTAAGGCAGGCAGGCGCGAATCCATCGTGTTGGTGGCCGAAGGTGCTATCGATCATCAGGGCAATCCCATTACTGCCAACGATGTGTGCGATGCCCTCGAGCAAGAGACCGGGGAGCGTCCGCATCTGACTATCTTGGGACACGTACAGCGCGGGGGTACGCCCTCAGCATATGACCGGTGGATGCCTACCGCCCTGGGATATGCGGCAGTGTATGAAGTACTACACCAAGACCAAGACTCTGAGCCGGTGATCATTGGGGCTCGTAATAACCGGGTTGCGCGCTTGCCTTTGATGAAAGCAGTCACCGATACTCGCGCGGTTGCCAAGTTTACGAAAGCACAAGAATACGAAAAGGCAGTTAAGGCGCGAGGATGTTCATTCAGCGAGATGCTGGCCATAAATGAAGTAATGTCGACTCCACCCCAGCAAGACGAACTACCCGATAATGCCCGGCGGGTAGCCATTATGCATGTAGGCGGACTTGCTCCCGGAATGAATACCGCTGCTAGAGCCGCAGTGCGTCAAGGAATAGACCGTGGGTTTGAAATGCTGGGAATCTACGGTTCCTTTGAAGGACTCATGTCTGGAAAAGTTAAGCAGCTAGCTTGGGAAGACGTTGAAGGTTGGGGCTTTGATGGAGGAGCAGAACTTGGAACTTTGCGCCCTATTCCCCGGGTAGAAGAATACTACGCAATAGGACGAGCTCTGGAAGAACAGCGTATCGACGCCCTCATCGTAATCGGTGGCTACAACGCCTACCTGTCGATTAATCAGATGCGACAGGAAACCTCCCGCTACCCGGCGTTTAATATTCCGATGATTTGTATTCCGGCATCAATCGACAATAACTTGCCGGGATCTGAGCTTTCTATCGGCGCTGATTCTGCCCTTAATAATGCGGTCTGGGCGTTAGATCGTATCCGTGAATCTGCGGCAGCTTCTCGGCGTTGCTTCGTGGCTGATGCGATGGGTCGCCACTGTGGATACCTATCCCTAATGTCAGGTATCGCCGCGGGAGCCGAGTTGGTCTACCTCGATGAATTCCCCTATGACCTGCAAGATCTAGCGAGCGACGTGAAAATGATGCGGGATTCTTTCCGGGATGGTCGCCGCCTGTGTCTGGTACTACATAATGAAGAAGCCGGAGGCCGATATGATCGAGAATTCATAGCCTCCGTGTTTGCCCAAGAATCGCAAGGAATGTTCGATGTGCGCCACTCGGCTCTGGGACACTTGCAGCAAGGGGGAGAACCTTCGCCCTTTGACCGCATCTTAGCTACTCGCCTGGTGCGGGCAGCGATTGAAGAGCTCAGCGGGCAATTTGCACAAAATCGCAGCGAGCCCTTGGGAGTGGGACTGTCGGCTGAAGGGATTGAGTCTTTCCCGTTGCTGCAAATGCAGCAAAAGGTTGACCCGCAAGTGCGTCGTCCCCTCAGCCAATGGTGGTTGCCACTGATTGATATTATCTCGGTGGTTTCCCGTGATGAATGGGATATTGAAGTCCGACCACTGCCAGTAACCGACCTATAACCTAAACCAATTCGAACAGGAGAAAACATGGGCGCTCCGATTGACCCCAGTACCACCCAAGCCTGGCAAGAGTTAACTAATCTTGCCGAATCGTTCAAACCGGATCTTAGCGGTTGGTTTGAACAACAACCAGACCGTGCCGAACAGCTCAGTTTTACTGCCGCGAATTTGCGGGTTGACTTGTCAAAGAACTTGGTAACCGCTCCCATATTGGACGCGCTGGCACGCCTGGCAGCACAAACCAAAGTCGAAGCTCACCGTGATGCCATGTTCGCAGGTGAACATATTAATACCACCGAGGATCGCGCGGTACTCCATACTGCGCTGCGGCGCCCTGGAAGCGACAAGCTGGAGGTTGATGGACAGGATGTTAGCGCCGATGTAGCCGCTGTTCTAGAGCGGGTTTATGCCTTTGCAGAAAAAGTACGCAGTGGAGCCTGGCTTGGAATTACTGGAAAACCCATCACTACCGTGGTGAATATCGGAATCGGAGGTTCGGATTTAGGTCCTGCCATGGCCTACGAGGCATTGCTTCCCTATGTTAAACCCGGACTGGAGTGCCGCTTCGTATCTAATATTGATCCTACGGATCTATGCGAAAAAGTGAAGGACTTGGATCCCGAAACCACCTTGTTTATTGTGGCCTCAAAGACTTTCACCACTTTGGAAACCCTCACCAATGCCCGCGCCGCCCGCAGCTGGCTCCTGGATCAACTGGCTGCGCGGGGAATCTGGGAAGGTAAAGATAGCGCCTCGCAGCTTAGCGATGAAGACTCCCGGCAGGCAGTATCCAAGCATTTCGTGGCGGTGTCTACCAATCTTGAGGCAGTAGCCGAATTTGGTATTGACCCAGATAATGCCTTTGGTTTTTGGAATTGGGTAGGAGGACGTTACTCGGTAGATTCCGCAGTCGGCACCGCCCTGGCGGTCGCGATTGGTAAAGAAGGATTCTCCGATTTTCTATCCGGTATGTACGCTATGGACGAGCATTTCCGAACGGCTCCGCTCAGTGAGAATGTTCCTATGCTGATGGGACTAATCAACGTGTGGTACCGCAACTTCCTACACGCTCCCACCCACGCGGTCTTGCCCTATTCGCAATATCTACACCGTTTCCCGGCCTACCTGCAGCAACTAACTATGGAATCCAATGGTAAAGCCGTGCGCTGGGATGGGGCAGCAGTAACCTACGATACTGGTGAAATCTTCTGGGGAGAGCCCGGTACTAACGGGCAACACGCTTTTTACCAGCTGATCCACCAGGGTACCCAAATGATTCCCGCCGACTTTATCGCTTTCGCCAACCCCACCTGGCCACTCAAAGACGGTGACAACGATCAGCACGAGCTATTCTTAGGTAATTTCTTTGCCCAAACCCAGGCGCTAGCTTTCGGTAAAACCGCTGATCAGGTACGTGCCGAGGGTACTGCGGAACCTATCGTACCTGCGCGAGTCTTCCCTGGAAACAAACCGTCAACCTCGATCATGGCGCCGCGGCTAACCCCCTCGGTACTGGGGCAGCTGATCGCCCTCTACGAACACATCACCTTTACCCAAGGGGTAGTGTGGGGGATTAACAGTTTCGACCAGTGGGGTGTAGAACTGGGCAAACAGCTCGCCAAGGCGCTTACTCCCGCAATTGCCGGTGACCAGGAGATCTTAGCGCAGCAGGATCCTTCTACGAAAGCGTTGATCAACTACTACCACGCCCATCGCGAAAACTAGCCTTTACTTTAGTTTTTACACAGGGAAGCGCGGGGGCTAGGTTTTTCCTCCTGCCCAAAAATTTGGAAAACGTGGCGACGTTTTCCAAATTTTGCGCCCGCCTAGCCGACTCGGATAAAATCTAGCCCCCGCGCACAGCAGGGATTGAATAACCCCTAAGCTGCGCTAGTAATCGTGGTTGGCGTGGTAAAAGATGCGAGAGGGCGACTTGAGCCGAGCGCAGCAAGGCTCACCAGAGCCCCGAGCGCTTTTAGCACACCAACCTATTGCCGGGACTGATTGTCAGGCGGGAGGAAAAATCTAGCCCCCGCATACTTCTACCGCACCAACCTATTACCGGGAATGGTGATGACTGTGTGTCAGGTGGGAGAAAAAATCTAGGCCTCGCGTTGTTGGCAGATACAGGAGTTTAGAGACGATCCATGGTGTCGGGGTGGGAACCGGAGCGGCCGGCCTCGCCCTTATCCAAAGAATCCAGATCAGCTTTAGCCTGTTCATCTAGTTGGAAATCAAAAATATCCAGGTTTTCCTTAATGCGGTCGGGGTGAACCGACTTGGGGAAGAGGACGTCTCCGCGTTCAATGCCCCAACGCAGTACTACCTGGGCAGGTGTTTTCCCGAGGCGTTTCGCTGCCGCAACTACTTTTTCTTCTCCTAAAACATTGCCGCGAGCTAGTGGTGACCAGGCTTCGGTTACGATCTGGTGTTTACTATGGAACGCACGCAGCTCGTTATTGGCAAACTGGGGGTGAATCTCTACCTGGTTGACCGCCGGGGTTACTCCCGTCTCCGCAATCAAACGCTCCAGGTGGTTGATCTGGAAGTTAGAAACCCCCACGGTACGGGCGGTCTTATCGAACTGGAACTCCAGAAGAGTGCGCCAAGTCTGCACGAAATCTCCCCCATAAAGGGTGGGAAGCGGCCAGTGGATCAAAAATAGATCCACATAGTCGGTGCGTAAATCTTCCAGACTCTGCTGGAAAGACTTCCGGGCGTCCTCCGGTAGGTGCTTGTCGTTATTGAGCTTGGTGGTCAAGAAAATCTCGTCGCGGGGAATCCCGGACTCTTCAATGGCGCGTCCCACTTCTGCCTCATTGTGGTACATCTGCGCGGTATCGATATGGCGAATGCCTAGATCTAAAGCATATTTAACTGCATCTACGCAGCGATCCGGGGCGATTTTGTAAGTTCCAAATCCAAATTGCGGAATCTGATATCCGGTGGAAAGTCCCACACTGGGAATGGACAGGGCGCTCATGTAATCATTCCTTATGTCTCGACTACTTTTGCCCCTATTGTTACCTGATCCCTACTGTCTTTGGGTAACATTGCTAGCTAACTCACGCTTTAGGCCGAAAGTCTATTGGGAGAAAACCAGATTAAAATGGGTTTACCAGCGAATATGGCTATCCAAATCGTTAATGTGTTTTTTCTTGCATCGCAGGGCAAACTCTGCTGGCGTCCTCACAGTTGTCAGTTTTGCTAGCTATACGTTTGTACCGATGGCGGGGAAGCCTAAATTATCCCGCGTAACGGTAAACATTGGTTTCGCGCTGTTTAAATCCGCAGCGCCGATATAGCCGGTTGGCGGCTTCGCGCGAGGGACGGGAGGTAAGATCCACGGTTTTAGCTCCGACCTTTTTGGCCTGGCGCACTGCTGCCTCTACTAGTTTTTGCCCCGCTCCCTGGCCGCGGGCAGCTGAATCCACCACTACGTCCTCGATCCAAGCCCGCTTACCGGTGGGGATTTTGAAGGTTGCTAAGGAGAGCATCCCTAGAATTTGTCCCTCTTCGGAGCGAAAGACTAACAGGTAAACCCCCTCTTGGTCGCAGAATTCTTTTATCTGCTGGGGGCTTAGCTGCTTGGCAGACTGCGAAAGCTGGGGGAGGAGCCGAGAAAATGCCTCTACGAGTTCGTCGCTAAACTCTGTAACCAGTTCTACTGCCATGATTTCTCCTTTACTGCGCGGAAGGCTCTTACCTAGAAAAGATATACGCTCCCAGCGCAATTTGGGAAGTAACTTGACCTTAGCGGGCTAAATTTTGGGAATTCTTTGGTCGTAACCGAGTTTTGTTTAGGGTAAAGCCCCAGTTTGGCGCACTTTTAAGGGCTTTTCTTAAAAATATTTAGAAATAGGGGAATAAAAGTTACGCATTTAAAGTTGAGTTAAGTAGACTCAGGTTTTGAAGGTTCAGCTTGATTCTCCGCCAGTGTTTGGTAGCCTTGAGCGTGTAAGGCTCAAGGTTTATAAAATCTGATCGGAAGGCGTCAAGACTGAAACAAGCGGGCGTCAGCCGCCAGAGCCTAGAGCTAGTAAGACCAACTAAATACATTCGTAGGAAGGAAAGATCATGGCACGTGCAGTAGGTATTGACTTGGGTACCACCAACTCCGCGATTGCGGTTCTAGAAGGTGGGCAGCCCACTATTGTCGCCAATGCGGAAGGCCAGCGCACCACCCCCTCGGTAGTGGCATTCTCTAAGGCCGGGGAAGTGCTGGTGGGCGAAGTTGCCAAACGGCAGGCGGTAACTAACGTAGATCGCACTATTGCCTCCGTAAAGCGTCATATGGGAGACAGCTCCTGGAAAGTAAAAATTGACGATAAAGAATACAACCCCCAGCAGATCAGTGCCTTCATTTTGGGCAAGCTGAAGAAAGATGCTGAAGAGTACCTAGGGGACTCGGTGCAGGACGCGGTAATCACCGTGCCGGCGTACTTCAATGATGCGCAGCGTCAGGCAACCAAGGATGCCGGTAAAATTGCGGGACTAAACGTACTGCGTCTGGTCAACGAGCCCACCGCTGCGGCTCTTGCCTACGGACTAGAAAAGAGTGAAAAGGACGAATCCATCCTGGTGTTCGACCTTGGTGGCGGTACGTTTGACGTTTCCTTGTTGGAAGTAATGAAGGATGAGGACGGCTTTTCCACTATCGAGGTGCGTGCGACCAACGGTGATAACCGCCTCGGTGGTGACGACTGGGATCAGCGGATCGTGGATTGGCTAATCGGTACCGTTAAAACCAATACCGGTGTGGATTTGTCGAATGACAAGATCGCGATTCAGCGCCTGCGCGATGCCGCCGAGCAAGCCAAGAAGGAACTATCTTCGGCGACCTCTACCCAGATTTCTCTGCAGTACCTGTCGATGGCCGAATCTGGCCCGGTGCACCTAGATGAGCGCCTCACTCGCGCTCACTTCGAAGAAATGACCCAGGATCTGCTTGAACGCACTCGCAAGCCTTTCGAGCAGGTAATCGCGGATGCCAAGATTCACGTATCTGATATTGACCACGTGGTGCTAGTGGGTGGCTCCACCCGGATGCCGGCGGTAGCCGAGATGGTAAAGACCTTGACCGGTGGAAAAGAAGCCAATAAGTCGGTTAACCCCGATGAAGTGGTAGCCACTGGTGCCGCCCTACAAACCGGGATTATCCAGGGAGATCGTAGCGACGTCCTCCTAATTGATGTCACCCCCTTGTCGCTAGGAATTGAAACCAAGGGTGGGGTAATGACTACCCTGATTAAGCGCAATAGCGCGATTCCTACCAAGCATTCGGAGATTTTCTCTACTGCGGAAGATAACCAGGATTCGGTGCTAATCCAGGTGTTCCAAGGGGAGCGTACCTTTACCCGCGATAACAAGTCGCTAGGTACTTTCCAGCTGACCGGGATTCTGCCGGCGCCGATGGGAGTTCCTCGGATTGAGGTCACTTTCGATATCGACACCAACGGGATTGTGCACGTATCGGCGAAAGACCAGAACACCAATAAAGAACAGTCAATGACTATTTCTGGGGGGTCGGCGCTTTCGAAAGAAGAGATCGACCGCATGGTTAAAGAGGCCGAAGCACACGCAGAAGAAGATGAGAAGCGACGGGAGGAAGCCGATTTGCGTAACTCGGCGGAACAGACGGTTTACTCAATCGAGAAACTGCTAAAAGATAACGCCGAAAAACTGCCTGAGGAAATCGCTAAAGAGGTACGGGAAGCTTCCGATAAGGTTAAGCAGGCTTTGGAGGGCGAAGACATCGAGGCCGTGAAGGCGGCAATGGAAGAACTAAACACCAAGTCGCAGAAGATCGGGGAAACTCTCTACGCCCAGACCCAGGCAGAAGCAGCACAAAGCCAGGCGGACTCTGGAACTTCCGGTGCTGAGGATGCTGGCGCTGGGGCAGAAGATGACGTAATCGATGCGGAAGTAGTTGACGAAGAGGACGAAAACAAGTAACTGTTTCGTCTCAAACTGTCTGGGGCGCTCGCGAAAGTGGGCGCCCCTGGGCAGGAGGTAAGAATTTGGATCAGCACAATGGGAAACGGAGGATAAAGATCAAGGTGAAAGACCCATTGCATCCCACTTCGGAACCAGAGCCAGAAAAACCAGCGGATTCTGCCGCCTCGCAGTCAGATCAAGCACAACCAACAGGTACGCCGGAAGCAACCACTAACGGCCAAGATGATCAGGTGGAAGCGTCCTCGGCAGATATTAGCTCCGCTAATTCAAAGCCAGAAAAGGGCGCTGAGAAGGACTTGGATGCCTCCCAGGAATCGGCGCCTGTAGGCAGTGACGCCGTGGAGAAAGACGAAGAACCAGACGAAAATGCGACTTTCGTTGACCTCGCCGCACGCCTAGGAGAAGAGATCGCCGATGCCCCGGCACCCGCTGAAGGGGAAAATAGTATGCCGGCAGAAACCGAAGCGGATTCGCAGACTACTGCGGAGATTGATCAGCTTAAAGCCCAGGTGGCAGAGCTTAGCGAACAGCTCGCGCGCGCAAGAGCGGAAACCTATAACTTACAGCAGGAATACTCCGGGTATGTTAAGCGCAGTAAGTCAGATATGTCGGCTCATCATAGCGAAGGGCAAAAAGCGGTCTTGCAGGTACTGCTGGGCGTCCTCGACGATGTGCAAGCAGCGCGTGATGCCGGGGATTTGGAAGGTCCTTTTGAAGCCATTGCGAAGAAACTGGAAAATACCCTGGAAACCAACTTTGGGCTAACTCGCTACGGCAGTGTTGGGGAGGAATTCGACCCGAACGTGCATGAAGCGCTGATGGCGCAAAGTGGTGGGGAGGGCGAACCCAGTATCGCCCAGGTACTCCAGCCCGGGTATAAAGTGGGCGAAAATGTTTTACGGGCAACGAAAGTAATAGTCAATAACCCAGATTAGGGATTAAGGAGGTGAGCATTCATGGCTGGACAAGATTGGATAGGCAAAGATTTTTACGGCACCCTGGGGGTGTCAAAAAAAGCAGATCAGTTAGCCATTAAGAAGGCTTACCGGAAGCTGGCACGTAAATACCATCCCGATCAAAACCCTGGTGATAAAGCTGCCGAAGAAAAGTTTAAGGCGATCGGGGAGGCATATCAGGTGCTGTCTGACCCGGAGCAAAAGCGGCAGTATGACGCGGTTCGCGCTATGGCGGGCGGTGGTGCCCGTTTCAGCGCCGGCCCCGCTTCAGGTCGTGGTGGGGCCGGAGGCTTCGAAGACGTATTAGGCGCTATGTTTGGGGGCGGAACCGCTCCCGGGGCCGGCTCCGCTAGGATCAACCTGGGAGAAGGCGACCTCGGCTCCATGTTTAGTTCTCTGTTTTCGTCAGGTGGGCGCGCCAGCTATGGGGCACCCGGTTCCTTCGGAGCAGGCTCTGGCGGCTTTCCCAGTGGGGGTAAAGGTCAAGATTTGGCCGCGGAAGTCACCTTAGATTTTCGTACCGCTATCGCCGGGAGCACCATGAAGTTGACGGTGGATGGCAAGAGTATGACCGTACGCATTCCCGGCAAGATCCGTGATGGTAAAAAGTTGCGTCTGCGTGGGAAAGGGCGACCGGGGCCAGCTGGAAATGGTGACCTGGTAGTAACGGTGCATGTAAAACCGGATCCGGTGTATTCCTTCGACGGGAAGTCTCTGCAAATGCAGCTGCCGGTGACTGCAGCAGAAGCACTGGCAGGCGCCACGGTAAAAGTGCCCCTGCTCGGAGGTAAAACAGCAACTATTAAGATTCCTGCCGGGGCTGATTCGGGCACTAAACTGCGTTTGCGCGGGAAAGGCTTGGATGGGTTAGATGTGGTGGCTACCATCCGGATAGTCAACCCGCGTAAACCTTCTAGCCGGGTAGTTGATATTGCCCAGCAGTTAGGGGAAGCAATCCTGGCCGATCACCCGGATTTCGATCCTCGTTTAGGTCTTGAGAAAAGCTAAAGGCCCGATCGATGGAAACCCTGTATGTGATTTCGGTAGCCGCAGAACTGGCGGGGATGCATCCGCAAACTCTGCGGCAATATGACCGCATCGGGCTGGTTATCCCTCAGCGCACCAAGGGGAGGGGGCGGCGTTATAGCGCCGAAGATATCGCAGAACTGCGAGAAATCCAGCGTCTGTCCCAAGAAGAAGGCATTAACCTGGCGGGTATTAAGCGGGTATTGGAGCTGCGGCGCGCCGCTGCTAGCTTAGCCGCAGAAAATCAACGTTTGCGTCAGCGATTAGCTGTTTATGAACGAGGATGCGGACGGGTGTTTTCCGCTGCCCCCACCGGTGAGGTATCTCCACTTACTAAATTCCCGCTCTCGCGGGTGGCGCGGGGGCAGGAACTCGTCCCCTATCTGCCAGGACAAATGATTATTTGGGGCGAAAATTGAGGCTGGCGCTTACAATAGAGCTCAGGCTAAGCAACGGGAGGAACTATGGGCGAAACCCCTAACAGGTACGGCGCGCACTCTAGCGAACAGGAACAATGGGTGTTGAATGGAGAGCTACATTCTGGCACCCCTACCGCGCAGCGACAAGGTGCTGCGTCGGACTCTTCTCGACCTGCCTCTTCGGCGGGGCAAATGCCCAGCATAGATGGAGCTAGCGGTGAGAGTAATGCCAGCTTCGGGGGAACAAAGGGTTCTTCGTCGGGCTTTGGGGGAGAAGATTCGCCGTCTCCATCGTTCCCGGAACCACCCCGTAATTTTCCCGTACCTCCCGGTTATGGGGGGAACGAGTCCTGGAATGCCCCCTCGGGAATACCGCAATCAGGTGGACCGGGAGGTATGGGACCGGGCAGTTTTTCGGGTCTTGGTGACGATTCGACGAATGCGCCGAAAACTCCAAAATCTCGCGCTGTGCCAATCACTGTTTTGGTAGTGGGAATCGTGTTTATGCTGGTGGTAGCGCCGATAATCTTCGTCACTATGATAGTGGTTGCTGGTCTGCAAATAGATTCCAATACGGAGACCCATCAAGGGGTTACCTCTATAACCCGAACTGCGGACTACCAGGGAACTTCGCTGCTGATTGTGGAAGCCTCTAACGGCGGCAACGTGCGCTGCGACGCTACTTTTAACGGAGACAAGATTGAGTCTTTATCCGGGGATGATTCGGTAGTTGCTGGTTTTGCCTCCGACCCGGATAACGATGCGCAACACATCTTTATATACAACCTTAATTCTCAAGGAACCTTGAAGGTTAAATGCGAGCCCATCGGTGACAAAGAAGCTACTATCTCTTCAATCTCTATTCTTCCAAACCTTTCCTTCGCTCCAGTGATTGCGGCTTTCGTGGTGCCCACGATTATCGGCTTTACTGGCATCGGGTTGTTGATCTGGGGGATCGTTTGGACGGTCAAACGCGGTCGGGATAACCGTAAAGCGTTAATAAATAACTCCTACTATCGGTAGTCTCTCGGGTTAAGATCTACCTTTTCTTACCTGCTACCAGAGTTCTCTTGGTTAGGTGCTGCTTAGGCGGGCTGGTCTCGGGTTTCCTCTGCCTATTTTAGAGGTAGAAAATACCGTTAGTAAGAGGGGTAAACCAAAAAATATAAAGTTGAGTGGAATAAACTCAACTTTCGGGGTGTTGGACTAAATAGCAACACCCCATCCCACCCGGATGGGAATACGGGAGGAAATAAATGGAAACCAAACTTACTGTTAAATCACAAGCTGCCTTAGGGGATGCGATACAGACCGCGCAGGCCAATAAAAATCCCCAGGTAGAGCCGGAACATCTCTTAAATGCATTGCTGGGGCAAACCGACTCGATAGCCTTTGCGCTTCTGGAGTCAGTAGTGCCAAATCGCACTCAGCAAATTAACACGCCTGTACATCGAATGCTGGCGAATCTTCCCAGCGTCACCGGCAGTTCCGTCGGGGAAGTGCAAACCTCCCTGGCTATGCGGCGGGTTATTAACAAAGCCGGTGAATTGGCGCGAGAGCTAACCGACGAATACGTATCTACCGAACACCTACTAATCGCCCTCGCCGATGAATCCGAAGGGGAGACCGGCGTTAGCCGTCTGCTAAATAGTGCAGGTGCGAGCGCAAAAGCGCTGCGCGAAAAGCTCCAGGAGATTCGCAAAGACCCGGTCACGTCGCAAGACCCGGAAGCTTCCTTCCAGGCCTTGGAAAAATATGGTCGTGACCTGACGGAAGTAGCCCGCAGCGGCAAACTCGATCCCGTAATTGGACGCGACAAAGAAATTCGGCGCGTAATCCAAGTGCTCTCGCGGCGCACCAAAAACAACCCGGTGCTAATCGGAGAGGCCGGGGTAGGTAAAACCGCAGTGGTAGAGGGTCTAGCGCAGCGGATTGTAGCCGGAGACGTTCCCCAGTCTTTGCAAAACAAGAAACTGATTAGCCTAGATTTAGGGGCGATGGTTGCCGGTGCCAAATATCGCGGCGAGTTCGAAGAGCGGCTCAAGGCCGTCCTCGAAGAAATCAAGAACGCTGGCGGGGAAGTTATTACCTTTATTGACGAGTTGCACACGGTAGTAGGGGCTGGGGGTGGCTCCGAAGGGGCGATGGATGCCGGCAACATGATTAAACCCATGCTGGCACGCGGCGAACTACGGATGGTGGGAGCCACCACCCTGGACGAGTATCGACAAAACATCGAGAAAGACCCGGCGTTAGAGCGCCGCTTCCAACAGGTGTTCGTAGCCGAGCCTTCGGTTGAAGATACGGTAGCGATTTTGCGCGGGATTGCCCCCAAATACGAGGCCCACCATAAGGTTACGATTACCGATGGGGCACTGGTGGCGGCGGCAAAACTATCCGACCGTTATATCACCGAACGCAACCTGCCAGATAAAGCTATTGACCTGATTGACGAGGCTGCTTCCCGGTTGCGAATGGAGCTAGATTCTAGTCCCGTGGAGGTAGACGAAAAACGCCGTCAGGTTGACCGACTGAAAATGGAAGCCGCCTATCTGGCGGATTCCGAGGGGGAAGGCCTAGATGAGCAGAGCCGGGCCCGGTTAGCAGACTTGCGCGCGGAAATCGCCAAGGAACAACAAGTGTTGGATGAACTCAATGTGCGCTGGGAGTCTGAAAAAGCTTCCCGCAATAAAGTGGGGGATCTGCGCGCCCAACTCGATAAGCTAAACACCCAGTTAGAGCGGGCAATGCGTAGTGGCGATTGGGAAAGTGCTGGAAGGTTGCAGAACGGAGAAATCCCGCAAATTCAGGCCGCGATTGCTGCTGCGGAAAAGCAGGAGCAGGAAAGCGGTGAGTCCCAAGCCATGGTGGTAGAAAAAGTCGGTCCTACCGAAGTGGCCGAAGTGGTGGAGTCCTGGACCGGGATCCCTACCGGAAAAATGCTGCAAACCGAAACTGAAAAACTACTGCATATGGAAACCGAGATCGGTAAACGACTAATCGGACAAGAGCAGGCAGTACAAGCGGTTGCAGATGCGGTGCGGCGCTCACGGGCAGGGGTCTCCGACCCGAATCGTCCCACTGGCTCATTCCTGTTCCTCGGGCCAACCGGGGTGGGGAAGACTGAGCTTGCCAAGTCCTTAGCGGCCTTCCTCTTTGATGATCCCGCCGCGATGGTGCGCATAGATATGAGCGAATACGGAGAAAAGCACTCGGTATCGCGCCTGATCGGCGCCCCTCCCGGATATGTGGGATACGAAGAGGGCGGCCAGCTGACCGAGGTGGTACGGCGGCGTCCCTATTCGGTGATTCTGCTGGATGAAGTGGAAAAGGCACATCCAGAAATCTTCCATGTGCTGCTGCAGGTGCTAGATGACGGCCGCCTGACTGATGGGCAAGGCCGGGTAGTGGATTTTCGTAACACTATTTTGGTGCTGACCTCTAACCTGGGTTCGCAGTATTTGACGCAGCCGGATATAAGCGAGGACGAGAAAGAACGTCTCGTGAAAGAAGCGGTCAATGCCAATTTCCGACCCGAGTTCTTGAACCGCTTGGACGAGATTCTGATTTTCCAGCCCCTTAGCCGCACTCAGCTAGCTAAAATCGTGGATTTGCAGCTGGCGCAGGTCATGGAGCGGCTAGCGTCTCGCCGGTTGAAACTGGAGGTTAGCGAGGACGCGAAGAATTGGCTGGCTAACCGGGGCTATGACCCGGCATTCGGAGCACGTCCATTGCGCCGCCTAATTCAAAGCGAAATCGGTGACCAGCTGGCGCAAGGACTGTTGTCCGGAAAATGGGAGGATGGCTCGGTTGTCAAGGTAACAGTGCCACTCCAGCAGGCAGTTCCGGCGGGAAGATTTCATCTTCAGCTAAGTTAAAGACATAGTGTCAGCAAAGTGGCGTCGGGGGCGGAAGTTCCCGGCGCCCCGTTTTGCTATTTATTTACTAAAAACTGGCGGTTGTGTGAAGTGTGTCGCTACTTTTGTTAGAAAAAGTAAATAAAGTCTTAATATGATCTTCGTTTATGTAATTCGCTTACGAAATCTGGCCGATTTGTTAGGTGGTTTGAGGGGAAAAACTGTATCCTAGTTAGAGCTTGGGTTTTTTGTGTCCAGATATAGAAAAGATAATAGGCGGTAGGCAAAAGGGAGGGGGATGCCCAGGTGCCCAAACCAGCACACAAGAGCGGGGAGCGCGGGTCTTACGCCGGTGGCGTAGCTCGACGCGAAGCCATACTTGACGCAACTGTAGACATGATTGCGGAAGTTGGCTACCACGGCCTATCTATGCGCGATGTGGCTCGCCGTGTTGGTATTTCCCACCCCGGGGTTATCTATCACTTCCCCTCCAAAGAAGCCCTACTCATGGCGGTTATTGAACGCTACGAGGATCGCTCTAACTTCGACGTGCAGGCTATACGACATATGCAGCCTTTCGAAGTGTTCAACGCCTTCACTGAACTTTCTACAGAACTCAGCTCTAACCCCACGATCGTGGAAATGGAGTGCATGCTTTCGGTGGAAGCCTCTAATGAGGTGCACCCCGCCCATGATCACTTCGCAGCCCGATTTGAAGGACTGCAAAATGTGTTGACTAGCGCATTTAGTCAGCTACAAACAGACGATCTGATTAACAAGGATGCCGATCCGAAGACACTGGCGCATTCCCTTCTGGCCGAATGGTACGGCCTGCACATCCAGTGGCTCTACAACAGGGATGGGGTAGATGTGGTCGGTTCCCTCACTAACTTGATTATCAATCAGGTCGATCTTTCCAACCCCGAGGCACTTCGCGCCATCATGTCCAGCGGTTTTGCTACCCCCTCGGCAATGTCCGCTATCGAACAGGTGGCTGGGTTTACCTTGGAAGATTTGTTGGAAAAGGGATACATCAGCCTTTCCTCCCAAGAAATGGAGAAATACGGTCTTTCGGACGTTCCCGAGGACATCCTGGACAAGATTGTTCGTTCCGGCATCCTAAATGCCAACGACCTCGAGTACGCGCAAGAGAACCAGGCTCTCAGTATCGACTTGCTGGGACGCTTGGTTATCAACAGTGTTCTCGAAACCGAGGAATACAACACTTTGGCGGATGTTGGCGTCGTGCCGCGTGAAGCGGTGGCGGCACTTACCGCAGTTATGGCAGCTCGCCCCTTCTAGGAATTTTCCCGGATGGCTTCTGACCCCGTAGCTGCGGTGCTAGCGCAGTTTCCTTTTCCAGTTTCCTGCGCGCTTTTTTCCTATGAATCTGTATCTTTGCCAGGGAGTTGTCAGCTACTGGGAAGCTGGGGTGAACAGGATAAAGTCTATCCTTGGATGTCGGTCACCAAGCTGGTAACTTCTCGCACTGTTTTGGGAGCAGTAGAAAACGGTGTCCTCGAGCTTAGCAAGCCTCTGCCACAGCTACCAGGAGTGAGCGAGTCCCGCCCGGTAAGTGTCGCTGACCTGCTGGCGCACCGGGCCGGCCTCGATCATGAAAAACGGGAGTTTACCCGCGCCCCCCGAAGTCGCCGGGTGTACTCCAATTCTGGATATGAGATTCTTGGTGAACTACTCAGCCAGCGCTCCGGGATTCCTTTTACTACCTGGGCCCAAGAAATGGTGCTTTCACCCCTGGGAATAAAACGCCAACTGCCCGAATCACCCGCCTGGGGAATGCACGGGAGTCTGCGAGAACTCTTGGCGTTTGCTTTCGAGGCCGCCTGCCCGCGTTTCCTATCTCCAGAGCTGTTTGCTGCCTGGTCGCGCAGTGATGGGATTGAGCTGCCTGGGGTAGTGCCCGGCTACGGCTTTCATCGCGACAATGCCTGGGGATTAGGGTGCGAAATCCGCGCCGCCAAAGATCCGCACTGGACACTGCCTGACTCTAGCGAGCAAACTTACGGACACTTTGGGCAATCCGGTTCATTTTTGTGGATTGACCCTCTAGCGCACCTGGGAGCAGTCTTTTTAGGGCAGAAGCCTTTCGGCGCCCTCCACAAGCAGCTATGGCCGAAATTAAACCGCGCCCTGCGGGAAGTAGCCCAAGTCGCTTAATGGCTCTATGGAGCCACCTCTAAAATCACCGGCACGTGGTCAGATGCCCCTTTGCCTTTGCGTTCCTCGCGTAAAGACTGCGCCCTCGTGACCCGTTTTGTCAGGGCAGGGGAGCAATAGGCAAAATCAATCCGCATTCCCTCATTTCTAGGGAAACGCAGCTGTTTATAGTCCCAATAAGTGTACTGATCAAACAGGTCGCGGGTAACTTCGGTGAAACCGGCATCCGCGAAAGCAAAAAATGCTTCCCGCTCCGGCTCAGACACGTGGGTGGCGCCGGCAAACACTTCCATGTCCCACACATCCTGGTCAAAGGGGGCGATATTCCAGTCACCCATTAGCGCTATTTGTGCCTGGGAATCTACCTCTAACAGCGATGACGCATGGTCGCGAAGCCGCGTCAGCCAGGAGAGCTTATAGCGGTAGTGAGGGTGAGAAAGCTCGCGACCATTGGGAACATAGAGAGAAAAGACGTCTACCCCGCCACAATTCGCGCTGATTGCGCGCGGCTCCACTACCGGTTCTTTCCCGGGATTGCCGTAGGCGGGTTGGGAGGGAAAATCCCGCTGCACGTCCTCTAGACCCACCCGAGAAATAATCGCCACCCCATTCCACTGATTCGCCCCATGCGCTGCGACCTGGTATCCGGCGGCGGTAAAAGGTTCATAAGGGAACTGTTCGGGGCGACATTTGGTTTCTTGTATCGCCAAAACATCAATGTTTTCTCGCTCTAAGAATGCGCTTACCCGCTGATGTCGGGCGCGAATAGAGTTAACGTTCCAAGTTGCAATCCTCATGTGCTAACCATATCGGTTACAAAACCGATAAACTGAATGTCATGACCGCTAATGATTCTCAAAAGGCTCGCTTGATTTCCTTAATCAAAGAGCTATCTGTTAAATACGGCGATTTCACGCTGGCCAGTGGCAAAAAATCCTCATTCTATATTGATTTGCGGCGTTCAACCCTGCATCATGAGGCTTCGGTGCTGATCGGGCATGTGCTGCTCGACCTGCTAGAGGAAGCAGGCTTTTTGCCAGAAGATATTGACGCAGTCGGCGGGCTGACGATGGGAGCCGATCCGGTGGCCTTCGCGATTATGCAGGCGGCGGCTTCTCGCGGGCTCGATATTGACGCGTTTGTGGTGCGCAAGGAAGCTAAAGATCACGGCATGGGGCGCCAGATTGAAGGCCCGGATATTGCGGGCAAACAGGTGGTAATCGTGGAAGATACTTCCACTACCGGTGGCTCTCCAATTCAAGCAGCCCAGGCGGCAGAAAAAGCAGGCGCCAAAGTGCTTTGCGTGGCGGTAGTGGTAGACCGCGGGGATGTAGCGAAGCAGAAGGTTAATCAGGCTGGCTGGAAATATCTGGCGGCACTAGATTTGGCAGATTTAGGAATCGAGGGGGATTAAAGATGTCATGGGTTTTAGTAACTGGGGCTTCTAGTGGGCTAGGGTTAGAGTTTTGTAACCAGTTGGCAGGGCGCGGACACAATGTAGTGATGGTTGCCCGTCGGGAAAATGTTTTGGTGGCCGAGGCGCAACGCATCGAGAATTACTATGGGGTTACCTGCGAGGTTTTGCCGGCAGATTTGGCTACCCAACCGGGACTGAAAGCGGTAGCGCGGCGCGTAGCCGCCAAAGAGCGAGGGCGCA
>OBUQ01000532.1_pt1 | contig 26419 bp, 17 predicted proteins | sample 1494951 | NCBI WGS metagenome assembly OBUQ01 (sample SAMEA2579938, study PRJEB22360) | human gut metagenome | biome: human gut; feature: human-associated habitat; material: faeces | place: Denmark | collected 2008/2010
TAAGCTCGGGAAGAAAAGTTACCCCCCCCGAGCGGCCGGCCCGCTCGGGGGAGATATCAAGTCACCTCAACGGGCAGATTTTCTGTCATTAGGCAACGATCACGGGTAAAGACCGCGCCGTTTGTGCGCCTGCAAGACGCGCTCCACCGCCAATACGGTAGCTGCAACCCGCAAGGTCACGCCCTTTTCTTCGGCGTAGGCTTCTACGTCTTTCCAGGCGGCGGTGATCCGCTGTTCTTCTTCTTTTTGTACCCGCTCTAGCGGCCAGAAGAAGTTGTCGCGTCCTTGTACCCATTCGTAGTAGGACACGATTACGCCGCCGGAGTTTGCCAGAATGTCGGGAACCACCATGACGCCTTTTTCGTTTAGGATCTTGTCGGCGGCGGAATCAGTCGGGCCATTGGCGCCCTCGACAATAATCTTGGCTTTCACGTCGGGAGCATTGTCCTTGGTGAGCACGCCTTCAATGGCGGCCGGTACCACTACGTCGACGTCCAGCAGTAGCAGCTGGGAGGCATCCATGGGTTCGGCACCGGGGAAGCCTACGACTTTGCCCTTTTCGTCAACGTATTCGCCCAGAGCCTTGGTGTCGATACCGTCGGCGTTGTAGATAGCGCCGAAGATATCGGAGATGGCGACTACTTTACCGCCGCGACGCTGCGCGATTTCGGCAGCTCCGCGCCCTACTTTACCGAAGCCTTGGATGGCCAGGGAGGCGTCCTCGAATTTGATGCCCTTTTTCTTCAGGGCGGCTTCTACCATGATTACTACGCCCAGAGAGGTCGCTTCTGCGCGCCCCAAAGATCCACCGAGAGAAACGGGTTTACCAGTACAAATACCGGGGACAGTGTAGCCTTGGAACTGCGAATAGGTGTCCATAATCCAGGCCATGGTCTGTTCGTTAGTTCCCACGTCGGGGGCGGGAACGTCTTTTTCCGGGCCGATGATCGGCAGAATCTCGGAAATGTAGCGGCGAGTTACCCGCTCTAGTTCGGCTTGGGAATACTTACTGGGGTCGATAGTGACCCCGCCTTTAGCGCCGCCGTAGGGCAGATTCACTAGGGCGCATTTCCAGGTCATCCACATGGATAGGGCGCGAACTTCGTCAATATCGACGTTTTCGTTGTAACGGATGCCGCCTTTGGCGGGCCCGCGCGTCAAGTTGTGTTGTACCCGGTAGCCGTGCAGCACTTCATGGGTGCCGTCGTCGCGACGAATCGGAATGGAAACGCTCATTTCACGGCGCGGCGAAGCGAGCATCTCGTAGTCGCCCTCGGAAAATCCCAGGATTTTCTGGGCTTCCCGTAGCTGATTCTTCGCGTCCTCATAGGGATTCGGTTTGTAATCCTCGGACATATGTTTTGATCTCCTTTAAGGTTTTCAACTGGGGTCTGGCCTTAGTTTTTCTGACTGACAGGAATCATTTAGGACGATTGTCGTCATTGCTAAGGTGGTCGGCGCCCCATCACCTCCGTTTTGAGCGGCGGTAACTGCAGTCTATCTAGGACGAAAGTCAGGGGTAAATATGCGGTATGCATAAAATCTAGAACTAGAATGTGCATAATGTACATATGATTACTGTGCAGGCGCTGCTCGGGCGGCCGCATTTACATATTCAGTCCCTGTGGTGCCCAAATCCTTTGGCGAAGCTGCGGTGGGTGGCGACCTCGGAACAAATAAATCCCGCTACTTTCTTAGAGGGAAACGAACTGTTGCTAACCACTTCCGCGGGGAATCCGAAAGGGGCATCGGGCTGGTTGGAGTATGCCCAGCGTCTGGTGGCTGGGGGGATTACTACCCTAGGATTTGGCCTGGGGGTAAGCCACGATACCGTTCCCCCGCTACTGGTACAGGCAGCCCGAAAAACTGGTCTTAATCTGATTGAGGTTGCCGCCGATCAATCTTTTGTCGCACTTTCGCAAGAGGTGGCGCGGATGATAGAGGTCGAAGCCACCTCGGGCAAATATAAACTGACGGCTTTGCAGCAGCGCCTGATCCAAGCATCTGCGCAACCGCGCAGTGTAGACACGATTACCAGGGAGCTAGCGCGGGGGATTGGCGCGCGGGTAATTATCAGAGATAAGGTGGGCAGGGTAGTAGCCCAAGCGGCCGCACCCACGTTGCCTGCCGATTTAGGGGAGTTTTCAGAACAGTCTTGGGAGAGATTTTCCGCCAATACGGCGCAGCTTTCCTTTGAAACTGAGGAAGGCTACTGTCTTTTCACTCCGATAAATGCCCTCGGGCAGGAAACCGCTTGGCTGCAAGCCTGTTGGAGCGTGTTTCCCCCGCCGTGGCAGCAGCAGGCCCTTTCGCAGGCGGGGTTGTTAGTCGCCTCGGCGTTAGCTAATTTCCGTTTTGTTGCCTCCTATCATGGACGCTTGCTGCAACGGGCATTTGAACTGTTACTTTCTGGGGAGCTGGGGGCGGCGCAGATTCTAACCGAGATGGCGTTTCCGCTCTCTCGCACGCTGAGCGGACGCTATGTGCCGGTAGTAGTGGCCGGGGAGGAGGGAGACCTGCGGGCTTTAGCTGCCAGAGTGGAGCGGGCAGTGACTAAGACTATGCCTCCGCCGCTGTGGCGTTTTGGCGCCGAAAATCTGGAAATGGCGATTCCGGTAGCGGCACTGCCGCTAACTTTGTCGAACTTCTCTCGCAAAGAATTTTCGGCTCTGCGGGCGGGGGTGGGGCAGGATTACCCGATCTCGCGGTTTAATGCCGGCCTAGCGGGGGCGCGGCAAGCCTTGCGGCACACCGGAAATACCCAGCCGGTAGCCCGGTGGGAGGAGATTTCCCGTTCCGGACTATTGCAGGTAATGGGGAGAGAAACGGTAGCGGCGTTTTCTCGGCAGTTCCTGCTGCCCTTACGGGGAGAAGCAGACCTGCTGGCGCTGCTGGAACAGTATGTTGCTACTAAAGGTAACCGGCAGCAGATGGCCAAGACCCTGGGACTACACCGCAACACCGTGGCTAAGCGGCTAGAAAAACTGCAAAGCAAACTAGGCGTTAACCTGGCAGAAGCCGGTGCCCAAGCCTCCGCCTGGGTAGCCCTCCAAGGACGCAATTCCTAGCGGTCTTGGCGCAGTTTGCGAGCCCTGAGCACTCCGGCACCGGCCAGTGCCAAGATCGCGGAGATCAAAGCCAAAGTGGCTCCGTTCGCACCGGTAATTCTCAGTGACGAGGGCGCCGGTCCCGCGCTAGTGCCAGAGGCCTTCGAACCACCGGTCATATAAGCACCGGCCGGTGCTTCGGTAGCTCCACCGTTTTGGCCAGCTGACGGCTGCGTAGTAGTTCCTCCCTGGTTACCCGGTTTGGTTTCAGAGGTGGGGTCAGTACTGGGCGTAGTCGGATCGGTAGTCGGATTTTCAGTAGGCTCCGTAGTCGGCTCATCCGTGGGATCCGGGGTGGGATCGGTGGTCTGCTTGTTATTGCTGATCACCAGCGTCCCCTCAGTAAGGTCAACCCCGGTGTCATCTACCGAAACCTGGGCTTTTCCGTTCTCAAAACTGATGGTGTAAATCTTGGTGTCTTTGTCGTAACCTTCCGGGGCAGCGGTCTGCTGCAACTTATAGGTCTTAGCTTGATTCAAAGTGGCCTGGAAAGAGGCATCCGCTTTATTCTCCGTGACCGGAACGGTTTCGCTACCATCTTTCAGGGCGAAACTGCCGCCCGCTAGGGGCTTAGAATCCTTATCTACCAGTTTCCAAGTAAACTGCGCGGTCTTAATCACTGGGGTGTTTTCAAACTTGAGTCCGCCCAGATCAACGCTTTGGCTGTAGCGTCCATCAGTTTGCAGCTTGAAGGTGACCACCTGGGCGCCGGTCTTGGGAACGAAATCAGCGCCAGCGGTTAGCTGTTCCACCTGGTATTTAAGAGAACCATCTGGAACTTCTACCCGGTATTGCCCCAGATTTGGATTCAGATCCCGATCCCCGGCGATTGCGGTGGCATCAGATACGATGAAAGACTTCGTGGTATCCAAGTTCTGCCCATCAGCTTTAAAGGCAGTCACCTTAAAGGAAGTGCCGGGCACATACTGCTTAGCATCCGCGGAAGAAACCACTTCCCAACGAATCTCTGCCTTGGTGGGAAGTTTAACGTTCTTAATAACCAGACCCTGATCTGCCAAAGGCTTACCATTTATCTGCGGCTGGTAGGTGTCACTCTTGGCAACGAAAGTGAGCGTATAGCTGGCGGTATCGGCTTTATAACCACTGGGAGCAGTAGTTTCGGTCAAAGTGTAGGTCTTGGCGGGATCCAGATTCGAAGCGCTATATGCCCCGGGATCGGATGCGTCCTGGGAGGTAACCGTCAACGGGGCTTCCCCACCGCTCAGGGTGAAGGTAGCTCCATTAAGGTTCTTGCCGGCAGTGTCCGTCAGCTTCCAAGAGAAGGAAGTAGTAGCCGGAGGCTTCGGTAGAGCCACGTTGGTGAAGGTAACTTCACTGGTTTCTTTACCGGCAACCACCGCAGCCCAAATCCCATTGGCGTTATCTTTTTCTACGAAACTTATTTGATAGGAGGTAGCGTCACCCAGCTTGTAGCCTTCGGGGGCGGCAGTCTGGGTGAGGGTGCAGGAGTCCTTAGTGGGATCTAAAGAAACGCTATAGGTACCGGAGGCGCTACCTGCAGCAGGAAGTGTTACCTCCTCAGAGCCGCAAACCAGTTTGAAGCTGCCGCCGGGTAGCAGGTTATTGGCGGTATCTTGTAGTTTCCAGTTGAAAGCTACTGGCTGAGGAGGCAGCGGAGTCTTGGTGTTAGTAATAACAAACGCTTCCCTGCTTACTGCCTTACCATCTACTTTTGCCTGGTAGCCCTGGGAGGTCTTTTCAAAAGTAACGGTATGACTGGTCTGCTCCGGCAAGTCGTAGCCTTTTGGAGCAGCGGCTTGGGTGAGCACATAGCTCTTTGCCGGATCTAAGTCATTGGCGGTGAAAGTACCGGAAGTAGAATCCGGGACGGTAACTGCCGCGCCGTCTTTTTCAGTCAAAGTAAACTGTCCGCCAGTTAATGGCTGGCCCTTATCATCTTGCAGCTGCCAGGTGAATGCGGTTTTTTCCGGCTTGGGATCCGGGGGAGTAACCGTGTCCTCACACTTAGTTACCGCTTTCACCACCGTATCGGCGCTCAGCTTGGTCTGCGTTAACTGATCCTCCGCAACCGGGGCGTCATTGAGTTCCCAATGATCCACCGCGCAGGTCTTACCCGAAACCGAGGGTAAAGTTACTGCCGGTAGCGATCCGATAACAGTATTCGGGGGCAGGTAACGCGCAGTGGTATACGCCTGGGGGAGGGAGCCACCCTCGCCAGCTACCTGGTACTTCAACGAGTACCCCTGTGCCCACAGCAACCCGTCCTGGGTGTAAATCTGGCCGTTAACTGGGAAGATAAAGGCATCCGCCGCGTTCTTATCGCCGTGATAGGCGAACAGTGAGGGGGTCACTCGCGATTGCAGGTAATAGTTACCGGCCTTGGGAACCGACAATGCCAGATTATTGTAAAGAGTGCTGGTCAGAGCGGAGGAAAGCACAGTTTCGTCCTCGGGAGTGACCAGGGAGAAAGGTACTGACTGTTTATTTTGGGTGAGTTTAGCTACCGCGGTACTCAGACCCAAAGTTTGTGGATTGCCGGCGCCGTCCGCTTTGCCATCAGCAAAACGCAAGTTTAGTATCTGCCCCTTTCCGGAGCTGGTGTCTAGGGGCATGTTTTCTCTGTCGGTAAGCGGGTAGGTACGCTGCGCGCTGCCATCAGTACGGGGAGCACCCTCAGGCGAGGTGACCTGGAGCTTAGCGTCGGCGTCCAAGTTTGCGGTAACGGTGCTGCCGCCACCGGTACTTTGGTAGCCGAGTCCTACCCCAGAGCTGGCCTGTCCGCCAATCAAATCCAGATTGGGGCTGCCGGAAAGAGTGATTTTAGCGGGAACTTTAGTCTGATACCCGGAGCCAATTGCTGCTCCGAAACCGTAACCTAATTTTTGAGTTTGCTGCGATACTGGCTGCACGGAGGCTTGCACTGTGGGAGAGTCAGAAATAGTGACCTGGAAGGGGTCGGATACGTAGGTATCTATAAACCCGGCACTGCCGATTACTGCTCCATCGCGGCGTCCAAAGACTTTCGCAGTCACATTTGCCTGGTCAGTGAGGCTTACCCGCCCGGAACGGTTAGCGGCAGCGCCAATAGCTCCGTTAACCGCAGTGTACTTTTCGGCAGAATCCCGGGCAGTCTCCGCATTCACTCGCGCATCTCCCGAAATAACCACCTGGTTTTGCTCGGCCCCGCGAATCGTGTCTTCGTTCAAACGGGAGTTGCCCGCAAAGATTTGTTCTGGGGGGAGACCGCCAGCCCCAATAGCGGGGGATTCTCGAACTACCCCGAGGGCATCAACCTGGGCGCTATCAGTAATGGTGACCTTAGTAGCTCCGGAGGCGTAACCCCCACCAATCGCGGCGCCGCGACCGTTAGAATAGGCGGTTACCTGGGCATTACCAGAGATTTTTACGTCTAGGTTGGCGCTGTCAGGGCCAGACCCAATAGCCGCGATATCCCCGGCCTGATCGAGGTTAGAGTCCGCGGAGCCCACTGTGACTTTGCCGCCGCTAATAGCTACTTCACAGCCAGGAGCCTTTGGCCAGCCGAGATTAGCGAAGTTTTCGTTCCAGTTGCCCACCCCACGGCAACCAATATTCATCGCGCTATTGCCGGTGTCGCCACTAGCCGGGCTGACCTGGACAAGGCCACCGGAAATATTTACCCGTGGGTACGGCTGGGTGAAAGCAGTCTTTATGTGTCCCTCAGAATCTTGCATGGGGGTAGTGAAACTACCTGCCCCCAGGGCGGTGTGGTTCCCGGTAGCGTTAATCTGTCCGCCGCTAACGTTGATAGTGACCGCCGCGTTTTTCTGTGCCCAATCGGCTTGTGCACCTGCCGGAAGCTGAACCGCACCGCGACCAGTACCGATGAAAGCCCCTCCGTACGACCCGTTGCCGACTTTTGCCAGGTTGACAGACCCGCCTTTGACATTGATAGTGCCCCCAGCGCTCCAGGGGGTTTGATCGTAGTTGTTGAGCCAGCTGGGATTAGTATTCGGGTTCACCTCGTAGTAAGCACCACCGGAACCAATCAGGGCAGCACTTTCGGAAGACCCCTTGAGGTTTAAGGTGCCGCCAGCAATGTTAATGGTGCCGAAGGTTGAAAAGTATTGGGTTCCAATCAGGGCTGCTTGAGAGCGGGGAGAGCCGGGATTGTTCAGGTTCAAGACACCCGATCCCGCCTGGCCGACATTCAAAGTAGTATCTGCCTTTACCTGCACCAAGGGGAGCGGAACCGGGTATTCCTTGGTGGCATTTTCCGAGGAGGCGTCCTGGCGGGTGAAAGTGTTTGTCCCGCTAAAAGCCAGGCGGTTATTGGCATTGTTGTCCCCCGCGGTGACCATCGCCAAGTCTGGGTGGGAGGAGTTATCGATATTGAGGTTGTTTACCGTCAGGGTATGACCTGCGGTGACCAGGAAAGACAGTCCCTTAAAAGTCTTATTAGTCGCGCCGGTTACGGTGACGTTGCCCCCAACAGTGATGGTGCGCTTTGAGGCGTCGGCAGGCAAAGCAGAATCGCTGAGGTCGATGTCCTCGGTGAGGACGGTACCCAGCTGGTTCCAGGATTTGATGACCTTACCGTTGGCGGCGTTAGCGACACCTACCGCTAAAGCCGGGCCGATCAGGGCGATCATGTATCCGATTAGGGAGAGGGTGAGGACTAGCGCCGTGGGGCGTTTAGCTAAGGGATTGCGCATCAGGACTCCTGCTGGTTTCCTCAAAGTTACAAAGATTACAATTCTGTAACAAGTCTACCAGAATTTGAGGTTGATCCGCTAGTGAGTTCGCCCTTAAAAACTTATTGTTTATGCTGGTTAGACCGATTGTGGTAGAAGTAGCATCAACGCTTCTAAGGGGATGGTTACCCAGTCGGGTCGCTGCTCGGCTTCGTAGCGCACTTCATAGAGAGCTTTTTCCACTTCAAAGGCTCTTAAAACCACTAGTGCGGGGCCGGGAAGTTGTTCTTCTCCAAAGTATCCGGACAGGAAGGCTAGGCGGGCACGGTTAAGCCAGTCTCCATCCGCCCCGCCCTCTACGCGGGCATAGTCGAATGAACGCAGCATCCCGGCAATATCCCGCTCTACCTGGTCAGGAGCGGTACGTTCTTCCAGGGGGCGTAAAGGTTCGCCCTCGAAATCGATCGCATACCAACTCTTCGAGCTATACAGGCACTGACCGAGGTGATAGTCTCCGTGTACTCGCTGCGTAGGTGGCAATCCTCCCAGGCCAGTCAGTGCCTGAGCGAGGCGAGCGACTTCCTCCCCGATTAAATGGTCTCGCAGTTGCGGATAAGCGGTCTCCGCCTGCTGATACTGGTTGCGCAAACGGGTAGCGAGCATAGTTCCCGAGGCCGGATCCTCGCCCTGCCCAAAAGCCTCCAAAAGGTGGCGGTGCATATCGGCGGTAAACGCTCCTAGCTGGTGAGCTAGCTCCGTGGGGTCTTCGCCGCTCGCGGCCAGGGAACAAATCAGCTTGAAACCATCTTGAGCCTGATCTAGGCAGATCGCCGCACTTGCGGTAGTGACCTCTTGGGGTTGGCCGTCTTGATCCCAAAGACTGAGTTGGGAGTAACCGCGGGGCTGCGGCACTCCTTGCCAGCCGGTACGTGCCAACTCTAGGGGGACAGTCACCTCCGGGTTTGACCCGGTTACGAGCACCCGGAAAAACTTAATAATCGTGGGGTATTTTCCGCCCAACAGCACCGAAGTATTAGATTGTTCCCCGGATAAAACTTTGCTTTCCAAACTGGCAGCTAGCAGGTTAGATAGTAGATCGTCAGCTTCTGGCAATAGGGGCAAAGTGCCCGCCTGGTGGGTAGAGCGAATCCAATGGCGGACGTAGGCCGGACAGTAGGGGCCGTCGACCAGGTATCCGGGATTTTCCTTGGGGTAGGAAGTGCGTCCAGCAATCCCTGCTCCACTCCAATCTGCCACCAACGCCAGGGGCAGGTGATACCAGATGCCCTGCGCTTCCAAAATCAAGAGTCGAAAACCAGGATCCTCGAGTTCGCGGTAATCCAAAACCCGCACCTGGGAGCGCTCCAGGTTAGAGGGAAACCAACGCCGCTGGATCAGATACTCCCAGATAGTGTCGATAATAGCGTCTCTGCCAGGCCATTTAAGCTGGCTATTGGGGGACTCAGCGGTCATCTTGGTTCTCCTTTAACACCGAGAAATCTAGCGCCGGGTAAGGATAGGCGGTAGATTCGGCATCTGTGTCGGGTTGTGGGGCAGCTGCCGAGGTGGCGCTATGGGCGATCACCGGAACAGAGGTAGTAGTGGTTGGCGGTTCATTTTCTTTATCTTGCAGGTCTTGTGCCTGGTCAGGAGCAAAAAGTTCTAGCCAATAAAAACCGTGGCGATTCATGGTTACGGTGACGGTTTCATCCGCGCCCACTGCCGGGAACCAGCCGCCATCGAAAGCTTCCCGCAAACACCAAGTGGCCATCCCGGGCAAGGTTAGCCGCGCCGCTACCGCGCCCTCGCCCAGATTGTAGATACAAAGCACTGTGGAGTTTTGGTCACGGCGAATAAAGGCCAATACCGAGTCTTGATCTGAACCTACCTGTGACAATGAGCCTTGCCCGAAGCAGGTCAGGCGGCGGCGCAAATGGATAGCATCGCGCAACCAGTGCAGCAAAGACGTGGGACGCCCCAGAGATTCTTGGACATTGATGGTGCGGTTATCCCAACCCGGAGAGTCAATCAAAGGAACCAGGAAAGACTCGGGGTCGGCGGAAGAAAAACCAGCGGTCGCCGAAGTGTCCCATTGCATGGGAGTGCGTACCCCGAAACGGTCAGGGAGCCAAATATTGTCGCCCATGCCGATTTCGTCCCCGTAGTAGAGGAAGGGAGAGCCAGGCATAGAAAGCAAGAGGGCATGGGCGAGTTCTATTTTGCGGCGAGAACCCCCTAAAAGCGGCGCGAGGCGGCGGCGAATCCCCACGTTCGCCCGCATCCGCGATTCTGGCGCATACCAGGAATACATGTTTTCGCGTTCCTGGTCAGTGACCATTTCCAGGGTGAGTTCATCGTGGTTACGCAAGAAAGTTCCCCATTGGGCACCCGCCGGCAGCTCCGGTAGCTCCGCAAGGATTTGCCGCAGCCCCTTGGAAGAGCCGGTGCGCAGCGCCGCAAACAGCCGAGGCATTAGGGGGAAGTGGAAACAAATATGGCATTCGGGTTCGGTTTCGCTGCCGAAATAGTCAATCACATCTAGGGGAGGTTGATTGGCTTCGGCTACCATTAACGTTCCCGGGAACTCTGCGTCCACCATTTTGCGCAGTTCGCTCACAAACCAGTGAGTTTTTGGGAGGTTTTCGCAGTTGGTGTCGTTTTCTTCAAATAGGTAGGGGATCGCGTCCAGGCGGAAACCATCCACCCCGGTGCGGCACCAGTAGCGCACCACGTTCATTACTGCCGCTTGCACCGCCGGATTTTCAAAGTTCAAATCCGGTTGGTGCGAAAAGAAACGATGCCAATAGTACTGTCCGCGTACCTCGTCATAGGTCCAGTTAGAGGTTTCGGTGTCGATAAAAATAATGCGGGCATCTTGGTAGTCCTGGTCGCTGTCTCGCCAAACGTAAAAATCCCCGTATTCGCCCTCGGGATCCTTGCGGGAAGCCTCGAACCAAGGATGCTGGTCAGAGGTGTGGTTGACTACAATATCGACCAGGATGCGGATCCCGCGCTCGTGAGCGGCCTCCACTAAGACAGTGAAGTCTTCCATCGAACCGAAAGCCGGATTCACATCGGTGTAAGCGCTAATATCGTAGCCGCCATCGCGCATGGGCGAAGGATAAAACGGGGGCAGCCACAGGCAATCCACTCCCAGCCAGGCCAGGTAATCCAGACGGGAAATCAGCCCCTGGAAATCCCCCACGCCGTCCCCATTAGAATCCGAAAACGCCTGGATTAACACCTCGTAGAAAACGGCGCTGCGATACCAGTTCGGGGTTTCCGCAGGGGAGGGAACCGCCTGGCAATCCCGGCGCGGCAGCAATAGTTTGCCCAGGTTGTCGTGTTCCTCGGTTATGGCTTCGCTCAACAAATACTCCTCTTAAATGCTTTAGTCTAGGAAGCTTCCACGGACATAATATGGGCAGGACGATCGTAGGGGTTGAGCTCGAAATAGTTAGCCGAGCCCCAATCGTAGACTTTCCCATCTAGCTCGTCGCGTACTTTAAAGCAGGACGAGGAAGATCCACTGATCTTTAGCGCCGAAAGATCCAGATGAATGGCGCCAATCGCGGTATCGTGGGGATCCAGATTGACTACCACAATCACCGTGTCAGCCACCCCGGTAGGAGATTCCCAAGCATCTAGGTGTCGGGAGAAACAGACCACCCCCGGATGGGTAGTTTCATGAATCTTCAAATTCCGCAGACGCTGCAAAGCCGGGTGGCGGCGGCGAATCCCATTCAAAGTAGTTAGCAAACCCATCATTTCTTGCGCGGTTTCCCCGGAATAATCACGTGGCTTGTACTCGTACTTTTCGTTATCGATTTGCTCCTCAAAGCCGGGGCGTTGCACATTTTCAATCAGTTCATAGCCGGAATAAATACCCCAGTTAGGGGAACCAGTAGCTGCCAAAACTGCCCGCATTTTGAAAGCATGAATCCCGCCATCCACCATGACCTGGGTCAAAATATCGTGGGTAGTCGGCCAGAAAGAAGGCCGCATATAGGGACTGGATTCCCAAGCCACTTCCTGGAAGTATTCTTCAATCTCTTTACGGGTGTTGCGCCAAGTGAAATAGGTATAGGACTGGTGGAAACCTACCTGCGCCAAGGTGCGCATCATCGCGGGGCGAGTAAACGCCTCCGCCAGGAACAACACTTCGGGATGCTTCTTGTGGAACTCCGCCAAGATTTCTTGCCAGAACTGTACCGGCTTGGTGTGGGGATTATCCACCCGGAAAATCGTTACTCCATGATCAATCCATTTTTGAATCACGTCGCGTACCGCGTTATATAAGCCGCGATAATCCTGATCAAAAACTAGCGGATAAATATCTTGATATTTCTTGGGAGGATTCTCCGCATAGGCAATCGTGCCATCCGGGCGGTGCTTAAACCACTCCGGATGATCCTTAACCCAGGGGTGATCCGGGGAGCATTGCAACGCCAAATCCAGCGCTACCTCCAGACCCAGACCTTTCGCTTTCTTAACGAAGTAATCAAAATCATCAAAATCGCCCAGATCAGGGTGAATAGCGTCGTGGCCGCCATCGGGGCTGCCAATGCCATAAGGTGAGCCGGGATCTTCCGGGGTAGCCTCCAAAGAATTATTGCGCCCCTTACGGAAAGTAGTTCCGATGGGATGAACCGGAGTTAAATAGGCTACGTCAAACCCCATAGCGGCAATGCGCGGCAAATCAGCGGCGGCAGTGCGCAAGGTTCCCGTATGCCAATGCCCGTCCTGATCTTTATAGGCACCGATAGAACGGGGGAAGATTTCATACCAAGAACCGTAAAGGGCACGTTCGCGGTCAACCCGCAAAGGATAGGTGCGGGAAGACTCCAGCAGATCCCGGAGGGGATGAGCCCGGAAGATTCCCCGAATCGAAGAATGAAGCCCCACCGATAGACGTTCTTGCGGCGGACGCGACTGATCCCGCATAGCTTTGGCGGCATCCAAGAGGCGAGCGACGCTCTTGGCATCCGGTGCCTGCTGGGCAGGATTATTTACCGCTTCCCCACCGGCGGCACGTTCAAAAAGTCGGGCTCCCAGCTCGAACTCCATCTCTACATCTTGATCTGCCTGCACCTTAATGGAGGCTTCCTTTGCCCAGGTCTGATAGGGGTCGCAGAAAGTGTCGACCCTAAAACTCCAATCGCCAACGGAGGTGGGTTTAATCCAGGCTTCCAGGCGATCCAAACCGGGGGCGACATCGTACATCCGGGAGCGCATAGTTTCTTTGCCTTGCGGATCCACCAACACCACTTCTGCCCCTAAAGCGTCGTGGCCTTCCCGGAACACGGTGGCACGCACGGGGAAAGATTCGTTCTCGACTGCTTTGGCTGGCCACAGCCCGTCCTCGAAAACCGGTTCCACTTCGGTGACCGGGATCCGCGCCAGGCGCGCCTCGGGAGAAATAAGATTCAAAGGTTTAGCGGCAGCCGCTTTGGGGGCGGCTGCTTTCGCCCGGCTAGCGCGCCGGGGAGGAACACTGGTAGTAGTTTTAGGTTTACTAGCGGAGGCCGTCTTGGCTTTCGCGGTGGTACTCGCCGGGGGAGTAGTGGTGGCGACCTTGGCGTGAACCGCGGTTTTACGGGAACTGGTGGCGCTCACCTTAAAAGATTTTGCCCCCTGACCAGCTGAAGTAGTAGTGGAGCGGGTTTTGCGGGAACGAGGCGTATCGCCGGCCATAGTGTCTCCTTATTAGACGGACTGCTTCCCCTCCAGCCTAACAAGAGGTAGTGCGCCCCGTGTCCTTTCCGCTGTCAGCAAGCAATAAAAGTGAGCGTAAAGTACGGCTTTTTTGGAAAAAACGGTTTTAACCATCGGTAGCCGAGGCCGGGCCATCTAAGGAAATCTTCGGACCGAGATAGGTGGGTTTTTGCTCGGTAAGCACCCAAGCAACGTCCTTGGTGCGCGCCAAATATTCGCGGAGGGTGCGTTCTGTTTGCCCCCGATACGCATTCCCGGCGGCACCTACTCCCCAAACCTGGATACCGCGGCTTTGACAATCGTAGAGGGCGCGGGGCAGATGGTAGGGCTGAGTCACTACGATCGCGCGTTGCACCGAAAAAATTGCTTCCGCGCGATAAGCCGATTCATAGGTAGAAAAACCAGCATGATCAGCATAAATCACCTGGTCGCTAACCCCATGCTTCATTAGCCACTGGCGCATCGCCTTAGTCTCGTCGTAATGCACCTGCCCGTGATCGCCACTAATCAAGATTTTCTTCGCCGCTCCTGCCTGGTACAGATTCAAAGCAGTTTGCAGACGGTGGGTAAGCATCGGCGAGGGCGAGCCATTCGGGTTTACCCCCGCTCCTAAAACCAAGATCACCTGGGCATCCTTATCCTTGGCCTCAGATAAAGAAACCATCTGGTCTTTGGTTTTCTGCCATACATAAATATTGGTTCCCGCCACCACAATAGCGGCAATAACCACCAAACAAATCACTAGCCGGATCAGCCCCCGTAAAGCACGCATTAGGTTAGTAAACCATGTTCATTGCTTGACGAACCTCCGCCAAGGTCTGGTTGGCCACCTCATTAGCACGTTGATTCCCGCGCTCAAGCACCTGCCACAAATAGCCAGGGTCAGCCAATAGTTCCGCGCGCCGCGCCCTAATCGGGGATAGGGCGCTATCTAAAGCCTCGGTGAGCACCTGTTTTAGCTTTCCTGCCCCCTGATCTCCGATCTCCTCGGCCAACGCGCGCGGATCCTGTCCACTAGCCAGGCCTGCCAGCCGTAACAGGTTCGAAACCTCGGGGCGATTCTCCGGATCATAAGTAATCTGGCGCTGCGCGTCCGTCTTCGCGCGTTTAATCAGCTTCGCAGTTTCGTCACTGGTCATTCCCAGTTCCACCGTGTTACCCCGCGACTTCGACATTTTTTCGCCATCCAACCCCAAAATCAGGGCACCATCACCAGAAAGCAGTCCTTCCGGACGGGGGAACACCCGATGCTCCAAAGAAGACTTACGCCGGAAAACCCGCTCGAAACGATCCGAAATCACCCGCGCCTGCTCCAAGTGAGGAAGCTGATCTTTACCCACCGGCACCAGGTTCGCTTTACAGAACAAAATATCGGCCGCCTGATGCACCGGGTAAGTCAGCAACAATCCCGACATAGGCCGCTCCGACGCCTCCAACTCTGCCTTCACCGTGGGGTTGCGGTGCAGCTCCGCCTCAGTCACCAACGACAGGAAAGGCAACATTAACTGGTTAGCTGCCGGCACCGCCGAATGCGCGAAAATCGTGGTCTTTTCCGGATCTAAGCCGCAAGCAATATAGTCAGCCAGCATATTGAGGACACGCTCGCGAATCGGGCCAGTACCCTCCCGATCCGTAATCACCTGATAGTCAGCGATCAAAATCCAGGTTTCCACCCCGCGTTGCTGGATCGTGACCCGGTTCTTAATTGTCCCGAAATAATGCCCCAAATGGAGGGCGCCCGTGGGGCGATCCCCGGTAAGTACCCGGAACTTGGAAGGATCCTTATCGATCGCTGCCTCAATCTCTTGAGATTTCAGCTCCGCCCGCTTCAAAGAAGCCGCATCAGTGGAATTTTCTAGTTTCTCGCCGCTATCACTCATGGTTCCCAGTCTACGGTGCCAAGGATATTCCCGAAAACCCGGGTGCAACTGATAAGTCTCTTTCTTGTTGTTAGGTGTGCGCGGGGGCGAGATTTTTCCTCCTGCCCAAGAATTCGGAAAACGTGGCCACGTTTTCCGAATTCTTATGCCCACCGCGCCTGCTCGGATAAAATCTCGCCCCCACGCTTAGCCAATAAATGGAAGCTGCTAGGTCTGCTTGCACCCGGGTTTTTGGGAATGGAGGTAAGTAAGAGGAGCGTGCCCCTGTTAAGTTGCGCGTGCAGTTGATTATCAGGTGCCTTGAAAATTGGTGGTAGTTCCGCGCGTGTGGATTGTAATTATTGCTCTTGGTATTCTTCGACCGGTATTGCCGGAATCATTATTTGACATTTGAGTTATATGAAAGGGATCTTTTTCGTTTTCAGGTGGTCTGTTAACGCAGAGGTTGTCATTGACGAACCCAACAATAGCGGCACCACGGCTGCAGACATCTGCTCCCTAATGCATGAGCTACCAGCCTGGACTAACTGTTTACCGATTGATGCTGCCGGATGCGAGTGCGGTTTTTATCAGCAGGAGTGAGTGCATGGCTCGCGGTCTAGTAGCAGGTGGCGTAGTTGCCGAGGAATTTCGGGTAGAGATCTTTCGTGGCGCTGCTTGCGGCGCGGATTTTGGAGTGTTCGCTCGTGATCCCACTGAGCCGGTTGCCAAAATACTTGAGTGCCCACTTATATTCAGCAAAATCCGAATCATATTTGTATGCAGCAATACGGCCAAGGATTGCACATATCCAGTCCGCGCATTGAACCGTTTGATACAGATGGCTCTCCACCTCCATCGGCGGCTCCACAAGTTTCGTGGCATCTTCACTGCTGAACATGAACGCTGCTGCACCGGCGAAAATCTCCAGTCGCTCCTTCTCACCCTGTTTGTCGAGCACCATCAACAGATTCTCAGCATCAGGCAAATCCCAATTCACTCGTTGAATCAGCTGCTTCATTGCATGGTCGTAACGCGCAGCATTCGTCTCAGGGGCCTCAATCGGAGTACCGCGCAGTTTTTCCTGCCCATAAAACACCACGCGAGCATCCAACGATTTCAGCGTTTTTAAAACCCTGAAAATGAGGCGGCGAGTTTCCTGATACTTCTCGATATTCTTCGTGGTGAGTAGTGCTGAGCCTTTCTTTTCCCAATGCTCCACGCGTTTACCTGCCGAGATTACTTTCGCCTCAATTTCTTCACGTAGCCCACGCTCCTTAACGAAACGGAAAATACCAGATAGCTTGCGAATGTTCTGGGCTGGGATCACGAAACCGCCGAGTCCGAATACTGGGTGAGTCTTATAGGACGGGTCGAATCGACTCACGTATGCACCGTTATGCCCAAACTCATCGAAATACCCGACGTACACGTCACCTCCCGCTAGGAACACGAAAGCCCGCGAAATCGCGGGCTTCGGAAGTGGAGCACCGAAATGCGTCCACAGGTAAATATACCAGAGCCCTACCGCAACCAGCAATAGCGGATACTAGGGTCAAGGGTTAATGGCTAAACCACCCCGACACGCCCGGGAAAAGACACGTAATCCGGGCATTAGCCCTTAATCCGCGCGGAAGAAAGCTTTTTCTCCGGTTATTTACGCGAGGGAGAGATTTTTCCTCCTGCCCAAGAATTCGGAAAACGTGGTCACGTTTCCCGAATTCTTATGCCCACCGCACCTACTCGGATAAAATCTCTCCCCCGCGCATTGTGCATAAATCTCGCAGTTACTTTACGGGGGTGAAGGTTAGGAGTTGGTCGCGGTAATACTCGTATTGTTTACGGCGAGCTTCGATTTCGGCCGGTAAACCAGAAGAAAAATCATTTACTAACGCATCAAATATATCCAGAATCGCCACAATACGTTCCTGCTCCTTGAGGGGAGGGACGGGAATTCTCACCTTTTTTAGCTGTGGCGCAGTCAGTTGAGGTATCCCACCGTTTGGGAGTTGATATTTTTTCCCGTGCAAACAGTAATACAGGTATTTTGTGTTTAGGAAAGAAGTGTCTTTAGGGATAGCAGTTAGTAAACGTATTATTGGAAAGTAAGGATAATCCCTGTATTCTGCATATCCGATCGTTCCTCTAGCTGCAATAGTCACCGCAGGAGTATTTATTTTTGCAATGTCGGTATATCCGTAGAGGGCATTTTCCCCAATGCCGTTGCTTACAATTGGTACTTTATATTTATCAGTTTTGGATTTACACATCGATTCTTTAGGAGCATCACCTCCCGCAGATATATTGCATGTTTCTTCTAAAGCAATAATTTCTACTTTTTCCCCTAAACGGTTTTCTTGATTACTTACATCTCGTAGCGAGTCGCGGTAGTACTTGTACTGCTGGCGACGAGCTTCTAATTCTGTTTGTAGATTCGCTTCTAGGTTGGTGAATGAATCTAGAATCCGTACGATCTCAGCTTGCACTTCCAGTGGTGGCACTGGAATCTTTAACTTGGCGATATCTTTTGGATAGACGTGGGGAACTCCGCTTCCCTTTTTTAGGGAATGTAAAAAGTCTTGTTTATTCTTCAACCAGTGGTAGAGAAACCGGGTATTTATCTGAAGATTGGTGGCGATGCTAAAGGCATCTGAAACAAAAACTGGCGAGTCCCAATATTGAACAAAGCCAGCGTAAGCGCCCGAACCTGCAACCGTTAGCAGCTCGCCAGTTCGGTTGGATTCGTTGTGCCAATAGGCGGGGCCTCTGCCACCTGCTATCACCGGAATCTCTCCAGGAATTGCAGTTTTCTTAGATATGTACTTTCCCCGCTCTAGTGTCGCAACATCGGATATTAACTTCTCATTCACGCCGTTGGGACAGTGTTTTGCGATTAGGTCTGCTATGTGGCTCATGCGGTTACCTCGTTTTTGGGGAGCTGCTAGCGCTTGTTGGGCTTGTAGTTTGCACTTTTGCAGCTTGCAAGATGAACCTCCCGATAATCGCAGCCTCGTCCTCTATCGTACAAAGTTACTAACTATCTAGCGATAAACTTGCCGCCACTGATCTACTTCACTGACAGACATTTACAGGTTTGCGTGGGGGAGGAAAAATCTCTCCCCCACGCGCATTACAAAGTCTCCGCAAACTGTATATACCCCAGAGATTTTCCTATCAGGAGCGGATTATTCCACTTAGGTGAGCAACTTACTTTTGCAAGTAGAGGTGATTTTCTAACTCGTCAATCGATACAGTTTCTAACCGTCCTGCTCGGTAGTCCGCAACTTTTTTGAGGAGCCCATACTGGTATTCCAGTTTCGGTATTGATTCGTCGAGTGCTTTCGTGAAGAAATAGGCGCGACTGTGGCCGGTAGTCTTAGCCAGATTGTCATAACGCTGCACTAAATCTACGGGTAACCGAACTACTATTGGCACAGAGTCAACTACTTTGACCATGTTAATTCTCCCTGGTTCGGCACTTGTAAACCTTTTACACAATGTACTACGAAAACACATATAGTAGCGCGGGGAAAAGTTTTATCCGAGTAGGCTAGGTGGGCGCAAATCTAAAAAGACGCAGTCTTTTTAGATTTTGGGCGGGAGGAAAAACTTTTCTCCGCGCATACGGACGCTATTCCCTCGCGCAAACAATAAATTTCGCGCTTTTCATATTCCTACAGCTACAGCTGCGCGTTAATCCCCGTTGGAGTCGGCTAGGAAAAGTTTGATTGATAGCGGCTCCAGGAAGATATCGTCACCGGCGAGGTTGAACGGGGGAGCTTCCGCTTCCGGTTCAGAAACCGCAGAATCCCAAATTTCTTGATAGGCGGTTCCTCGTCCCGGAGCTAAGCGCACATGCTTAGGGTCGAGCGTCCCATTGAAAACCGCCAGCAAATCCTGATCTCCGTAGGGGCGTCCCGAACGCAGCATTTGGAAAACTCGGCTGGCCGGATCATGCCAGGCTCGGTCACCCATTAACAGTCCCACCTGGTTATACCAGGAAAGATCAGGGATGTTATCACCCGGATGACGCTGGCCGGTCAGGTAGTTCTTAGGCCGGAAAACTGGATGTTCGCGCCGCAGGGTAATCAGCTTTCGTACTGCCACATAAAAATCTTTTTGCCAATCCACCAGTTCCCAGTTCAGCCAGGTAGTTTCATTGTCTTGGCAATAGGCGTTATTGTTGCCCCCTTGCGTGCGGGCAAACTCGTCACCAGCCAAAATCATCGGGGTACCTGCAGAAATAAATATGGTGGTAAACAGGTTAAGCGCAGACCGAACCCGGGCATTTAGCAGTTCTGCCAGTGGAGAGTCGCCATCTAAAGCCAGTTCCTTTTCAATACCAAGTTGGAAGGCGCGCCCTTCACTACCGTGATTCCAAGACAGGTTATTGGGGGATCCGTCCCGGTTATTCTCCAGGTTCTCTTCGTTATGTTTATGGTCGAAGCTAACCAAATCCCCCAAGGTGAAGCCGTCGTGAGCGGTTACGAAGTTAATCGAGCAGCGAGGAGGGCGCACAGCCGGGACGTCCCCAACCCCATACATGTCTTGGGAACCAGAAAGCCGGGAGGCTAGTTCAAAGGGGGGAGCACCGCGAGATTCTCCCCGAGACTGGGCGCGCCCATCAGCAATCCAAAAACCGCGGACGCTGTCGCGATAGCGATCATTCCAAGTAGAGAAAGGTAACGGAAAATCACTGGTACGCCAACCGTCAGGACCGACATCCCAAGGCTCGGCGATCATTTTTTTGTTTCGCAAAACCGGATCATCTAGGCAGGCCTGGAAGAAAGGATGGAAACGAGTGAAATGTTCCTCGCCTCTCCCGCAGGTAACACCCAGGTCAAAACGGAAGCCGTCGACTCCCACATCGCCTGCCCAATAGCGCAAAGAATCCATGATCATTTGGATCACTCGCGGATGCGAAGTATCTAAAGTATTGCCGCAACCGGAATAATCGATACTGCCACCTTGGGAATCCAGGCGATAATACATAGCGTTATCGAGGGCGCGCCAAGAAAGTGCCTGGCCGTCGCCTCCGCCCTCGCAAGTATGGTTATAAACCACGTCGAGCAGCAGTTCGATTCCATTTTGGTGCAGGATCGAAACCATGCCGCGGAACTCATCCAATACTGCCATTGGCCCGAGCATACGGGCATTCTTAGTGGCATAGGAAGGCTCGGGCGCGAAATAGGACAGGGTAGAGTACCCCCAATAGTTACTTAAACCTCGCTCGTTTAGGAACGCTTCCGATAGTTTCGCGTGTACCGGTAATAGTTCGACTGCAGTGATCCCTAAATCTTTTAAGTAGGCGATAGTGGCCGGGTGTGCCAGTCCCGCATAGGTTCCGCGTAGCTCTTCGGGTACTCCGGGCAGTTGCTTGGTAAGCCCTTTGACATGTGCCTCATAAATAACGGTATTTTGCCAAGGGGTGGCCGGGCCAGGCGCTACGTCAAACTCTTTACCGGTGACCACTCCGCGCACGGTATAGGGAGCCGAGTTGGTGGGGTCTAGCTCGAAAGGATGCAGCGGGTAGAGCTGATCATCGGTTTTATGGGCGTAGGTTTGACTGCAAAGCTGTACGTTTCCGCTGATAGCGCGAGCATAGGGGTCGAGGGCGAGTTTATAGGGATTAAATACATGCCCGCGTTCCGGATTCCAAGTCCCCCAGGTGCGTAGACCATAGTAGGTGCCGGCTAATACCCCGGAAACATGGCCATGCCAGATACCATCCACCGGGCCTAAGAGGCGATAACGAGTTTCGGGAGCGGTTGGTTCCGCGGAAGTAAAAAAACAGATTTCCACCGCCGAGGCATTCGGGGCTACCACCGCGATATCCACCCCGTTGCCTTCTAGGTGTACCCCCAGGCGGGTCGGATCAGCGGCACCGTCATGCACATAGGGGCTGGACGGCCTAAAAAAGTCGTCTATTACTCGTCTTGACACGTAGCCAATCCTATCGGCTAGGGTTCGATAGAGCTATTCCGCTAGTTAAATGGGTTTTCGTCAAACAGGTAGTTTTTCTACTTGAATGAAGGTATCGAGCCTTTACGGTATGCAATCAACAGGGTAATAGAAAATAGTATCCCTACTACCGGCCAACAAGTATGCCAATTTTTAGCGGTGGCGAATACTTGCGCGGTAATACCGGACGGAAACAGGTGCTGGGTTACCACGATAGTAGAGAAAACTAACGTGGGTATAACTATAGATGCTGCTCTACCGGCTAAAAGGAGGGCGAGCATGGACAGGGATCCCAAAATGATAGGGGTGCCGAGAAAACCGATTATGCCGGGAAGCTGATAGCCCAGTTCGCTCCATTTAATCCGGAAATACCAGGTGATAGCGGGTAGGCAAGGGCTAATAATCACTAAGGCGGTGAAAGTGCTGTGGATTGCGCGGCGCGACGGGGGAGCTTTAAGCTCAGCCTTATTGAAGTGCGGCTTGGTAAAGGTGGGGAGAAAACTGGCAGCAATGAGTGCGCATATCTCTGCGATGCCTACTGCGCGGGCAGGAAATCCGGCTTTCACGCTAACCCCGATGTAGGTCATGGGGAAAGATAGGGAAAGTATGGATAACGCCATCAGGAACAACGCACCCACATAGGCGTTGCGGGCGTGTAGGAATCCATTAACGGTGTTCATAGCGTTTTGTTTTTCAGGGAGCAGGAGGTGATGAGCTTATTTTGGGTGTGCAGGAATGAGTTGAGCTCCCTCTCGCTCATGTGTGCAAATGTGGAGTTTACCTCCGAAGAAAGGTGTTCGGCTAGATTGGGGTATTTGGCGCGCTGAAGCAGCTCATGGGCTATTGCCGAATTGAGGTCGTGACTTTCGATAGTTTTAGTCTTGTCGATACAGCGGTCGGTGGTAGCCGCACTCACCACTTGCCAAGCAATACTTTCTTCCAGGCTATTAGCAACGTTTTCGCTATCGTAAGGACCGGAATCAATAATGATGAAAGCCTCACTGTTTCTCGGTAAATCCCGTTCAACAGCGGCATCGTCACTAATGGTGGTTAGTAGAGAACTGATTCCCACCTTTTGCAGCCGGATGATACTTTTTTGTATCGAAGTGCGTGCTGGCAGGTTTTGTTCATGTAGACAGACCTGGAGCTCTTGAATCCTAAAGCAACTGGTTTTCACCGGTCGGTGAACGGTTAGCAATTCTGGTCGCCATACAAAAGCGCATCCGACCAGTGCAAGGACGCACACTACGGGAACTATTTGGGGGAGTAGAAGATTTCTGCAGTTAGCAGATAAACCTGGGTTTTTGCCTGCAAGCGGGAAACTTAATACGCTGTAGCCTGCTAAAAGCAGCGTGCAGGCAAATATCAGCGAGAACACTGCTACTGCCGGATTGGTTTCAAAACGAGCCGAGCCTGCTACCTGGTGAACCGGAAATAGCAGAGCCAAAGGACGCAGTATCGGTTCGGAAATTATTGCCATTAGAGCAAAAGTAGCGACCGATATCAGCGGTGCTATAAAGATTCTTTTTATTGCCAGTCCAGTGAAAAAACCGATAGCGACTAGCGTTATAATCCCAGAAAAAGCGACGAGTAAGCTAGCCCACGACAGGCTTCCACCGCTCCCGTAACGACTAGTGAAGTAAAGCAGTGGGGCGCAGCCAAGAAGATGCCCGGTAAAAGCGAAAGCAACGATGATTCCCAGTTGTCGCATGGCGGTTTTAGATCGCATTTTACCGGTACTATTTACCTGAAAAATTCCTTGGTTAGGCCAGATCATAATAGCTATGGCACTGCTTGCACCTGCTAGTAGAGAACCAGGAATCCACAAAGCATCGTGAAGAAAACGGTTAGTTTTTGACCAAAGGAAATAATCTGCCTGGAGGGCAGAGATGGAGGCAATGAAAGCTCCCGTCGCCATAATCACGAACACGAAAGCGAGAATAATTTTTGGGATTGGCCACCAACTTAGTTTCTGCTTCAGCTTCATACAACTGACGCTTTCAAAGAATCATTAACTGCCTGGTCATAGGCGCGCTCAATTGCGGTACTGGTGACACTGTTTTCGCCGGTAAATTGGTGGACGAAATCGCTAACTGAACCAGCGAAAAATGAAGTCCCTCCGCTGAGTAGGACAATTCTTTGGGCAATTTGGGTAACGTCCTCAATTAAGTGGGTACTTAAAAGTATGCAACGGTTTTTTGATAGTTCAGAGATTGTTTGCCGCAAATGATAGCGGTGCGAAGGATCTAAACCTACTGTTGGTTCATCAAGAAGTAGTAACCGAGGATTATCGATTATTCCTACCGCTAGGGCGACTCGCTGCCGTTCTCCGCCGCTGAGAGTTCGCACCCGACGCTTCAGTAGCTTTTCTAAAGCTAGGGTATCGATAACTTGCTTAACGCTTTGCTCTTGGGAGTCGCCATTTTTCCCGCACAACCACGCGGCATAGCTTAATACTTGAATTATCTTAGCTCCCGCGGGCATTTCAGAAGATTGCGGTACGTAGCCGATTTTATATTGTTCAGGTATCTGGATATTTCCAGAAGTTGGGCGCAGAGCGCCAGTAATGCATTTAAAAAGAGTCGATTTTCCCGTACCGTTCGGTCCTAAAAGCACCGTCACGCCCTCTTCAACCTCGAAGGTGACATTAGAAAAAACAGGGTGCTTTCGATAGGAGAAAGAAAGATTATCAATAACCAAAAAGCAACCTTTCATTGGAGAGCCGGGTGTTAACCGCAAGTAGCAATCTAGCTGGATTACCTACGGCATCACTTGAACAGATGTAATAAGTATATGCGTGACGGCGGTAACATCTGACGAAAAACTTCCTCTGTGAGCAAAGAGGACGTGCTGGCTACTTTTTCACTGGGAAAGCTTGTGGCAAGGTAGAAGTATGAGGATTGTCGTAACTGTAAAACATGTACCCAACCCGCAATCTGAGCGGCGCATTGAAAACGGTCACGTGGTGCGCGGAGAAGAAGATACTCTGAACGACCTGGACGAAAACGCCATCGAGGCGGCGCTCAGCGCGAAGGCGGCAGTACCGGAAGCCGAGATTATTGCCCTTACTATGGGGCCGGAAGGGGCAAAGAAAGCCCTGCTGCGCGCCCTCCAAATGGGGGCAGACCGGGCATATCACCTGTGCGACCCGGCCTTAGCGGGTTCGGATGTAACCGTGACCGCCCGGGTGTTAGCGCGGGCAATCCAAAAAATCGGGGACGTTGATTTGGTGGTTTGCGGAACCTCCTCCCTCGATGGGATGACTTCGATGCTACCGGGAGCTTTGGCAGCTACCTTGCAGTTACCGGTGATCACCGATGCCTCGCAGGTGGATTTCGGCGCCGACGGCGTGGAAGCCACCAGTTATCAGGTTAGTACGGCTCTGACTTTACGGGCAGAATATCCCCTGGTGTTTTCGGTAAATGATGAAGCCAACCGGCCACACTATCCCGGATTTAAAGAAATGTTGGCTGCGAAGAAGAAACCGGTAGAGCAATGGGACTTAGCGCAGCTAGAACTTAGCCCTAAAGAAGTAGGGGTAGCTGATTCTGGCACAGAAGTATTGGATGCCCAGCTTTATAGCCAAGAAAAGAACCAGGGAACGATTGTTACCGACTCGGCGAACGCTGGCGAAGCACTAGCCGAATACCTGGTCGAATCCGGATTTGCGCAGAAGAAGTAGGAGGAAATCGTGAGCGAAAAAATAGCAAAAGACGTCCTGGTTTTTGCCCACCCGGATGCGGCTCGGCCACAACATCTATCGGTAGCGGCGGCGCGTCTGATTACTTTGGCACGTGAAATCACCAGTGGCAAGGTAGTGGCGCTCGCGCCGTCCTCTATTTCTCCCCACCATTTTTCCCAGGTCGGGGTAGCGGCAGTGCGCTATTTTGATCCGGAAGAAACCGGAACCTGGCAAGTCGGGGCAATCCTGGCCGACCTGGTGGTTTCCGCGGTTCGTACCGGAGATTTTGGGGCGGTGCTGCTGCCTTCCACCTCCTGGGGGCGTGACGGAGCTGCCCAGAGCGCGATTATTTTAGGTTCCGGAGCCAGTGTCGATGTGACCAGCCTGAAGGTGGCTGATGGGAAATTGGTTGCCGGTAAATCGGTACTCGATGGCACCTGGGAAACCAGCTACTATATTCGCCGGGGTATCCCGATCGTGGCCATGCGTACTACTGCCCTTTCTGCGGTACCGGCAGCTGAAGCCGGCGAAGTAGAGACCGAGAATCTGCCGGTTCAGCTACGCGACTCCACTAAACGGATCCAAGTAGTCTCTAGGGAAGATACCGGATCTTCACACGCGGGACTGACCGAAGCGCCAGTAGTGGTATGTGCCGGACGCGGCGTTAATGGCGATTTTGAGCCGGCCGAACAGCTAGCCGAGGTACTCGGAGGCTCCGTCGGTGCCACTCGCGTGGCCTGCGAGCAAGGCTGGATTGACCGTGCCGCTCAAATCGGACAATCCGGGATAAGCATTGCCCCCAACCTTTATATCGGGATGGGCATTTCCGGGGATCACCACCATGTGTGCGGGATTCGCGGTGCCAAGAAAATCGTGGCCATCTGTGATGATCCGGAGGCGCGGATCTTTGAAATGGCAGACTTTGGGGTAGTTGGAGACCTATTCACCGTAGTCCCGGATGCCCTCTCTAGAATCAAACCGCTGGACGCATAGTGCAGCTAACCTACCTCGATAACGCGGCCTCCGAGCCGCTGCGCCCCGAAGCGTTAGCGGCGATGAATGAGGCAGCGGCGACGCTTTCCGGGATCGGCGCTAACCCGTCTTCTGCACATGCGGCTGGACGTAAAGCGGCCGCGCTATTAGAAACTGCGCGCGCCCAGGTAGCGAGGGCGCTGGGAGCTGAACCGGCAGAAGTTATTTTCACCGGGGGTGGCACAGATTCTTGTGCTCTTGCCTTGCGCGGCCTGGCTAGGGCAGCGCGCCGCCAAGATCCCCGCCGCAGCCAAGTGGTAATCAGCCAGGTAGAGCATGATGCGGTTGGGCTTAATGCTCGCGACCTACAAGAGGCCGGCTTCCAGGTGCAAGTGCTGCCGGTAGATGGCGGCGGGGTAGTCGATCTAGAAGCCGTATCCGCCCTGGATACCCCCCAAAGCGAAATGG
>OBUQ01000534.1_pt1 | contig 26306 bp, 17 predicted proteins | sample 1494951 | NCBI WGS metagenome assembly OBUQ01 (sample SAMEA2579938, study PRJEB22360) | human gut metagenome | biome: human gut; feature: human-associated habitat; material: faeces | place: Denmark | collected 2008/2010
AAACAGTTTAAGAAGTCTTCGTCTAAGCTCATGGCTTCCGGATCTCCGGCGGCTTCCGCGAGCGACTGCTGAGTAAAGCGTTCCCGCTGGTCACGGGGGTCAGTTAGTTCGCTATACGCAGTTCCCAGTTCCATCCCGAACGCCACCAGATCCCAGCGTTCAGCCAGGCGGGGATCGCTGCGGTGTCTGCGGGTAAGCGGAGAGGACTCCACCGGGAAATCACAGTAGAAGGTAGGTTTAATTGTGCGCGCCTCTACCAGGTCGTCATATAGCGTCCCCAGCAAGGTGCCACTATTGGCGCCCGGCGGCGGAGTCAGGTGGTGCTGCAGGCACAGGCTACGCAGCTCCTCTTCCCCGGTGTCGGGGGTAACCACGGTTCCCACGGCCTCAGATACCGCATCAAAAACCGAGATTACCCGCCAATCGCCAGAAATATCGACCTCCACGAACTCCACTTCGCCGCTTTCATCGCTAGTTTCGGACGATCCTGCCGGGCGCAGAGCGATTTCTTTTCCATGAATTGCGCGGGCCGCTGCCTGGTAAAGCTGACGGGTAAGGGTCATCATTTCGCGGTAGTCAGAACCGGCTTTATAGACCTCTAAGGAGGTGAACTCGGGGTTGTGAGTTGCGTCCGCGCCCTCGTTCCTAAAGGAGCGCCCCATCTCGAAGATTGCCCCCATCCCCGCTATAGCCAGGCGTTTTAAATACAGTTCCGGGGCTATCCGCAAGAACATATTCACCTGGTAGGCATTGGAGTGAGTAACGAAGGGACGGGCATTAGCTCCGCCTTGCACCGCCTGCAGCATGGGGGTTTCCACCTCCAGATAGCCGCGGTCTATCAGTTCTTTACGCACCGCACTTAATGCCCGCGAACGCGCCTGCAGCTGGCGCATTGCGGTCGCGTCATTGAGCAAAGTCATAGTGCGTTCGCGGGTGCGGGTGCCAATGTCTAGCCGGGTAGCCGGATGCGGAATCGGGCGCAGCGCTTTCGCGGCCAGCGTCCAGCTTTCTGCTATCAATGAGGGCGTGCCATTGCGGGAAGCTCCGCACTGGCCGCTCACAACCAGCAGATCTCCTAAGTCCAGCAGTCGTAGGTGGGCGAATTGTTCCGCGCTGAGGTTGCGTAGTTCGAGTACTACCTGCAGATAGGTGCCTTGGTAGTGCAAATCCCAAAACACCACGCCCCCGTGGTTTCGGCGCGCCACAATCCGGCCGAGGGTGCGAACCGCTGTGCCGTTTTCACCCGCTTCTAGGCGGGCTTTCGCTTCCGATAAGGGGATCCCTAAATCGAAACCTGCCGGGAAAGATTCGATTCCCGCGGCACTTAGTTTTTCCACTTTCGCGCGTCGCGATCTTTGTTGCTCACTCAGTTTGACCTGCAGTTTAGCGGCGGTATGCTCGCTGCGCATCGCTTGCAGTTCCTGTAGATACTGGCTATCAACTTCCCATTCAAAGGGTTCACCACGCACGGCGGCCTCTGGTGCGGGCACGAATCCCTCTAGCATTCCCGCTGCTATCAGTGATAATGGCACTAACGGGTCGGAAGAAAAACAAAAATAACGGGGCAACCATTTCGGGTTATACCGGGCGTTGGATTCATATAGCGACTCTAGTTGCCAAAAACGGGAGGCCTTGACAAAGAGGGCGCGCTTGACGCGATCATTAATACTGGCGTCAACGGCTTCGCCCTCCACAAAAACTTCTCTGAACATCGCAAAGTTCAAGGAGAACTGGTCTATGCCTTTTTCGGGCCCTTGCTGCAGCAAGGCGAGCACCATGGCTTCCACTACCCCGTTGACCGCCGATTCTGCCCGGCGCATCAAGTTGAGGGAGACGGCGCGTTGCCCCCAGGGAACGAAGGTGAGCAGGCATTGTAGCTGACCATCTTGGCCTCGCGCGGTTACGATGATTTGCTCGCCCTCTTGCGGAGCGAACATTCTATCGAGGCTCATCGAGAAGCCCCGTTCATTCCCGCGCCGGAAAAGTTCGGCCACCATCGCTACTTCCTGCAGCTGTGCGGGAGTAAGTTCGCTTTGCCTGCAAATCTCGATCTCTACCCCCGCGCGAGCAACTCTTCTTTGAGCAGCTAATAAGGCTCGGCCGGCACTGGAGTTACGTTCAAAACGTTCGGGGATAATAATAGCTTCGTCACCCATTTTGCGTACTCGAAGTCCCTGGTGGCGATAGACACGCGCCCCTTGGGCGCTAGCGGAGATTACCGCTGGAATCCATCCTTGACGGTAACAGTGTGCCTTCCATCTTTGCACCGCATTTTCCCAGGAAGAAGGATCCCCTATGGGATCGCCGGCCGCTAGAGCCACTCCCATAGCTACCCCGTAGGAAACCACTGCTTGCCCATCAGCACTGAAAACTACTGCCCGGTTATCCCGGGTGGCATAATAGCTTAAGGAATCAGCTTTCCCCCATTTGAACAGGAGGGCGCGCAAAGCGAGATCTTCGCTGCGCGTGCGAGCTTGCGCCCGTTGACCGAGAATAAAGCGATTGGCGGCAATCATCATCACCAGGCCGGAAAGCACCATGATGAAGAAGCCCAGACCGCGAAAACCGCTTAGGTGGGCTAGGTGCAAACGGATGGCATTACCGTGGGGCAGTCGCCATCCCGACATTCGGGAAAAGACCCAAAATGCCAACGTTCCACTATCCCAAGTGCGCGGCGCAAGAACCCGAGCCATGATGAACCCCATGCCAAATACCAGCAATTGGCCACTTAGCAGCACTAAGAGGGCTTTCCAGGCGGATCGCGCATTGATTCTTCCCCAAAAGCTACGGGCAGAGGCGAATAAAACTACTACCACAAATGTGGAAAACAGCAGCCGAAACCCCAGGAATAGGCCGACCGTCAGGGTAAGTTCTGGATTCGAGAAAGAAAATAACAGCGCAGTCAGGCTCAGTAAGGCGTGCAGAGTATGCAAAGCGATCAGGACGATAACCCCGATCCGCTTGCGGGAAAAACACAGCAGAGCCAAGAACGCCAATAATACTGCTGCGCCTAAGGTGGCAGTCGAGGGAACCCCGAGCATAGTTAGCACCAGGTAGGTAAAGCGCCCAAATCCGCGGCTACCGCTGTAGCGCAACGGAATCATTACCAGGCAAAATAGCGCGGCAATGGTATAGACCCAACCTAGCCAGGCGGGAACGCGCTGACGCCAAGAAATATCCGACTTTTCTTTTCCAGTTACCCGCATCTAAATCTCCACAACTACCGGTACGATCATGGGGCGACGGCGCAAGCGACGCGCCACCCAACGTCCCAAAGCACGGCGCATCGCCTGTTGCAGGCGATAAGGATCGCTATCGCCTTGATTTAATGCCCTTTGTAATGCTTCGGTCACATCCGGTAGTACTTCCCTAAATACCCCCTCGTCCTCGGCCATTCCCCGAGCAGTGATATGCGGGCCGGCGGCAATAATTTTGGTGGGCACATCTACCGCGGCAAATACGGAAACAAAACCTTCTTCACCCAAAGTCATGCGGTCTTTTAGCTGATCTTCATCGATTTCTCCGATAGATCCGCCGTCAACATATACATATTCGCAATCGACTTGCCCCACTACGCGCGCTTGCCCATCTTTCAGGTCGACTACTACCCCGTCCTCGGCTAAAGCCACATTTTCTTCCGGCACCCCGGTGGATTGGGCGATCCGTCCATTGGCAATCAAATGCCGGATTTCTCCGTGAATCGGCATCACATTCTTGGGTTGCACAATGTTGTAGGTGTAGAGCAGTTCGCCTTCCGCGGCATGTCCGGAAACGTGAACCGCGCGGTTACCTTTATGTACTACATTGGCGCCTTGGCGCATCAGTGCATTTATTACCCGGTAGACTGAGTTTTCATTTCCGGGGATCAGGGAGGAGGCCAGCAGTACGGTATCTTCTGGTTCCAGGGACACTAGGCGGTGTTCCCCTTGGGCAATCCGCGAGAGCGCGGCCATGGGTTCACCTTGGGATCCGGTAACCATCCACACGCGTTTTTCCGGGGGTAGGCGCTTGAGTTCATCCGCGCGCACTACCACTTGTGGATCTAGATCCAGGTAGCCGGCCTGCGCCGCAATGTTCATATTGCGTTCCATGGAACGCCCCGACAGGCACACTTTGCGCCCCACCGCGCGGGCAGCGTCCAGCACTTGTTGCACCCGGTGTACATGGGAGGCGAAGGAGGCTACGATTACTTGCCCGCTAGATTCTGATAGTACCTGGCGGATTACCGGACCGATTTTTCTTTCCGGGGCAATAAAACCGGGAACCTCCGCATTGGTGGAGTCCACTAGGAATAGGTCAACGCCCTCTTCCCCCATACGGGCAAAGGCACGCAGGTCAGTGATCCGTTTATCGAGCGGCAACTGATCCATTTTGTAGTCGCCGGTAACCAGCAGGTTTCCGGCTTTGGTTCGTATCATTACCGCTAGGGCATCGGGTATCGAGTGGGTGACCGCCAAAAATTCGCAAGAAAAAATGTCTAGCTCGATGCGTTCCCCCTCGCGTACCTGGTGCAGATGCGTTGCCGGAAGTCGGTGCTCTTCCAGTTTGGGTCGCAGAAAATCTAAGGTGAGTTGGGAGCCGTAAATGGGAATATCTTCGCGCAGACGCAACAGATAGGGTACCGCCCCGATATGGTCTTCATGACCGTGGGTGAGCACCAGCCCCACTACCTGATCCATACGTCCGTGTAGATAGGAAAAGTCGGGGAGGATCAGGTCAACACCCGGTTGGATTTCTTCGGGGAAGAGCACCCCGCAATCGACAATCAGGATTTTGCCATTGAGTTCGATTACGGTCATGTTCCGTCCGACTTCCCCCAGTCCTCCCAGGGGAACTACCCGGATGGTGTCGGATTTTAGCTTCGGCGGAAAAGAAAGTTCAGGATAAAGCGGATTCACGTGTCTAATTGTTCCGATTTTACCCGCCTATAGCAAACTTCCGCGCTCACGGGGGTGCGATTAGTCCTTCTAGGCAGGTCTTTAAGATAAATCCCCCTGCTAGGCGCCCTCGGCACTCTAGGCCGGTGGGTAAAACCGGTTTCGCGGTCAAAACCGCTAGCAAACCGCGAGCGTTTCTAAAGCAATTCGAAACGTTCCAGGGCGGCGCGCAGCTGGGCGATCTCCTCTTCGCTGGCGGGAGCTAGGGGCAGGCGCAAAGTAGCGGTGGGAATAATTTTTTGTTCGGCGAGGGCGTGCTTGGCCATTACGGCGCCTTGTCCCCCTCCCATTAAGGCTTTCACCAAGGGTTCTAGCTTTAGGGAGAGCTGCAGAGCTCCCTGGTAGTCTCCGTTTTCTACCAGTTGCACCATTTTGCGGTAGCTGGCTCCGGCGACGTGAGCGACCACGCTGATCACCCCCACCGCGCCATGGGTAAGCCAGGAATAGTTCAGGCCATCATCGCCGGAATAGAAAGCCAAGCCGGTTTCGTCTATGCGCCGCGCCCCGACTTCTACTTTGCCGGTAGCATCTTTGACCGCCACAATATTGTCGATCTCTGCCAGACGCATGAGGAGTTCATCACCGATGGCTACCCCGGTTCGTCCGGGAATATCGTAAAGCATAACTGGCAGATCGGTCTGACCAGCCACTTTAGCAAAGTGCTGATACATCCCCTCTTGGGAGGGACGGGAATAATAGGGGCTTACCACTAGGATCGCGTCAGCCCCAGCGGCCTGGGCACTGCGTGCCATTCGCACCGAATGTTCCGTGTCGTTCGATCCCGCCCCGGCAGTAATGTAGAGGTCTTCGCCTACTGCTTGGCGAACTACCTTTATTAACTGTTCTTTTTCATCCAGGTGAGTGGTAGGCGATTCCCCGGTGGTACCCGAAAGTACCAGGTGATCGATTCCTTGATCCACCAGGTGTTTAGCAAGGTTGGCGGCGGCATCGTAGTCTACGGAGCCGTCTGGGTGAAAGGGGGTCACCATTGCTACCCCAACCGGTGCGGGAAGGCGATAAGTACACTCTGCGTTGCTCATGTCCCCACTCTACCCACCCCACTTGGAGATTTTTCTTTCGTCCAAAAAGCGGGCGGGAGGGGTTTATAGGTCAGTAAACCACAGGTGCTGCACCATGGATTCATGCCCTACTTTTAGGCTTTGGCGCAACCCGGCGGGGGCGAATCCGCATTCGTTGAAGAACCGGATTTTTTCTTGGGCTTCGGCAGCTAGCCAAATCTGCAGCCGGCTAGCCCCGGACTTTCGCAACATATCGCCGACCGCATTTACCAGGCGAGAAGCATCGGCCAGGTTCTTTTCCCAATCAGCGACCTCGAGCGCCACGATTTCGGCATCAGCATTTTTTTCGGCTAGCGGGGACTGTTTGGGTTGCACCAGCATTTTGGGGGCGGGGGCAATCGCCGCCATCCCCACTACCTGTCCTTTATTTACCGCGGTGAGCAGGTGATGTTTTGGCGAGGGCGGGCTAAATAACGCCTGCTGCCAGGCTCGCGTAATCTGCTCCGGGTCAATAAGCGCTAAGGTTTGCGGACCGATTTGTCCCAGATGGGACTGCAGGTCGGCCTGCATAGCCTGCGCCTGGATGCGTCCCCAGTCAGGTAAATCTTCGCTTTTCGCTAAGCGGACTGTTTCTTCGGCAGAAGGAGCAGTCACTTTAAATCCCTAAATCCATGAGCTTATCCAGCCCCACTGTCAGGGGAGCCGCGGCGGCAACTTTCCGCACAGCCAGCAGCACTCCCGGCATAAAGGAGGAGCGATCAAAACAGTCAGTGCGCAGCCTCAGCTGTTCCCCGGGGTTAGAGAGGATCACTTCCTGGTGCGCGTTAGCCCCTAGCATCCGCAGGGAGTGGATCCCTACATCTCCCACTTTCATGCCGCGCGCCCCCTCGGGATCGGTGGTGGTGGCATCGGGGGCGGGCGGGATATCGGCTTGCTGGCGCGCGGCCGCCATTTGCTGGGCGGTGGCGAGCGCAGTCCCGCTGGGGGCATCTAGTTTTTTCGGATGATGAGTTTCCACGATTTCGGCGGAAGTGAAAAAAGGTGCCGCCAAGCGAGAAAAAGCCATCACCAGTACTGCGGAAAGCGCAAAGTTGGGAGCAATCAATACGTTACGCCCAGTTTCGCGCGCCACTTCCTGGATTTTTACCTGTGCGTCCTCGTCCCACCCTGAGGTACCGACTACCGCATGGGCGCCGGAGCGCAAAATCGCGGCAGTATTGGCAAAACTAGCGCTAGGAATAGTGAACTCCACCGCGACCTCAGCCCCGGCTAAAGTCTGGGAGGTGATCTCATCTTTACTGCCCAAACGGGCAACTAGCTGCAAGTCTGTGGAGTCTGTGATCGCTTGACAAGCGGACTTTCCCATCCGCCCCTGGGCTCCGACCACAGCGACTTTCAGTTTTTCGCTCACTCTACTTCACACCCTCTGGTTTATTAGCGTTAATGATTTGGGCTTTATCTGGACACAGGGTTTGCCCTGCTATCTGCAGATTGTTGTACCATTCTTGCCGGAGCTCCGCAGAATCTACTTTGGTGTAAATATCAGACAGCGTTTGTTTATTTGCCGCCGAATCTGGCTGCTTGGTATCGAGCAGTCCGCACAGGGATTGTACTGGCCCCAAAACAATCTCCGCGGTGCGCTGATCGTAGTGGTTCTTTTCCATCACCTGTTTGACGAAGGAGTTTTGCCCTTCCGACAGGTGCTCTTTGGGAGTGAAGGTCACTTCCGGGGTTTGCGAAACTGTCGGGGTAGCAGGCGAGGTCGAGGCCGAACTGGTCACTTTGGGGTTAGTGGCGTTAGAAGTTTTTTCGGGTGCCGGCGACTGCGCGGCGGGGCTGCAGGCGGCAAGCAGCGCTGCTGCGCCAATAACTGGTAAAAGTTTCTTTATTCTCACTCGTTCAGCTTATGCCACCGCCGGGCGTACCACGACTTTCACCTGTGGTAAGCCGAGAAATTGCGCTGCCAGCTCACTAATTTGGGCGCTGCTCACATTTTGTAGGGCAGCGTTTAACTGTTCGATGGTGCGCAAGCGGCCTCCGTTTACTTCCGCGCGCCCCAGACGCGCCATCCGGGCGCGATTATCGTCCATTCCCAGCAGTACTCCCCCGCTGAGCTGCCCTAATGCTTCGGCTAGTTCACCTTCGGGTACTCCGTGCTCGGCGAGTTTTTCTAGTTCTGCCACCAGCAGGTCTCCAACTTGCTCCAAATTATCGGGGGCACACCCGGCGTAGAGGCCGAAGGATCCGCTATCACTATAGGCGGAGTCAAAAGCATAGGTAGAGTAGGCCAGTCCGCGTTTTTCTCGGATCTCTTGGAATAACCGGGAAGACATTCCGCCGGAAAGTACCGTGAGCAACATGCTTAGCGTGTCGCGTTGGGGGTCATTAGCGGGCAGGGAACGGGTTCCGATAAATATTTGCCCCTGTTCCACCGTTTTTTCTACTACGGCGCTGGCGGGCACTGCCGGAGCTGGCTGGGTACGCTGAGGAACTTCCGGATCGGTGCCTGCAGGCAGGGACCAACCGTTTTTACCGGCAGCTTCCAATATTAGTTGTGCCAGGCGGTCATGCTTAATATCACCGGCGGCCGCAACTACCAGGTGGCGGGGCTGATACCAGCGCTGATGATGGGCTTTCACCGCTTCTAAGGGAGTGGCAGCCACGGTTTGCGCGGTGCCACCTACCGGCAGGCCAAGCGGGGAGCTGGGGAATAGCTGACCCAAAAATTTTTCGTAGCCAACATCTTGGGGATCATCTTGGGACATGGCCAGTTCGTCCAGGATAACTGCCCGTTCCAGTTCGAAATCTGGAGACGCCAAAGTGGGGCACGCCAGCATTTCGGTGAGCACTTCTACCGCCATTGGTAGATCACGGGAGAGCACCCGGCAGTAATAGTGGGTAGATTCTTTCGCGGTCGCCGCGTTAAGCTCTCCCCCCACAGCATCGAATGCCCGCGAGATTTGCTTCGCGGTGCGGGTAGCTGAGCCTTTGAACAGCAGGTGTTCTAAGTAATGGGTAGATCCCAAATGATGCGGGCCTTCATCGCGCGAACCTGCCGGAATCCAAAACCCGAGCACTACCGAGGGCGAGGCTGGTACCTGTTGGGTAATCAAGCGGATACCGCCGGGCAGTATCGATCTTTCGATTAGGGTTTCGCCTTCGCTAATACTCAGGCGAGGCGCTTGGGCGGAAAGCGGCAGTTTGTAATCGTATTTTTCAGGCATTTTTCTTTATAGGGTTTGCTTGTTTCTTTAAAGTGTCCCGCCTTGCTACTGGCTGGTGGGGTTTTTAGGGTGCGGTTGTCTTGTTCGGGAGTTGCTTAGCGTCCAGGCGCATGCGCATTGCACCGCGCCAAAGATAGTAAATATCCCGAGGGCGAAGGTCAGTAGTCCCGTTTCGGCGCTGCCGGCGATAGCGGCATAGATGAGGGAAAGGACGGTGAAAACCAGGGCGATTAGGCTAGCGCGAGCCCAAAAACGGCGGGCATCTAATTTAAAAATCAGACGCAAGGTAGCAAGAATCAGTTGAAAGCCGCCAGCTACAGCGGCAAATACCAGAGCCAGAAACCCGGTAAACACGCTTAATAAGCCGGAGTCGGAAGTGGTAGAAACCGACAGTAGGATCAGCGCAAAAAATAGGCACAGGAACAGCAGGCTTCCTGCCACTACCAGGTCGAAGTATCTACGCATCAAGGATTCCTTTTCTGAAATTAAAGGAGGCGAGGGCGAGATTATCTCGCCCTCGCCAACTTAGTTATCGACTATTCGTCGTCATCATCTGATTGCTCTTCGCGGCGATCCTCACGCCGATCATCACGGCGATTGTTGCGATGCCGGCGGCTACGGTTACGAGAGCGACGAGGACGATCTTCATCTTCGGAGCGACGAGATTCCTGTTTAGCTTCGTTTTCAGCTAACGCGGCCTCTTGCTCTTCACTGAGTACCGCTACCAGCGATAGCTTGCCCCGTTCATCGATTTCTTCGATTTCTACCTGAACTTGGTCGCCAACGCCCAGTACGTCCTCTACCTGGTTGATGCGTTTGCCCCCTACCAGGCGACGAATCTGGGAAATATGCAGCAGCCCGTCCTTGCCGGGGGTCAGGGAAATGAAAGCCCCGAAGGAGGTGGTCTTAACCACGGTTCCCACGAAACGCTCCCCTACCTCAGGCATTTGCGGGTTAGCAATCGCGTTGACTGCTGCCCGGGCAGCTTCGGCAGATTCAGCATCAGAGGAAGAAATATAGACAGTACCGTCATCTTCGATAGTTACTTCCGCGCCAGTATCTTCTTGAATCTGGTTAATCATCTTGCCCTTCGGGCCGATGACCTCGCCAATCTTGTCTACCGGCACCTGTACGGTGATGATGCGCGGAGCATAGGGGCTCATTTCGTCCGGTTCTGGAATCGCCTGTTCAATCAGGTTCAAGATTTCCAGGCGGGCTTCCTTAGCCTGAGCTAGCGCACCTTTCAGCACGTCAGAGGGGATACCGTCCAGCTTGGTGTCTAGCTGTAGGGCGGTAATAAAGTCCCGCGTACCGGTGACCTTGAAGTCCATATCCCCAAAGCCGTCCTCGGCTCCCAAAATATCGGTTAGGGTCATGTACTTGGTGGTGCCGTCCTCGTTCGGCTCGCTCATTAGTCCCATGGCAATCCCGGCAACCGGAGCCTTTAGCGGCACGCCCGCATTCAGTAGCGAAATCGTGGAGGCACAAGCCGACCCCATAGATGAGGATCCGTTCGAACCCATAACTTCGGATACCTGGCGGATAGCGTAGGGGAATTCTTCCTTGGAGGGAAGTACCGGCTCTAACGCCATTTCCGCGAGGTGACCGTGCCCGATTTCGCGGCGCTTGGGGCTGCCCACGCGACCGGTTTCACCGGTGCAATAGGGCGGGAAGTTGTATTGATGCATATAGCGCTTGCGGGTCACCGGGCTGAGGTTATCTAGCTGCTGTTCCATCCGCAGCATATTCAGGGTGGTTACCCCCAGCACCTGGGTTTCGCCGCGACGGAAAATCGCGGATCCGTGCAGGCGGGGCAGCACTCCAGCGCGCGCATAGAGCGAGCGAATCTGGTTGGGCTGGCGTCCATCCATCCGCACGCCCTCGTTTAGGGTGCGGGTACGGATTAGCTCTTTTTCGAGGGCGCGGAAAGCGGCTTTGAGCTCTTTCTCGCCCTCGGGGAAACGCTCTTCCAGGTCGGAAAGCATTTGGTCTTTGATTTCGTCAACCCGGTTTTGCCGATCGAGTTTCTCTGCGATCTGTACGGCCTGGTCCAGCTGTTCGCGGCAGTTTTCGGAAACCGCATCCCAGTGTTCGTCCTCAAAGTCTTTAAACAGCGGGAACTCTAGGGTTTCTTTCTGGCACTTGGCCGCTACCTGCGCTTGCGCGCGGCATAGTTCCTTAATGAAAGGTTTAGCGGCTTCCAGACCGGCAGCTACTACATCTTCGGTCGGAGCGGTCTGTCCCTGTTGAATTAGCTCCCAGGTACCTTCGCCGCCGCCGGCTTCTACCATCATAATGGCCACGTCTTCGCCGCCATCAGCGGTTTGAATAACCCGTCCGGCAACCACCATGTTGAAAGTGGAACGCTCGATTTCGCTGTAACGCGGGAAAGCTACCCACTGTCCATCGATTAGGGACAGCCGGGTGCCACCGATTGGCCCGGAGAAGGGCAGACCAGAAATCTGGGTGGACATACTGGCAGCGTTAATGGCTAGCACATCGTAGGCATCATCGGGATGTACGGTCAATACCGTAGCAACCACCTGTACCTCGTTACGCAGCCCTTTTACGAACGAGGGGCGCAACGGACGGTCAATTTGGCGAGCAGCGAGAATCGCTTCCGTGCCAGGGCGTCCCTCGCGCCGGAAGAAGTTTCCGGGGATACGTCCCGCCGCGTATTGGCGTTCTTCCACGTCAACGGTGAGCGGGAAGAAATCAAACTGGTCGCGCGGGTTCTTACCTACCGTAGTGGCAGATAGAACTGTAGTTTCATCATCCAGGTATGCCAGCGCACTGCCGGCAGCCTGTTGGGCGAGTAGGCCAGTTTCGAAGCGCACGGTGCGCTGTCCGAAACGACCGTTATCGATGATTGCCTCGGAGGCAATCACTTCTGGATCGTCCATCATTTTCTTTTATTTACTCCTTGTATTCCATCTTCTAGGGCCGGTGCCCTCCTGAGAGCTATCACCTTGTGATGGGCGGTCAACGATCGAGACCCACGGAGAAAAGCGACTAGAAACTGCTGCGCCTGATCCGGAGGCCACCACCGAAGACCGAAACCGGGGTGATAGCAATTCGGCCCGGCATTAACCGGGCCGATTAGCAAACTATTTACGCAAACCTAAACGAGCGATCAGGGAACGGTAACGTTCAATATCGATGTCTTTTAGGTAACCGAGTAGGCGACGACGCTGCCCTACCAGCAGCATTAAGCCGCGGCGGGAGTGGTGGTCGTGCGCATGAGTTTTGAAGTGTTCAGTTAAATCTTTAATCCGCTTGGATAGTAGCGCGATCTGAACCTCAGGCGAACCCGTATCACCGGGATGGGTCGCATATTCTTCCATAATCTTGGCTTTTTCTTCTTTACTCAGTGCCACTGGGTTCTCCTTTACTTCTACTTGTTGCACGGAGCTCCGGGGCAGTTTCACCCGGGCATGACGCATCCGTGGCCGGCTTGTAACGGCTTTTCTAGCCTAACATTATCGCTGCTGGCAATCCTATTTTGGCGCTGGTGAACTAGGACACGCGCAAGCGGGGCTAAAGCGGAGGTAGCGAGGACGAGGGTGCAAGTACCGTGTGGGCTACGCGCGGGAGCTTGGTTTTTCCTCCCGCCCAAGAATTCGGAAAAAGACCGCAGGCATTTTCCGAATTCTTATGCCCACCGCGCCTGCTCGGATAAAACCAAGGCTCCGCGCTGAACCTGAGCACGTTCTCCTTCCGACTTCATTCAGCCTGCGCGGAAGGCACTTCCCATTTCGCCCTCGGGCTGGGGCATCCGGCCGTCTTTGATGGCTCGCAAGAATTCGGCGTGGTCGGCCTCGGTCTGGTCGGCGTAGACGCGGGCGAAGGTGGCGAAGGCTTGTCCCGGTTTATCCGATTTTCCTAGGTAGCCGGCGATCTTGGAAGCGCCGTGGGTACGCGCGTGACCTTTCGCCAGTAGCAGCCCTACGATTCCCGCATAGTCGCATAGGGATTTGGCTCCCAGGCGATCTAGGGGCACGGTTCCTTTCATATTGCGGAACTGGCGCACATAGTATTGCCGCTCCCCTACGCTCGCCCAGCCTAACAGCGGGTCAGATACGGTTTGCAGCGCTTTTTGATATTCAGCTACTCGCTGCCCCTGGTGGGAGTGCCATTCTTTGGAGCCGTGCACATATTGGGCGAGTACCGAACGCCGCGCCTGTTTGAGCTGTAGGAAGATTACGTCCGTGGGGGTAGATCCTTGTAATAGCGCGATATAGGCGCGCAAACCTACTGAGCCTACGCCTACTACCCGCTGCGCGATATCGACCAGGGTGTATCCGCCTAGCACTCGCGCCCATTGCGCGGGAATAGTATGCAGATATTCGTCGAGGGCGCGCGCCAGGTTATCCCAATCATCTTGAGGAATTTGGGTGGTTAGCGGAGGTTCGGGGGTAATTTTCAGGCTTCCTGCGGATTCTTGGGCAAACTTGGGCAGTGCCCGATCCGAGGTGCGTTTCATAGCTTTGGCCGCGGCGCGCTCGATCTCTTTTGCCAACTTGGGCGTTAGCTCTCTAGAGGTAAGTTTCTCCAGGTCAATCCGGTTGAAGGCGCGTTCAAAGAGGGGGCGTCCCGCCAGCAGACTAATTTCGTCCCGGTAGGCGTTTACGCAGGCAATCACGGCATCGGAGCATTTGGATTCGGAGAGATTATTTTCCCGCCCCGCCACATGGATGGAGGCAGTCAGGCGGCGCAGGTCCCATTCCCAACTGCCGGTATGTGCCTCGTCGAAGTCGTTGAGATCCATCACCAGTTCCCCTTCGGGAGAACGGTAAAATCCGAAGTTTCCTAGGTGGGAATCCCCGCATACTACCGGTTGAATCCCGGTGGAAGGCAAGGCAGCGGAGTCGGCGGCTTGTACTACCGCGGCTCCCCGCAAGAATCCGTAGGGCGAGGACGCCATCCGCCCTACCCGGATGGGGATCAGATTTTCCACTCTGCCCTGGTGGGAGGCTTGGATAAGGGCGATGGGGTCACGATCTGGCGCCGGCACCCAGGCTGCCAGGGAACTGAAGGGAACGGTTTCGCGCAGCGAGCGTCCGTATTGATAGCGCTCTTCGCGCGATTCAGGAGGAGCGAGTAAGGAACGATATTGCACCGGAATATTCACGTTCTAAACTTTATATTCTTTAGCTGTCCTTGGCAGATATTTACACGTTTTCGCTAGTAAAAAACGGCGCTAGCAGCGGTGCTGGAGGTAGCCTTCGTGACGCTGGGAACCGCCTTCACCAGTTATCCGGAAAATCCGGATAACTGCTGTCAGACCAAGACCCTCCGCCAACTATCCGGATTTTCCGGTATCAAAACAAAAGCGCTAGCCTGCATAACACCAATTATTTTCGCCTTTGACTCGCTTTATTACTATGGAAATTCTTCTTCCCTAGCGTGGCTCGAATAAAATCAGCACAGACCTCGGTAAGGGGATCCCCGATAGCTTTCTTGTAGTCAAAACCAAGCAATTGCATTGCTTTTAAAGTATCAACGGAAAGAATTGAACTCAAAGCTTGTACGCTCTCGTCATTGGAATCAATTTCATTTTCTGGTGCGAAATTCTCCAGGATTTTAATACAACTATCCAGAGTAGCTTGCAAATGCTTGATATCCTTATCTGTTATTTCATACCTATTCAATTCAGATTGATATGCATTTGCAATTGAGATAAGCTCTCCTCGTTCTCTCACTAAATTATTAATAATTTCTTCGTAGTCGTTACAAACTATATTAATATCCTTTTTTCTCCGTATCGATTTAAATTTAGCAGCCGCTTGTTGCGCCACATTTTTTGCCCCTAAAATTGCAAGTTGAGTTGCTAAATCGACAAAATCTTTACTTATTTCACTAGTCATAAAACACCTTTATCTTATTTAAAATGAGTACATAACGTACTACAAATTTAACTGATTATAAGAAATATTCAGCACGAATCGCAGTCCGCTAATGTTCTAAATATTAACAACGACTATGCACGCTTTACTCGCACAGCCGATTTCAACTGGTCTAGATCAAATTGGTGACTGGTTGGCTGTAGGCTTTGAGGTCTTCCCAGGAATCTGCGCGGGCGGTGTCATTTTCGTAGGCGATTAAGTATCCCCAGTTTTGATCCGCGTAGGCGTCCTCGGCAATCAAACGTCGCACTAATGATTCTGCTGCTTTCCGTTTGGCTTGCACCTTCTCATCATCGTGACCAAGTTCTGATTTGCCTTCGATAATCCAGTAGACGCCATCACTGTCGCGGGCAACAAAATCCGGGAAATAACGATCTTTAGAGTTGTAGTACACGAAAGCCCCATCTTGCGGGTGCAAACGGTGCCACCACTTGATCCCTGGCGAAGTGTTTAGCAGTTTGGCTAGTACGTATTCGCCAGTGTAGGAATCGAAGGACTCCTCAGCGAAAAGAGACTTGAACCAGCCCCCATAAACCCGTCCCCGCACGAACTGTTCACGGCTGTCAATCTGGTCATGCACTGTTTCTCCCAACGGCAGGGTGTATCCACTACCCGGCATCGTCTTGGGATGTATGGCTGGCACTTCCCGGGTAGCTCGCAGCATCGCGGCAATGTAATCTCGAACCAGTTTATTTAGCTCGGCGCGTGCTGAATCTAAAGATTTAACCGTCCAGCCCGGCAATGCCGCAAATTCCATAAACTTAGGCACCAGGTATGACAATAGGTAGTGATTACTCTGTTTTGTCTTGGGGACAAGCGGCATGTCCATTACCAGTTTGACCAGTGCGCTATTAGCGTCTTCATCATCGATGTGAATTGAATCCACTTCCGCGCTTTCCCGATCTTCAGCCCGGAGCTTCTTCCCTAACGCGGCAACAATTTCTTTACGCAATAACACGTCACCAGTAGAGGTAACCCGCCGCGCCGCCTGCTCGATCTGTTCATCACTAATCTCTGAAAGGTCAATAGGCGGCTGTCTGACAGAAATGCTGGTCACCGGGAATTGGTAACTGACCTCAGCAAACTCAGGGTTACGCTCAATCGTAACTGGCTCCCACTCCGGGGCGGCATCTACCCCGGATTCGCTGATAGTACGAACTCCCAACCCAGGCAGTCCCGGCTCCCCCGGTTCACTAACCGGCACCGCAGCCACCTGACCAGTAAATACGTCCGCACCATTACCAGACGGGAAAGCATCACCGGCAGCTGTTCCGGCAAACTGGCTAGCGCCATCATCGCTAGTAGCGGTTCCATCGGCGACAGTACTGGACATTTCTGAGCCGGCCCTCTCGATAGCTCCACGTACCTTAAGTCCATCTTGATTAGCTACTGCTTCTTCCAAACCAAACTGCTGCAACACATTCTCGGCAGCCAACAACTCGCTAAATGACTGGTGGGCGATAATATCCAGCTGGTCAATCTGCCCTATCCCCGTGTATTTCCCGAACGGCAAGCGCAACCCGCGCCCCATCGTCTGCTGGGTCAAAACCTCCGAAGCCATCGCCCGCAGCGTTACCACCACGGCAATGTTTTTCACGTCCCAACCCTCCTTAAGCTTGTTTACACTAACCACTGCCAACACCGGTGAATATGGGCGATCCAACTCATCGAGCAGACGCTGAGTTGCTTCGTCCTCATGCTTAGAATCCACCTGCAGCACCGCGTCGGCTTTACCGAGGTATTCCGGGGTGCGTAACAAATCAGCCACTTGGGTAGCATGCTCCACGTCCGAGCACACCACGAACGCCACCGCATTCACATGAGCGTGCTTTTGCTCCTTCGCGTAAGCATCGTAACAGGCCTGTTTAATCTGGCGCAGCTGCAGGGCATCACGTAGCTGCTGCTCCTCTGATGCTTCATCCGCGCCATAACCATTCTTACGAAACGCCAACACCGGAGCCTTCACATACCTATCCTCAATAGCTTTATACAAGGGATATTCGAAAATAACCTTATCTGTCTTCTTATCCACCGAAGCAGTCAAACCAATAGCCGCTGCCGGATCCAACTCCTTAAGAGCCGCATTAAACGCTACCGCGCTCGAACCGTAAAGATGCGACTCATCAGCAATTACCACCAGATCATCAAGATTTTTAAGGTAATCAAAAAGCACCCCCGCACTCTCATCAAACCTGCGAGGCTTACGCCGCATCGCCTCCTGGGTACCACCACGAGTATCCCCATCCACAGACTTAGGAGCAATCAACTGCTGAATATTGAAAATAAACGCCAACATGGGCACTTCCCGACCAAACGACAAGCGTTCCGAACCGTTTTGGCGTTCCCTCCACGCCGAATAATCCTGCGGCGTCACCACCCGCGGACACACATTTGCGCCTTCAATATAGCGCGGGGATCCCTCAGTAAAGTTCTGTACCGTCTTCGCCTGCACCGTTTTACCAGGGGTAACAATCATCACATTACCTACCCCCTGCCGGCGTAAATACTCCACAAAAGCCGCCATCAAATAGGTCTTACCCACCCCGGTCGCCAGATTCAACACCTGCATCACCCCCGGGTCATAATCCCCATCGAGAGTAAACACCAACTGGCGCAGCGCTTCTTTATTGGGAGCCCGCAAATCAAACTGGGCGCTAATTTCTTCCAGTATGTCGGAATCAAAACTAATATTCAGTCGGTTCGCCATTACTGCTCACCACCCTCGCTATAAGGAAAAACATCATCCGGCAAGGCAACCACCCGTGAACCTTTTACCGCTTTGCGTAGATGCTGACGCACCCCATCCATCACGCTGGTAGCAGCCAACACAATCGTCTCACCCGGCCGCACCTGCGAAGCCAGCCAATCCACGATTTCAACAGTTGCCACCCCCTCAATTACCTTGAGCAGGCAGTTCCCGCGCCGACCGTCAAACACATAATCATCATCAGGATGCAACAAACCAAACCCCAGATTCGCTGCTACCGACTCAATGAACACTTGCCCACTCGCCGCCGCCGTCAGCATCACCCGACCCAACTGCGGATCATAATCAAAACAAGCCGGCGACAGGTGAGCTACCTGAAAACCGCCGCCCCCACGCCAATTAACCACATCTTTCGAGCGGCGAGTTTTCACCATCTGCTTAACCGCCCGAATATCCGCCGACTTCTTCAACTCCGCACTGCCACTAATAGCCTTATTAAGCAAGGAAGTCAGCCTCTGCGCATCATCAGCACTCAAACCTTCCGGCAAACCCTCAGCGGTAGCATCTACCCGTTCACCCTTAGTGCGCGTAATTCCACCCGCATCAGTATCGTTAACCACCTTCTCTAAACGCGGACGAGTAAACCGCTCGAAAGTATCCTTCACCAGCTCACAGGTCACCCAACGCCGCCCCATCTTCTGCGCGACTGCTGCCGTAGTACCCGAGCCAGCAAAACAATCCAAAACAATATCCCCCGGATTAGAACCAATATGAATAATCCGCTCTAGGAGGCGCTCCGGCTTGGGAGTTGAAAAAGCACCGATGCCTGGAAATAGTGCCTTGATTTCTGATTTTGCCTGACGATTGTGACCGACCTCTTCGTTATCCCACCAGGTACGAGCAGGCTGACCTTCCTTTGGGGGATAAGCTTTGCGCCCAAAACTGCTAGGTGTGACATAAAATTCTGGCCATGCTCCGTCCGCGATTCTTTGAGTGGCTTTTTTAGCACTTGTAGAGGTAATTCCCCCCTTAACCATTAAGTCACCTATATCCGAACGGAGCTGATTTTCCGCTAGGTTGGTCTGGGATAGCCGGAGATCCAAATCCGGTGGGCATACCTCATAATCTGCATACTCGCATAATGATGGAAGTAAACGTTCCACCCCAAAACGCCAACAACCTCCTCGAGATGGATAAAAAACTTCACCCGTTATTGGATGCTGAATTCCGAAAGTACTTGGGTGCTGCTGCCTGTTTCCAATATTTGCTGGTGCAGATCTATTATCTGAAAACCATACGCCATCGGGATCATGATCTGGGTTCGAAAAGCGAGCATTGTCTGCGGCAGTTCGTGGCATCCTTTTTATCAATGGATACTCTGAATTTGAATATACAAGAATGATGTCGTGGTCAGAAGAGAATTTTTGTGCATCACCACGCGGCGAATCTGCTTTCTGCCACACCACCTCAGCCACAAAATTCGCGGCACCAAACACTTCGTCCATGAGTAGCCGCATCCGGTGTACTTCCACGTCATCGAGATGCACCCAAATGGATCCGTCCTCACTCAAGAGTTTCTTTAAATGCAGCAAGCGGTCGCGCATCATGGTCAGCCACACGGAGTGTTCCAGGTTGTCCTCGTAATTGGCGAAAGTCTGCGCGGTGTTAAACGGCGGATCAATATAGATCAGCTTCACTTTGCCCACATATTTTTCGGCTAACTCTGGCACCCGGGTAAGCGCCTCCAGCACGTCCCCGCTCTCCCCCAAAATCAGCAGGTTATCGTCTTGCGGCTCCAGATCGGCGCGCTCAGAGTACTCAAAATCCTCACTCTTGGGAGTTTGCTTACCCTGAACGTATTCGTCATAGACCAGGGTATGGGTTTCGCAATAACGCGGATCCGCGGGATCAACCCAGGTATAGCCGTATTTGCCGGTTTCGGTAGGAATCAGAGCCTTGTCCTTGTTGTACCAAGTAAGTTGCAGGCGTTGTTGCGACATCTAATAGCCCTCTCCCTTGCGCGCCGATGGAATCAAATCGCAGATACCCTGATATTACCGCCCCAAGATTGCACCCCCTAAGCAACCTGCCGGTTTAGACGCTACCCCTTCGCAAAATTACGTTTCGCGGAACCGGTACTGCCCCATGCATGTCACACAGACCCACAACAGCCTACGAATACCGCAAACTGAGATTATCTAGCTAGGTAAATATCCGCTCTCATTTCACCCATATTTGTGGCACGCATTCCTAGACCATGCCTTAACTACAGTATTTGAGAGCTCGGGCTTCGTTTTCTGATATTGGAGTAGTCTGCACTTAACCAATAGTTGGAGCTTTCACTAAGAACAAGGTTTTAGGATCAGCATCAATAGCGTGCTCCAGGGAGGGAAGTTCAGAATCCTGGAAACCCGCCATATGCAAGAATGCCTGTGCCGCAGCAACAGAGGACCCAAGGGACTGTCCGTTCGCAATAGATGCATAGAACTGCGCCGCGAAGTTGATTGCATTTTCATCCCCCACGGAATCTAGCATCCCAATAGCAAACGGGATCTCATCACCCACTATTTCCGCCAATTGGCCAGCAGATTTACATGAGTTCAAAACAACCACCGCTGGTGGATTATCCACCGCAACAAGAGCCCGCTTTAGCGCACCCGCATTAACCTTATAACCGCCATTCTGTAAGTCGCTATCTGTCTCCAGAAGGATTGAGAAATCGTTACTATGTCCAGAAAAATGCAGCACGTGCGGTGAAAACTGACTTAACCCGTCGAATAAATCCCCTACCGTTGCTGCAGGTAGGTATTTTATTTCAATCCAGTCTCTATGTAGTGCATTTCGCACAGCCTGACTAATCCGTTTCTGCTCACGTTCAGTTCTAAGGTTTCCGCTAGGATTCGCTGTTAGAATCAAGATTCTAAGTTTTTCTTGTTTAGCAGAAGGGAAAGTCCTCATCACGCTTTGAATATCAGTTTCAGTATTCTTAAGTCGTGATTCAACATCGCGTTGCGTAGCCTGTAAACGCCGCATTTCCCTCTTATATTCTTGGTTATGTTTCTTCTCTGCTTTTGAAGCTTCCTTAGCTTGTTCGCGCACTAGTTTCTTCTGAAGATCATTCTCTTTTTTAGAATATTCAGCTACTTTACTTTCCCATTTAGAAGCCTCTTTAGCCGCTCTCTGCGCGTCGCGAAGCCTCCGCTCTTTTTCTGCCAGTCGTGCCTTCTGAGTACTGGCACTGGAAGTCTTAAATGCAGCTGCTTCCGCTTTGTGCGCTTCAGTGCGTTTCTTGGATTCTTTAGCTCTGTGTTCTGCGACCTTTTTCTCGGCATCCACGTGTTTCTTCCGCAAATTTTCGAGATCTCGTAAATATTGCTGAATGCTCAAATTATTCCTTCCTTACGTTCAAGACCAGGAGAACCCTAGCCACAAATTTCAAATCTAATAGGCCACGAGCATCCGCTACTCGCAACTTTCCCCCTGGTGGCAGTAGTTTTAGCACCCATCCCACATTTGGTGGCAGTACCCTATCCGCGGGGCGTTCGTTAGAACGGTCCGAAACATACTTTAATAAAACCAACTCCAAGACAGGTGTTTGAGTATTTCAAAGATTCCGGGTCACCCTCAGAACTTTCCGGCAAAATCCCAGCGCGATACCCTCTATTCTTTAAAATCTATTTCTACCTCGGCGGCGTTGTAGATATCCAAGCGGTTCTGTATATCCACCTTGTTCACAATCCAACCACGCAGCGAACACTTTTGAATGAACTCATCTATACGGTTCACACCATCCATTTCCCGCAAAGTAACCACTATCCCAAACCGCAGATTTCCAAATGGGGCACTCGCAGGATTATCCCACCGGCTGGTCTTGCGGATTTTCAAACCCCACATCTGTGTTCCGTATGCCTTCCTACCGCGCTGACCCCTGCGAAAAACCTCACCGATATGTTTGACGTTATCCCACTTGCGGTAGCTATTGCGCGCCGTAGCCTCAGTAGTGTAATCATCATTTTCACCTTGGCGATTATTGTTAAGTGCTATCAAACTACCCTTGTCATCAATACGCCCAAAGTGTAAATCCAATTCAGTACTGGTATAGTCCACGCCTTGACGGCGGTCACACGGGGGAAAATAGCACAACGTGGCACGCGCAATATACGGGTGCTTGCTATTAACAACTGGTACTGGAATATCGACATTATAAGTCTCATAGGAATCAGCAATCCCCGTCAAGACAAATTTAATTTCATCATCTTTACACTGAACCACGTCCTCTATGCGAATGGGAACCTGACCATATCCCCGTTTAGAATCTTCGCGATATTTCCATCTCGCAGCCGCATCAATTATCAGCGCTTTGGCAACTTCGCGGTTAAATCCCATTATCTGCATCAAATAGGCCATTTTCCGCGCTATCCACGGTGCCGCAAAAGAAGTCCCCTGTACCCAAGAACCCCCGTTTCCTGCATAGGTATACATGGGGACATCCTGATCGCCACCAACTGCGCAGACGTCAGGTTTTTTGAAGAATTCCAAGACAGGACCACTTCGGGAATAACTGGCAGTTTCACCCGAAAATGAGGTTGCATTTACGACCAAGGAGTTAATCGAATCAGCGGGAGCCCCAATCTTCTGTTGCTTTTCATGGGTTTGATTGGTACCTGCCACCACAAAAACAACGTCATCAAAACGAGATTGCAATTCGTCCAGAATAGCGCCCTCGGGAGACACGAAGTTACGCGCTACCTCTCGCACAGAACCCTGGGAAATGTTCCATACTTTAATGTCACGGTTCTGTTCCACGATACTTTTCACTCGCCTCATGAATGCAAACGAATCCGATCGCGACCCGGTAGCAACCCCGAAGTGCCGCACCCGGAAACGACCACAACCGTCATCCAAGTCCGGTACTAGGATCGGACCATCAACAATAAGCGATGTAACTTTTGTCCCGTGGGCACAATCCTCTGGATGTATTTCAATTTCAGGGGGAATCAGATTTATTGGCTCAACCCAATCGGAAAAATACACATTTTCATCAAACGGGGTATCAATTACTCCGATGATGGGTTCATTACCCGCTTTAGGTATATCCAAAGGATTGATACCCACCTCATCGAACTCTTCGGGAGTCAACTTGGAGATATCGGAAATCGCCATCGATACCAAGAAGGGATATTTCCCTATCAATACACTGTATTGATCCGGGCTCAGCCGGAGAGCGTTTCCCAGCACTTGGTCAGGCGTGACCCTTAAACCCAAACCATTTAGAAAATCGCGAACATCGCTGTAGCCGGTATCGTAAAGATTTACAACTACCCAGCCGTCAACTACCTCCTGCTGAGTGCGTATGCCGAAACGCTCAGCAAAATAAGCATCCCTGATTACCTGTAAAAAGATGCTCTTAGACGGCTCATAAGGCCACTTCTTTTTTTTGAAAGTCTTTTTTATTTGCTCCAATATTTCATAATCGATACTGCCACCGTATTTATCAACTATTGCTGCGCAGCTTTCCAAAACATCAATGGAATCATCAACTATGGTTTCACTGACGCAATAGGTAATTACATGGTGGGTGTTGTCCAAGTAACCCTCGAAGCGGGCTCCCACAATGGAATTACTAGCCCTAGAGCTGCCTCCGCCGAGCAAGCGACGAATTCGGTTACTTTTAGCCGTTATTTTTTTATAGTAAACGCTAATCAAGGGATTGAAGGGAATCTGCTTTTTACGCCAATAATCCTTTATTTCCACCAGCTGTTGACGCAAATCTAGCAGGTGTTTCGCACTAACTTCCCCATTCTTTGGTAGTTGGGGCGAACCCGGCCGCCCAGCGCCCTTGATATGGAACTGACCTTTAAGCTGAAGCAGGTTATTCACCACGCACCTCCCGTAGTTCCCGGGAAATAGTTGTCTTCGGCACCTCGGAGAGGACTTCAATCTCTCGCAAGGTGAAACCTTGCCGACTCAGCTCTGCATAGTCCTTGATAGATTTACCCGGACAGACCTGGGAGTAGAGACGGCGCAGATAATCGTATAGATCACCAGGTTTACTGAAGGCAAGCGAGGTTCGCAGCATATTCTCAAGGTCTCCCGGATAAGGAATCTCCGGCATTTGATTCATGATTTTTCGGAACAAGCGTACATTGCGAGCCACATTTTTGAACTTGTCCAACAATCCGCTCAACATCACTTCAGAAATTTCTAACAGGTCGTCCCTGCCGTAGCGACCAAAATCAATGATGGAATCAAATCTTCTGACGAGGGCTTTATCTAGCTCTTCATAAAGATTTGTAGTAGCTATCAATACCACCTGTTCATTTAGAGAGTCGAGTTCCTTTAATAATGCCGAAGTGGCTCTACCCATTTCCCGAACATCATGGTTATTTACCCGATCAAGCGCCAGGGCATCTATTTCATCGAACAAAACCACTGCCTTATCGGGGTGTCGCATATCGTTTATTTCCGCGAAAAGGCGACCTATATTCTTACCTGTTTGTCCAAGTTTGCTGTCAATAACCGCGTTAAAATCCACCAGATAAAGCTCACGATTGGTTATTCTGGCGATTTGGCGAGAGGTCTGAGTTTTCCCGGTACCCGGAGGGCCTTGGAACAAAAACTTATTCACCCCGACATTGTGGGAGATCGCATTGCATACACCGGTCACATCCATGGCTATAGCCTCCGGGAGAGGCAACGGTGCTGAAGCAGACTCAAAGCGACGGAGAAAATCTCCCCCGTCCTCCCTCAAAGCTTGTGGAACAAACGCGTTAGCATCCGAAATGAGAGCCATAATATATGCAGCTAGCTCCACGTCACCGGCAGCCTCAAAGTCACGGGCAATTTCTGACGCCTCAGCGCGGAATGCAGATTCATTTCTGTCTTCGTGATACCTGATCAGATTGATTACATTGCGTTTCTTCAAGGTGTCCCCTTTCGTTACACACAAGCATAGGCACACCATGGGACAGATGCAAGTACTTTGGGACATGTTTTCAATTATTTATAGAAAACAAGAGCTTTTCTGCTGTTAGAAGCGGTTAGCAACAATTAATATTTTCGGATAAAAATACAGCCGGTGTCCAACACACCCAGATTCCCTTGCTCGAAGACTTGCTAGTCGAACTACTCGAGAATTTCGAGTAGTTTCCTAGCTGCGCCGACGCCCCTACCGCCCACATAGGGCTTGCTTGTAGAGGTTTGCTATCACTGCGGCTCCCGCATTGGTGGGGTGGGTACCATCATCTACCAAGTATTCCCGATGCCCTTCGCTGGCCGCCCACCAGTCAATAATCCCTACATTCGGATTGTTGTTTGCCAGACGGTTCAATATTTCGTTATTGATATCTTGCAAAGGATTGGGATCGCGGATAGTGACCAGGAACATTGGCCTGCCCTCGGCGGTGTCGATCAGGTTTTGCACCAGCCGGTCGCCGTACAACACCCCGTTACTTCCTAAGGCATACACCAGGACCCGGGGTCGGATCCCCTGATTCTGGTATTTAGCTAACACGTCTGGACCGCGCTGGATCTGGCGACTAGTCTTCCCATCGACTACCGCGTTTGGCAACACTTTCTTAATCGCCGGGGTAGCCTCGTCAGTTACCGAATCCCCAATAATGAGGACGTCGGCGTTACAGGTACCGGTGGCCGGATCGATCTGCCATCCGGTGGTATCCAAGTTATTGGGAACCTTCTTGGCCACCGGTTTTATCCCCTTAGGCTCTACTTCCGCCTTTTCCTGCACCTTGTCTTTCTCGTCTTTTTCTTTCGCTTTTTGCTTTTCTGACTGCGGGGAGGGGGCGGCAGTAGCGGCAAGTTCGGGACGCAGCTGCACCGCCCGGTTTTTAGCTATCTGCTCCCAATTAGCGGGGTAAAACGCTAGCATCCCCGCCACCACCAGTGACAGCACCGAAAGCGCCGCGAACACCGTGAGCTGCACTTTGCGCAGCCGGCTCAGCGCCTTTAGTTTCGCGACTTTCTTTTCTCCCGGTTTTTTCCACAGGGCACTCAGCAAGGTGGAGGGCGCTTCTGCCAGGTGATAGAAAACTTCTCCGGCAACTGCCACTACCAGTAGCTGTAAAAGTTGCTGCCACCAGGACGGCGGAACCGTGCGGGTAGCCGGATTCAATATCAGCAAGATGGGGACATGCACCAGGTAGAGGGCGAAAGAGCGCGAACCCAGGTAGTTAAAAACCGGGTTACTTAGCAGTTTCGAAATCATCACATCCGGAGCAGCAATCGCCCTGATTATTAGCGCACTTAGGATTGCCGCCAGTAAGAACCCGCCGAGGTACATCGCCGGCATCTCCCCGCTGCCCCCGATAGCGAAGACTATTAACGACCCTAGGCTCCCGGCTGCCAGCAACTGCAACGCAGCGCCTTTCCCGGTCTGCGCATCGCGAGCAGAATCGGTACTTTGCGCAGAATCCTGAGGGTAAATGAATGCTAAGAACGCGGGTTAATACCCAAAATGTGTGTATTTTTCGGGCGTGTCGGGGTGTTTTAGTGTC
>OBUQ01000538.1_pt1 | contig 26070 bp, 20 predicted proteins | sample 1494951 | NCBI WGS metagenome assembly OBUQ01 (sample SAMEA2579938, study PRJEB22360) | human gut metagenome | biome: human gut; feature: human-associated habitat; material: faeces | place: Denmark | collected 2008/2010
CCGGAATTCGTATTCCTCCACGCTGCCGCGTTCCAGGCAGGCGGCCAGCCAGTCGAACAGGGCGCCGAATTCCCCGCCCAGGGTTTCCCCGGTATCGGCCTCCAGCGCCTTCAGGCGGCTGGAAGCCAGGCGCACGGGCGTCAGCTCCGCCAGCAGGGCGGCGCATTCCTCGTCCCCTGCCTTGAAAATCTCTTCCGCCCCCGGCAGTTCGCACAGGCGTTCGTCTGCAATTTCCAGGCACACGACGCCTACGCCGAATTCGGCGGCCAGTCCGCGCAGGGCGGCGCATTCGGAATCATCCGGAAGTTCCCCCACGATGACCAGTTCCCCGCACTGCGCCCAGCGGGACGTGGCCAGGGTCCTGAAAAACTCCCTCCTGCCGTCTTCTCCTCCGGGCATGCGGGCCACGCAGACGCTGCGGATGCCCATCATGGGCGCTCCGATCATGCGGCGGCGCTGGAGCGCGCTTTGGTCGAAGACCAGCGCGTTCCCCTCCCATTCCCCATCCGGCCATTCCACGACGGCCAGGTCCGGCTTCACCCATGAGGTTCCCGTTTCACTGGTGCTGAATACGAAAACCCCGCGGCCCGTGGTATCATACTGGCGCACGGCCAGGGCCAGCGCCTTGGCGCGGCAGTTCAGCGCGTCCGGTTCGTTTTCCCCCAGAAACAGGGGCAGCAGCCCCCTGGCCGCCGGCTTGCCGTCCCGGTCCCGAACGCGCCTGTAATAGCCCTGGCCGCGCTCCACCTTGGCGATTTCCGAGTCCGGCTCGGAGGCCATGAAGGAGAAATGGTAGCGCAGGGAGGCGTCTGAATACTCCTCACCCAGCCTCAGGCGCACCAGGCGGATGAGTTCGGTCCCCTTGATGGCCTGGGCCGGGTCGGAAGGCAAAAGTTCCGGAAGCAATTCTTCCAACTGGGATCGTAGACTCATACGCGCCCCATGAGAACACGGGAGGGAAGCTTCTTCAAGGCGGAAGGAGTTCAGCACATGAAATAAAAAGCTCTTTTATTTGTTCCGGAATACGGCAAGATGGTCCGCATGGCATGGATTACCTCCGGTTATATACCTTCGCCCAGGCGCATGGCCGTAATCGCCGGTACCACCTTCACGCAGCTCGTGCGGATGAAGGTGTTTCTCTTTCTGGGCCTCTTTGCCGTGGCTCTGCTGGCCCTGAGCTCCTTCCGCCTGAGCGCGGTGCTGGGGCCGGAAACCGGGGGAATCAATGAACTCGTTCTGCTGAAAAACTCCGCTTACGGCGCCATGCGGGTGTTCGGCCTCTTTTTCTGCGTGGCGGCCACGGCCCTGATTATCCCCAAGGACGCGGAAGACCGCATCCTGTACACCATCCTGTGCAAGCCGGTTCCTCGCATCGACTACCTGATGGGGAAGGTGCTGGGGGTGCTGGCCCTCACCCTGATCGCCGTGCTGCTGATGGACGCCGTGATGACGCTGGTGCTGTGGCTGCGGACGGATACGGTAGTGGCGGAGCAGATCGCCTCCCTGAAAGGCCGCTATACGGTGGAGGAAATGCAGCCGTACCTGGACAGAATCCGCCTCCAGGGCGCTACCTGGAACGTGCAGACGGGCCTGGGCGTCATGATGTGCGAATTCGTGGTCCTCTCCTCCCTCACGCTGCTGATGTCCTGCATGACGAACGGAACCATCATCAGCGCGCTGCTGACGTTCATGGTCTATCTGGCGGGGCTGTTCCAGACGCAGGCGCTCTCCCTGTGGGTGGGCTCCGGAACGGGAGGCATCTCCTGGTGGGAAATGGCGGGCAGCAGGCTGTTTGCCCTCATCTTTCCGAATTTCCAGATTTATTCCGTAACGGATTCCGCCCTGAACGGGCAGACCATTCCCCTTTCCCTGTTCGGCAGTCTGGCCCTGATTACGCTGGGGTACTTCGTCTTTCACATGACGCTGGCCGCATGGCTGTTCAGGAAAAAGGAATTTTAACCTGGAAAAGTATGGAAGACATCATCAATGCACGTTGCGGTTGGGCCGGAACAGACGAACTATATATAAAGTACCATGACGAAGAATGGGGCAAACCCGTTACCGATGACAAAACCCTGTTTGAATTTCTGGTGCTTGAAAGCGCCCAGGCAGGCTTGGCCTGGATTACTATCCTCCGGAAACGCGAAGGATACCGGGAAGCCTTCCATGGCTTTGATGTGGAGAAAGTAGCGCAAATGACGCCGGAAGACATCGACCGGTTGATGCAATTTGACGGAATCGTCAAAAACCGTTTGAAAATCAATAGCACAGTCAATAACGCGAAACTGTTTATGGCTGTTCAGAAAGAATTCGGCAGTTTCTACCAGTATGCCCTGTCATTCTTCCCCGGCCGTCAGCCTGTTGTTAACAATTTCAAGACCCTAAGCCAAATCCCCGCCACATCTCCCGAATCTGACGCCATGAGCAAAGACATGAAAAAGAGAGGCTTCAAATTCTTCGGTTCAACGATCTGCTATGCTTTTTTCCAGGCGGCCGGCTTTGTGAACGACCATGTGGAAGGCTGCTTCTGCAAAGAAAATCAGGCGGAATAGACTGGAGCGTAACCGTTTACAATTTTTACGAATAATTTGCCACTGAAAGCTGGAGGAAACAGGTGCAAAAGTTTATCTTTCACTTTCACAGGTTGTAATTAATATCTTTATTTTCTATAAACCGTTTATATTTTTGACCGCAAGAAAATCATCAACCATGAAAACAGGTATCATTGGACTGGGAAAAATGGGCGGCGCCCTCCTGCGCGGCATGCTGAAAGCCGGAGCGGTGTCCCCGGAGGAAGTCTGGGTGTATGACCACCACCATGAAAACGTGCAGGCCCTTCAGCAGGAATACCCCGGCGTGCATGAAGCGGCCACGGAGGCGGATGCGGCGGACGCTGTGGAGGCCCTGATTCTGGCCGTTAAGCCGCACGGCGTACTTTCCCTCATTTCCTCCCTTTCCGAACGGGGGGAGGAGCTGCCGCTGTTGATCTCCATCGCTGCCGCCATCTCCTTGGATGACATGGAAGCCTGCGCCAGCGACGGAACGCGCATCGTGCGCGCCATGCCCAATACCCCGTGCATGGTGCTGGCCGGGGTCATCGCCTACAGCACGGGAGCCGCCGTGACGGATGAAGATGAGGAGGCGGCCCGGCGGCTGCTCTCCGGATGCGGCTCTGTCTACAAGGTGGAGGAAGCCAGGATGAACGCCGTTTCCGCCATTTCCGGCAGCGGGCCCGCCTACATGTTTACGGTGCTGGACGCTCTTTCGGACGCCGGCGTAGCCATGGGACTGCCCAGGAAAACCGCCCTGGAAATGGCCGTGGAAACCATGCGGGGGTCCGCCCTCATGCTGGAACAGACCGGGAAGCATCCCATGGCGCTCCGGGATGAGGTGACTTCCCCCGGAGGCACCACGATTGCCGCCCTGAACGCGCTGGACGAATGCGGATTCCGCAATGCCTGGATTCAGGCGGTGAAAAGCGCCGTGCGGCGGGCGGAGGAAATGGAGGAGCATTGACGCATGCGCTCTTAAATGCTCCCGGGAACCGGATTGGCTAAAACGCGTGCGGCGCGCCTTTACCTGCTCCGGAACGGCGTTTCCCTCTGCTTCCGGAGTTCCGGGCTTTGCAGGTTGAACTGGACTTTCCGGATGGATTTTAGCGGGATTCTGACTTTTCCCAGCGCTGCGGAACGCCCTTCCATGAAGCCGTCCCTGAGGGTCTCCAGGTTCAGTGAAAGGATGCTCTGGTCCGTCAGGAAAACGCGGGTGTCCGCGCCGTCCTCCGGCAGTTTCTTCTCCTCCTGGCCTTTCTGGTCCAGGGCGCGCACCTTGGCGGTGGGGATGGTCACGTCATAGTGGTCCGACTTGATGCGGATGGAGCCGTTTTCCTGGAGGGAAATGGCTCCCCGGAGCACATCTCCGTTCACCAGCAGGGCCTTGTCCCTGGGAGCGTCCGTGACGTACTTGGAAATGATGTCCTGTTCCTCCGCCAGGTGGGGGAGGGCGCCGTTCCAGTCAAACACGTTCAGGTTGAACACGGCCATGTTCAAGCCGTCGTAACCGCTCACGGCAAGAGTGTTGCCCGGTTTGAATTCATGCTTTTGGGAGGCTTCCCTGTCTTCTTCCTCATCGTCCCCGCTTTCATTCTCAAAGATATTGTCCATGTCCTTGACCTCTTCCCACCGGCCAACCTGTTCTCCGTTGACGTACAGGTAGTAATTGCCTTTTTCCGGGTCGGCGTAAAAATGAACGTCGGAACGCTTGACGCTCTTGTCGGCATACCAGTTCCGCTCCGTGTTCCTTTTCACCCTCCCCAGCGTCCGGTACTGGCCGGAACTATTCTTGGAGAGTTCCGCCTTTTCCAGGGAGAGGCCCAGGTCAATGCTGCTTCCGGAGTTGGAGTCCTGCCAGAGGGAGAGATTGATCCGGAATGTATTGGTATGGTAAAGGGAAAACTGTACATGGAGGCGGGACGGCATGGGGAAGGAGGTTTGCAGTTCCGTATTGTTGGAGCCGCGCATGATCCAGTACCCGTTGCGGCATTCCGGGAGCATGCTGTGGGCGGAGGACTTCCAGCCCTGGAGGGATTCCGTCGCGTTGCGCAGGTAGGCTTTCTGGGAGTCGAACCCGATGTGCCGCACGTACTTCCTGTTGACGGGAAGCAGGCCGCCCCACGCGGTTTGCAGTTGAAGGCTCTCCGTATCCAGCGCCTTCAGGGTGCCGTAAAACTCGTCCCCGTTGGCGAGCCTGATGACGGAAAACTGCTCCGGTATCTCCAGCGGACGGGAAGAAACCAGCTCGTCAAGCTCCTCCAGGTTGACATCCACGGGTTTGGAAAGAATGCTGGAGCGGACTTTCAGGTACGGGCTGTCCAGCGTGTCCAGGCTGCCCGGCAGTTTTTCCCCGGATTTAAGCGTAATGACCCCTTCCGCTCGTGCGGCGGGCGGAAGGGCGGCGGCCAGCAGGATGCAGGCGCCCAGGAAAAGCGTTATTGCTTGTTTCATGGCGGATATATCAGGGGGTGGAGCGGGATGGCTGTGCGGAATTCAGAAACTCCACGCGGGTGATGTTTTTCAGGGGCAGGGAAATCTGCCCGAGCTGCGGATGCCGCAGGATGATTCTCAGGGAATCCATGCTCAGGATGTTGCCGTGCAGGCGGGAGCCGTCCTTCATCAGAATGCTGTGGCATGCCGCAGAGCGGGAATCGTCCTTCTTGTTCTGTTCCGCGAAAAAGACGGTATCCAGATACTTGGCGGGGATGGAAAGCTCCCGGGGAATGCCCGGATATTCCTTGTCCGTGGAAAGAGTCAGCGTCTTATTCCTGCTGTTGTAGCCGCTGATGGAACCGGGAATGGCGTCCTCCTCCTTCGTCAGGACAAGGTCCGTTGCGGCATTTCCATTCTTGGTCACGGATTTGGCGCTCAGGGTGATGGAGGAAAGGGCCAGCCTGCTGATGGTCAGGGAGACGTGCCCTTCCATCTGGAGGCCGAAGGCGTCCCCCTGCAACGGTTGTTCCGGGGGGCTGGGGTCCGTCATCAGCTTGGGCGGCAGGTCTCCCACCAGCAGCTCGTAAACCTGCTCGTTCTCTCCCTGCCGGGAGGCCGTCAGCCTGATATCCACGCCTTCCGTCAGGGTAGGGGTGGGGATGTCCACTTCCCCCAGCACGATGATGCCGGACTTCTGTTCCCGGAGAAGGGTGCATTTGCCGGGAGCGATGCTGAGCATGAGCCTGTTCAGGCTGCTGCCGGAATTGGACCGGAAGGGAATGTTCTCGTTCCCTCCGAAGCAGAAGACAATGCCGGCGCGGTCGTTGTTGCCGTCCATCGTCATGGTAGTGCGGAAGGTGAAGGAGGAAGGATCCAGGCCGATGTTCTTGTACAGGGGAATCCAGGTGGGGTAGTCGCTGTTGCCCAGCCGGTACTGGTACTTGTCTCCCTGGATTTTCGGTTTTAGGGCGTTCATCAGTTTTCTTCCGGACTGGGTGCGGTAATCGTCCTCCCGGTTGCCGGAATAAACCCAGCTGTTGTCGAAAATCAGGGGTTCCTGCCAGAAGCCCTTTTCCTGGAGCGTATCCAGCCGGAAGCCGGCCACCTGGTCGCGGGGGATGGAACGCTCGTTGCCCAGCATGTCCCGGTACTGCACCTTGTCCTGCGTGATGGAGATGATGTTGCACGGGATGATGTCCCGGTGCCCCGTGGCCATGAAAATCTTGTCCCTGGCTCGCAGGTCCGGGGAGGAGGTGCCTGTGAAATAAAGCGCGCGGATTTCCGACGGGAGGATGACCGCGTTCTGGCGCATGGCCGGGTGCTTGATGACGATGCCCTGTTTGCCGTAGGAGACGATTTCCCCGCGGAGGCGGTAATTGCTGTCCGTGACCACGTCCACGACGGAATTGGCCCAGGCGGTCAGCAGGCAGGCCGGAGCCAGCAGGAGGGAAAGGCGGATTCTATTGTTCATAGATGGGTAAAAATCTGTAATTGAGCGCCAGGGAAAGCAGGGCCGCGGAGGTGGAATACGCTGCGGAATGGTCTGAGAGCCAGGAACCGTTGGGTGCCTGGGAGGCGCCCAGGTAGCGCATGTTCTTGTAATTCCATTCCTTCCATACCTCCTGGTCCGCATGGAACAGGGCCTGGGACATGTAATACTCAAAATAAAACGGGTAGGAGGAATCCCGGTAATTCAGGTTCTTTTTCAAGTAGGCCAGGGAATCCTTGAAAGACGGGTCCGTCTTGAGGCGTGCCAGGGACAGCGTCAGGGAGCCGATGGCGGGGAGGGGGACGCGGGGGCCCGCCCGGGCCGGTATAGCCGTAGGCGCCCTTCTTGTCACGGCAGGAAGCCATATACTTGAGGCCGCGTTCAAAGGCCTCGTCCGGCACGGGAATGCCCGCGTTGCGCGCCGCGAACAGGGAGACGATCTGGCAGCCGGTCACCGTGCTGTCGGCATCCGTGGACTCCGGGGAATAGCGCCAGCCTCCCGTCTTGTTCTTCTTCTGGGCGGTCAGCGTCAGGGCCACGGCCTTCCGGAGGGCGGGGCCTATGCGGTCGTCCCTCACCATGCCGTAGGCCTCTGCCAGCGCCAGCGTGGCGAAACCGTGGTTGTACATGGAATCCCCAATGTAGCCGGATCCCCTGTTCTGCTTGGAAAGGATGTAATTCACGCAGCGGCGCACCATGGTGGCGTACGGCCCCGTGTTCGGGTCGTCCCCGTGGGCCAGCACGGACATGAGGCAGAAGCCGATGATGCCGGGCTCCTGCCCGTAGGTGCCATCATAGGTGCCGTCCGTCTTCTGGGCATTCTGGAGGTAACGGAGTCCCTTCACGTACATCAGCTCCACTTGGGGTGGCACGGGGGAAGACGTTCTCATGGAGGATTGGGCAGCGGCGTTCTGCGGCGCGGCCGCCATGCAGCAGGCGAGAAGAACGGTAAGGAGGATGGGGGCCTTTTTCATGGGGGAAAGGGAGTTATTGTTCATTCACGGACGGGAGCCGCCCGGCGGGCGTGCATGTTTACTTCTGAAGGGTTTTGTTGTAGGCGTCCAGCGCCTTGCGGAATTCGGAGGGCATGTCGTCCGCGGACATGCCGGTGGATTTGGGAACGGAGCGCGTTTCCGTAGCCATGTCCGGATTGGAAACGCCCTTCTCCTGGGTGGAGGCCATGTTGGATTTTCCGTCCGCTCCGTGTCCGGGATTGTTTCCCTTGCCTTTCTGGGAGCCGTTCTGTCCTTCTCCTTCGCCTTCTCCCTCCCCGTCCTGCTGTTCCGCAGACTGGGAATCGTTGTCCATGCCCAGTAGCTGGCGCAGCATGTCCATCAGGGCCTGTCCTCCGGGCTTGGGTTGTCCGCCGGCTCCGGTCATCTTGGCCTTGGCGGCCTGGTAGATCAGCTCAATCACGTCCGACTGGGCGGCCAGCGTCTGGCCGCCCGTATTGTAAACCTCCAGCAGGTCCACGGCGTCATTCATGGCATGGCGGCACTTTTTCAGCAGGTCCACCACATTCTCGTTGGTTTCTCCCAGGATCAGATCGGAGGTGTCCGCCTGGAGTTCGTCCTGTTGTCCGGCCAGCTTGGAGGCCGTTTCCTTGTGCTTGGCGGAATATTCCGGAGCGGGCTCCGGAGCGGCGGCGCAGGGCAGGGAAACTGCCAGAATCAGGGCGGAAAGGTTCACGGTATTCATGGGACTGGCGGAGTAAGGGTTTTGCGGTGTTCCTGCTCGGCGGCGCGGGTGCGCATGCGGATGTCCTGTTCCTGCTGGATCATGCGGATGATTTTCAGCATGAACTCGAACTCGGCGTCGGAAATGGAGGCCTGGTCGCCACCGCCGCTTCCGCCACCGCCGCCGCCGCGGCTCTTCTTGTAATCGTCTATCAGCTTGGCCCAGTGGCGCAGGGTGGAGGCATACAGGCGGGATTCGTCAATGGAGCGGGCCGTAATCGCGTTCAGGATGTTGCCGTGCACCAGGTCCAGCTTCTCGCGGAGGGAGAAGGCGTTCATCTGGTTGTACAGGTCGCTGTAAATGCGTTCCCCGGTGCGGGACTTGTAATAACTGAGGTCTTCCAGAATCCAGCCGATGTCCTGCGTGGAGGCGTTTTGAAGGGTGGCGATGGTTTCCATCTCCCGTTTGGTGGAGGGGTCAAGTTCATCCATGGTCATGCCCACAATGATATTGATCTGGCCGGCAAGCGCGTTCGCGATGGAATCCTCCTTGGCGGCGGCCTGCTTGAGCCGCGCCACGAAGGTGCTGGCCTCCATGTCCTGCGCGGACTTGGAAAGCTGGTTCATGGCGTCTTTAAGCGCCTGGGTGGCGTCCGAATGGGAGCTCTCCCCGTCGTCCAGGTCGTTCCGGCTCTCCTGTTCGGAGCGGTTCTCGGAGGCGGAATCCCGGAACTGCTTCTGCGCCTTCTTCATGGGGCCGTTGGGAATGGGCTTGAGCATGGAGATGCCCTTCATGAACTCCTTCATGCCGGAGGGGTCTATCTGGGGGTTGCGGGAGGCCTCCTTGAACAGGTCCTCCGAGCGGTTGAGCAGGTCGCTCAATTCGCGCCTGTTGGTCTGTTCTTCATCCGCCAGGGCGTGCAGGCGTTCCTGGGACTCCGCCTTTTTCAATTCACTGCCTTCCATTCCTTTCAGGCGTTTCGCCTCGTCCGTCATGGCGTCCATGCGGCGGATCATCCCCTCCAGCTCGCTGGTGATGCGTTCCAGTTCATTGCGGATCATCTGGGCATGCTCTGATTTGGAAAGGACGAAGATGATCATGGGTTCCGAATAAACGCGTTTTCCCCCGGGCTTGTAATCCTGCGTGAACCCGCGCACGACGACGCGCTGGGGGGACAATTTCAACGCCCTGGCCTGGAACAGGTACGTCCCTTTCAGGCTGGCCTGGGTGGGATGGCCGTCCGCCAGAACCTTTTCCCCGCGCAGGCCGGGAACGGGCTTGCCTGCCTTGGCCGGGTCCGGAGCGGCGGCGTTCTCTTCCTCCTCGTCGTAAAAAGATTTTTCCCCCTGCCATTCCACCCCCATTTCCCGGAGGCCGAAATCGTCCGCCGCCTCCACCTCCAATTCAATGCTGGTGTCTTCCAGCACGTAGCGGTCATTCTCCCCTCCTCTCAGGTAAATGGAAGGCTGCTTGTCCTCAATGGGTTCCAGGCGTATCCGCACAGGCTGGGAGGTCGCAAGGCCGTCGCTGTCCGTCCAGGTGAGTTCTATTTCCCTGGGGTCTTTTTCCAGGCGGATATCCGGAATGACAACGCTGCTCCCTTCCACGCGGAGCGGCTTACCCTGCGCGTCCGCCGCGGATGCCAGGTTCTGGGAGGCAGTCACCTTCAACGTCAGCGTGGAGCCTTCCGGGGCGGAAATGACGCCTGCGCGCATGGCCTCCTGCCCGTCGGGGCGCGCCATATAGGCGGGGTAGGCCACGGTGGCCGTAGCGCCCAGCAGGGAGGGGCGGGCCTTCGGAATGATTTTCAGCCGCCGCACGACGTCCCCCGCGAAAAACTCCAGCCTGTCCGCCTGCTGCATGGGAGGAATGTGGATTTTATACGCGCCGTCCGTCAGGGGGGCCTGCTGGCGCACCCTGTTGCGGAAGAAATACTCCGCCGTCTGCGGGCGGGACTTGGTGGCGTCCGCCAGTTTGAGCTCATACAGGTAGCTTTCCCCCAGGGGAATGACCAGGGAATCCGGCGTAGGGTCCAGCTGGGTGAACGTATAGCGTTCCGGAGGATCGAACGGTTGGAGCCAGCGTTCCAGGGCGTTCCCCGCCGCTTCCGGGCTCACCAGGCATACGCCTGCCGTGCATAAGGCCAGGATGGCCAGCAGGACGAACAATTTCTTGTGGCTGGGCCTGGGGATATTCACCGTCAGATCCCGCGCGGACACTTCGCGGGCCACCTGTTCCATGGCGGCTTCCTTCAGCTTTTCGGAACTATACTGGCGCCCGTACTTTTCGGAATCCAGTTCGATGACGCCCAGGAGCCGGTCCCCCAGCGCCGCATCCGTCCGGGAAATCAGGCGCGCCAATTGGGCCTCCGTGCGCCTCTGCCACACCCACCGGAAGCTCCACCACGGGATAAACACCGCCAGGCCGGCCATGGCGGTGAAAAAAAGAATCCAGCCCACGGCGGAGGGCGTTTCCCACAATCTGTCGGAGAGGTACAGGAGAACGTAGGAAAGGATCACGGCAATGCCTGCAAGGCATACGGCTTCCAGCATCTTAACCGTTCTGAGGCGGCGGCGGAAGGAGTGAAGCTGCCTGACCAGCTGGGCAGGAAGTTTGACGGTAGTTGAAGGGGGCATGCTTAATCCCGGTATTTACGCTATTTACATCGTTTTTGCAAGCTCGCCGCGCGTGATGTGGCAAATTCGCGTTCATTGGGCTTGGAGTGTTTTTCTCGCTGGACTTTATAGTTTGATTTCCTAAAATAACGCTGCGCTTTAAATCTGGCCTGGTTTGCGCATGACTAAAAACCAACATATTAGGCCTTACCCATTGACTTCGCCATGCAACAGGGAAACAAAACAACGGCTCCGGAGGTTGACTTCGGAGAATTCGCACCAGCCACATACGCCGAATGGCGTGAGGCAGCCGTCGCTGCCTTGAAAGGGGCTGACTTTGACAAGAAGCTTTTTACCAAGCTTGTGGAGGGAATCACTCTGCATCCCATCTATAACAAATGGGATGAACACGCTCCGGTGGCGCCTGCCGGGCAATTCCCGTACCGCCGCGGAACGCGCGCCCTGGGCTATATGGAAAAGCCCTGCGAAATTGCCCAGAGCATTCCCGCCTCCACTCCGGAAGATTTCAACGGCAAGCTTCTGCACGATCTGGACCGCGGCCTCACTGCCGTGAACGTCCAGCTCAACTGCAAGTGCGGCTTGAAGCTGCGCAAGCAGGCCGACTGGGATACCGCTCTCAAGGGTGTGCAGCTTGACAAGCTGCCCGTGTACATCACGCCCGGCTCCTGCGGCCTGGGCACCTTCTCCATGTTCCTGAACACGTACAAGGCGGCCGGATTCAACACGGCGGACCTCAAGGGCGGCGTTCTGTACGACCCGGTGGGCAAGGCCGTGATGAAGGGCTCCCTCTGCGGGGGGAAGGGCATCTGCGCCTACTATGACCAGATGGCGGTGATGACCAAATGGGCCGTCGCCAACGCTCCCGCCTTCCAGACCATCGGCGTCAGCGGACTGCCTTATGCGGACTCCGGCGCTTCCTCCTTTGAAGAAGTGGGCTCCATGCTCTCTACCGCTGTGGCCTACCTGCGCGCCATGGAGGAACGCGGCATCTCCGTGAATGAAGCTGCCGCGCACATGCGCTTTACGGTCTCCATTGGAGCCAACCTGTTCCTGGAAATCGCCAAAATCCGCGCCCTGCGCGAACTCTGGGCCATCATCGTGAAGGAATGCGGCGGCAGTGAGGAAGCTGCCAAAATCAAGCTTCATGCCCGCACCTCCTTCTGGACCCTTTCCAAGGTGGACCCGTGGGTCAACCTTCTGCGCGGCTCCGCCCAGGCCTTCTCCGCCATCATGGGCGGCGTGGACAGCATTGACGTGCTGCCCTTTGACGCGGCCGTGCGCATGCCGGACGAATTCTCCCGCCGCATCGCCCGCAACTGCCCGCTGATTCTGCTGGGCGAATGCAACCTGGACAAGGTAGTGGACCCCGCCGGCGGTTCCTGGTACCTGGAAAACCTGACGGACGAAGCCTCCCGGAAAATCTGGGACGTCTTCCAGGGCATTGAAAAGGAAGGCGGCATCATCAAGGCCCTCAAGGCCGGTTCCATTCAAAAGAGCGTGAACGCTACCGCCGCCAAGCGCTATCAGCTGGCCGACCAGCGCCGCCAATCCATCGTGGGCGTCAACCAGTACGTCAACCTGGCGGAGAAAAAGCTGGAAACGCCGGAAGGCGCCGCCTGCGCCGCTCCCAAGGGACACGGCTGCTGCAAAAATGCGGACGTGCAGCTCCCGGAAGTGGAAATGAGCGTGGACTCCGCCTGCAAGGCCGCCAGTGAAGGCTTCTCCACCTGCCTTATCGACAAGGCTCTCGTGGCCGGCGCCGACTGCAAGTGCGGCGAACCGCTGGAAATGGAAGCCCTGCCGAAGCGCCGCCTGGCGGAACGCTTTGAATCCCTGCTTGCCAAGGCCGATGCCTGGGTGGAGGAAAAAGGCTCCCGCCCGATGGTATTCTTCGCGAACATGGGCCCGCTGCGCCAGCACAAGGCCCGTGCGGACTTCTCCCGCGACTTCCTGCGCGCCGGCGGCCTGGACGTGGTTTACCCGTCCGGCTTCCAGACCCCGGAAGACGCGGCCAGGGCGGCTGCGGAAAGCGGCTGCGCCGTGTGCGTGATCTGCTCCACGGACGACACCTATCCGGAAATCGTTCCCGCCTTCTGCAAGGCGCTCAAGGAAATCAAGCCGGACATGATGGTGGCCCTCGCCGGTTATCCGGCCGACCATGTGGAAGCGTTCAAGGAAGCCGGCGTGGATATCTTCATCCACGTCAAGGCCAACTGCTACAACACCGTTGAAGCTATCCAGAACAAGATCGGCCTCTAACAACCACCAACCTATTTCATTCAATGAGCAATATTCCTGATTTTGCATCCGCCTCCTATCCTGAAATCAAGGCCGGCGCCCCGGCCACGGCTTCCGGAACGGAAACCTGGATGACCAATGAACAGATTCCCGTGCCGCCCACCTACTCGGAAAGCGTGTACGACGACTGCCTGCACCTGGACTTTACCGCCGGTGTGGCCCCCAACCTCCGCGGACCGTACGCCACCATGTACGTGGCCCGTCCCTGGACGGTGCGACAGTACGCAGGCTTCTCCACGGCGGAGGAATCCACCGCCTTCTACCGCCGCAACCTGGCGGCCGGCCAGAAGGGCCTCTCCATCGCCTTTGACCTGGCGACGCACCGCGGCTATGACTCCGACCACCCCCGCGTGGTGGGTGACGTGGGCAAGGCCGGCGTGGCCGTGGACTCCATCCTGGACATGGAAATCCTCTTCAAGGGCATTCCGCTGGACAAGATGTCCGTTTCCATGACCATGAACGGCGCCGTGCTGCCCGTGCTGGCCTTCTACATCGTGGCCGCCCAGGAACAGGGCTGCACGCTGGACCAGCTCTCCGGCACGATCCAGAATGACATTCTCAAGGAATACATGGTGCGCAACACCTACATCTATCCGCCTGATCCCTCCATGAAAATCATTGCGGACATCTTTGAGTTCACCTCCAAGTACATGCCCAAATTCAACTCCATTTCCATCTCCGGCTACCACATGCAGGAAGCCGGCGCCACGGCGGACCTGGAAATGGCGTACACGCTTGCGGACGGCCTGGAATACGTGCGCACCGGGATCAAGGCCGGCATTGACATTGACGCCTTTGCCCCGCGCCTCTCCTTCTTCTGGGCCCAGGGCAAGAACTACTTCATGGAAGTGGCCAAAATGCGCGCCGCCCGCGTGCTGTGGGCCAAGCTCATCAAGCAGTTCAACCCCAAGAACCCGAAATCCCTGGCCCTGCGCACGCACTCCCAGACTTCCGGCTGGTCCCTCACGGAACAGGACCCGTTCAACAACGTGACCCGCACCTGCATTGAAGCCCTGGCCGCCGCCTGCGGCCACACGCAGTCCCTGCACACGAACTCCCTGGACGAAGCGATCGCCCTGCCGACGGACTTCTCCGCCCGCATCGCCCGCAACACCCAGCTCCATCTTCAGGATGAAACCACCATCTGCAAGGTGATCGACCCGTGGGGCGGCTCCTACTACGTGGAATACCTGACCAATGAGCTCATCCGCAAGGGGTGGGCCCACCTTCAGGAAGTGGAAAAACTCGGCGGCATGGCCAAGGCCATTGAAACCGGGCTGCCCAAGATGCGCATTGAAGAAGCCGCGGCGCGCCGCCAGGCCGCCATTGACTCCGGCAAGGAGCCCATCATCGGCGTCAACAAATACCGTTTGGAACAGGAAGCCAAGATGGACATTCTGGAAGTGGACAACACCACCGTCCGGGACGCCCAGATCGCCCGCCTGCAGAAGCTGCGCGCGGAACGTGACTCCGCCGCGTGTGAAGCCGCGCTGGAAGCCCTGTCCGAATGCGCCCGCACAGGTGAAGGCAACCTCCTTGACCTTGCCATCAAGGCAGCCAAGGCCCGCGCCTCCCTGGGTGAAATCTCCTCCGCCCTGGAAAAACACTTCGGGCGCCACAAAGCACCAATCAAACTCATTACCGGCGTGTACGCTCAAACCTATGGTCAAGATCCGCTGGTGGAGGAAGTCCGCAAAATGACGGACGACTTCGCCGAACGCACGGGGCGCCGTCCCCGCATCCTCGTCGCCAAGATGGGCCAGGACGGCCACGACCGCGGCGCCAAGGTGGTCTCCTCCGCCTATGCCGACCTCGGCTTTGACGTGGACGTAGGCCCGCTCTTCCAGACGCCGGAAGAAACCGCCAAAATGGCGATTGAAAACGACGTGCACATGATCGGCATGAGCTCCCTGGCCGCCGGCCACAAGGTGCTGCTGCCCGCCCTGGTGGAGGAACTCGCCAAGCAGGGCCGTCCGGACATCCTGGTCTTCTGCGGCGGCGTCATCCCCGCCCAGGACTATGACTTCCTGAGGGAACACGGCGCTGTGGCCATCTTTGGCCCCGGCACCAACATCCCGGAAGCCTCCAAGGAAATCATGGAAGCCCTCAACGAACAATACGCCGACTAAGGCCCTCGTTGGAAAAACAGCCTCAATCATCAGGGAGCCGGATCACGGGATCCGGCTCCCTTTTTTGTGAGCTCCCCGGACTCTCTCCATAGGGAGCTTTCATCCGGAATGGCAGTAAATGGACCTGATGGACAGAATGGACTTAATCTTTACTTTGTCCATGAAGTCCATGAAGTCCATGAAGTCCATGAAGTCCATGAACTCCATTTCCGCGGCAATGGAACAGCCCTGCACCCACAGGATTCTCCCCCCTTTTCATTGCTTTTGCATTGCCCCCCGCCGTCAAATTCCGTAGTCTCGTCCCGCCGTGAGCCGCACCTACCGCCATTGCCTGGACTGCAAAAAGGGATTGATTCCCGCCCATACCGACATCTTCCGCGTGATTGACGGGGAAGGGGACGGGCGCCCGGGCGTATTCGCGGACCAAATGGGGGACCGTGTTCTGGTCTCCACGCGGGACTGCCCCATCCCTGCGGATTTGGAACGCGAACTTCGTGAACTGGGCATGCCCGTATTCCACAAAAAGCTGGAACAAAATCAGAAAGAAGCTCCCGTGCAAATAGCCGGGCCGGAACTCCCCCTGCAATTCACGGTGACGGAGCAGGGCGTACGTTTCAAAATAGACATGTCCACTGGTTATTCCCAGGGAATCTTTCTGGACCAGCGCGACCACCGCCGCCAGGTGAGGGAACGGAGCAGACCCGGCATGAGGGTGCTGAACACCTTCGCCTATACCGGGGCCTTTTCCGTATATGCCGCCCTGGGAGGGGCTCAGACGACCACGCTGGACCTGGCGCAGCCCCGCCTGGACTGGGCCAGGGAAAACTTCAGCCTGAACGGCATTGATCCCTCCACCCAGTACTTCTGCAAGGGGGACGTCCGCCGCTGGCTGGAACGGTTCGCCAGGCAGGGCCGCTCCTTCCACGGCATTATTCTGGACCCCCCCACGTTCTCCCGGGATGACCGGGGAAGGGTGTTCCGGGTGGAATCCCACTACGGGGAACTGGTGGCCCAGGCGCGCGAATGCCTGGAACCCGGCGGCTGGATGCTGTGCACCAGCAACTGCCGCATTTCATGGAAGTCCAGGCACGGGTGGATGCTGCGCACCAGCAACTGCCGCAAGCTGAGCCATGAGGACTTCCGCAGGATGGTGGCGGAGGCTCTTCCCGGCTTCCGGCTGACCCATGATCCCATGCCTCCGGACTTCACCGGAGAGGATTATCTGAAAAGATTGTGGATAGATTGGAAATGAATATTTTATGAAAAATTTTCCTCACCTCCGCTGACGCATTTTATCCTTTTGAAAGCCCTCCCGGTCTGGTAGGAAACCGCCCAATTACTTTTTCCATGAAAAAACTAGCCTATGTTGCGGGACTCTTCGCGCTTACGTGCGCCCCTCTGCTTGCCGCCCTCTATGAAAACCTGGAAGTGGGAATGGACAAGGACCAGGTGCTGAAAACCCTGAGGCAGAGCAAGCAGCTTGAAGGGCCGCCCACGGATGCCCTCCTTTCACGCACCGGCCTCAACGGCGTATTTAAGACCAAACAGTCCATCGGCGGCCAGACCTTTTCCCTGAACTTTGACTATGACCCCTCCGGCGGCTTGAGGGCCGTTGTCTTCTACTCCCGGAGCAAATGCCGCGGTTCCGAGTATGAAACCAAATTGAAATCCGCCTACAAGGCTCTTCTGGTGGGCCTGACGGAAAAATTCGGGGAACCGGCGAACATGCCGGAATGGGTGGCCAAGGAATCCCTTCAGGAAGGCCGCATCCAGTACATGCACATGTGGAGGGTATCTCCCGGCGTCTTCCTGATGTCCGGCCTGGGCAACATGGGAGCCATGGAGGGTTACTTCCCCCTTTTCCGTTTTTCCGGGCCGTCCGGCATGCCCCCCGCCTCCAAAAGGGACAGGGATGAACTGAAAAGGGAATGGGCCGCCATCCCTGAATTCCCCGGCTTGAAGGAAGCCGAGCTCCACATCTCCGATGCCGTGCGCGCCATGGGCTCCAAAAAATATGAGGACGCCTTTGAATGCTTCCAGCAGGCGGCGGAGCTGGGCAGCCCCCGCGGCTACTGGGGCATGGCGTTCCTGTATGATCTGGGCAAATACGGCGTGAAGCGGGACAAGAAAAAAGCGGACGAAATGCACCGCAAGGCCGGAGCTGCCGGCTATGCCCCTTCCGCCTCCAAATTCGGAGCCACGTGGCCGGATGCGGCGCGGGCCCTGGGCCTGTCCGCCGCGGAAGCCCGGGAACAATCCCGCATACGCCACCGGGCGGCGGCGGAAGGCTATGCCTCGGAGCAATACAACCTGGGCGTGATGTACCAGACCGGCTTTGGACTGCCCAAGGATATGGCCAAGGCTCGGGAATGGTTCCAGAAAGCGGCGGACCAGGATGACGTGCAGGCCAAAAGCATCCTGAAAAAACTCCAGTAACTCTTTTTCCAATCCATTACTATCATGAGCCTATACGCACAACAACTCGTTCGCTACCCTGAACTGGGCATCTCCCTTGACTTTTCCAAACTTCCTCTGGACGACGCCTTCCTGTCCTCCATGCAGGGGCGGATAGACAGGGCGTTCGCCGACATGAAGGCGCTGGAATCCGGCGCCATTGCCAACCCGGATGAAAAACGCATGGTGGGCCACTACTGGCTGCGCAACTCCGCACTGGCTCCCACGCCGGAACTGAAAGCCGCCATTGATGGACCTCTGGCGGACGTCAAGGCCTTCGGCCGGGATGTTCTGGACGGCAAAATCACGCCTCCCCGCGCGGAACAATACTCCGCCGCCCTCGTCATCGGCATCGGCGGTTCCGCCCTTGGCCCGGAACTGGTGGCGGACGCCATCCCGGCCGCTGGGCTGGACATGTTCTTCCTGGATAACACGGACCCGGATGGCATGTACAGAGTGCTGGAATCCCTGCCGCTGGAAGAAACGCTCGTCGTCGTCATCTCCAAATCCGGCGGCACGCCGGAAACCCGCAACGGCATGCTGGTGGCTCAGGACTTCTTCAGGAAGAACGGACTGGAATTCGCGCCCCAGGCGGTTGCCGTCACGGGGGTAGGCTCCAAACTGGACAAGACGGCTGAAGCGGAAGGCTAGCTCAAGCGCTTCCCGATGGGAGACTGGGTGGGCGGCCGCACGTCCGTCATGTCCGTGGTGGGCCTGGTCCCCGCCGTGCTTCAGGGCGTGAACGTGGATGAACTGCTGGAAGGCGCGCGCCTGATGGATGAAAAAACCCGCCGGGACTGCGTGAAATGCAACGCCGCCATGAAGCTGGCGCTGGCCTGGTACAAGGCCACCAACGGCAAGGGGGAAAAGGACATGGTGGTTCTCCCCTACAAGGATGCCCTGGTGCTCTTCTCCAAATACCTTCAGCAGCTCATTATGGAATCCCTCGGCAAACGGCTGGACCTGGATGGCAACGAAGTCTGCCAGGGCATCTCCGTATACGGCAACAAGGGCTCCACGGACCAGCACGCCTATGTGCAGCAGCTCCGCGACGGCGTGAACAACTTCTTCGCCACCTTCATTGAAGTGCGGGAATGTTCCGCGGACGCGGTGGAAGTGGAAGCGGGCGCCACCTGCGGAGACTTCCTCCAGGGCTTCCTGCGCGGCACCCGCCAGGCGCTGGCGGAATCCGGCCGTTCCTCCATCACCATCTCCATTCCGGAAGTGAACGCCAAAACGCTCGGCATGCTGGTCGCCCTGTTTGAGCGCGCCGTCTCCTTCTATGCCTCCCTCGTGAACATCAACGCCTACCACCAGCCCGGCGTGGAGGCCGGCAAAAAGGCCGCGGGGACCTTCCTGGCCCTGCTGGGGAAAGTAAGGGCGGCCCTTGGCTCCACCCCGGAAACCGCCGCCCAGGTAGCTGCCCGGCTGGATGCGGACCAGGAAGCCGTGTACCACTGCCTGGTGCATATCGCCTCCAGTGATTCCTCCGTCAAGTGGGTCCAGGCCGCCTGCGCGGATGAAGACACCTTCTGCAAGGCGTAAAAATAAAAAACATATTCCTTCCGGCGGACGCTTATCTGGTTGATAAGCGTCCGCTTTTTATTTACAAGGACTGCCGCCGCTGCCGGCGTCCTCGTGAATCCTTAAAGCTGTCTTGAAGAACCCCAACTTCAGGCGGAGACTTATACGTTCCGAAAAACTCGGATTAATTTAATATTCTCTCTCAAAATCATGAAACCTATTCTTCTGGCGGGAAGCTCCTTGCTGGTTCTTTCCTCCTGCTCTATTACCCAGGAAAGCCCTGTGCACATAAAAGGCCTTTCCAACGTTTTGTCCTCCACAGCCTCGCAAGAATTGCAGAGGGCGGGGGAGGAAGCATGCCGCAAGGCCGGGTACAGCAACTTCAGTTCCAATATTCTGGTTTTTTCCACGGATGTATCCTACCATTTTACGGGCCGCGCAATCCTGGACATCGACCGGGTGACAAGGAAGCAAATTCAGGATATCTGTTATATTTCGGAACCTCCCAATGTGCGGATCAAGGGTAAAATGACGGTAGCCCGCACCCGGAACTATAGAATCCCGGGGATCATTCTTCCATTACTCCGTTGGACGGGCGGCACCATTTATGTGGAATGTCCGGTAGATATCCTTTATTACGAGCCGGATTCCTCCTTCCGGGAATCGCTTTGAAAAATGCAGCCGGGAGCACGGAGACGGGGAGAAAAAGCGGAAGATATTTTTCCCTAAAAAACATAAAAAACATTTCCGTTTTCCGTACAATTTCGAGTTGACAAAGCGAGGGGCGGCGGGCATCCTTACTCGACCCTAACTCGCTATCGGGTCTTTTGTTGGCTCCTGTGGTTGATGTTTGGGCAGAATCATTAATTCGACTACAACAATCGATATGTCCACCAATTCCTGCGCATGCAGCGCATCTACTGACAAATTCGTCTATTCCTTCGGCGGAGGGTCCGCCGACGGCAATGGCAGCATGAAAAATCTTCTGGGCGGCAAGGGCGCCAACCTTGCGGAAATGGCCCGCATCGGCCTTCCTGTCCCTCCCGGATTCACCATTACCACGGAGGTTTGCACTTACTACTACGATCACGAATGCACCTATCCCGCCCAGCTTGACGCGCAGATCAAGGAAGGCATTGCCAGGATGGAACAGATCCTGGGACGCAAGTTCGGTGATACGGAAGCCATGCCCATGCTGGTGGCCGTGCGTTCCGGCGCCCGCGAATCCATGCCCGGCATGATGGACACGATTCTGAACCTCGGCCTGAATGAAAAATCCGTGGAAGCCATGGTAAAGGCCACCGGCAACCCCCGCTTCGCATGGGACTGCTACCGCCGCTTCGTCCAGATGTACGGCGACGTGGTGCTGGGCGTGCAGAAGAACCCGGATGAAGACCACGAACCCTTTGAAGCCGCCATCGCCGCCATCAAGGAAGAACGCTACGGCAACGCGGACGTGGAAGACACCAAGCTCTCCGCGGATGACCTGAAGGAACTGGTCTCCCGCTTCAAGGCGCTGGTGCTGGAACGCACCGGCCATGAATTCCCGGAATGCCCCTGGGAACAGCTCCAGGGCGCCATCGGCGCCGTGTTCGGTTCCTGGAACAATGACCGCGCCATCGTTTACCGCCAGAAATACGGCATCCCGTCCGAATGGGGCACTGCCGTCAACGTGCAGGCCATGGTGTTCGGCAACACGGGTGAAGAATCCGGTTCCGGCGTGGCGTTCACCCGCAACCCCGCTTCCGGCGAAAACGAATTTTACGGTGAATTCCTGATGAACGCCCAGGGTGAAGACGTGGTGGCCGGCGTGCGTACGCCCGCTCCCGTAGCGGCCCTTCACGACGTGATGCCCGCCGCCTTCAATGAACTGATGCGCATCCGCGAAGTGCTGGAAAACCACTTCCACGACATGCAGGACTTTGAATTCACCATTCAGGACCGCACCGTGTACATGCTCCAGACGCGCAACGGCAAGCGCACCGGCGTAGCAGCCTTCCGCATCGCCTGTGAAATGGTGGAGCAGGGCCTGATCGACTGGAAAACCGCCGTGCGCCGCATCCCCGCGGACCAGGTGGACCAGCTGCTGACCCCCATCTTTGACCGTGAAGCCATCAAGCAGGCCAAGATGCTCACCCGCGGCCTTCCCGCCGGCCCCGGCGCCGCCACCGGCCGCATCTACCTGAATGCGGAACGCTGCGTGGAAGCTGCGGACAACGGTGAAAAAGTGCTCCTGGTCCGTCTGGAAACCTCTCCGGAAGACCTGCGCGGCATGATTGCCGCTGAAGGCATCCTGACCGCCCGCGGCGGCGTTTCCTCCCACGCGGCCCTCGTTGCCCGCCAGATGGGCAAGGTCTGCGTCTGCGGCGCTGATGAAGTCATCGTGGACTACAACAACCGCACCGTCACCGTTGGAGGCATGACCTTCAATGAAGGCGACTACATGTCCATCGACGGAACGAGCGGCCTGGTGTATGCGGGCAAGGTGGAAACCTCCCCCTCTGAAATCATCCAGGTGCTGATCTCCAAGACCATGAAGCCGGAAGACAGCCGCACGTACCAGAACTTCGCCAGGCTCATGCAGTGGTGCGACGACTGCACGAAGATGAAAGTGCGCACCAATGCGGACTCCCCCAAGCAGACGGAAACCGCCATCGCCTTCGGCGCTACCGGTATCGGCCTCTGCCGCACGGAGCATATGTTCTTTGAAGGGGACCGGATCGACTTCGTCCGTGAAATGATCCTTTCCACCAAGAAGAGCGACCGCGTGGCCGCCGTTTCCAAGCTCCTTCCCTACCAGAAGGGCGACTTCAAGGGCATCTTCAAGGCGCTCAAGGGCCTGCCGGGCACCATCCGCCTGCTGGACCCGCCCCTGCACGAATTCCTTCCCCAGACGAAGGAACAGCAGCTTGACCTGGCTCAGAAAATCTGCATGCCCGTGGAAGTCATCATGCGCCGCGTGGCTGAGCTCCACGAGTTCAACCCGATGCTCGGCCACCGCGGCTGCCGCCTCGGCATCGCCTATCCGGAAATCACGGAAATGCAGGCCCGCGCCATCTTTGAAGCCGCTGTGGAAGTCTCCCAGGAAGAAGGCTTCGCCGTGGTGCCTGAAATCATGGTTCCCCTGGTGGCCTTCAAGAAGGAGCTGGACATCCAGAAAGCCATCATTGACAAGGTGGCCAAGCAGGTATTTGAAGAAAAGGGCGCCAAGGTGGACTACCTCGTCGGCACCATGATTGAAATCCCGCGCGCCGCCGTCACGGCTGACGAAATCGCGGAAACCGCCCAGTTCTTCTCCTTCGGCACCAATGACCTGACCCAGACGGGCCTGGGCATGAGCCGCGACGACTCCGGCTCCTTCCTGCCGCAGTACCAGGAACTGGAAATCATCAAGAAAAACGTCTTCGCCTCCATCGACCAGGAAGGCGTCGGCAAGCTGATGAAGATTGCCGTGGAACTCGGCCGCTCCACCCGTCCGGACATCAAGCTGGGCATCTGCGGCGAACACGGCGGCGACCCCGCTTCCGTCAAGTTCTGCAACACGCTGGGTCTGACCTACGTGAGCTGCTCCCCCTACCGCGTTCCGACCGCCCGTCTGGCCGCCGCCCAGGCAGCTCTGGAACAGGCGTAAGCCTTTTTTGTTAAGGGTTAATAGACAGCCCGTGGTTCTCCGGAACCACGGGCTTTTTTGTGGAGACGGGGGAGGGATGGACTAAAGGGACTTGATGGACGGAGTGGACCAAATATTAAACAAGAAAATTATTTGCCTCTGTGTTTGCGCTGTTCCAGCCGTGCGCGGGTCATGCGTTCACGGATGCCGCCGTTCTGCATGAAATCCTTTTCCTGGGCTTGAATCAATTTAGCAAGCAGGCCAAGGGCTACGTTAATGAGGATAACGGCTGTATTTGCACCAAAGTGGTCCGGGCGGAAATTCCTGTGCTTGCCCACCCACCGGATAACTTCCTGTGCGGAAGGAAACTTGGCCCTGATCAGCTCTTGCGCGTAAAGGCTGTTATTTTCCCACTGTTCCAGTCCCCGCTGGCGCAGATAGGAAAGGTAGTCTTCCTTTAGTTCCTGAAGGCTTCCCTTGGCGATTCCCGTCAGTTTCAATTCAGACGCTTTGCTGACTCCTGAATCCACGCTCCCTTCCGCGATATTCTGCATGCCGGAACGGGCTGCCTGAACCATCTGGTCATAAGTCCGGCCTTGATTTTTCACGTATTTATTGCAGAACCGGAAGGTGAAATCATAAATGATCTCCGCAATCCGGTACACCACCAGATTCCTGTATCCTCCATGCTTGGGAATAAATCCATGAGACATTCCGTCCATGGTGTTCATCCTGTCTATTTATTCCCATTTTGTCCATTAAAATAAATAAACTCCAAATTTTCTCCTCATCCCTCCAGCGCCCTCTTCAACAGCTTCCGGTATTCCCCCGCCGGAACCTCGTACGTTCCGAACTTCAGCAAATGCGGCGTAGTCCACTGCGTATCCAGAAAAAGGAACTGGTGGGCCCGCAGGTACTGAACCAGGGCTACCAGGGCAATCTTGCTGGCGTCCGTTTTCCGGTGAAACATGCTCTCCCCGAAGAACGCCTTCCCCAGGGAGACCCCGTAAAGCCCCCCCTGCAACCCTTCTTCATCCCAGCATTCCACGCTGTGGGCAAATCCCATCTCGTGAAGCCTGCCGTACACTTCCTCAATCTGCCCGTCTATCCATTGTTCCTCCGGTTCGTCCGTCCGGGCGCAGGCATGGACCACATCCGGAAAAGCGGTATCCATCCGGAGTTCAAAAGGTTTTTTATTCAGGACGCGCTTGAGCCCGTGAGGGATATGGAAGCGTTCGTCCAGCGGAATCAGGGCGCGGGGATCCGGTTCGTAAAAGGAAATTTCTCCCGTTTCCGGGTCCGCCATGGGAAAACACCCCTGGCAGTAGGCGGAAAGAACCAGTTCCGGTGTCAGTCTGGGATTCATCTGATTTGGTCCAGCAGTTTGCCTAGAATGGGGGAATTCAGGGCCTTGCGGTCCGGGGAGGCCATGGGCAGCTCGTGCACCTTGTCCAGAGGAACCAGTTCCTCCCCCTCCAGAAAAGCCGGGGATTCCGTCACATGGTGGATGTAGCGGGTCACCTTGTAGCGGGTGACGCTGTAGGTCTGTTTCAGCACATGGGGCAGGGAAAGGGTATGGTCGTCCTCCCGCTGGGGGAAACGGTACATGCCGGCGTGGCGCTTCCCTTCCGGGCATCTTGCCAGCAGGATGGATTTACCGCGGAGGTAAAGAATGTCGTGGTGTTCCACCCGGGTAATTTCCGGCTTGGGATTCTTGACAGGCAGCGTTTCCGGCTGCTCCGCGGAGCAGAAGGAGCGCACGGGGCAGAGCAGGCAGTCCGGCGCGCTGATCCTGCAGTAGGTCTGCCCCAATTCCATGATGGCTGAATTGAATTCGCGGGCATGTTCCGGATCCACCAGGTTTTCCGCGCGGGTCCACAGGTACTTCAACCCTTCCGTGGAATCCACGGGCACGGAATAATTGTCAATGCGGGCCAGCACGCGCGCCACATTGGCGTCCACGATGGGGGCGGCCTTGTTGAAGGCGAAAGAAAGCAGGGCCCCCGACGTATACGGGCCGATGCCCGGCAGGCGTTTCAGCCCTTCCGGATTGTCCGGGAACCGTCCGCCAAATTCGTTGACGATTTCCCTGGCAATGGCCTGGAGGGAACGCACGCGGCGGTAATAGCCCAGCCCTTCCCAAGAGCGCAGGGCCGTTTGCTCGTCCACGGAGGCCAGGTGCCCGGGAGTGGGGAACTGGCGCATCCACCGTTCATACCTTCCCAGAACGGTGGGAATGGTGGTCTGCTGCAGCATCAGCTCGGAAACCAGGATGTGCCACGGGTCCGTTGTCCGCCGCCACGGGTAATCCTTTCCCTCGCGCCTGAACCACTCCACCAGCGCGTTCCGGAAAGCCCGGATGTCAAAATCGGGTTTGGTGTCAGGCATGCTTTTGTTCAAGGGCTTGGCGCATGGCGGAAATGTCCGGCTTGATGCCAAACCAGCGTTCAAAGGAAAGGGCCCCCTGGTGAATCAGCATGGAGAGGCCGTTGGAGACCCTGGCTCCCTGGAAGCGGGCTTCCATCTGGAAAGCGTCGTCATGCGTCTGTAAATCATACACCAGGTGGTGGGCGGAAAGCAGGGCGGACGGCACGGGGGAGGGGTCCGTAGGTTTCAGGCCCAGGGACGTGGCGTTGACGATCAGGTCCGCTTCCGCCACGGCGGAATTGAACCGCGGCGTGTTGTTCAGGTGGGCCGCCAGACGGTCGGATGGTCCTTCCAGCCTGTGTTCGTCAATGAAAAAGGAACTCAGTTTGTCCTTAAGGGCCTGGAGCTTTTCTTCTGACCTGCCTGCCAGCGTCAGCCGCTCGCAGTGCTGCATGGCGCAGGTGTAGGCCAGGGCCAGCCCGGCCCCGCCGCAGGCGCCCAGAAGCACCACCTTCAAATCGCGCAGGTCCACGGAAAATTCTTCCCGGATGGCGCGTCCAAAGCCCGGACCGTCCGTATTGAAGCCGGAAACGGAGCCGTCCTTTTGAAAGACGAGCGTATTGACGGAACCCGTGGCGCGGGAGAGGGCGTCCGTATCATGGCACAGGGAGCAGGCGGCCTGCTTGTGGGGCACCGTGACGTTGGCTCCCAGGAATCCTTTTTCCCGGAGCAGGCGCACCACGTCCGCAAACTCTTCCGGAGAAGCCTGGATGCGGATGTAGCGCGCACGGATGCCCGCTGCATCCAGAGCGGCCTGCTGCATGGCGGGGGATTTGGAATGGGCGATGGGGAAGCCGATCACGGCCAGTCTGGCGGGAACGGATTCTCCGGCATCAAACGG
>OBUQ01000543.1_pt1 | contig 25721 bp, 30 predicted proteins | sample 1494951 | NCBI WGS metagenome assembly OBUQ01 (sample SAMEA2579938, study PRJEB22360) | human gut metagenome | biome: human gut; feature: human-associated habitat; material: faeces | place: Denmark | collected 2008/2010
ATAGGGTTATCCAATCAAAACCGGAAGGTTAAAACCCTAACTCTAATATACAAGGAAGGTGCAATATGACCACTTATAGAGCGATCCTGCAAATTCTGAAGAAGAATAAGGGGAGTCTGTCATTAGGGATAATCATTATGGTAGTTATCACAATGTTTTATGCCGGTCAATTAACTAAAGACGCAGAAGAATTGACGGGTGCGAAAATTGCCGTTCTCTCAAAAGATGATTCTGCTATTGAAAAAGGCTTTGTAGATTATTTAGGAAAACAACACACGATTGTTCAATTAAAGGATACTTCTGAAAAGAGTTTGGATGATGCGCTTTACTTTGATGAAGTAGAGTATATTCTTGAGATACCTAAGAATTTCTCAGAAAAATTGTCTAAAGGAGAAGACGTGAAGCTAACAAGCAAGACCCGTCCAGCAACCTTTTCACAATCCTTAGTGGACACAACGATAAACAACTATCTCAATACCTTTTTGACGTATCAAAAGCAAATGCCAGAGCTAAGTCAAAAGGAGTTATTAAAGCAAACAAAAACAACCTTGAGCAAAGATGGAAAAGTACATTTCGATTCAAGCTACCATAAAAAGAAGAAACGAAATGTCACGGGTCAGATTTATAATCTCTTGGCTTATGGAATGTTCATGACAATCTTCAGCGGTTACGCGGTAGTGAATTTGGCCTTTAATCGGGAGGAAATCAGTCGCCGAAACAGCTGTTCACCCATTTCCCGTCGGAAACTGTCTCGCAAAATATCAATAGGCAACTTGGCCTATTCAGTCTGCTGCTGGCTTCTATTTGTAGCCTTCGTATTAGCAGTTACTAGAAATAGCATGGATCAGGTGATGGGGGATTTCCTGCTGAACACAGTATCATTCTTTGTCGCGATTGTTAGTTTCTCTATTTTGATCACCAGTATTTTACAGAAGGAAGATGCGATCAGCGGGATTAATAATATCTTTATAATGGGAAGCTGTTTTGTCGGCGGGGTATTTGTTCCAAGTGAATTTTTACCCGATGCGGTGAATAAGATCGCTGCTTTTACGCCAACCTACTGGTTTGTACAGAACAATGAATTGATCGGAAAAACAGTCAGCTTTGATCAGGCCTTTTTAGATAAGTTTTTATTCCAATCAGGGGTTCTATTAGCCTTTGCCGCTGTATTTTGGGTGATTCATCTGATCACGATGCGGGAAAAGGGCACTTGGTCATTGAAAAAAGTTCAAGCCTAATTAAAAAATCAGCGTGTCCTTCCTAGCACGCTGATTTTTTTAATCTTCAAAGTAAATTTGCTGTTCTTCACCAAAAAAGATTGGCAATAGATCATTTAAAGTTCCTGCAAGCTGCTGTGTGGTCAATGCTGTCTTTTTTACCCAAAAAAGATCATCAGGCACTACTTGTTTCTTTACTTTGGCAGTGTAAAGAAAAGCCAGCTCACGTGTTTCTTTCGCTAAATGATTCCACTCTGCTGTCCCACGCAAAAGTGGCTGTACTACTAACCCAGTTTCTTCTTCGATTTCTCTAACGGCTGCCTCATAGCTGCCCTCATCCTTTTCTACATGTCCGCCAGGAAAGGTCCAGCCGGGCCAATCCTTTTTCTTCCGGTCTTGGACCAGTACCTCGTCTTGGTCGTTTTCGATCATTACCATCATGGTCAGTTCAATTGCTAATACGCGTGCCATTCGATCACCTCCTAGTGATTATACAACATACTACGCAGATTTTTTTGACAATGGTATACTGATTTATAGGTAAAAAGGGTCGTTCTTCATTTTTTAGAAGAGTATCCTAGTAAGTAGTATTTTATTTTTGAGGTAAAGCAGGAGGAGTAAGAGTGGAGAAAAAGGAAGAACAATTATTGATCGATCTGACATCAGCCCGAGGAATCGCGGGAAATGAAGACGAGGTCAGAGAAGTTTTCAAAAGCTATGCACAGGATTTTGCTGATGATATTTTCTTTGACGGTTTAGGCAGTGTGATCGCGAAACACGGAGGCGGCGGAGGTCCCAAAGTATTTATCTCTGGTCATTTGGATGAAGTCGGCTTTATGGTAACAAAGATTACGGAAAAGGGATTTTTAGAATTTCAAACGATCGGCGGCTGGTGGAATCAAGTCATGCTGGCGCAACAAGTGGAAATCAAAACTCGTAAAGGAAAGATTATCCATGGGGTGATCGGTTCTAAGCCACCTCACGTGTTGACACCGGAAGCACGTAAAAGACCGTTTGAAATTAAGGATATGTTTATTGATATCGGGGCTTCTAGTGCGGAAGAAGCAAAAGAATGGGGCATTCGTCCTGGAGATATGGTGACGCCGTATATTCACTACCAACGAATGAATGAGTCTAAATTTTTACTCGCAAAAGCATGGGACAACCGAATTGGTACAGCTGTCGCGTTACGGGTATTAGAAAATCTATCTAAACGGGAGCATCATAATGTTTTGTTCGCCGGCAGCGACGTTCAAGAAGAAGTTGGTTTGCGGGGGGCTCGTACAAGCTCACATATCGTAAATCCTGACATCGCTTTTGCTTTGGATACAGGGACTGCTGGAGATACACCAGGAATGACGCCGAAAGAAGCGGACTCTGTGTTAGGCAAGGGACCGCAGATCCTGATTTACGATGCCTCTATGGTTCCTCATAAAAAATTATTGGATTTTGTGATTGATGTGGCGGAAGAGTTAAACATTCCTTTCCAATATACGGTCATCGCTGGTGGTGGAACCGATGCTGGACAAATGCACTTGACCCGTGATGGTGTGCCTTCGTTAGCGATTACTGTACCGGTTCGTTATCTACATTCACATACATCGGTCATCCATGAAGAGGATTATTTTAATACAGTAAAACTAGTCACAGAAGTTGTTGCACGTTTAGATTACGAAACAGTTGGTGAAATCAAGAATTATTAAAAGCTGTCGCTAAATTGGTTGCATTGGATTTTTTGTTTGTTCCTATTCTTTGAATAAGGGGTATTAACAGCAGGAATACAAAGATCGATACAAAACGAACCGAGCTGAGTCATCTAAAAAGAGAGTTGAAATTGTTTGAGAAGCTCAGTCCAGGAAATGTTCCAATTGCTCTTGAAGCCAAACGAGTCGAACGTAAAATACAGCATTTAACCAAAGAAATCTCAGAATTAAAAAAATCGTAGAAAAAAATTTTCCGCGAATCGTGAATAAGGAGTGTATCTATGAGTCTAAGTGAATATCGTCAAAGAGCCAAAGACCGTCTGAATGGTCAATGGGGGATCAACGTGGGGTTGATCGTAATTGTTGGATTGTTAACAGGAGCGATCAGTAACGTTTCCACGATGACCAGCAATACAAATCTTCAATTAGGAATCTCATTTTTATTGAGCATTTTTGTTTTATTTGCTTTCAGCTATGCCCTCTATTACATCAGCTTGTACGTCGTGCGTGGCGGTCGAGCAGAATTAGGGCAAATTTTCGTGGTCTTTCAACAGGGCTATTACGTTCCGTTGATGCTGATCAATATTATTGCCCAAGTCGTACAATATGTATTAGCGGCAATTTTCTTTATTCCATTGTTACTGCAGGCGGGCAGCAGTGTGTACATTTCGCTGATTTCAACAGGAGGCGTGACCAGTGTAGACAACGTCTCTACCTTGTTGAATGTCGGCATTCTTAGTTTGTATGTTGTTTTGACACTGGCTTTCTTACTCGTGACAACAATCATCAGTATCATTTTCAAATTTGCTGTTTGGGTAAAATTTGATTATCCAGATTTAAGTGTGGGCGATTGCATCAAGCGTGCTTGGTCATTACTGAAGGATCGTTGGGGAAAATATATCTTATTGCAATTATCCTTTATTGGATGGTATATCTTAGGTTTTGTGGCTTTGATCGTAGGACTGCTTTTCGTGGCTGTCTATGTAAACACGGCAAGTGCGGCATTCTATGATCAAGCGTTACAGGAAAAAATTGATCAGGGGGAATTCGCATGAAATTGACCGTCCTTGGTTGTTTAGGTGCCTATCCTTACGAAGGACAAGGAACGACTAGTTATTTGCTGCAAGCGGATGGCTTTAATTTATTATTAGACGCTGGCAGTTCAACGCTTGTTGAGCTGGAAAAGGAGCTGGATCCCTTGGATTTGGATGCAGTGATCTTAACTCACTATCATCATGATCATATTGCGGATCTAGGGGTATTGCAATATTATTGGCAGCTCTATCCAACGCAAACACCGAAGCCTATTTTGCCGATCTATGGGCACACAGAAGACGAATTTCATTTCAACGATTTGACGATGGAAGGCGTTACTGAAGGCCGCGCTTATTTTGAAGCAGAAGAATTGAAACTTGGACCGTTTCTTGTTACGTTTATGAAGACGATTCATCCGGTACCTTGCTATGCAATGCGCTTTGTCGAAGAAAAGACCGGTGCTGTCTTTGTCTTCACGGGTGATTCTGGTTATCTAGAGTCCTTCAATGAGTTTGCCAAAGAGGCCGATCTGTTTTTAGCAGATACGTACTTATTTGATGGAAACGAACACCATAAAGCACATTTTACAGCTGGTGAAGCGGGCACATTTGCCAAAAATGCGGCAGTCAAAAAGCTAGTGTTGACTCATTTGCCTCAACAGGGCGATTTAGAAGAACTACGTCAGCAGGCGGCTGCTACAAGCAATGGCATTCCAGTTGAATTGGCACAGCCTCACAAAGTTTTTGAGATTTAAAAATAATTTATTCCTTAACAGGAGCTAGGAGTTGGAAACATGCTATATGTACCAAATGACAAAGAACGTGATCCACGAATAAACCTTGCCATCGAGACGTATCTATTACAGAACATGCCATTAGACGAACCGATCCTGCTTTTTTATATTAATGAGCCGTCCATTATTATCGGTCGTAATCAAAATACGATTGAAGAGATCAACAAAGAATACGTGGATGAAAAAGGGATTCATGTTGTTCGTCGGTTAAGTGGTGGAGGGGCTGTTTATCACGACCTTGGGAATTTGAATTTCAGCTTCATTATGCCAGATGATGGCAACTCCTTTAGAGATTTCAAAAAATTAACGGAACCAATCGTTGAAGCCCTTCATAAGCTGGGGATCGAAGGGGCTCAGTTAAAAGGTCGGAATGATTTAGTAATTGACGATAAAAAGTTCTCCGGTAATGCGATGTATTCAACCAATGGCCGGATGTTTGCTCATGGAACCTTGATGTTTGATAGCGACATTGACGAAGTGGTCAATGCCTTGAAGGTCAAAAAAGACAAAATCGAATCAAAAGGAATTAAGTCGATTCGTTCTCGAGTGACAAATATTAAGGATTATTTGCCAGCAGATAAACAAGACATGACAACAGAAGAATTTCGCCAAGCGATCCTGTTGCAAATTTTTGGCGTAGAGAGTGTCGATCAAGTAAAGACTCATGAGCTGAATGAGGAAGACTGGAAAGCTATCAATCAAATTTCTGATGAGTACTACAAAAATTGGGATTGGAACTATGGCCGTTCACCAGAGTTTAACTTGGAGCGGCAAAAACGTTTCCCAATTGGTTCAATCGAAGTACGTCTAGATGTAGCGAATGGTGTCATCGAAAAAGCGAAAGTCTTCGGAGACTTCTTCGGATTAGGTGAGATCAAGGACGTAGAAAATCAATTGATTGGTACACGCTATGAGAAAACAGCGCTAGAAGAAAGCATCGATCAAATCGATTTGACGCATTACTTTGGCAATATTACCAAAGAAGATTTCCTATCATTAATCTATTAAAAGCTCGCGACCTTTCCATTTGAGAAAGGTCGTTTTTTTGTGAGGCGAAAGTTTTTTCGAGTAAGGCTCAGCTTTGCTCATGCACAGAAAGAAGAAGCGGATTAAATCGTGGTAGCCGACTGAAAACTTTGGCTTCTTTTGGTAAGATAGGAATAGAAAAAAGCCCGACAAAGGAGCCCTACATGAAAAAGCGCGAGTTCATTGTTCAAGACATATTGAGTAAGATTTATCAGGAAGAATTTAAAGAAGGAAAATTACCAAATCAGCGAAAGCTGGCACAAATCTATGGCGTATCTCGATTTACCATTCAGCAAGCGGTGAAAAATTTAGAAGAGATTGGGATTGTCCGCGTTGTTCAGGGGTCTGGAATTTTTGTCCATGAGAAATGGGTGAAAAATCCACTGATCTTTAATTCTTTGACTCGTACTCCTTACGATCGGATTGACTCAAAAATGATTGAATTAAAAAAGGCGCCAGCCACCTTAGACGAACAAAAGATTTTCCAAATTGATGAAGGGGACGAGGTGTGGACTTTTGAGCGCATCCGCATTGTCAATTACAAAATTGAACAGTTGGAAATCTCGAAAATGCCAACAGCAATGTTTCCAGATTTGTCACAAGAGGTCATTGAGCATTCGATCCAAAATTATGTCGAACAGAAAGGGTTTCGTATATCCCATTATATTACCAGTTATGACCCAATCACCACTTCAAAGGAGCAGTCAAAGCTGCTTTTGTGTAAGCGTGGAACCCCTGCGATGCAGATTACAAATCGAGCTATTTTGGAAGATGGACAGGTTTTTGAATACAGTAGCATCGTGGCGATCGATTACTCAGTAACGTATATTCGGCCCTTTGATCGTGAGATTCATCGTTCAAGGATTGATTAGAAATTTCATCACAAGAGAAATGGATGCTAAAAATATGTAGTGAAACACAAAAAGGTAAAGTCCGAAAGTAGACTTTACCTTTTTCTTATGGGGTTACAATTGTTCCATCTGGTGTTCGACTTTGCGTCCATTCATGGGGACGGTAAACGACAGGATATTCAGCAGCCATCTCTTCATTGAAGGTCACCCCGATTCCGCTTTGTTCGATCGGATAAAAGAAGCCCTGCTCTGGTGCTGGAATGTTACCAAAGAGCTTCTGAGTATTTTGGGGCACATCAATATTTTCTTGGATAGCTGCATTGTGTAAATGAATATTTAAATGTGTATTGACTGCTAAACCAATCGGTGTGATATCCGATGGTGTATGCCAGGCGATTCGAATTCCCATGGCTTCACAGAAATGGGCCAATTTCAATGCAGGAGTGATTCCACCAATTTGAGATACATGTGCGCGCATATAATCGATTTGACGATTGCGGACTAACTCCTTCCATTCCATGGGATTGTTGAATAATTCTCCCGTCGCAATCGGTGTCGCAGATTGACTGCGTAATTGCGCAAGCCATTCATTTTGGTTTGGTGGTAAGATATCCTCTAAGAAGAAAAGATTATATTTTTCCGCAGCTTTTGCAAAGTTGATGGCTTGATTAGGATGCAAGCGTTCATGAACATCGTGCAGCATTTGGAATTGCTGACCGTATTTTTTTTGAATACTAGCAAACATTTTTAACGTTGTTTGCATATACTCTTCCTGGTCGAAATAAGAGCCGTTAATTGGATTTTCGGGGGTCTCTAATTTGCTGGGATTACCGCCGTAAAAACCTAATTGGCAACGAATGTAGCGATAGCCTTCTGCAAGAAATTTGTCAATCTCACCGTACAAAGCGGTTAAATTATCTGCGACAGCGTGGGTATAAGCCGGAATTGCTGTGCGTGCTTTACCACCTAGCAGTTGATACAAAGGCATGTCAGCTAGTTTTCCTTTAATATCCCAAAGTGCCATGTCCACACCGGAGATTGCATTGTTGGTAATCGGTCCGTTTCGCCAATAAGAGTTGACGTTCATCACTTGCCAGATATCCTCAATTTGGTTCGCATCTCTACCAATAAGTAAAGGTTTCAAGTATTCTTCGACGACCGTTTGAACGGCTAATGGCCGAAATTGGAAAGTTCCACAGCCGACGCCGGATACCCCTTTATCAGTTTCGACCTTTACGACTAATAAATTATGACGGTCCGGTTTGATTGCGAAGCTTTTTATATCAGTAATGATTGTTGGTGTCATTTTTTTCACTCCAATGTACGTAAATATGAATCATTTGCAAACTCATTGAAACATGTAGATGATAGGGCTGTCAATTTGGACTAAAAAAAGAGAGTAAAGAGATGTAAAAACAGTCCAATTTTTAAATAAATTTTATGTGAACGTTGATATAAAGCTGATTTCTTTTGTTTTTAATAAAAAAGGACTGGTTTTACAAGGGAGTATGACCATGCTACTATGTTGTTGAAAACGGAAACACGTTTCGTCGAGTTTCAAAGAATAAGGAGGAAAAAAAGTGAAGCACGAAGATGTAGCAAAGCAAATCATTAAAAATGTTGGTGGTGCAGAGAATATCAATAATGCTTGGCATTGTATGACTAGGTTGCGTTTCAATTTAAAGGATGAAAAGCAGGTTAATTACGCTGAGTTGGAAAAATAGCTGAAGTAGTTGGAACGAAGTATCAAAGCGATCAGCTGCAGGTAGTCATTGGAACGAATGTAGCGGATTATTTTGGACCAATTGTCAAAGTGTTAGGTCTTGATGAGAATAATCAACAAGCTGATGGAGAGAAAAAAGGAGCAGTATCCTTATTCATGGACACTGTTTCTGGAGTATTCGGACCAATTGTTCCAGCGATTGCCGGTGCGGGCATGATCAAAGGGCTAATGGCGGGATTAGTTGCATTGAATGTGATTTCTAACCAAACAGATACCTACTTAATCATTGATATGATTGCCAGTGGGGTATTTACGTTCTTGCCATTTTTTGTTGCTGCCTCGGCTGCTAGGATTTTCAAAACAAATCAATATTTATCGGTCGCTATCGCTGCCACACTACAATTTCCGACGATGACTACGGCAGTCGCTGAAGGCTCTGTTTCCGCCTTTAAGCTGTTTGGTGTGATTCCTGTACCTGTCTTTAACTATGCAGGAACGGTAATTCCAATCATCTTTGCAGTATTGGCCTTAAGTTATATCTATCGTTGGGTCGATAAGGTGCTGCCGCAGGTTTTACGGACAGTGTTTACGCCAACTATTTCTTTATTCGTAGCAGGATTGGTTACTTTGACAGTTATTGGGCCAATCAGTATTCACTTAGGAAACCTATTAGCGGCTGGTGTGGCTTGGTTATTCTCCATTTCTCCTGTTTTGGCTGGTGTTGTGGTGGGGGCAATTCGCCCAATAGCGATCTTCACTGGATTACATCATGCGATGACTCCTATCGCTTTGCAAAATTTTGCGAACCAAGGCTATGATATGCTGATGCCAATGATGTTCATGGCGAATATGGCAATTACAGGTGCGACAGCTGCAATTTATACGAAGGTCAAATCAAAAGAGGAAAAATCACTGGTTCTATCTTCGGCAGTTTCTGGTTTACTAGGAATTACTGAACCTGCTTTATTCGGGATTTTATCAAAATATAAGAAGGCTTTCATTGCCGCAACTATCGGTAGTTCGATTGCATCGGCATTTATCAGCTTTTTCGGTGTTCGTATCTATGGTTATATCTTATCAAGTATCTTCAGTCTGCCGGCCTATATCGGTCAATACTTTATCTTTGCGGTTCTGGGAATTTTGATTGCATTGATCTCTTCCTTTGTAATCACGTATATGCTCGTTCCAGTCGAAGAGGCAGAAGAGGATGACTTTAATAACGAAGTAAATCTACATTCTGTTGCTAGAGGCAGTTATGTTCCACTAGAAGATGTGCCGGATGAAGTCTTTTCAACAAAAATGATGGGAGATGGATTTGCGATCAAGTCAGTTGATGGTGCCGTTTTTGCTCCTGTCAGCGGAACAGTGACAACCGTCTTTCCTTCAAAGCATGCAATTGGAATCAAGACTGGTAATGGCATTGAGGTTCTTGTTCATATGGGGATCGATACAGTAACGTTAGATGGAAAAGGCTTTAATGTATCAGTAAAAGTTGGCGATAAAGTTACAGCGGAATCAAAAATTGCTCAAATGGACCTAGACTATATTCATAGTCAAGGCAAGGAAACAATGATCATTGTAGTCATTACCAACATGGAGCGAGTACTGAAATTCTCAGGAGAAAGAAATTTAGAAGGACAACATCAAGCAGGTGCCTTATTGGAAAGAGCTTTGCTAAATGGATAGGAGAAGAAATCAATGAAAAGAATAGAAATCTTATCACGCATAGAAAAGGCCGGGGTCATTGCGGTTGTCAGAGGAAAGACTCCAGTAGAGGCAGTCAAAGCTAGTCAGGCCATTATTGCCGGGGGGGTGAAGGGGATTGAAGTTACTTTTACAGTCCCTAATGCGCAATCAGCTATCCATGAATTGGTAAATGATTACCGAGATCAGGATGTAGTGATTGGTGCGGGAACAGTCTTAGATGCAGTAACCGCTCGGCTAGCAATTATGGCAGGAGCAGAGTTTGTTGTTAGTCCAAGTTTTGATCAAGAGACTGCAGAACTGTGCAATCTATATCAAATCCCTTATCTGCCAGGCTGCATGACTATAACAGAAATGCAGCAAGCGCTGAAAAATGGTGTAGATATCATTAAACTTTTCCCAGGAAGTGTTAGCGGGCCAAGTATTGTTTCAGCTGTAAAAGCACCGCTGCCTCATGCAAACCTCATGCCTACTGGTGGTGTGAATTTGGAGAACATGCAAACTTGGTTTGAAGCGGGAGTTGTAGCGGTTGGTGTGGGTGGTAATTTGTTGGCACCAGCTGCAGAAGGGGATTTCGCTAAAGTAACGGAAATTGCACAGCAATATGCGACAAAGCTGCAAAAGATTCGGAGAGAAGCAAATGGCTAAGATTGTCTGTTTGGGAGAAATTATGTTGCGGCTATCTGTCGAAACAGGGATTCGTCTGAACCATACGCAACAATTAGAGGCATACTACGGTGGTGGCGAAGCGAATGTTGCTGTCTCCTTAGCTAACTATGGACATCAAGTACAATTCGCTAGTAAGATTGCTGACAATGGACTTGGTCAAGCAGCTGAGCGTCATTTAAGAAGTTACGGAGTAGCTACTGACTATTTGTTAAAAGCGCAAGGTAGAATGGGAGTTTATTATGTGGAGCAAGGGAATGCTCAACGTGCAACTTCTGTCATCTATGATCGGCAATACTCTACATTTTCATTGATGAGTGAATTGGAATGGAAGCTGCAAGATCTATTTTCCGATGTGGAAATTTTTCATATTTCAGGTATTACTCCAGCACTTTCAGAATATTGGAAAGAACTGACCATCGAATTAACCAAGACGGCTAAAAAGACTGGTTGCAAAGTAAGCTTCGATTGTAACTATCGTCAAAGTCTTTGGAGCCAAGGTGAGGCGGGGGCTTTTCTAAAAAAAGTTTTGCCTTTAGTGGATTATTGTTCAGCTGGAAAAATGGACGCCATTTATTTATTAGGTGTTCCAGAAACTGAAGAGGATATTGTCTATTATTATCAAAAAATGCAGGAGCTATTTCCAAACATAACGGCCTTTTATTCTACAAATCGCAGCGTTCATTCAACCTGCGTCCACGAATTACAGGGAACACTGTGGCTCAATGGAAAATGCTACACCTCAAAAAATCATCTAATTGATCCAATTGTGGACCGAATTGGCGGTGGGGATGCTTTTACTGGTGGAATCTTACATGGTCTAATTAACGATTATTTGCCAATTGAAACAATTGAATTTGCAACAGGCGCTTCCGCTTTGAAACATTCAGTAAAGGGTGATTGTAATCAATTTACTGAAGAGGAAGTAGTCTCATTTATTCAAAGTTCTACCGCAACAATCAAGCGATAAAAAAATCAGGGAACCGCTTCTTCCATAAAGCGGCGCCCTGATTTTCTTTTATAACCCTAAGGTGATTTTAAAATACTGTTTTTTCTCTTTGTTTTGCCAATGCCAATCGCCATTTGATCGCTTCACTGCTTGTTCTAACTCTTGATGAGAACTTACAGGTATAATTGCCTCGACGGATTCATCAAAGGAATGACGAGTAAACGCACTTGTGCTGCTTTCAATAATTAACTGTTGGTTTTCTTGCTTCATTGAAATATCAATGGTTCCGAAATTCGAATCGTTTAAGAATTTTTCGAATAGTTGAATGAGTAAATACAGGTTTTCATCTTTTAGCAGTTGATTTTCTTGGTCTACGATTAATTGGCAAGAGAAAAATTTAGCTTGTTTACGAAATTCATTTTGATAGTAGTCCCGCATTTGCTGCAGGAAATAAGTTAAGGAGAGTGCTTCTTTATTCATATACGCTTCTTTTTCTGCTAATAGTTTAAAGGTGACTAATAGGTTATTTTGTTTTTCGTGCACTCGTATAAATTGCTGTTTATCTTCCTGCTGCTTTATACGGTAGCGACGAATGAAGCGAATCGCTTCGCCGAAATGATAGCCGCTGATCAAAATCATCAGTCCGCCAAATAAAATCAACGGCCAGTCAGTTGTTAAGTTCGCCGCTCCAGCGAAGAGCTGGATATAGAAAAAGCAGTGAATAAAAGCAGCCATGATAATTCCTGGAGAACAAATGACATAAAATCGATTTTGATCTGCCGATTCAGCTAACGCGATGGCCGCTGTATAGAGGGTCATAAAAACGTTAAATCCGCTAAAAATTTGTACCGCAACTGGAAGCGACAGCCTTCCTGCTATTATGCACAGAACACCAAAAATCAATAGAAATAGCTGTGAACCAACGCCATAAAAGTAATAGTGTTGATATTTTTTGGTTCTCAAAAGATAATAACTGGTCAGAAAGACTGGGATCAGAATTGCTGTCAGGTTATACAGGATCGACAATGTTTTAGGCTCAAATAGCGTGCTGGCTGGAACATTCAAAATAATTGACTGTAGCCCAATAAAAAAAGTAAATCCGATCAAGATCAAGGTTTGAACAGTCTCTTTCTTCGGTCCCTTTCTCTTTAAGAAGAGAAGGATCATCATCAAAACAATAAGCGTAGAACAGGTGATCCAGAGCAGAAGTTGTGGCAGAGAGTGCAGAATAAAGTAGCGATCAACTTCTGCTGCTTCACCGATAAATACTTGAGCAGGAATGCCAGCATAATAATCATAGGGTGTTTTTGTGACGATTCGTAATTTTTCTTTTCGATAGTTACTGGGTAGGTGAATCGCCGATTGCAAAAGTCCAGGATCTTTCTGCTGCTTCGTTGGCGCATAGCTATAAATAAGCCTTTCACCAATATAGACCGACACCCATTGATGATTGGTACGGATCACTATCTGCGGGTCTTTCAGCGTCATGTCCAGCTGTTGTTGCATAATGAGGGCACTATTTGGCTGAATATTCTTTAAACGTTGTTCGGTTTTTCCGAAGATATATTGATCTGAATGCCCCTTCACCATAAACGTCCAGCGATCGTTTAGTTTTTGGATATCTGCGCTTTTGACTTTTTCTGTGAAGGTGATACCGCAAAAATAAACAAGCATTAAAATAACTAATATTATTAAAATAGCACCTTTTTTTGACTGGAATCTGAAAGAACGGTTTTTATTTGTCTTCACTATTATTAAATAACATCCTTTCGTTTTTGGAAAAGAGAGAGATTTCCGTTCGACTATAAAATAATAGTAACATAATAGTGTTTTTAGTCAAAATATATTTGATTTTTTATTTGATTTGAGATTTAAAAATAGATTTCTATGATTAATGTGCTATGATATAAATAAGGGGATGCTTCTTTTTTGAGGGAGGTGGAAAGGTCTGTTGAAGAATAAAAAAATAACTGTTTTTTATGGTGTGCTAATTTTCCTTTTATTTTTATTAGCTGTTTTAACCATTGTCATCCCAAAGGTGCTGAGTGTCACGCCCTATGTCATTTCAGATGACAAGATGGCCCCGGAGTACCACAAGGATGGATTGGTTTTTGTAAAAGATGTCATAGAACCGATCCATGTCGGAGATACTATCACGTATTATGAAAATCAAGGGAAGGCAATTAAAACGCGTCGAGTATTAGCGGTAGATAATAAGATCGAGGGATATTTTGTTAAAGGGGATAATACTGACAAAGCAGAAATGGGCTTGGTTCATAAACGAAATTTAATTGGTCGCCCGCATTTTTATTTGCCGTACATCGGCTTTTTAGCTGATACGAAAGTCATGAATATTTTGAAAAGCACACTATTTATCGGTGCGATACTGATGACTCTTTCCACGCTTTTTTTCCAAACAGAGATGAAGCAGAAATTGAAGCAACAGATCGAATAAAAAGACCTTCGTCCGAAGGTCTTTTTATGACGCTATTAATAAGAGAGAGACAAGCTTTCCTTCATTTCGTCTTTTACCTCTTTCATTTCATTTTTAGCCTCTTTCATGTCGTCATTTAGTTCGTCGCGTTTCACTTTTAGTTCCTCTTTCACTTCTTTAGAGGATTCTTTGATTTCATTGCGACTATCAGTTAACCCAGCCTTAATTTCGTTTTTGGTTTCTCTAAGCTCTGTGCGAAATTCCGAGTTCCAAACAGGTCGGAAAATATACCGATTCACCGTCAATAAACCAACGCAAGCAATTCCCAAAATTAATACCATAATATCTAACCCATTTCTCTTCATTTTCATTTCCTCCAATTATCTAGTTTGTCCACCAACGAACGCTGCACTTTATTTTGTCTTTGATTTATTACTACACTCTCATAATAAGGAAAAACTGGAAGCGTTACGTCCAACTAAAGACCTATCTTATTCTCGGATAAAAGGCTGGAAAGTGAAGAACTGACTACTTTTTATAAGACAGTATAGCCGGCTTGGGTTAAGACAGAGACAGCCGCCTCATATTTTTCCATCTTGATTAGAAGATAATCGGTATTAAAGGTTGAGACAGCAAAAATACTGATATCAGCCTCTGCCAAGACTGTGGCAATTTTTGCTAAAATCCCCACTAAACTAAAATCCAGAACCTCTTCAATCTTAAAGGCTCTCCAGCCATCTTCCCGTTTGATAGTCTCGGAAGGAACATTAGCTGTTGCAGAAACAATGGAATTTTCTTCATCAGTTCTTCCAATAAATAGAGGTTGTTGGGTGAAATATATCTGGCTGAAGTCGGACACCTGATAAACAGATAATTCTTGAGGTAAGAGAACTAGTTTCATTTAGAACACTCCTTTCGATGATTGCCTCATAGTGATTAAAATCTATCAGAGCGTCGAACGAAATGCAATCTGATTTTTTGCTGAAAAAGGGTAGCCATAGTATATTTGAGGAAATAAATTAAGGAGTATTTGCCATGAAAGCATTGTATTTTGAAACCTTTGGCGGCAGTGAAGTTTTGCAATATGGCGAGCTTCCATGTCCTGTCATTAATGAGCATGAAGTATTAGTAGAAGTAGAGTATATCGGTTTAAATTTTGCAGATATTTATCGACGACGAGGGGAATACCATATTGAAAAGCACACGCCCTACATTAACGGCTATGAAGGTGCGGGAGTTATTGTTGAAGTCGGTGCCAAGGTAACGAAACAAAAAATTGGTGAGACGGTACTATTTGTAGATGTCCCTTTGGCAAATGCTGAATATGTGGCGGTTCCAAGTGAACAAGCGATTCCTTTACCTGAAGGAATCGACAGTAAGCTGGCCGCAAGTATCGGTCTTCAGGGGATGACCGCAGATTTCTTAGCCCACGACCTTGGAAAAAATGTATCGGGAGAAAAAGTTTTTATCACAGGGATCAGTGGCGGTGTCGGACAAATTCTTTCTCAAATGCTGGTGGCTGATGGCATTGAGGTGTATGGTTCTGCTTCCTCAGCAGAAAAACAAGCATTGGCCTTATCCCACGGAGTGAAGCAGGTTTATCCAAGTCGTGAACACTCGTGGGTTGAAACGATCGAAGGGCAATTTGCGACAGCGTATGACGGTGTTGGATCAACCATTCAGCAAAGTCTAGACTTGATCCAACATCGTGGCAAGGTTGTATTTTTCGGTATGGCAGGCGGCGATCCTATTAAAATCGATCCCGTCGATTTAATGTCAGAATCAAAAAGCATTTTAACTGGAGACTTGTGGGATTATCTAACAAGCTATGAAGAGCGCAAGGTTCGTAGTGAACGTCTCTTCAACTATTTCTCCAAAGGACAAATTTCAATCAGCGAGCCAACTGTTTTTCCTTTGTCAGAAGGAAAACAAGCCCATGAATTTTTAGAAACAGGAAAAAGTATCGGGAAAGTCTTGTTGCAACCGTAATAGAGGAGTAAGCGCTGCTTAGAAAATTGAGCAGTGCTTTTTTATGAAACCTGACATCAGGCTGCAGGTTTTCGATGCTATACTAAAGATGGAGGTGAGGAGCATGGCAGAGTATCGACTCTTTCAGATGGTGTACTATTTAATGGATAAAGGACAAACCACCGCGCCTGAGTTAGCAAAGAAGTTTGAAGTTTCGATTCGAACGATTTATCGAGATATAGATATTTTAAGCGCTGCAGGCATTCCTGTTTACACAACACAGGGAAAAGGCGGCGGCATTTTTCTTCCTGAAAAGTTTGTTTTGAATCGTTCGCTGATTTCAGAGGAGGAACAAAGGCATATTTTAACAGCGTTGCAGGGATTTAACGGAATGAATGAAGAGAGAAATCAAGAGCTGCTAAAAAAATTAGGCGCCGTCTTTCAAAAGCAGACGACGAATTGGATCGAGATTGATTTTTCCGATTGGCATCCGCAGCAGGAAGAATTGTTTCAAGCATTGGAGCAAGCCATTTTTCATAGGACACGTATTTGTTTTCAGTACTTCGGTCGAGAGAAATCCAGTTCAGATCGTAAAGTAGAACCCTTGAAACTCATTTTTAAAGCAAGAGAGTGGTATTTATTTGCCTATTGCTGTGAAAAACAGGAGGATCGACTCTTTAAACTTAAACGAATCAAAAAGCTGAAGCGGACAACTGAATCGTTTGACCGCGTCACACCAGAAAAAGTCCTTCAGCCTGAAAAAATCTATACAGCAGAAAGACTCACCATTCAATTAGCCTTTGATCCAGAGCTGGCGTATCGTGTCTATGAAAATTTTGAAGAGGTAGAAGAAGGGGAAGGTGGGCGGTTGCTCGTTTCTGCCGAATATCCCGTTAACGATAGTCTATATAGCTTCTTGCTATCATTTGGTAGTCTGGTGGAGGTTTTATCCCCATCCACAGTTCGCGAGCAATTAATCAAAAAAATCGATCAATTAAAAAGTATTTATTAAACCTGACACGAGGTTGCAGGTTTCACTCGCTATAATGAGGATAAAGTTGAAAGTGAGGGTGAACAAATGAAATATGAATGGAAAAAACAAGAAAAATATTTATACGGTGCAAAAAAGAAAGCGGAAATCGTAACTGTTCCACCACAGAAGTTTTTGACGATCAAAGGTGAAGGAAACCCCAACCATCAAGATTTTTCAAATCGAGTAGGTGTGCTGTATCCCGTTGCGTGGGGCATCAAGATGGGATATAAGAAATTCTATCAAGTACATCCTGAACAGCAAGAGCAGTTTGAATACTCTGAGTTTGCCATTTTTCCGTTAGAAGGTCTATGGAGTACTAAAAATACACAGGACCTAACGGATAAAGAAAGCTTTGAATACAAAATCATGCTGCGTCAACCCGATTGGATTACGGAAGAAATGTTTGAGACCTCCTTAGCAGCAGTGCAAAAGAAAGACCCAAATGATATGCTGCAGGAGCTTTCTTTTGAAACGATTGAAGATGGGAGATGTGTTCAAATCCTGCACCTAGGTTCTTTTGATGATGAACCAGCTTCTTTTCAAAAGATGGATCAATTTGTAACAGAAAATGGCTTAACCCGTAAAAGTTATCACCATCGAGAGATTTACCTAAACGATGCTAGAAAAACAGCGCCAGAAAAGCGGCGAACCATTTTACGTTATCAGATTGTTTAATGGAAGAGAGCGTTTTCGGCTACGAGGGTTTTACTTTTTATTCGTCATTTTCAAGCACAACTTTCGTCTTCTTTCAGGCTTTCTAGTATAGTGGTTCTGAGGGAGGTGGAAACATGGAAAATCTTATCTTGATTGGACACATTATTTTTGGTATCGCTTCATTTGTAGGCTCTTTATTATTGACGATCGGTTTTAGAAATTCTTTCGCCAAATTGACAGGGATCCAAAAATCAGGCATTGTTTTGACCGTTGCCAGTTTGTTCGGAACGATTGCTTTTGCGATGTTGACGAAAGGCAATGTGATGGGAGCCGTTCTATTCATCGTGTTAGGTTTAGCAATGTGTGCACTATTAGTAGTACCAAAAGCTGTGAAGGAATAACTTAGACATCCTCGCTCGGAGAAGCTTCTCTGAGCGTTTTTTGTATACAACAAAGTAAAAGCCCCTAGAAACCAGCGTTTCTAGGGGCTGAAGACATCACAGGAGGGATTCGAACCCCCGACCGTCCGCTTAGAAGGCGGATGCTCTATCCAGCTGAGCTACTGTGACAGTAGTTTTGCAACAATAGCTATTATAGAAAAACTACCTTTGCTTGTCAATGCTAATTCGTTATTTTACTGATTCAAAAAGATAATCTTTGATTAACTTCAATGTTTTTGGATTTTCAATCAGGGATCCATGATCCGCCTGTTCGTTCACGATGATCTCTTTGTATTTTTCACTATCCCCATAGATCATGCGTCCAGCAAGCACACTTGTTAATGGAACAGTCATATCGGAGTTTTGATTATCGACATTCCCTGCGATGTTATAGACCGTGATATTCTTAGGTATATTCTTCTTATTTTTCAAATAGTATTTTAATAGATCACTCTCAGCTTTTGGCTTTTTGAAGGTCGTACTATTTTCATTGTAGTCCCAAGAGGTATCGTTATACGGAGTACCCAAGGTAATTAAATGATAGAGAGAGGGGTCATTGCTTTTTTGTTCATTTTCTAAATACCCAGTTAGGATCAATCCGCCATTTGAATAGCCTAAGTAATCGTACGTGTTGAAGGTGTAATATTTTTCCGCATACTCTAGCGCTTTTTGAAACCAGCGTGATTGTTTTGGCAGAGAGGGATCTGAGCCATCTTCAAAGGCGACAGCAATGATTGGCCGTTTCGTGTCTTTAGTAAAATGACCAGAAGAAGTGATGGAATCGTCTTTGTTCACGGTGATTTTTATTTCATCCACATTTTTTTCTGTTTGCTTTAATGAATCAACTAAACTATCGAAACGATCCACATCGCCATTCGTACCTGGTACCATGATGACAGGTGCTGGAATCGGTAGAGGATTCGTTGGATTTTTTGATGCATGGACATGGTCTTTTGTTTCAAATAAGATGATTCCGAGGATACACACCAAGATGACTGATATGATGCCTCCTACTTTTTTGTTCTTCACAGGAAACTCCTCCATTTCAGTTCCTTAGTCTACGCCAATTTTTTTCAGGTACAAGTAAAAAGGCGGAAATTCAAAAAAGTTTCAAATTTCCGCCATTAATTATTTATTTTTTGAAATCAATGCGACACCATCGCCTAAAGGCAATAGAGTAGAGGTAAGCTCGGGAGATTTTGTGACTTCCTCTAAGAACTCATTCAGGTGCCGATGAATCGAACGGTTTTTTCGAGGGATTTCTTCGATCGGCTGCAATACCGTTCCTGCTTGGAAAATATCATCTACCATCAACACGCCATCCTCTGATAATAGCCGCAAGCATTCAGGTAAGAAGGTAATGTATTTTGATTTTGCACTATCCATGAAGATGAAGTCATAAGTCCCCTCAAGCGTGCTAAGTAAATCCGCTGCATCTCCTTCTAACAAGGTTACCTGATCTTCTAATCCTAGTTTAGTAAAATTGGCTTTGGCCTTTTCGATCATGACTGGAAAACGATCGATTGTAGTAATCTTAGCATCTTTTCCAAGAGTTTCCGCCATTAAGCTGGCTGAAAAACCAATCGCCGTACCAATCTCCAAAACATTTTTCGGCTGTTTTTGCTTCAATAGAAATTGAAGGAAGACCACCGTTTCATGAGGGATCACCGGCACGCCATTTTCATGGGCCAGCTCCTCCAATTCTCCTAATGCTCCCGTTAATTGTTTTTGTTCCGTGCGTAAGTAGTGTAGGATGTCTTCATTAATAATTGGGCGGTACATCATTTCATTGCGCATTATATTTCCTCTTTCTCTAGTAATTTTCCTAATGTTAGCCAATCGTCCTTGATTTTTTCACTGAGTGAGCGATTATAAAAAATCGCTGCTGGATGAAAAAGAGGGACGACGGTGTATTCTTCTTTTGAGGGTTGATACTGATTTAGTTCATTGTTAAGCTCTAAGACCGGACCATGATAGATTTTGCCATGGCTTTCACTGATCTGCCACTTGGGTCCAAGCAGTCGCTGCAAACCGATATTCCCTAAAGTCGCAATGATTGTTGGTTGAACAGACACCAATTCGTAATCTAAAATCGGTGCGTGAGCCAATATCTCTTTTTTATTGGGTGTACGATTAGGATACACGGTTTCACTTTCTTTGGTTCGTTTATTTATGCGTTCGATTATTTTATAGGGACGGCTTCTGACAGCACTAGTAATATAAGTATTTTCTCGAGTGAGTCCGATCGAAGCCATCGCCTGAATCAGTTCTTTTCCGGCTGCACCTGAGAAGGGGATATGATTGACGACTTCCTTTCGTCCAGGTGCTTCTCCCACCAGCATCAGCTTTGGGTGCGTCGGACCTTGACCTGCAATAAAGCCTTCGAGCTGAAAATCCTTCGAACGTTCAGCTACTAACGCCACCAATTCTTTTGGATACTCCATTCTTGCCACCTCGCTTTACTTAGATGGAACCTTCTGCTTTGGCTGTCATCTTTATAATAGTAGAAAAAAGCAGGACGCACGTCAATAATTAATCATTGACTTGACCTATCTTTTTTAGTAAACTATGAATGTTGTAATTGTGGAACCCACAGCTACAACCGCACAGAACAAGTTAGTAAGTACTTCGGTCACTTGGGATGGCGAGTCTAAGTATATTATATAAGGAGGTGCCACAAGCATGTACGCAATCATCAAAACTGGCGGTAAACAAATCAAAGTTGAAGAAGGTCAAGCAGTCTACATTGAAAAATTAGACGTTGAAGCTGGCGAAAAAGTTGTCTTCGACCAAGTTGTTTTAGTAGGCGGCGAATCTACAAAAGTAGGAGCTCCTATCGTTGAAGGTGCAACTGTTGAAGGAACTGTTGAAAAACACGGCAAACAAAAGAAAGTCGTTACTTTCAAATACAAACCTAAAAAACATTCACACCGTAAACAAGGTCATCGTCAACCTTACACTAAAGTTGTCATTGACTCAATCAAAGCATAAAAAAGAAGGTGCCTAAGTTGATCAAAGGTACATTCACTCGAAATCAAGCAGGTCAAATCAGCGAATTTACTTTAACTGGTCATGCAGAAGCTGGTCCATACGGTAGCGATATCGTTTGTTCGGCGGTTTCCGCATTAGCTATCAGTACAGTAAACAGCTTGGATGCACTAGCAGGTGTCATTCCGAACATCGAGACCAACGATGATGAAGGTGGTTATCTTCATGTGGCGTTGAATCTGGATGATTCCATGACTCAAGAGCAGATGAATATCTCGCAAATTTTGCTAGAGCATTTGTTACTAGGCTTGCAATCAATCGAAACTGAGTATTTGGATTTCATTGAAGTCCAAACAGAATCTAAATCATAGGAGGTGCAGCTCATGTTATTGAATATGAACTTACAATTATTCGCCCACAAAAAAGGTGGCGGTTCTACATCTAACGGACGTGACTCAGAATCAAAACGTTTAGGCGCTAAACGTGCTGATGGTCAAATTGTTACTGGTGGATCAATTCTTTACCGTCAACGCGGTACTAAGATTTTCCCTGGTGTAAACGTAGGTATCGGTGGCGATGACACATTGTTTGCTAAAGTTGACGGCGTGGTACGTTTCGAACGTAAAGGTCGCGACAAAAAACAAGTGTCTGTATACCCAGTCGCTCAAGAAGCTTAAGAAACTTGAAGTCTTAATCCTGTTAAACAGGGTTAGGGCTTTTTTTTCGCTTCTTTTCATGACTTACGGTACTATTTTAGTATGGAAAGAAGTTAGAGGTGTTTTTTATGAGTAAGAAGGATCATACAATATTAGTTTTTGGGCGAATTGCTTCAGTGTTATCTGTGCTGATGTATGTTTCGTATATTCCCCAAATCATGAACAATTTAGCTGGAAACAAAGGAAATCCGATTCAGCCGATGGTGGCAATGGTCAACTGTATTTTTTGGGTCATTTATGCATCTATGCAAAAGAAAAAGGATTATCCGATTATTATTGCAAATGTGCCCGGCGTTTTTCTGGGAGCTATCACTTTTATTACAGCAATTATGTAGAAACAGACTAACACCTGAGACTAAAATGCGGTCTCAGGTGTTTTATTGTGTGCTTTTTGAAGGTGAAAAGCTACCTTTAAAAAGCTTTTTTTCTAGTAGAGAAGCAATCAAAGAATTATTATTCGAATGTTTATTAATTTTACTTAAATTAGGGATATTCTTTTTCTGAATGTCCGTTGTTTTCTGTTATGGAAACGACTAGAATGGTAGTTATAATACCATTTTTTAGCTGGAGGATAGAATGAAAATTATTATTTTAGGTGCTGGGAAGGTCGGCAAGGCGCTGACACAGCATTTATCCGATGAGGACTACGATTATGATGTGGTCGTCATCGATTTGCACGCAGAAAAAGTTGAAGCGATTGTGAATCAATATGATGCGCTGGGCATTGTTGGAAATGGCGCTACCTTCGATATTTTGATGGAGGCAGGCGTAAATGAAGCGGATATCATTATCGCTGTAACTGAATCGGATGAGTTGAATATCTTGGCTTGTCTGATGGCGAAAAAGATGGGGGCGCAAAATTCTATCGCTCGTGTACGGAATCCGGAGTATCTAAAACAACGCTCCTTTATGCGAGATCAGCTAGGGTTGACGATGATTATTAATCCTGAACTGGAGGCGGCAAACGAGATTCGACGGATCTTATTATTTCCTTCTGCCTTTAAGGTGGATACTTTTGTAAGTGGAAAAATTGAATTAGCTGAGTTCCGACTTAAGGAAAATGCACGCTTGATTGATGTGCCATTGAATCGTTTGTATAAGGTCTCTAAGACCAATGTTTTGATTTGCGCTGTTAGACGTAAAGAAGAGTTGATCATTCCAGATGGAAATTTCGTTCCTAAAACGGGAGATCGCATTCATGTGATGGGGCAGCACCGTGATCTGGTTCGCTTTTGCCACGATATTAATTTATTTGAGCAAAAGACAAAACGAATCATTATCGTAGGCGGTGGACGAATTGCCTTTTATTTGGCGCGCCAATTAGCAGAGCATGGAATTCATGTGAAGATCATTGAGAACAATCCTAAACGCTGTCTGGAGCTTTCGCAGAAACTACCGGAAGCGACTATTATTGAGTCGGACGGCAGCGAAGAAGAAGTGCTGCTGGAAGAAGGCATTGAATCTATTGATGCTTTAATCGCCTTAACTGGTTTGGATGAAGAAAATATCGTGATTTCTTTGTATGGAAAACAGATGAAGGCAAAGAAAACAGTCGCGAAGGTGACAAGAACCAATTTCCTCAATGTGTTGAATCAACTGGATATTGATAGTGTGATCTCACCTAAGAATATTATTGCAGGACATATTCTGCGTTTCGTGCGAGCGAAGAATAATAAGGACGATGACAGCAGTGTTAGGACCCTGCATCGTTTAGTGAATGACGATATTGAAGCTTTAGAGTTTGTGGTTACACCGCATACTAGCTTCTTGAATAAGAAGGTTTCTGAAGTGAAATTGAAGAATAATGTGTTGATCGCTGCAATTTCTCGAGAACGAGGGTTTGTGATTCCTAAGGGAGATACTGAAATCCGATTGAAGGACCATCTCGTCATTATTACGACAGATCGCAGAATTTGCTGCTTGAATGATCTGGTGAGGAGTTAACAGGAGAAAACGATGAATAAAAAAATGATTCTTTTTACAATTGGTAAATTACTTCAGGTGGAAGGAATTCTTCTTCTGTTACCAGTACTTGTCTCATTGATCTATCAAGACAAAGCTACGCTTTCCTATCTTAGTGTCTCTGTTTTCGTTCTGTTAATCGGTACGTTACTAAGTCGCAAAAAGCCTAAGCATCGCAACATCTATGCGAAGGATGGCTTTTTCATTGTAGGAATCAGCTGGGTGATTCTTTCTTTTTTTGGTTCGCTACCTTTTCTGTTAACAGGAGAAATCCCCTCGTTTACCGATGCATTTTTTGAAACTGTCTCAGGGTTTACAACCACGGGTTCTTCTATTTTGTCCTCGTTAGACGGGTTGAGTCGAGCCAGTTTGTTTTGGCGAAGCTTTACCCACTGGATCGGGGGAATGGGGATTCTTGTTTTTACAGTGGCCTTTATTCCGATCGCTTCGGGAAGAACGATGCATATACTAAAAGCGGAAATGCCTGGACCGGTAGTAGGTAAATTAGTATCAAAGGTTCATGTTACGGCTCGAATTCTGTATGTTATTTACGCGGTATTGACGCTTGTTCAGGTGATCTTGTTGCTCCTTGGTGGAATGCCGCTATTTGATAGTCTCTTAAATGCATTTGCTACGGCTGGGACTGGCGGCTTCTCGATGGATGATGCCGGGATTGCTTTGTATAGCAGTCCTTATATCGAGGGAGTTATTACGGTCTTTATGATCCTATTTGGGATCAATTTCAATTTGATTTATTTCTTTTTGATTGGAAAAATTGCACCGGTATTGAAGAGTGAAGAATTACGTGGGTATTTGGCTATTATCGCAGGATCGACACTTTTGATCACGATAAATATTGCCTCACAATATCCTTCGATGCTGTCGGCGTTTCGATACGCAGTGTTTCAGGTCGCTTCAATTATTACGACTACGGGCTTTACCACGACTAATTATGATATATGGCCAATGTTTTCTCAGATCATTTTGCTATTGCTGATGTTCATTGGTGCCTGTGCCGGATCAACCGGTGGTGGGATAAAGGTTTCACGGATCCAAATTCTTGTTAAGAATGCGTTGCAGGAACTTAAAAAGATTATCCATTCAAGAAGTGTCGTAACCTTGGAATATGGCGGTGAAGCAATCGCGCCTAAAACGATCGGGAATATCCATGCCTACTTGGTACTGTATCTACTAGTTTTTGTCGCGGCGTTCTTACTTCTTTCGTTGGAAAATATGGATTTTCAAACAACCTTTTCTGCGGTCGCGACTTGTATAAACAATGTGGGGCCTGGGTTTAAAGCGATTGGTCCGACTGGAAATTTCGGTTTCCTATCGGATTTGTCAAAATGGACCTTATCATTTGCTATGTTGGCAGGAAGATTAGAGATTTTTCCGATTTTACTTTTGTTTTCGAAATCGTTTTGGAAAAGTTAACAATAGAAAAATGTGTAAAGTCTTGTCTCTATGTGAGATTAGGCTTTTTTTAATAGGAATAATGAAAAAATTTGTCGGAGGATAAAAAATACAGTTTTTTTTGCGAATTGGTGTTATACTCATGTTTCTTTTTCCTTCTGGAAAAAAATAAAAGAAATTCCTTTATATAATAGAAGAAAAATTTTTTCCAGTAAGGTCAGGAAAGAAAGAATTCCTAAGAAATTATAAAAATCATTAAGAAAAGCTAGCCTAAAACCGGAGAAATTCCCAAAAACTTTCATTTTTAAAAAATATAGTGTATTATTTTACAGCGAAATGTTTGACATTTTAAGAAAAACTATAGATGATTGATTATAGGGAATACACTAATAAAGTCTAGTGGTAATAAGTCAAGATAATTTTTCAAAAGATTTTTAAAGGTAGTT